>Ga0364920_10053_pt1 | contig 55706 bp, 39 predicted proteins | sample SorcelJu500001C8_FD_206961 | JGI IMG/M metagenome (GOLD analysis project Ga0364920, IMG submission 206961) | Enriched cells from Trout Bog Lake Hypolimnion, Wisconsin, USA - BchlTB.June20.5000.01.C8 | ecosystem: Environmental > Aquatic > Freshwater > Lake > Hypolimnion/Profundal zone | place: USA...
TGTTCTGGCGTTGAATGGGCTTTCAATTCGGTTTCAAATGCCGCATATTGTTTTAATTCTTCAGGTGTGAATATTTCTTTAACCCAAGAATGCTCTAGTTGTTGTGTCATACGATATACCTCTATCAATTGTATAATGGTTTCCCAAGGGATGGATTTTTCGTTGCCACATTCAGCGGTTAAGCGTTGCAAAATTGTGCTCGCCTCGGCCAATGTTTCTGCTTTTTTCTGTAGAAACTGCGATTGCATTGCAAAATGTTCCAATACATTCACGGGATTAGCGAGCAAGATTTTGATTTGCGATAACTCGAAACCAAAAAATTTCAACGCAATAATCTGTTGCAGCAACAATAAATCCTTCTCGGAGTACAAACGATAACCATTTTCAAGACGCAAACTCGGTTTCAGTAAACCAATTTTGTCGTAATGATGCAGCGTACGCACCGATACTTGCGTCAGTTTACTTAACTGTTTTGCATACCATTGTTTCATCGTTTTTCCTCCTTGTTGCCAAGGTTAGGGTATGACGCAACGTCATAGTCAAGTTTTTTTTAAAAAAGTCATTACTTATCATCAGCAATACATGCAGTGATAAACTCTTTCAATCAACCGCTCAGCAAAGTAGCCCGTATGAAACGCAGTGAAATACGGGAACATTGAATACCATACCCGGCCCAGACCTCTATATATTCCCGTATTCCGCTTTGCTCCATACGGGCTACAAATATTACACTCCCCCATACGGGCTACGGAACTGTATGGTCATTTCATTACCACCCCTAATATTCGAGACGTTCTCTCATATCATCAAAGGGGATCATGACATGCTCCCGATAGCTAGGTCGCTCTTGTAATCGCTCATACCACTGTTCAACATTCGGTATTTCGGGTCTTTCAATTTCTAGCTCAAAATAGCGATAGAGAGCGGTGCCAACACAAATATCAGCTAATCCTAGAGCACTGCCACTCAAGAACGGCTGATTCATCAGCATCCTATCGAGTAATTGGAAATGTTTGCTACAACGTTCAACACTTTCTCGTATAGCGTTCCAATCTCGTTGTAATTCTGGCGTTCGATAAAAACCCCAAAATACGCCCACAAGAAAATCAGGCTGCAATGTTGTCTGTAACCAATCCATCCATTCATCAACTTGCGCCCTATCTCGTGCATCATCTGACCAAAATGTCGGGTGGCCGTAGCAAGCTGCAAGATATCGCAGAATGGCATGCGACTCCCAAACTACTGTTTTTCCATCTAGGATACATGGCACGCGGCCATGTGGATTCATTGATAAAAACTCAGGTGTATCAAGACCACCAAATTTGCCACCAGCGGGAATATGTTCATGTGCGAGACCTAGTTCGCTGATTAACCACATTACCTTCTGCACATTGAATGCATCTCGCCGTCCCCATACTTTAAGCATCGTCCTCTCCCACATGTTCTAATGCTCAGAATATCCCATCAAACAAGAACAGCAAAGTAGCCCGTATGAAACGCAGTGGAATACGGGAAAGTTAAATGCTTAATAACCATCACTGCTTTACTCACCAAACATTCCCGTTTCCCCCTCCAATCCAGAGCCACCCCAATTCTTTGGCAACACACCTTGAGCAATATATCGATGAATACTAGAAAAAGGCCAATCAACTGCATTGGATACATACCCATGTTTAACCGGATTATAGTGAATATAATTACAATGGCTTTGAAAGTCCTTTTCATCCCTAATCCGATGTTCCCAAAATCGACGCTGCCATAAATTATATTCTCCACGCAAATTTGGGTTAATCTGCACACCGGCCTTAATAAGCTCTCTGGTAAAGCTTGCTTTGACTCTTCGCCAACGAGCAGAATAATTACTATCCCCAGGAGGCAATTCCCAAATGACATGTAAGTGCTCAGGAAGAACAGCGATGGCGTGGGTAGAAAAGTGTGCATGTCGTCGCACTTGACGAAAAACTTTACCTAATAATTGAATATGACTCGTGAGATATGTTGAATTCCTATTTTTTAGCGTCACCGTAAAAAAATAAGTACCCCCAGGTGTGAAATCACGCCGATAGAAAACCATGTCAGATCCATCTGTTAACTGATTAAAAATAAATATACTGTTGATTTAAAGAACTAGATTTCCCGTATTCCGCTTTGCTCCATACGGGCTACAACTACGGCACGTCGTCGCTCATGATGATTTTTTAAAAACCTAACGCATACCAATCGCTAGCCGCAGACCATGAAGAACAAGATCGGGCAACAACAAATCATAAATTTTTTGTTGTTCGAATAATGGGGCAAAACCACCTGTTGCAAGGACAAGAACGTCTTGCTGAGGAAACGTTTGTTGTTTAATTTGTTGAATAATTTCTCGGCAAGCCCCTACTGCACCATAAAAAATACCCGACTGTATACTTTCAATCGTCGAGCGACCAACAATCTGATCGGTTTTAACAATTTCAACAATAGGTAATTTAGCGGTATTGCGGGAGAGCGTCTCTACCGACAAGCGAACACCAGGCAAAATGACGCCACCTAGATAAGCTTTTTTAGAAGTAATCGCACAAAAAGTAGTTGCTGTGCCAAAGTCAATGACGATTAACTCTTTGCCAGGATAAAATTGACTCGCCGCGATGGCATTGGCAATCCGATCAGCACCCACTTCAACTGGATTACGATATTTAATATTTAAACCTGTTTTAACACCAGCCTGAAGAAAATAAGGTTCAACGTCAAAATACTTAAGACAGGCAGACCGGAGAGAATAATCAATTTGATTGACAACAGAACATATAGCGATCTGCGTAATACCGCTAGGATCACAATCATTTTCACGTAAAACACTTTTTAGGAAGATACCTAATTCATCAGAGGTACTGACTTTAGACGTATGACGAAAACGAAGTTGGATATTTTCCCCAACAAATACACCGCCATATATATGAGAATTGCCAACATCTATGCACAATAACATCATGAATACTCTACTTGAAATCAATAAAAGTCGGTCGATAAGCCGGGTTCTGTCTTGAACAATCATTCATCTGGGACCTACGTCACCGTAAGCCTCGAGCGACCTACCCAAATCCCATACGGGCCGTATGTGCTGATTTACATCAGCTGGATTTCTATTTGGCCTTGCTCCAAGCGGGGTTTTCCCTGCCATCACTGTTACCAGTGATGCGGTGCGCTCTTACCGCACCATTTCACCCTTACCATCCAGTTACCTGGTTGGCGGTATATTTTCTGTGGCACTTTCCGTAGACTCACGCCTCCCAGGCGTTACCTGGCGCTCTGCCCTGTGGAGCCCGGACTTTCCTCCCTCAACACGAATGCTAAGAGCGATTGTTTGACCGACTTCGCAGTCATAGTACCAAAGAGAAATCAGAAAGACCAGAAAAAGAATACTTACAGGAGGGAAGATAAAACATCAGGCGCGGAAGGCTCCGCACCCTAATTAAAGCAACATTAAATTTCACGTGTTCCAATGAACTCATCATCAAAATAACGCTTTAATTTAGTACGCAAAGTACCACGGCTAACACCTAGTACACGAGCTGCTTTAGATTGATTGTAACGGGTCATTTCCATCACAGTTCTAAATAAAGGTGCTTCAACTTCTTCAACAATCAATTGGTACAAATTAAGATTGTTATCTTTTGAACTCGCTGTAGACAAGTATTTTTTCACTGTGCCAACAATTTGCTGACTCAATACTTCATTAACTTGTTCAGTGCTTTGCATTATTGTACTCATTTAAATCTCCATCAAATCAAAAATAATACGTCAATAATCATTTCAATGCGCTTTTAAGAACATTATGCGGTCTATGTTACCAAAGACTTTAAATAATGTAAACATTGTTTTAATGATATTCAGTTATTAAGGAAATCTTAAGAGAAAAAAGGAACTGAATCAAGCTTTTTTTGATAAAATGGGTATTTATTTTTCACATTGAGGAAATTAGAGCGCTTTGCATGATGCCGCTAATCCTGAAAAACATTGTGTTATTAGCGTGCTTCTGTCGTTATTCCTGTAAAATGAAGGAATGGGATATAATGACAAGAGATGGCTTATTCAGATGACGGGCTTAGACAGATCCTCTGTTGATGACCACTTCATTAACATTTTTTAAGCACTCGCTCTACGCTATCGTAAAACTTTCACCACACCCACACTCTCCCGTTTGATTAGGATTTTTAAACACTAGTTTCGCATTAAGGCCTTGTCGAACATAATCAATTGAGATTCCCTTTAAAAAAGGATAACTTTTTTTATCTACAAATAATTGATAAGCATGGGTCAATGGAAAAACCAAGTCATCCGCTTCTGGGGCTGTGACATAATCCACAACATAGGCATATCCAGAACACCCGGTTTTTTTAACAGATAATCGAACGCCCTGCGTCCCAATTTGCTTTTTTAGATAGTCCACCAAATGAGCCTCTGCAGCTGCAGTAACAATAATAGCGGGCCCTTTGTCTGATTGATGAAAACCAACGTCAGTCATGAATTCTCTCCTAATACAGCAGTTTTGATAACTCGAATAGCTTCTATCACATCAGCTTCTTTAGTATAACGTCCCAAAGAAATTCGAAAAGATTGCATCGCTGCTTCATCATCTAAACCCAATGCTTTTAAAACATAAGAAGGTTGATGGCTAGCCGCCAAACAAGCTGATGTCGAAGAAATGGCGAGACGATGCATGGCTAACAATAATGACTCACCATCGAAGCCTGTAAAAGTAACATTCAAATTGCCTGCAACGCGCTGTGCTACATCACCATTTAAATGAACCTGGGGTAAATCAGCAATGCCCTGCCAAAGCTTTTTACGTAAGGCTAAAATATATTGTTGCTCCGCTTCACGACAAGATTCAGCAATCACAAAGGCCTCAGCCATACCCAAAATTTGATGTGTCGCTAAAGTCCCGGATCGTATCCCACCTTCATGCCCACCACCAAAGGTTCTCGGTGATAAGCGAACCCGTGGCTTATGCGCCACATATAACGCGCCGATACCTTTTGGACCATACAGTTTATGCGCCGAAAACGACATCAAATTCACGGGTAGTTGAGCAAGATTGATAGGCAATTTACCCGCACTTTGTGCTGCATCCACATGAAATAAAATTCCTCGTTCACGAAGCAATTGCCCGATACGCACTATATCCTGAATAACGCCTATTTCGTTATTTACATGCATAACCGACACTAAAGTTGTTTCAGCTGTCAGTGCGTTTTCTAATGTTTGCATATCCAATAAACCATTTGCCTGCACAGGCAAAATCGTCACTGAAAAGCCATTTTTTTTAAGCTGCGCCACACTATCCAAGACTGTTTTATGCTCAGTACACACCGTTATAATATGTTTTCCAACATGCTGATAAAATTCTGCCGCACCAATAATGGCTAGGTTATTCGCTTCTGTCGCACCTGAGGTAAAAACAATATTACGAGGCTCAGCCCCGATCGTCTGTGCAAATCGCTCACGAGCCGTATCAATCGCTTTAGCAGCATTCCGACCATAAACATGTGTTGTTGATGACGGATTCCCAAAAAGCCTGTCTGACTTCAAGCAATCCATCATGACGTCAGCAACGCGCGGATCAACCGGCGTACTTGCCATATAATCAAAATATAGGGGTAATTCTTTACTCATTTTCACCACTATCCTTTAATTTTAATACTCGCTGAATATGGGTTAGCATACCACGTAACATATTCACCTCTGTCTTTTCCAAGTTGACCCGATTAAATAATCGTCGTAGACGATTGGGTACTCTCCCTGGATTTTTCACTTTTAAAAATTGAATCGCCGTCAACACTTGATTTAAATGCACATGAAATCGTTCCATGTCATCTGTTGTCGCTAAAGCCCCTTCCTGATTCATGGTGACCTGAGCTTCTGGATTCAATAAACGCATCCGCAACTCATAAGTCATGATCTGAACAGATTGCGCTAAATTCAATGATTTAAATAAGGGATCACTAGGAATTTGAATATGATATTGACACCGCATCAACTCATCATTCGTCAAACCAGCATGTTCTCGACCAAATAAAATAGCAATTTCCACCGAATCATCAAAACCCATTAAAAATTGCGCGCCATCAGCAGGTGTAAATCCTGGTAAAGACAAATGACGCGGTCTGGCACTCATAGCCAAAACCAACTGCGCCCCCTCTAATGCCTTATCTAGAGAATCAACCACGATAGCATTTTCAAGAATATCATCAGCACCCGCTGCCATTTCTCTGGCTTTTAAATCAGGAAAAATTTTGGGAGAAACCAATACCAAGCGCTGAAACCCCATTGTCTTCATGGCTCGAGCAGCCGAACCAATATTGCCTGGATGGGTTGTACCCACTAAGACAATACGAACCGTATTAAAATTCAATGCAACCTCTCAGCGTAAATAATAAAAATCTAGGCGCTATCAAAATGTTTGTAGTTTGATCAATTGATGAGCCAAAGTCCAGTATAACATTGCAGTAGCTCAACACATTTTACACTTAAATCGCCCCACATCAGCACCTGTTTACAATTCGTCATCGACACGCACATTTCACAATTTTGGATTATCATCGCTATTTCGATCTTTATCTTTATCTTTATCTTGCGCGTGATCTGGAGGATTGATGATTTCATGAATTTGTTTTTTTATTTTCACGAATGAATGATATGACTTTGGTTTAAATAGCTCATACCAATTTCTTTTCTCAAGGGTTATTTTTTCAAGGTCATTTAGTTTATCCTTGAAAGCAGGATCAGTAATTTTTAAACGCATTAGTGCATCAAATGTTTTAATAAATTTTTTGTTTTTTGCATCGTCTGTTTTTTTATTATGGCCCCAACCCGCAATATTTTGATTCATATAGGTTGTAAGAATTGCATATATTTTGCTGCTTTCTTTGGCGGTGTTATCGATTACGCCAGGGGAGTAGCTTTCTTGGCCTTGTAGCTTGTTGTCAATAATACCACGCGCTTCCTGCCACGCCGCCATGTTACTTTTTTCAGGTAGCCATATTTTATCGATCGGGTTGGTTGTTTCTCCAACGATGTTATATTGTGACAGCATTGTACTACGAAAGGTTTCTAAAAATTCTTTTATACTTTCTGGGTTATTCTTAATTTTAAAAAGGCCTGCGTTAGGATCCATGAAGGTTAAATGTTCGTCATCAATGGTTCCATCACTTTTTGTCGCCTGAGAGAATACGGTGGTATGTGCAAATCTGTTACCAAATAATGATTTTAATCCTCCTTTTCTTTCCAACATGAATGTCCATGAAACATGATTGATATCAATACGGTGTGAGGGAGCCGAATCTGGATTAGGCGTTAAACGGTGATAAATATCCTCATGGGGTTCCATCTGCTTCGGCATAGCGTCTAACCCAACGTCAGATATTAGCTCAAAATCATCATTCGGTATTTCACTCTGATTACTTTTTATTTCGTCTTCAACATCAGGTAAATTACTCTTCACTTGAGATAGTGGGCCTTGTGATAAATCAATATCGCATCGAGTCTTCATGAAGAGAGGATCATAAAGAAGATGATTCTTCACCTTCCCGAAGTATCTTAATTGCCCGACAATTAATCTTTTAATGAAACTCTTTTTTTCAAGACTTTTTAACCAGTGATTGTCAGTGCCATGATTCAAGGACCGGGCATAATCTATTGTCATGAATAAACAGACTCCCGGAAATAAAAGAGGTAAAAAACCAGACAATCCTGACTGCTTAAACGTTTTGACTATCTCAGTTCCATTCCCTTTATTTTTTTTAAATGCCGCATATAATGCTCGTTGCTGCATTGTGGAGACAAACAATGGATTATTCGGTGACATTACTTTTCCCCTTCCTTTATCAACACCATTGACTATATTATAGCGAACTTACACTAAATTTTCCCACATAGATTCAATTTTAGGCTTTATGGTTGCTTTAATGACGATTGAAGTACGCTAGATTGAGCTAAAATTAGCTTATTTCGACCAAGATAGTAGTATTGCAAACACACCCTATGCTAAAATTCGCACCTTTTTCGCATTCTATTAAGCAGCGTCCATGCAACCATTATTAAATATTGCCATTATTGCCGCCCGACAGGCTGGAGATATTATCGTTCGTCATCTCGAATCCGTCGAACATTTAAAAATCACTGAAAAATCAGGCGGAAGCTTTTTTTCTGAAGTCGATATTAAAGCAGAGCAGGCTATTATTTCGAGTATCTTGAAGGCCTATCCTTCGCATGGGATTATTGCTGAAGAAAGTGGCACACGAAATCCTGACGCCGAAACCGTTTGGATCATTGATCCTTTAGACGGCACCACGAACTATATTCATGGTTTTCCATTTTTTAGCGTATCAATTGCTTGCCGTGTCAAAAATCGTATCGAGCATGGTGTGGTTTATGATCCATTACGTCATGAATGTTTCTATGCTAGCCGCGGTGAAGGCGCACAAATGAACGAGCGACGAATTCGTGTATCTAAACAAACACAACTCAATTCGGCCCTACTGGCAACTGGATTTCCATTTCGCAATAAAAGCATTGCTGAGCGCTATATGCCTACGTTTAACGCGCTGATTGGTGAGTGTGCTGGTGTGCGACGTTGTGGTTCAGCCGCACTTGATCTAGCCTACGTGGCTTGCGGCCGCGTTGATGGCCTTTGGGAATTTGGCTTACGCCCATGGGATATTGCTGCTGGTGCACTATTAATTAAAGAAGCCGGCGGAATGATAAGCGACCTACACGGTAGTGAAAACTACCTTAATCAAGGTGATATCGTCGCCGGCAATACCAAAATCTTCAAGTCACTACTGCAAACGGTTAATGCCGTCATTGATTAAAGCTTGTTGACTAAAACCTAAAGCGCCTGTTAATGGATTGTTCGCCAAGGTACTCATGTTCTTGGCGAGTTTATCCAACACCGACTCTTTATGGGTATAATTAATCACATGTTCCAGTTTAATTTTTTCATGCACTAATTGACCGGCGCTCGCAAAGCCGTCAATCAATCCGCGCTCTTTAGCTTGATGCCCCGTCCAAAATAAACCTGAAAAAGTCTGATCATCAATTTTCAGTCGATCACCGCGTCCCTCTTTTACTTTTTCAATAAATTGTTGATGCACGTCATCCAATAAATTTTGGAGAAAGACTTGATCACTGGGTTTTTCTGGTGAGAACGGATCTAATATGGCTTTATTGACTCCGGCTGTCTGTAAGCGACGAGTGACCCCTAGCTTTTTCATACCATCAACAAATCCAAATCCATTATAAAGAACGCCAATAGAGCCGACTAAACTGGCGGGATTGGCATAAATTTCGTCAGCACCGGCAGCAATGTAATAAGCCGCTGAAGCACACATATCCACGCAGACTGCATAAGTTTTAATTTTCGGGAACTGGTGTCGATAATGCTGAATAGCATTATACATATAGTCGGCTTGAACGGGACTGCCTCCAGGGCTATTGATACGAAAAATCATGGCTTGCAACCCAGGGCTTTTATACGCTGCATCCAGTCCTTTCATAAAGGCATCAGCACTTCCCGACTCGGCATCAAAGATCCCTCCTTCGACATCAATCAAACCAGCATGGGGCTTGGTTTTTGATACTGCAAAATCATCCATCCCTCTATCATTCCAATAAACAGCGCCTAAAATGATACAAGCTATCAGCCCACGAAAAATCCAACGCCAACGTCGTTGACGATTTTGTTCACGCAAATATTCCAAAACAATTTGATTTAATACCTGTTGACCATCAGACTGATTATCTAAAGAAAAATTTTTCATGATTGCTTCGACTTGAATTTTGATAAAGAAGCCCTCATTTTACAGATTACCCCATGAATGAAAACCCTTTTAAAGAGTAAATAAGTTACGAGGTGGGCTGCAACAGCTAATTACTGTTCTAACTCCCCTCATCCGCCGCGACGCGGCACCTTCTCCCCGTTTTCGGGGCGAAGGAAATAATAAATGAAAACCTTTTAATTTTAATAAGAGAATAAAACATGCGAATGGATAAGCTTACAGCAAAATTTCAAATGGCCCTCTCCGATGCGCAATCTTTAGCACTTGGACAGGATAATGGCTTTATTGAGCCTGAGCACGTCATGAAGGCTTTGTTAGATCAAGAAGGTGGTAGTTGTCGTCCCCTTCTGGGTAAAGCTGGCGTCAATGTTCCGCTGTTTCAATCACGCTTAGATGAAGCCATTGGGAAGCTGGCCAAAGTCAGTGGCATGGGCGGTGATGTCCATATTTCCAATGCACTGAATCGCTTACTTAATTTAACAGATAAATTAGCTCAACAAAAAAAAGACGCTTATATTTCAACTGAATTATTTGTGTTAGCGGCCATCAGTGAAGATGGTTCTCTAGGCAAATTACTGCAACAATGTGGTGGCAACAAAAAAGCTCTCGAACTGGCAGTACAAGAAGTACGGGGTAGTGAATCCATTCAGGATCCTAACGCTGAGGATACGCGTCAATCGCTAAAAAAATATACTCAAGATTTAACCGAGCGTGCCGAAGAAGGCAAATTAGATCCCGTGATCGGTCGCGATGATGAAATCCGCCGTACAATCCAAGTGTTACAACGCCGCACCAAAAATAATCCCGTATTAATTGGTGAGCCAGGTGTGGGTAAAACAGCCATTGTTGAAGGATTAGCGCAACGTATCGTCAATGGCGAAGTCCCCGAAGGATTGAAAAACAAACGCGTACTGGCATTAGACATGGGTGCATTGATTGCCGGTGCGAAATTTCGTGGTGAATTTGAAGAACGATTAAAAGCGGTATTAAATGATTTGTCGAAACAAGAGGGACAGATCATTTTATTTATCGATGAATTACACACGATGGTTGGAGCGGGTAAAGCCGAAGGTGCTATGGATGCAGGTAATATGTTAAAACCTGCCCTAGCGCGCGGCGAGTTACATTGCATCGGTGCTACAACGCTGGATGAGTATCGTCAATATATCGAAAAAGATGCGGCACTTGAGCGACGTTTTCAAAAGGTGATGGTTAATGAGCCCTCAGTGGAGGATACAATTGCCATTCTACGAGGACTTAAAGAGCGGTATGAAGTCCACCATGGCGTTGAAATCACCGATCCTGCAATCGTTGCGGCAGCCACCCTCTCGCATCGTTATATCAGCGACCGGTTTTTACCCGATAAGGCAATTGACTTAATTGACGAAGCCGGTAGTCAAATTAGCATGGAGATCGATTCCAAGCCGATTAGTCTCGATAAATTAGATCGACGAATTATACAATTAAAAATTGAGCGCGAAGCCTTAAAAAAAGAAAGTGATGAAGCCTCTAAAAAGCGTTTAAAAGATATTGAAACCTCGATCACTGAACTTGAAAAGAACTATGCTGATCTTGAAGAAGTGTGGAAGTCAGAAAAAGCGGCGGTTCAAGGCACCACTCAGATCAAAGAATCTTTAGAGCGCGCTAAGATTGAACTTGACTCCGCCCGCCGCCAGGGTGATTTGGCCCGGATGTCTGAAATTCAATATGGAAAAATTCCTGAACTGGAAAAACAGTTAGCAGATGCTGGAAAATTAGATACCAGCGATACGAAGCTATTCCGTAATAAAGTTACTGAAGAAGAAATTGCTGATGTTGTTTCAAAATGGACAGGGATCCCTGTTTCAAAAATGCTAGAAGGTGAAAAAGAAAAGTTATTGCATATGGAAGAAGCCATTCATAGTCGCTTGATTGGCCAAGATGAAGCAGTCAATGCCGTATCCAACGCGATTCGCCGCTCCCGTGCGGGGTTGTCTGATCCTAATCGTCCCATTGGATCCTTTTTGTTTTTAGGCCCTACGGGGGTGGGTAAAACAGAACTTTGCAAAGCATTAGCGTCATTCTTGTTTGATACTGAAGAGGCGATGGTGCGAATAGATATGTCAGAATTTATGGAAAAGCATTCTGTTGCGCGTTTAATTGGCGCCCCTCCTGGCTATGTTGGCTATGAGGAAGGCGGATATTTAACTGAAGCCATTCGTCGTAAACCTTATTCTTTAATTTTATTAGATGAAATTGAAAAAGCGCATCCCGATGTATTCAACATACTGCTTCAAGTGATGGATGATGGGCGTTTGACCGATGGTCAAGGACGAACGGTTGATTTTCGTAATGCGGTAATTGTCATGACGTCTAATTTGGGTTCAACATTAATTCAAGAAATGAATGGCAAGGAAGATTATCAAGCCATGAAAAATGCGGTCATGGAAGTCGTTGGACAGCAGTTTAGGCCCGAATTTATCAATCGAATTGATGAATCCGTTGTGTTCCATCCGCTTGAAAAAGACCAAATTAATCACATTGCCAGTTTGCAGATCAGTTATTTGAAAAAACGGCTACAGTCGCAGAATCTTGATTTAGAAGTTAGTAAAGAAGCATTGGATCATTTATCAGCGGCCGGGTTTGATCCGATTTATGGTGCCAGACCTTTGAAACGTACCATTCAGCAACAATTAGAAAATCCACTCGCGCAAGCCTTGCTTAATGGTCAGTTTAAGCCAGGTGAGGTGATCAAGGTGAATTGGAAGGATGATCGCATACATTTTAATGCGGGCTGAGCAGCTTCCCAATAACTTAGGTCTCTCCGCTTGATTTATCCAGTATCGTCTTTGTGGCCCCGAGCTAAATGCGAGGGGGAAGCAATCCAGAGACTTTTAAAGGTCACTAGCTTGCTTCGCCTACTGCGGCGGCTCGTGATGTGACGAGCGTTAATTTAAATTGAAGGATTATTATTGGGTGTCCCTGGTGGTGGAAGAGGAATTTGTGGAAATTTATTTTTAAAACCATAAGCAAATAATCCAACCCCTGCCAATGCCACTGCAACACCAGCGCCAGCAACAATCAATCCGGCTGTTGCAAATGTTGCAGCATTGAGGGCTGCAAATGCGACAACAACGGCAGCGACACCGAGTGCCATCATAAATCCGCCTAATACCTTCAGCCAAATCGAAGCGGATGTTTTTGGGAGTGGTTTACCATAAAAAACAGGTTGAGGGCCCGCGCCACCAGGAGGTGGCGGTGCAGGTGGATTTAGATCATTTTGATGATTCAGTCCTTGAGCTTCTCCCCCGCCGTGAGGCGAACTTTCTGCAAGCAACTCATTCAAATATCCAATACTTTGGATATATTCCTCAATACGACCGATCATAGGTTGATTTTCATCGTTTCGAGAAGACAATTTAATACATTCTAAAACCACTTCCGGAGATGAGCATTTATTAAGTATTTGAGGTAATAACTGGTCTAAACTTGGGAAGAATAGCTCTCCATATCGATTGATCAACCCAGCTTGGTTTGCAGCCCGGAGAATATTGTCAACATCACGGTGAGCGCGCTTGTGAACCAATGCCCAAAATTTATAATTATCCCACTCTACGGGTGGTAATACTGCGGCATAACGAACTCTAGGGGCATTTATCATCAGCTCTTTGTTATTCCCTTGTAATACGTGTAGATTAGCTAATAGTTGTTCCGCGGTTACTTTTCCTTCAAAGGATTCTGCCAAAAGTGGAGTTGGTAACACATCTTGATAGCTGTGCTCCATTTCTTGATCTACTATTACGGCATCCATCTCCAGCGCGGGAGACATTTCAACTTTCGATTGCATGGTAGTGCATCCTCCAAATTAGCAATACTCATAAAAAAACGCATTATACCAGTCACCATTTAGGTGTGCAAACAAATGCATCTTTGTTTATTTTTTAAGTGCAACATGAGTTGACGGAGACCACAAAGAGAGTAAAATGACACTACTTAAATGAATTGAAAAATAGTTATGGCTCATTTACGCATCCTATTTACTTAACATCGGACCAACCAATCATGCTCACATTAGCCGAGTTAGACACCATAAAAGAACAACTTGCAGATCCTGATGATGAGATGTTCTCACCCCAAATGATGGCACTTGCTCTCGCCACAAAAAAACAGCGCCGTTCCCTAAAAGGATTAAAATTAAACTGCATGATGGTCGACCGCACCGGTAAAGTAGATGAATTAATTGAAGTACTTAAGCTAATACAACAAGCAAAATCAACGCGGTATCCTCTCAATATGCGCTTTCAAATAATTTACGCCTCTGAAGGAAAAGAAGAGTCCACCTGGCACTGGTCAGTGATGGATGTCAGCATGGTAGATGGTCAGCTCCATTTCTTTCTACTGGATGCTGCCAATTCTCTGACAGCTATATTTTCAGCGATGTTGGCCATTTATAAGCATTGTCCCGAAGCAAAGATGGTTTATGCCTCAGGTAGTATTCAGCATGACAGCACAAACTGCGCAACTTTCGCACTTGATCATGTATTTCGCCTGGCGAAAATTCCTAATTTTAATCAAGAAATTACTCGACTCGTTAAAAATCATTCAGAATCATGTTCTCAAAATGCGCAAAAAATCATTCAGAATTGTTTACCAAAAGCTAGTGTAAGCCAATCTAGCGTTTTCTCAGAGCAAGACTTTAAAGAATTATTACCTTATCTCGTGAATCAACCGTTTCAATATCTAGGGGCACTTAATTTCCCTGAAGATTTCGGCCCTCTACTAAGAAATTTTCAATCCCTATCTATATTGGAGCAAAACTTTTTTAATAAAAAATTTATAGGTAGTGATTTTGACGATTTAGAAACTTACATATTGAAGCACGTGAAAAATCGTCAAAATCAATCCATTGAAAATAAGAGAATAAGCATAAAAAATAAAACAATTAGTTATGTAAACTCCTTATCAATTGCTGAAATCAATGAAATAATTGCCATTCAAAGTGATGGTGCTAACTTAATAAAAACGGCACAAAAAGCAACATATCGAGGGATGTTTACGATTAGACATTGGGAAAAAACTGATTCCGATATTTCAACACGACTACCTTCTTATTCATAAGCTAAAGGATTGAGATCAAAAAGATGCAAACTAATGAAATATACGCTGGTGGACTATCTCTACATTTCTTTCCATCAATGGATTTTGAACCCAGCAATCCAAACCAAGCAGCAACCCCCGAAGATCTTCTTCCGCAACTGCGCAATCTATTACGATTATTAATGGGTGGATGGCGCGACGATTGGCATACGATATTAAACCATCGACTCTACAAAGCCGTATTGATCAAGCGTGATCATGTATTAACCCAGGCCATGCGACTAGCTTTTCAACAAGGTTTCGAGCATGTATTTACACAATTAGCCAATCAAACATTAGATCCATTACAACAAAATCAAGCTCAACTATTTATTTCAAATTGTCTGTGTTATTTACCTTTTGCGGATATCAGCCCTTATGAATCCATTGCCATACCTCAATGTATCAATGACCAATGGATCATGGTTGATTACAAAGTTACCCCGATTGAATTAACACCCAAATCCGGTCTAAAAAAATTATTTATATCCGATTATGATCGTGTGTTTGCTTACGGACTAGAGCCGATTAATCAATTTAATGCTGAACCACATCTTGTGTTTATGGGAACCACTTACCCAGCTGGGCAAGGTTTTTCTAGCACGATAGAAACCGACTTAGAGGCATTCGAAACCGCTGGAAAAAAACTATATCGAAGTGGACATCGAGCTATCAGCGATTGGCTCAATCGACAACCTAAAAAACCACATGTTTGTGGTACGAGTTTAGGCGGCGCACTATCCTTACTCGTCGCTATTGATCAAGGACATAAAATTACTCGTGTTGACGCCTTAAATCCCCCCGGACTTTATCAACCTTTACGCAAAAGTCGCTATGATCATTGGGATGAACTACCTCAAGAAGATAAGCCAACTGTGGTTATTCAAAAGCAAAGCCGCGATCCGGTCTCTCGATTTGGTAAGTGGAAAGACGATTGGGACATTGTCCAAGTCACCCCACCCGAAGATAAGAAAGGCCCCAATTCAGTGACCGCGCATGCCCTGAATTATGCTGGTCTTGCTGGAACAACATTTCTTGGTGTAGATACCGCAGCAGACAACGCGGAACGTAAAACACGAAATTTATGGCTCTATACCATATTACGAAGCACAGCATATTATCTTTTGATTGCCCCTTATCGATATGCGCTTCTTCCAGCGACCCGTTTTATGATGAGTAAAAAAGGCGTCTATACTCTTGCAGCGGGTCTCCTCACGATCACTAGTTTTATCTTTTTTCCACCCTTAATGACCATTATCGTAGCAGGGGCTTTGTCATTACCCATTCTAGGATATGCTGGATACAAGTTACCCCAAGGACTACGCACGTTATTAGGATTCAACAAACCAACCCTCTCACGTGCCCAAAATCCAACATTACCCCGTAATGAATCATTAGATCTCTACGCTGAAACAAATGCCATTGAGGCTGAATTTACTTATAGGGAGCTGGGGGAGTATTATCGAGCGCAACGCTGTACATTAAAAGATAAGCCATTTCTACCTGAAGAAAGCCCAGATGAGAATTTCAAAAATTCAGGATTATCTAAGCGCCAGATTTTAGAGCGCAGCGAAGATGAAACACATGCTGATGAGCAAGTTACGCTAACCGCAACGAAAGCTAAAATTCATGATATGCGTAAAATCATCCATATCGTCCATGAAATAGGGTTTCATGCGGAAGATCAACATCGACTCCGAGCTGAATTAGCCTCGAGCCGAACAGATTATTTAGCGGGTAAAGTAACTACCCCTGCTTTACCGTGACCAACACCAATCTTTTGATGTCGTTCATCGTTTGTACCTCTATATTGTTAGAAACAGAGCAAATTGAGATATCTCATCTATCTCCGCACTCTCCCAGATTGAGAGAATTGAGACCAATACCCTAAGCTCACGATTTATCTAGAAATCATACTTTCACCCACAGACTTATCCACAGTTTTTGTGGATTAAGTTAAAAGGCTGAATTAGCGGTAAAATAAAGTCAAAACAATGGGTTAAACATTTTTCTGTTTTAAATATCTACGATTTTTATTTTTTTTAACAAAATTATCCACAGCAATTCTACTTGATAAGATTTAACAAATTAATGCCTATTTTATAGCGTTAAATTCAAAAATGAGCAGCATTGCACACACAGTTAAGCAAAATGTGGCAATTTGGGGCGTTTTGCACAGAACAAAAATAACGTCAAGAAAACGAGAATCAATCAGCGGGATTATTTATTGTACCTCAGCGTTACAAATGGCCACTCCGTAAACGCAGACTGTCACCTTCCCCATGATTGGGGAAGGAAACTAAGGAGCAACATTTATGAAAATAAAGTAAAAAAAACTCCTTGACAAAGGAGTTCTCATAGAAGGGGCTGTTTACATTTCGACCCTCTACGTCCCGCGCTTTATGCGCGGGATCCATTGTGATACTTGAGTGAACAATTTTCTAGTTCATTCTTTAACTGGACTTTAAACACTCTTCCAGATTGAGAGAATTGAGACCATTACCCTAACCTCACGATTTATCTAGAAATCATACTTTCACCCACAGACTTATCCACAGTTTTTGTGGATTAAGTTAAAAGGTTGAATTAGAGGTAAAATAAAGTTAAAACAATGGGTTAAACTTTTTTCTGTTTTAAATATCTACGATTTTTATTTTTTTTAACAAAATTATCCACAGAAATTTTTCTTGACAATAATTAACAAACTACTGTTCATTTTATGGCGTCAATCTCAAAAATGTGCATCTTTGCACACTCCGATTAGCGAATTGAAGAAATATGAAACTATTAGTTGGTGAGCCATCAATAGAAAAGAAACAGATCGATTTAAAGTCCAGCCGTCTCAAATCGATGATTCAGCGCTGTCACTAATAAGTGCTGAATGTTATTAAAACCACGATTACTCATCAACACGATAGCATCACCAGGCTGTGCAAAAGAGGTCAGCCGTTCAACGATCGCAGCAGTATCAGGAAATAATTCATACTGACAAGAACAATCAGCTAAAACCTTATCCAAATCAAATTGTGAAGGTTGTAGCACAAAGGCATAGTCGACTTGTGATAATGCACGTGGCATAGCCGAAACATGCACGCCAGAACGCATGGTATTGGAAGCAAACTCTAAAGCGACTAAAATACGTTGATGTTTACCACTACGTTTTAATGCCTCAACTGTGCGCTGAATTGCGGTCGGATGATGGGCAAAATCATCATAAACTGTCACCCCATGACCTTCAAACTTAACCTCAAGACGTCGTTTCACTGGTTTAAAGCTGCCCAATGCCTTGGCAGCATCTTGAGGCAGAACACCCGCATGAAACGCTGCCGCGATGGCAGCCAAACCATTTTCAACATTAAAATGTCCCATTAAAGACCATTCAACGGTCGCAACTTGTTCGCTGTGTTGAAACACATGAAACTTTCCACCACTGGTATCAGTGACCTCTGCTCGCCAAGCAGCATCACCTGTTAAAGCAATCGTCTCGAGTTTCGAAAAAACACCTCTCGCAATGACTTCATTCAATGCCTTATCATCACGTGGTTTGATCACAACGCCTTTATTTGGAATTGTTTTTAAGAAATAATGAAATTGCTGCTGAATCGCTGCAAGATCAGCGTAGATGTCAGCATGATCGAATTCTAAATTATTTAAAATAGCAACTTCAGGATGATAATGAATCATCTTCGGCCGCTTATCAAAAAACGCGCTGTCATACTCGTCAGCCTCAATCACAAACCACTGACCTACTCCTAAATGGGCGCTGGTTGCAAAATTCGGCGCAACTCCACCGATTAAAAATCCAGGCGCCCGGCCTGTCTCCTGCAAAATATGTGCAATCATCGACGTAGTCGTCGTTTTACCATGCGTTCCAGCCACTGCGATAACGCGATATTGAGGTAATACCTGCTCAGCAATCCATTGTGGTCCTGATATATATCGTTGGCCTGCATTCAACACCGACTCAAGCACCGGCATGCCTCGCTTGATAGCATTACCCACTACAACGTAATCAGCACTTAATGCGTTGGGATCCTCTTCATATCCCTCGGTCCAGGAAATACCCTTGTCTGCTAATAAATCACTTACAGGCGCATAACAATTCACATCGCAGCCAGTCACCTCATGACCCAACTCTCGAGCTAAAATCGCCAAAGCACTCATGAAGGTGCCACCAATACCTAAGATGTGAATATGACTCATTAATTTTCCTCTCTGTACGGTATAGTTTTTAAAGACATCATTGCAAGCCTTAAGACATGGGCTGGCCAACGCGCGGTAAACTAAGGTCAATGCGTCCTTGCGAGCCGCATAGCGACGCGGCAACCCAGTGGCTTTTAACACTTATTTTTAAGGCTCAGTCTAGCGAATTGGCCCACCCCTTAATGTGATCCTGACAAATTCTTAAATAAAGCTTTTTGCTTAATCACCGGATCCTTCCAGGGGCCAGAAATAGTATAACTATAAGCGTAAATTTTAAGCATTGTTTGGTTGATAATTTTACTTGCCACCCAAGTTGCTGCACCAACTAGTGGCCCACCCGCAATGGTCGCAACGATAGGTAAGCTTGCGGTAATATGTGGTGAAATTCTTAACTCCAAATCATACAATTGGTGAACAACATCCAAATTACCTTTAATGGTCGCTGACGCAACCGGGCCATCAATAAACGCGTCACTTGTATTCATTGAACCGTTTTTCAAATCGAATTGTCCACGAAATATATCAAAGTCATAGCCCCCATGCACTAAATCACTAAAATCAAGTTTCAATCGACGGGGTATCGTTTGTAAACTCAAGATACTGAGCAATTTACCCAGGCCTAACTTTTCTTCCGTTGCTGCATCAAAATGAGAGATAAGTCCTTCCTTAAAAGTAAGGGATGCATTACCTTGAGCCGCACTTAAATCAAAATCATGGAAACCACCAGGCCACTGTGCATCAAGCGTAATGTCCCCATGCTTAGAGTCAACAACGGGGCTAATGCCTAATTGCTCTAATGACTTCGCCAAGTTTTTGATGTTTAAATAACTTTTCACAGTCGTCCGATTAACAGCCGCTCTTGCGCGCACCTGACCAACAGCCGCAACTGCCGGTGATTGCTGCCAGTCCCCTTCAAGATCCACCGCGTAATATGGTGCCTCCAAGTGAAATGTATCGATACGCCAATGAGATGGGTGATTAGTCGCCGTAATATTTAGAGCCCCAAGCGGCCACGTTTTATATTGAAAATCATTAATTTTCAAATCAATATTGGGTAAATCGGCAACCTTCAACGCGGAAAATGTCGTCTTTTTACCCTCGGTCTTACTCACATTTTTTAGCCAATATAACTTAGACAGCTCACCTTTCAACTGACGATTTTTCGTATCGAAAGACAAATGCCCTGCAAGATTAGCTTGGTTAATATCAACCAACCAATGCCCCTGAGCGAGCTTGGCATTTAAACTGAGATCATGCCAATCTTGTCCTGCCAATTGAATTTGCTTTATTTTCAATTCAATCCCCTTTAAAAACTGCATCAGAGATTGATCCGCGCCAGGCGTCACACATTGATCAAAAAAGGTTTTCCAACTTGCCCAATCAAGTTCAGCTAACACCGCAACCAACTTCACACCATCAGTCATGACCGCGGTTTTGGCTTTCGTGTCCATTGAACCGACACGAATATCCCCACCTTGGATTACAAATTGACCTTTCTCTTCTTTAAACAATAAATCACTCTGCAAGCGATTATCATAATTCATCAACAGATGTAAAACATGCGGTTGACTAAAATCAAGATCAACGGTCAAAGGCGATTTAGTTGTAGCGAGTTTATTCAGCGGCGGTGGAATGTGCACAGATGTACCTAACAAAGAACTCGATAGATGAACTTGCTCCAAATCCCCAGTTTGGTAGGGCATCACTAATTCACTGTTGACTTTCAATGTGCCATCCATGAATTGACCTGTTGGCAAATTAAAGCCTTGTTGTAAATGCTGAAGCTTAAACTGACCCAGAATATTAACGATAGTTGCGGGCTTTGGGCCTCGAGTTGAATGCATGCGAATTGCAACAGGGGTTTTCATCATGTTAGCCGTAAAAGAACTATCCAGAATACCATCCCCATCAAAGGCTAAATGCCCATCGAAGTGCTTGAATTCAAAAGCGCGATAACGATGCTGGACCTTTAACGTCGTATCTTTAAAATGCATATCACCTAACGTCAAAATCGTATCATTTGCGGGATATAACGGAACCTCCAATTGCAAATCCAAATCTAATAATCCTTGAATTTTTAATAAACTTAACACACTAAGTTTTTGCGCAAGAGGAGAAGCCTGTAAATAAGATAAGGCTTTAGGACCTTCTGTTTGTAATACACCATGAACCAGCATGGTTTCATGATTCAAACCTAAATCAGCAATACTTAAGTTTAATGATTGCAAAGGAATTTTCTGCAAATTAGCATGAACAATATCTGTCGTGAGTAATCGTTTGTTGACTTTCAAGTAAGCATCAATATCCGTTGTCAGTGGCCAATGGGGAGCAAAAAACAGATCAAGCCCACTTAAATGCGCATTAACCTCAAACTCACCTGGCGCTTGATCAAATGGAAAATCAGCCGTTTTGCCATTAATCGTGACATCAGCCACCAACTTATCTAAACGGGGAATACCATGACGTAACCAAGCATCTAATTTTGGTTTTAGGCGTTTTGCAGGGATATATTTGAGCCACTGTTGAACATGCTCGCCGGTCAGCGCAGCGTTCAATTGGAGTGTTCTTAATTCAGGTGGGCCTGGATTATTCAACACACCATCTGCTGAAACCACTAAATCCGGATGACGGATAACCAAGCGTTCAAGTAATAATCGCCAACCTTCATCAAGCGCTTGCCATACAATCGCCCCATTCAAATCCGTCAACGTCACGGCAGGCTTACCTTTAGGTTGAATTAAGGTATCCTGACCATCCATTGCCAAGCGCCACTCTTTTGGCTGCCAATGTAAAACGCCCGATAGATTTTTGACTGTCGGATATTTTGCAAAAGCATCCCAACCGACGCCCAAGAAGTGACTCAAGACCTGCGTCACTTGATTCTCTTGGATATGAATTTGCGTATCTTGCAACACGCCATGCAACTTAGCATCGATCAAGGGTTTAATTGACTCGGGCCATTGCCAATTGAGCGCCAATAACGAATCAATAACAATATGCTTCACATCCACTTCCCAATGATGATCCGCTTCGCCATAGCGAATGATGAGCTCATTCATAGGCCATTGATATCCCTTGAAGATCAAATCCAGTCCATCAGCTGATAATTGCCATCCCGCTTTTTCTTTTTGCCAAGCCCAATTACCATTCAATGAATCAATCCGCAGGTGTTTTTTAAGCTGCGTATCTAATCCCACAAATGATTTAACATTTATTTTAGATTGAACATCAGTCACGATCCCTCGGTTGAATGTCAACCAAGATTTACCGGAGATTAAACCATCTAATATTTGAAAACGATCGCCTTTAAGAAAAGGTCGCCACTGAGCCAATTGAATGTCACGGCCCGAAAAATAAATCTCACCCTTAGCCCGATCTAATGCTTTGGGATCAATATTTAAATCGGCTATTAATCGCAAAATGGTGGGTTGTTCTTGCTCAATACGTACCGTCCCCTTCACTTTGTAATGTCCATAATGATTATGGATCACAAGGTTTAAGCGGTGAATGGGAATCAAAGTACCATCATTAAGATAAATATCTAATTTTATATTCTTGAGAATTAATTTTTGCTCTGCAAATAACCATGCTAATAATTGAGGATTATCGAGAAAATGAAATGTTTTATCATCGGCTTGCCCCGATAGACCATCCACCTGCCAGTGATCATCAATTTGACGAAGCGTCAAATGAACCTGATCTAAATATAAAATCCCAGGCTCTAATTGCCAATGCCAAAGTGAGCTAAATAAATTAATCCCTAGCGCCAAATGACGGGCTTGAAACACTGAGTAATATTGATTAAACACACCGAGATCGTTCAGTTTAATAACCGGCTCAAACCAATACCAACCCGTTTGCATATTACCGATAACAACTTTATGTCCCAATAGATCGGAAAGATAGGTTTCAATATTTTCTTGATATTGAACAACCCAAGGCGTTAATCCCCTAACGAGACTAGAAAGCACTGCAGAAATGATAATTAATATCGCAAAATATAAACGACATTTTTTGAAAAATTTATATGACATACCCTTCTTCACGCATTCTTGAAAGCTTATATCGCAAGGTTCGTTCACTAACCCCTAAGGTATCGGCAGCTTTTTGTCGATTGCCCTGATGTTCTTTCAACGTTTTTTCGATTAAGGCAAATTCATTTTCTTGTAAATTACCCGTTTCTTTGATTTGAACCGCAGGTGGTGTTAATTGTAAATGACACGACTCAATGCAATTTTGTGTCTGCAATACTAACGCTCTTTGAATAACATTGTCCAATTCACGAGCATTTCCAGGCCAAGAATATGACAATAAGATTTCTTTTGCATCGTCTGCAAGCGTCGGTATCACCGGATAATGATCCCGGCAATGCCGTCGAATGAGATAATTTGCTAAAGGTATAATATCATCCATTCGTTCGCGCAACGGTAACCAATGAAGGGGAAATACATTTAATCGATAAAAAAGATCCTCTCGAAAACGTCCGGCTTTGATTTCATCTTGTAAACAACGATTACTGGTTGAAATGACTCGGACATCGAGTTGAATTAACTCATTGGCCCCAATACGCTCGACTTCTTTTTCTTGTAACACACGAAGTAACTTGGCTTGCAAAGCCAACGGCATTTCACTCACCTCATCTAATAACAAGGTGCCATGCTGCGCTTGTTCAAATTTCCCTGGTGTTGATTTATAAGCACCCGTAAAAGAACCCTTTTCATAACCAAATAAAGTTGCCTCTAACATTTGCTCAGGAATTGCGGCGCAATTAATCGCCACAAAAGGATGTTCGCGACGTTGTGAATGATCATGAATATAATGAGCTAAAACCTCTTTACCAGTACCACTCTCACCCGTAATTAAAACCCCCACATCCGACTCAGCGACACGCAAAGTCATTGACATCAAAGCCTGACTTTTTGCATCTTCAGCGACAGGCATATGCTCGCCATCAGATGGCTCAAGTTTCATGTATAAGGATAGTTTGTCGATCAGGGTTTGTGTACTGAAAGGTTTGGAGAGATAGTCAACGGCTCCCCGCCGCATCACTTCAATAGCATTTTCTATGGTTGGATAAGCCGTCATCATCATGACGGGCATTCCGGGTTGACGACGCAATATTTCGGATAGCAAACTCTCTCCATCACGACCATCCATTCGGATATCACTCAGGACAAGTGCGGGCGAATGTTTTTCTAGCATCATTAATGCTTCACGGGCATGTCTTGCCATCAGATAATCATATCCCGCCAACTTAATTGACTCCGCTAAAGCTTCACGTAAGACGTCATCATCATCAACAATCAGTACGGTATTCATAGGGATCCTTTAGTAAGTTGTCCTAACTCCTCAAGCAAAAAACACGTCATCCCGAGCTCTAAGTAAGAGGTAGAAGCACATCATCAGAGCTCCCTCGTCGCAAGCGATTCGGAGTGGCGCAAGAGTATTTAAAAAATACTATGACTCAATTTCATTGTGACACAACTTAAACTGACTGGCGAGGACCAATTTTGCCCAAATCATCTTAAAATAACCCTCAATGACAATGAGTCAAATTTGATCACTGTGGGCTTTTATGATATCATGGCTTACATTCATACTTGCAATAAAACCTCTCAATCGAAATCTAAGGATGAATTAATTATGCCAGAATCCTCCATCCTCATAGAAAATGCTTCTGAGCTCACCTTTGCACCATGGGAAAAAACACTCAAGTGGGTTAAAGAATATTTAATCCTTATACAAAAAGAATCGTTAACAAGCGGCGACTGTGAAATATTACCCCATCTTCGTTTTGCCGAGATGGAAACATACCTTAAATGGGCTCAAGACAAAGGTATGAGCGCTGAAATTGCCCAATATAAATACCGGCAAGCCATATATAATATTGTCGATAAATTCTGCCTACAGATTGAAGCAAAATATAATGCTATTATTCAAACACTCGAAAATAATGAGCCAAGCATAGATGATGTCGCACTTTTATCTGATGAGCTAAAAAATGAATATCTGCTTGTCAAAAAATTGAGATATCTTGTTGTAACCCAACCCCAATATACTTGCAACGATAATCAAAAATATATAGGCGTCACGCTCACTTTAAAACTAAAAAAAGACGAAGCAGCTTTTACTGAACTGAAACAAAGAACTCACGAACGTTACAAAGATAGCATAAAAAAGGATAAGTTAGTTTTACAAAATGCTTATTCAAGCCTACAAAACATTGAAACAACCCTCATCGAAAATCGTGATGCAAACCAACAAAGAATAAAACAAATTAAAAGCAATATTGAACGTTTAACAACCACTATTCATGATCAATTAAATAAAAAAGAAGCCGAAGCATCCGAGCCGAGTCATGTTATTCCCCCTCCGCCACCGCTTCCACCAGTATTAGCCCAAGCCAACCCTCAAGCCGCGGGGAAGACCAAATTACCAGCGGGCTCATCACCAACAGAAACGATAACTGATCAACCGATTCAACCAACTAAATCGATTGCTGATTTAATCAAAGAAGCAAAATTAACGCCTAGCCCATTAAATGGTGAACCCAGAAATCGTAAACGAGAACCTATAACACCATTAGTAGCATCACATGCTGAGAAACCGGCCGTGACTCAAACACCGCAACAAATCATGCATACACTCGGAGCTAAAATTTATCAAAAAAAACGCATGATTGCGCTCATGCAAGACAATCAAAAAATCCAAGAGGATTTCCTCAAAGAATTAACTCAAGAAAATGAGGCGCTAGTTGAATTATTCAATCAAATTAAACAAATCAAAGCCAATGAACAAGCCTTACTTCATGTTGAACATCATCCGGCCCCTGAGCCCGTTATTGCAGCTGAAAGCCTCGTGCCCCTCAAGCCCCCACCAGAAGCACCACCACTACCTGAACCGGTAGTCAGACCAGAGCCTGTCGTCGTTATTCGTAAAAAAGACCATGCATCCAAACAAGCTAGGGAATCAACTGCAAAGCGCCCCCATTTTGATGAGCTCGATCCAACAGCCATCGAGGCAGCATCAGCAACGATGCAAAGTCTAGCTAACGTTCTTGCGAAAAGACGAAAAGCAATCCAACGCGACGAGACTACGCGCAACCCTAACGATGTACAAAATGAAAAAAAGGTAAAAGAAGAACAAGCAAAAGCCGCTCAAGCTATAAAAGACGAGCAAGAAGAACAAAACAAAAGAGCAAATGAGCGAGTTATTACTAAATACATGCCAAAAACTGAAACTACCCTAATGGATCTTCCAGAGGTTGCCCAAGCAGAAGAAATAAATATTCGCAACATGATCGAGTTGAATGCTCAACTCGATGAAGAAAACAAAAAAAATCAAATCATCCGGGAAGAAAAAATAAAGCATATAGCCCAAAAAATATCAAAGCTCACCGACTCAGGGGCAAAACCAACCAACAATATCCCTCATACTCAGGATGAGTATACCCCATCATCGGAAATCGAAGCGCGACCTAGCGTTGCAGATGAGCCAGCAGCCTTAACCACTGATGGCCAGAGTAATTACCGAAAAAGCTTACTTCAACAATTTATCACGGCACAAGCCGTTCATTGTACACCTGACCAAATCAACAAAATCATGAACGACCAGATCATCATGAATGCTATCAATCAGGATATTATCGAACGTCTGACCGTCGCGACCCTTCATGACTTGATTATTTTACATGACTATTTTACAGAAAAATCAGCTGCGATTCATGGAATGAAATTATCCAATAAAACGAAAAATACCTATCAAGATGCGTTAAATCAGTTTTATAAAGCGGCTATTCTTATTCGCCTATCAGATAGCTCTATCGAAGATCAACACTCACGCCTTGTTGCGGCTGCCGATCACTTTTTGAAACCACGTCATAAAGAAAGACGACTATTCCTAGACGTCACCCTCATGATTGCAACGCTATGTATAGGAACGCTAATTATCGGTATCGGACGTAAAGCCCTTGGACATACCTTTTTCTTCTCTCAAGAAAAATCGACCCGGTATCGCGAACTCACCGCAATGATGAAAGACAATACCCTTTTAGATCCTGAAAATCCTCGTCTATTTAACAGCACCGAGAACCCAGCTTCAGGCGCATAGGAAATCGGGCATAAAATCACCATTTATGTTTCTAGGTTTTGGGGCTTCCCGTATTTCACTGCGTTTCATACGGGCTACGGCACTGAAAATCCTCGTCTATTTAACAGTACCGTAGCCCGTATGGAGCATTGCGGAATATGGGATTATGCATATTATCCATTTTCCCGTATTGCACTGCGTTCATACGGGCTACAGCACTGTTATTGTAATATAAATTAGTACCGTAGCTCGTATGGAGCAAAGCGGAATACGGGATTATTCATATTATCTATTTTCCCGTATTTCACTGCGTTTCATACGGGCTACGGCACTGTTATTGTAATATAAATTAGTACCGTAGCCCGTATGGAGCAAAGCGGAATACGGGATTGTTGATATTATCTATTTTCCCGTATTGCACTGCGTTTCATACGGGCTACGGCACTACGGCACTGGCGAGGCGTGAGTGAATGAGTCAAGGGAGTGTACAAGTCGTACATAACCGATGATGAATGAGCTCACAACAAAGCCAGAACTTCAAAGCCGAGAAGTATCACTGATGCACAACATCCGTGCCCTTGGGAGCAGAAAAAGAAAACATCTTTCCTGGTAAGTGTGGATTCACTTTAATGTGAGATAATTTAACCTTGGTGTGTTGACCTAATTGATCATATAAATCAATCGAATAAAGCGCATTACCCTTAAATCCTAATTGAACATGCTGAAAGTTATCTTTTCGAGATTTCGGCGTGAGATCAAAAAGATCTAGCCCCGCCTTTTGTGACATCGTCACTGAAAAATCTCGCGCGACGGTATTATCGTAACCACTTAAAAATAATCCCGGTGTACCACCCAAGCCCTTAGACTGCTTTTTAACGGTAACTTGCTCTAAGTCAACATCATAAATCCAAATATGCTTTCCATCAGCGATAACCCGTTGCACCATAGGGGACTTCGTATCCCAACGAAACTTGCCAGGACGTTGTATGCCCATTGTGCCAGATGAATGCGAGATCACATGCTTTTTAGAGAAAATCTCTTGATTAAACTGAGCACTCATCGTATGCAATGCATTTAATCGTTGGGTTAATTGGTTTGCCGCGACATCCTCGCCGGCGTATAGACTATGATTGAAAATGCCTAACAATATTCCTAGCAAAAAAAGGCGCTTCATATTTATTCCTCACTCATTGAGCCTGACACTAATACATCGCGAAAACCGCCCTCGAGCTGTCCCACAACGCCTGTTCGTTCCATCTCTTCAACCAATCGTGCAGCACGATTATAACCAATTTTGAAACGTCGCTGGACACCAGAAATACTCGCTTTTCGAGTATCAACCACAAAGGCTACGGCTTGATCATATAACGGATCAGCATCTTCTGTTTGTTGACCATCATCAAAACCACCACCCTCCAAATCACTAACAATCTGCGTAATTTCTTCAATATATTCAGGCTTTCCACGTTGACGCCAATCTTCAGCAATTCGATGTACCTCTTTATCATCAACAAAGGCGCCATGAACCCGTAACGGCGCGCCAGTACCTGGTGCTAAATAAAGCATATCACCATGACCTAATAAGCTTTCAGCTCCTTGCTGATCTAAAATAGTGCGAGAGTCTATTTTCGATGAAACTTGAAATGAAATACGTGTCGGAATATTCGATTTAATGAGTCCTGTCAAAACATCCACGGATGGTCGTTGAGTCGCCAAAATAAGATGAATACCAGAGGCACGAGCTTTCTGCGCAATTCGGGCAATTAACTGCTCAACTTTTTTACCAACAACCATCATCATATCCGCTAACTCATCGATAATGACAACGATATACGGTAATGGCTCCAACAAAGGTGCTGTTGCATCCATAGAATCAGTTGGCTTCCACAGCGGATCATGAACTGGGGTGCCTGCATCGATCATTTCTTGTAACTTTACGTTATAACCCGCTAAATTACGGACCCCCAGGGCCGACATTAAACGATAACGCCGCTCCATCTCACCAACACACCAGCGCAATGCACTGGCAGCTTCTTTCATGTCGGTTACCACCGGGGTTAATAAATGCGGAATTCCATCATAAACCGATAGTTCCAACATTTTAGGATCAACCATGATTAAACGCACTTGATCAGGATGAGATTTAAATAGCAGACTTAGAATCATCGCATTAATACCCACAGACTTACCCGATCCGGTCGTCCCTGCAACCAGTAAGTGTGGCATTTTCGCCAGATCAACCACCATAGGATGTCCTGAAATATCAACACCTAATGCCAACGTTAATGGCGAATGAGAATGTTGGTAAACATCCGACGATAATACATCAGACAAACGCACGACTTTCCGATGTTGATTAGGTAATTCAAGCCCCACAACGGTTTTACCGGGAATGACTTCCACCACGCGCACACTAAAGACAGACAAAGAACGTGCCAAATCTTTAGCCAATGCAGATAATTTACTGACCTTAATCCCTGCCGCCAGTTGCAACTCAAATCGCGTAATAACCGGCCCAGGATGCACCGCAACGACATCTGCCTGTATACCAAAATCAAGCAAATGCTGCTCCAGCTGTCGAGACATCTCTTCTAACTCTTGATGCGTATAACCACCCAAGGCCTTACCTGGCTCACCTTTATCTAATAATTGTAAATCAGGCAAACCTGGTGAGACAGCGAGTTTAGAGGGGATCACTTCCGATTTAGGTTTTTCTGGACTCACCACCACAATAGAGCTAGCCGGTTGCGGCGTCGATGATGCAAGAACTTGGGGTTTTGGAGACTCAACTACGCGACTTGGCGTCACTTCTTTTCTTAATGCAGGCGTCTTGTTTTCACGACGCATGAGTAAAGGATCGGGCTGTTTAGAACGCTGCATCACTAGAATCAATTGGCTTAATAGGGGCTTCAAAACGCCTTGCTGAAAATAAATCAACCCTTGTACCACCCAATGAGTCAAACAAATGGTGTAGTATCCAGTCAATTCAATGGCTTTAATCCAAGACAATCCTGTTAACCAAGTAATTCCGACTAAAAATATTGCAAAAAACAATAATACAGCGCCGGTAGGATTCAATGCATGATAAAACCCCGTCGCCAAATAACGCCCAACAAGTCCACCAGCATCTGAGGAATTAAATAATAAATGTAGACTCAACAGACCACACCCACCCACCATGACAAACAACAAACCACTGGCTCGCACAAATAAAGCAAACTGATTCACTGAGCGCAAGCTACGATGGTCTTGCATGATAACCCAAGCAACATAAGCAACTGTCAAAGGCAATCCATAAGACATTAAACCAATAACATAAAATAAAGTATCTGCTATAGCTGCACCAACTTGTCCACCGGCATTCATAAAACTACCTGTTCGCTGAGATCCGTGTAACCAAGTATGATCGGCAGGAGAATAAGTGCTTAAGGATAAAATAACAAACAAAGCAGAGGTTAGTATCAAAATAAACCAGCCCTCACTGAGGCGTTTAATGATTGCTGGAGACAATGAATGTGTTACTGATGCAATTTTTTTTTCGTTATCACGCTTTGCCATGAAAGGATTTTTGCTATAGTAGGGACCATTCTGCAATCTTAACATAATTCATTTGATTAGGAAGAACTCCATGACCAACAACATCAAACATCATCGCTTAATTATTCTGGGATCCGGTCCAGCAGGTTATACGGCTGCTATCTATGCGGCACGTGCTAATTTGAAACCGCTCATGATCACCGGGATGCAACCAGGAGGGCAACTCACCACCACGACTGACGTAGATAACTGGCCTGGTGACGTCGAAGGTCTTCAAGGCCCCGCATTGATGGACCGCATGCAACGCCATGCAGAGCGCTTCGAAACTGAAATTATTTTTGATGCCATTACGGCCGTTGATTTTACCAAGCGTCCTTTAATCCTTCATGGGGATAGTGATACCTATAGTTGCGATGCCTTGATTATTGCAACAGGTGCTTCTGCCCGCTACTTAGGGCTCGACTCTGAAAAGGCCTATCAAGGCAGAGGTGTCTCCGCTTGCGCCACTTGCGATGGCTTTTTTTATCGAAATAAAAATGTTTGTGTGATTGGCGGAGGAAATACCGCTGTCGAAGAGGCACTGTATTTATCAAATATTGCGGCCTCTGTAACACTCATTCATCGCCGAGATACGTTTCGTGCTGAAAAAATTCTCCAGGCTCAACTTAACGAAAAAGTGGCCCATGGAAACATTCAAATTATTTATAATCATACCTTAGAAGAAGTCCTGGGTGACGATAAAAAAGTGACCGGAATTCGGATTCAAGATGTACAATCCGCGAAACAGCAACAACTTGATCTTGATGGTGTATTTATTGCCATTGGCCATGATCCCAATACAGCCATCTTCAATAAACAACTCGATATGAAAAATGGCTATATTACGATCCGGACTGGACTTGAAGGGATGGTCACATCGACCTCCGTTCCTGGCGTGTTTGCTTGTGGTGATGTTGCCGACAATGTCTATCGCCAAGCCATTACCTCGGCTGGTTTTGGTTGCATGGCCGCCTTAGATGCAGATAAATATTTAGAGTCAAGCCGTCATTAAGTTGTGACGGCCCTCCTTAGAGCACTTAAACAATTGCGATCATCCCAAAATTAGTGCATTATTGGCAATTAAACTTAAATTGATTCATTTTTGAGGATATATGGCGAAAGAAGATCAGATTGAAATGCAAGGCACTGTTATTGATACACTACCCAATACCATGTTTCGAGTCGAATTGGAAAATGGTCATATTGTAACGGCCCACATCTCAGGCCGCATGCGTAAAAATTACATTCGAATATTAACCGGTGATAAAGTCAAAGTAGAATTAACGCCCTACGATCTCACCAAAGGACGCATTACATTTAGAGATAAAAACTAAGTCGTGCTTCACACACACCACATTTCATCACGTCCCAGCAACCGTCATTTCTTCGATAAGAATTGAGCCACAACGTGTGGAGATATTAGGATTAATATCATGACCAACGGCACGGATGCCCAGGTACATGTCTTTTAAATTACCAGCGATGGTTATTTCTTCAACGGGAAATTGAATTTCGCCATGCTCTATCCAAAACCCTGAGGCACCTCTGGAGTAGTCCCCAGTTAAACCATTAACCCCCTGCCCCATGAGCTCCGTCACAAGCAAGCCCTTATCCATCGTTTTAATTAAAGCTTGCAAATCACCCGCATTCGGATCGATTGTCAAATTGTGAACGCCATCCGCATTCGCTGTTGTTTGCAAGCCCATGCGTCTTGCCGAATAGCTCCCTAAAACATATTGTGCAACATGACCGTCTTTTACAAACTGATTATCTCGAGTCACAACCCCTTCACTATCAAATGGCGCACTCCCCAATCCAGCGCGCAATCTGGGTTGTTCATAAATATTCACCCAACTCGGGAAAATGGGTTTACCCAGTGAATCAACTAAAAACGAATTTTTTCGATACAAATTAGAGCCACTGATCGCATTGATAAAACTGCCTAATATGCCACTTGAAACACGAGAAGAGAAAATGACAGGTACTTTACATGTTTTAAGTTTACGCGCACCTAATCGGCCTACAGTCCGCTCAACCGCTTGAAGGGCTAATTGATTCAAGGTGATTAATTTATCCGCATCACGTGAAGCCGTGTAATCATAGTCTCGCTGCATACCATGACCATTATCGGCAATTAAAGAGCAACTTACACTATGGAGCGTCCCACGGATCAAACCTTCGCCACCATGCGTATTTGCGTAGCCATGACAAAAACCACCCGTTGAAACATTAACCCCATCAGAATTAGTGATTCGCTTATCTAAAGACAATGCATGAGCCTCACATGCCAAAGCTTTCTCAATGGCTTGAGCTGGATTTAATTCCCAAGGATGCCAAAGATCTAAATCCGGATGCGTCTTCGTCATCAGCTCGCGATCAGCCAAGCCAAAACAAGGATCAGCACTACTGACTTTAGCAATTTCACATGCAGCATCAACAATCGACTCAAGCGCCGCAGGCGATGTATCCGTAGAGCTGGCACTGCCTTTACGCTGCCCAAAATAAACAACCAAGCTAACGCTTTTATCATCATGAAATGAAACTGTCTCAACATCGCGCATGCGCACATCAACTGAAAAGCCACTGTCATGACTAACAGAGACGGCAGCATCGGTTGCACCACGCGCTTCTGCTAAGGACAAAACTTGCTTCATCAATGCAGTCAAATTTGACTCTTCAACCTGATTTTTGTTATTTTGCGATGTAATAGACATAACGGTTCACCTTTGCTAAGAATCGGGACAGAAATAACTTTCGATTCAATCGACCACAAGGATACAAGAATCCATGCTACCCAAGCAAACAAATATTCCCTCAAAACTTTATGCTGCTAAAAAATATTGGTTAAGATCCTTCCTGGCATTAGGTTTAATTCTCTTTGGATTACATTTTGCCCTTGCAGCCACTCATTGGCGCACCATTGCGCCCGGAGTTGAATACCAAGATGTACAAAAAAACCATCTCACACCATGGTCACATATTCATGCTTTTCGCATTAATTTACATCACAATGAATTATCACTATTAACGGCCCAAGAAATACATCGCGAGTTCGCCACAGCCGATACTTTTGCGGAAAAAAGCCATGCTTCTATTGCCATCAATGCTGGTTTTTTTGATCGCTCTTATCATCCCATTGGTTTAAGAATACGTGATCAACAACAATTAAGCGCCTATAAACCCATTAGCTGGTGGGGTATTTTTTATATACAAAATAATCAACCCCACATCGGTAGCTCCAAGCAATTTCAACATATTGATATCCACAAGACCTCATTCGCAGTGCAAAGCGGACCTCGTCTGCTGATTAATGGAAAAACACCCTCACTTAAACCAGGTCATGCCGAACGCAGCGCTTTAGGCATCACTCACGATGGACAAGTCATTATCCTGGTCACTGAGCACTCGCCGCTATCCACAACTGACCTAGCAAAAATCTTGAAAAATGCACCTCTAAATTGTACCCAGGCATTAAATTTAGACGGAGGTAGTTCTAGTCAACTGTATGCAAGTCTCAATCACTTCCATCTCAATGTGCACGGCTTTTCCAATGTAAGTGATGCCATTATTGTGAAAGCAAGGTAGATCGCTCAAAAGGTGTTAATATACGCCTATATTTTATACCTGAGCGATTTACTAATATGAAAAAAACAGAACTTTGTCTTGAGCCAGAAAAGATCAATGACCATCCTCCTTCGTCATCCTTCGCATCATTACCATTACGAGAGCCCTTATTAAATAATCTCGCATCGTTAGGTTATGAGTTGATGACACCCATCCAAGAGCAGAGCCTACCTGTGATGCTAAAAGGTCATGATATTATCGCACAGGCCAAAACAGGCAGCGGTAAAACAGCTGCTTTCGGCTTATCTTTATTAAATCATCTCAAGGTAGAGCATTACACAGTACAAGCATTAGTGTTATGCCCCACACGTGAATTGGCAGAACAAGTCTGTAAGGCACTACGGCAACTGGCTCGTCTGATGCACAATGTTAAAATCCTCAACTTATCAGGGGGGATGCCACTAAAACCACAATTGGACTCTCTCAGACACGAAGCGCATATTATTGTCGGGACACCTGGTCGCATCCAAAAACATTTAGATAAAAAATCATTATCATTAAATACATTACAAACCTTGATTCTCGATGAAGCCGATCGCATGCTCGATATGGGCTTTTTTGATGCCATAAAAGCCATTATTTCTTTATGTCCCCAAAAGCGACAAACATTGCTGTTTTCTGCAACTTATCCCACAACAATAAAGCAATTAGCTAGCGAGTTCATGTTAAACCCCAAAAGAGTGCACGTAGAAGCAACCGAAACAACAATAGATATTGAACAACGCTTTTATGAAGTGACAACTCAGGGGAATAAATTTCCATTACTAAAAGCATTATTATGTCATTACAAACCCTCTTCAACGCTTATATTTTGTAATACCAAAGAACAAACCTCAACATTAACTGCCATGCTCAAAAAAGAAGGGTTCAGTGCGGCCGCTTTAAATGGAGATATGGAGCAAGTTGAGCGCGATCTAGCCATAATCCGTTTCGCTAATCATAGTTGTTCTATCTTAGTCGCCACTGATGTAGCGGCTCGAGGTTTAGATATCAAAGAATTACCCGCCGTGATTAACTTTGAACTCGCCTTTGAGCATGATGTGCATATTCACCGAATAGGACGGACTGGACGAGCGGGTCACAAGGGATTGGCGTTAAGTATCACAACACCCGCAGACGCTGAGCGACTTTGCGCTATTGAAGCCCACTTAGCCCACCCATTACGTTTTGGAAATATCAGCGAGTTAAACTCAAAAAGCAGTGCTGTTTTATTACCAGAGATGATAACATTTTGCCTTACAGCCGGACGAAAAGATAAAATCAGGCCAGGTGATATATTAGGGGCATTAACAAAAGACGCCGGTTTGGCAGGAAGTCATATTGGTAAAATTGATATCACCCCACTCTATTCTTATGTTGCCATCCATCAATCCCAATCCGCTCAGGCGTACCAGTATTTTCAGCATGGAAAACTAAAAGGTCGAAAAATTACCGTGAAGAAACTTTAGTACAGCATTTAATTGTGCTTATCTAAATCCACCCACAACTTATCCACAGGCTATTCCCAGGTTTTATCATATGTTTTCCACAGCAAACACAATATATAGTTTTTTGCTAGCAATAAATTTCAATATATTGTGTTTTTTTAACTTTACACACACACACATTACTTCTAGAATTTAAGAAAGTCCTACACAATATCCACCTTATTAAAGTGAAGGAAAAATCTGTTGACTCCAAATTGACACTTTATTTCCAGGAGAAACCATGTCCGAATTATTAAGTCCAGAACGTACCGAAGCAAAGAAATCCTTCAACCAAGCCCAGCAACATGATATTGCGGCAACTGCCCCAGGTGCCCTGAAAACCATTAAACGTAATGGCAAAGTAGTCAATTATGATGATGGCAAAATCAAAATCGCCATTAGCAAAGCATTTATCGCCGAAGAAGGCGCAAATGCAGCGTCCTCTGATCGCATTCATGAACTCATTGAAACGATTACCATACAAATTTCACAAACTTTCCAACGTCGCTTTCCCAGCGGAGGCACATTGCACATTGAAGATATTCAAGATCAAGTTGAATTAGCTTTAATGCGTAATGGCCAATATAAAGTTGCACGAACCTACGTGCTGTATCGTGAAGAACGTCGCAAATCTCGTGAAGCGTCCCTGCAACAAGTCGCCAAAGAAAGTAAATACCCACTCATCACCATGCCTAATGGCGAAATTAAGCCTTTAGATATCAACCGTATTGAAACCATTGTCAAAGAAGCATGCCGCAACCTAGATAACGTCTCTCATGAACCTATCATCAAAGATGCCCTGCGTAACCTATTCAATCAAGCCAAGTTAGAAGATGTTCATAAAGCATTAATTATGGCTGCTAGAGCATTTATTGAAAAAGAGCCCAACTATACTTATGTCAGCGCGCGTCTATTAATGGATAGTTTCCGTGCAGAAGCACTCGGCAAACTCAACTTAGCGACTGAAGCAACATTTGATGAGATGGTTGGTATTTATCCAAAATACTTCAAACACTACATTCAACAAGGTATTAAACAAGGCATTCTCGATGCTCAACTCGCTGAATTCGATCTCGATCAATTAGCCAAAGCCTTATTGCCCGAACGGGATATGCAATTCACCTATTTAAGCCTACAGACATTATATGATCGCTATTTCATTCATGAACGCGGCGTACGCTATGAGTTACCCCAAGCCTTCTTTATGCGCGTGGCCATGGGACTCGCTATTCGCGAAAAAAACCGCGAAAAGCGCGCCATTGAATTTTATCAACTGATTTCTTCATTCGATTATATGGCATCGACGCCAACCCTGTTTAATGCCGGTACTGTGCGTCCTCAACTATCGAGCTGCTACCTCACCACGGTACCGGATGACCTAGACGGCATTTATGGCGCCATTAAAGACAATGCTCTCCTCTCCAAATACGCTGGTGGTTTAGGTAATGACTGGACACCAGTCCGAGGGATGAATGCATACATCGAAGGCACCAATGGTAAATCACAGGGCGTTGTGCCTTTCCTCTACGTTGCTAATGCAACAGCAATTGCTGTCAATCAAGGCGGAAAACGTAAAGGCGCAGTCTGCGCATATTTAGAGTGCTGGCATATTGACGTTGAAGAGTTTCTTGAACTTCGTAAAAACACCGGTGATGATCGTCGTCGCACACATGATATGAATACGGCCTTGTGGATCCCTGATTTGTTCATGAAGCGCGTTGACGAAAATGGCGAATGGACCCTATTTTCACCTGACGAAGCGCCAGATCTCCATGATCGTTATGGTAAATCGTTCGAAGACTTATATGTGAGCTATGAAGAAAAAGCCCGTCAAGGTCAAATTCATAATGCACGATCATTCCCTGCGATTAAACTATGGCGGAAAATGCTGTCGATGTTATTTGAAACGGGTCATCCTTGGATTACTTTCAAAGATCCCTGTAATATTCGATCGCCACAGCAACATCAAGGCGTAGTGCATAGCTCAAATCTATGTACTGAAATAACCCTCAACACCTCTGCTGATGAAATTGCAGTTTGTAACTTAGGTAGTGTCAACTTGCCGGCTCATATCACCGCAGATAATACCTTAGATCTAGCCAAGCTAAAGCGTACCATCACGACAGCGATTCGTATGTTAGATAATGTGATTGATATCAACTACTATTCAGTCCCACAAGCACGTAATTCTAACTTAAAACACCGCCCTATTGGCTTAGGTATTATGGGTTTCCAAGATGCCTTATACCAACTCAAACTTGACTATGCATCAAAAGAAGCCGTTGAATTCGCTGATAGTTCCATGGAAGCCATCAGTTACTATGCCATTGAAGCCTCTTCTGATTTAGCCAAAGAGCGTGGAAATTACGCCAGCTATGAAGGTTCACTTTGGAGTAAGGGCATTCTACCGATTGACTCTATTTCATTGTTACAACAGTCACGAGGCAAATATCTCGAACAAGATCGTACGCAACGCCTAGATTGGGAAGCCTTACGGGTCAAAATTCGTACGCAAGGTATGCGTAACTCCAATACCATGGCGATTGCACCAACAGCCACTATCTCGAATATCTGTGGTGTTGCACAATCGATTGAGCCGACCTATCAAAATCTATACGTCAAATCCAACCTTTCGGGAGAATTTACAGTCATTAATCCTTATTTAGTGAATGATCTCAAGGCATTAAAACTTTGGGACGATGTCATGATTAACGATCTCAAGTATTATGACGGTAGCGTACAAGCGATTAGCCGCATCCCTGAAGCATTGAAAAAACGATATGCAACCGCCTTCGAAGTGGAGGCTTCATGGTTAGTTGAAGCCGCATCACGTCGTCAAAAATGGATTGATCAAGCACAATCACTCAATATTTATATGGCACAGCCATCGGGTAAAAAGCTAGAGCAAATCTATCAACTAGCGTGGATTCGCGGTTTGAAAACCACCTATTATTTACGCAGCATGGGCGCAACAAATGCTGAAAAATCAACCATCACCGACGGCGCACTGAACGCAGTAAAAGTCGAGATCCAAATAGAGCAACCTAAAGTGTGTTCAATATTGGATCCTGAATGTGAAGCATGTCAATAAATGAAATTATTTGGGAGCATCCAATGCCAAATCCAGACGAAAACATATTAGAAGAAGCCAGCGATTTTGTGATTGCAGGTCTTGAGTCACTCGAAATGGGGGCCGCGCGCATCCAGGTCGATGATAAGAAAATCATCAATTGTCGGGCTGATCTAAACCAATTAGTCCCATTTAAATATACGTGGGCCTGGGAAAAATATTTATCAGCTTGTGCCAATCATTGGATGCCCAATGAAATCAACATGAGTGCGGATATTGCCTTATGGAAAAATCCCAACGGCTTAACTGCCGATGAACGCTTAATTATTAATCGTAACCTTGGGTTCTTCTCAACTGCGGACTCATTGGTTGCTAACAATTTAGTATTGGCTGTGTATCGGCATATTACCAATCCAGAATGTCGACAGTACCTGTTGCGTCAAGCTTTCGAAGAGGCCCTACACACCCATGCTTACCAATATATTATTGAAAGCCTAGGATTGGATGAAGCTGAAGTATTTAACATGTATCGTGAAATTCCAGCTGTCGCGAAGAAAGCTGCTTGGGCATTACCCTTCACGCAAAGCTTAGGTGATCCCTTGTTCCATACGGGTACCCCAGAAGCCGATCAACGGTTATTGCGCGATTTAATCGCCTTTTATGTGATATTCGAAGGCATTTTCTTCTATGTCGGCTTTACCCAAATTTTGTCGATGGGGCGTCGAAATAAGATGGTCGGAACGTCTGAACAATTTCAATATATTTTGCGTGATGAATCCATGCATATGAACTTTGGTATTGATGTCATCAACCAAATTAAGATTGAAAATCCACATTTGTGGACCCCTGCTTTCAAAGAAGAAATGATTCAGCTGATTAAAGACGGTGTTGAGATGGAGTATCAATATGCTCAAGATACCATGCCACACGGTATTCTAGGCATGAATGCAGAAATGTTTGAAGGTTATTTGCATTTTATCGCCAATCGACGACTGATTCAAATTGGTTTGCCTGAGCAATACCCCGGCGCTGAAAATCCTTTCCCATGGATGAGTGAAATGATGGATCTCAAAAAAGAAAAGAACTTCTTTGAGACGCGCGTCATTGAATATCAAGCGGGTGGTACATTAAGTTGGGATGAGTAACCTACCCATTGCGTAATCTAATCAGTAATATGTAGCGCTCGATAAGCGCCGCGTGATCAAGAATTGTTTGCTATTAACCTTGATTACGCGGCGCTCATCAAGGCTACACTTGATACTAAGATCATACTTCCATTCGTCCTATAGCTTGTATTCAATAGACTCTGATAGATTCAGAGTGAAAAGTTTATTTTTTATTGCCTCCGCCTAATCGCTGGATTTGATTGACAAAATATATCGTTTATGTATAATAATGACGCAAAATATTGTTTTATTATTTATCACTATGACAATAAGAGGTTAGGCTATCATGTTTAAAAAATGCAAAGGTTTCTTTAAAAAACAACCGACAGCAACAACAACAGCAACAGCAACAGCCCATGCTGTTACTGAAAGATCGATCGTGTTACATCCAGATCAAATAACAGAAAATGCCAAAAAAAATAAATATGGTCGGATAACACTAACAGCCGCACAAGAAATACATATGGAAGACTCAAAAAATAAGGAATTTTTTGATAAACACCCCCTTGCGCTAGGATTCGGGCACGCATAAGGTTTTATCATTCTCCATTCGTAAAGCCAAATATAATCTATTTGGCTTTTTTCATCTCGGTTCAAATTAAAACGCCATGAAACCCAATGCAAATATAAGCTGGTGAAGTAGGCTAGTACAAAAAAGTTGTTTTATTGATTGAGCATTTAAAAACCAGCCCGCAATAATGGCAAAATTTCACGCAACGGCCTTTCTGGCAAAGATAATGGATGAAATGGCTTCATGTTATTCGCTGATACAACCATCAATAGACTATTCACTGCATGACACACTGCATCCGTCCTAACCGTTTCAGCACGAAAATTCGTAATAAATCCACCAAGAGCACGCTGGGGGTTTTTGATAGAAAACATACTTTCTGGCGTATAAGCATTTTGTAATAGCCAACGACTCGTTCGCAATGTCGCATCATAATAGGACTGACAATCGTGGGCCGTCCTATGCTTTAGACAAAATGAATAGGCCGTTCCCATCACCTCATTAATCCAGCCATTGCCACTGGCCGTCATCGCATCTAAATAGCGACCATGATTATCTATATCGTCGATCATTACAATTTGCCGCTTCAAAATCGTTTGTCCAACCCGCATTAAGGTGGACTGATAGCAAGGTGCAGGATCAACTTGAGCATAATCAATCAAAGACATCAGCACCCAACTTGATGAAATCGAATTCGCAGGTCGATATTCATCGCCTAATAAAGATCCCTGTTGATTCACTAACATGACAAAATGATCGGCAATTCGCTTGGACGCAATCAGATAACGCCGGTCATGTGTGAGAGCATATAAGCGAGAGAGCGCCGACAACACTTGACCTGAGTACAGTAAAGATTGACGATGACTTTTCACCCATCGATTATTCTTCCAGGTACGTGTCGGCATCATCATGCCCTTTTCATCGACACCAGCCAATAACCAATCGCCTGCCATTTTGGCCCGTTCTAAATAGAGAGATTCTTGTGGATTTTGCGCATGTAACAACAATAAAGCAAAAATAGATTTCGCAGCAGTTCCCACAACCAATCGACGCACATGCTCATGTGAAATGGGATCATAACCATAATAAAATGCGCCTTTATTTGCACCTGATAATATTTGGTTTGATAAAATAAACTTAGCAAGATCACTTGTTGGGTCAAGGCCCCGCAAGCTAGGTTTTCCCTCTGTTTTGAGCTGGTTTTCCTCAACAGCTTGTATTTTAAGTAACGTATATAACGTCGATGCCGAATATACAGTGCGCAACAAACGCTCTGATTGATCTAAACTGGCATTATAAAACTTAAATATCCCATGATATTGCGGATCAATTGATCGTAACAAATAAGCTTTACTGCGTTGAAGTTGCTGAGATAAAACATCTTGCGTCAACGTCCTCACAACCACGCGGTTACCTGATAACTCTAAGCCCTCGTTACCGTATTCAATAAACGCATAATGATGAGAGGGATAATACTCAAAATCAACCTTGAACCGATACGCTTCCAAGAGCGATCGAGATAACTGATGCGCTGAAATGGAATGTAATGCTTTTTCTGTTGCGTTTTTGAGAACGTCAGCCAAGCTTTTTCCATGCACTTGGCTATGACCAACTATTTGCCCATGATGGTACACCGTCAAATGAAGATGCCAATCAGTCTTTTGATAATGATTACTCCATTTTTTATCAAGGTTTTTCATGGGTTGCGTTATTTTCAACGATAAATGGTCAATCGCTGCCGCTCTAATGAATTTAATGACTTCATGCCGAAATGTTCGATGATCTAAATCAGGGACAAATAGCATTCGCGTATTATTTGCAAAAGAATTCAAACAAATAATACACAAAAAAATCCTTACACAAGTTAGAAATCGAATTTGTTTATTCCTCACGACGCTTTTCATAACAACCCACACCATCAAACCCAATAACTTCACAAATAGGATATTTATTTTGCTTTAACACAAATGAAGAAGGTACATCGTGCGCTGGGTTTAAATTCGAATAAGATGGTGCAATTAAAACATCATAATTAGCCATAGCGACTTTAACCGCCTGATAAGCATCTAAAATACCATGTCCACAAGGCTTTTCCCCTACGCATGAGCGATTTTTATCTTCACTCACACCAAAAGCATGTGTCGATAGATATAAAATTTGCTCGATCCGTTCAGGTGTCATCGAATGATTAGTCACCGCATAAAGCAATGCGGCAACCCCAGCCGCATGAGGCGTAGCCATACTCGTGCCTTGATAATAATCTAAACCCGTATTTTGATAGCCCCCACCAGGATTCACCGTCGATAAAATGCCGCCTTGCTTGCCATAATGCAAATCACCACCTGGTGCAGCAAATGCAATACTTGGACCATAATTAGTATAATAAGCCCTCAGGCCTTCAGGACCTGTCGCGGCAATTTTGGTTGCACCATTGCATACAGCCGGCGCATTATAATGTTCCCAGATGTTGTCATTACCCGCCGCAACCATCAGAACAGCCCCCCTACGCCTAACAAAATATACAGCCTCTTGCATCGCTTCATCGCAATGATCGATTGTTTTGCCCGGTCTTTCATCCACACCAAAACTAAGATTCAAAACACTCGCAGGATATGTATTATGTGGAACCCCAGGGATTTCACCACCAACCGCCCAATACATGGCATTAATAACCTGACTTTCATAAAACATGCCGGTAGAGTCAGGAATTTTAATGGGTAATATATTGAGTTGATCACCAACGCCTTTGATAACATGACCATAAGCAGCAATCGTCCCAGCAACATGCGTACCATGAAATGACGGTGTTTCATCTGCGGTATTACGATTATTTGCGGCAAAATTCCATCCCCAAATCTGCCCCCATTCATCCTTGACTAAATTATTGACCAAATTATCATTAAGTGCGATACCTGTATCTAATACAGCAACGACGACTGGTGACCAAGTTTCACCGTGGGTATACGCCCATGCACCGTCAGATAATCCAGGCGCTGACTCCAGCATAATCCCCCCTGGCGGAGCAAACTCATCCCACTGTAAATCATGGGATAATGTATCAAAATCATAAATAGAGCCCGCAGAATCAGGCTGTTTTAACTCAGGACCGGGGTTAAAATGTCCCACACGATCCTCAACAGCATAAGCAAGATCTGGATCTTGACGAAGCTGCTGAATCAGCTCATCAATAGCTTGTGAAGATGAAATAGATAAATGCTCAGGGAGAGTACGTTTTAAACTGACAACATAAGCATTACCTGCCATGGGCTGTATACTTTGAATAGCATAAGGTCGACGCAACGCTAATTTAGACTGAATCGATGACACATTCAGCACATGCTGCTTATATTTGACGATAAGGCGTAGAGAGAGTTCGCGGCTAGACTTTTCCCAAAGAAAGGCGGATGAGGGGCTCTTAACAGTAACCCTCTTTACCGATGTTTGCCGTAAAGGTCTGGCCGACTCATCAGCCGCAAGAAGATTTTGACTAAATAACAGGCAAGTTATCCATAGTAAAGTTTTGAACATAAAACAAAACTCCTGATATTCACTTTGACACATCCTCAGTATTTAGATCTAAGATAGACAAACGCGCCGAACTAACTCGTAGCCTGGGTGTAGCGGAGCGGAACCTGGGTTTCGCTCCGCTACACCCAGGCTACGATCGAGTACAATACATGAAGTCCCGAGCACCGGGACTGTCCCATTATATTTTTTTGAATAAATAACACTCTGATAGAATTTATATTAATCCAAAACGTGTTGTTGCGAGCCGTAGGCGAAGCAATCTAGCGACATTATTTAAAATAAAAGTCACTGGGTTGCTTCTCTTCGTTCGCAATGACGACATTTACATGGGGGGCAGCCCTGTCCCGATCACATGATACACATCATTTTTTTAATAACGATAGTAGTCAGGCTTATAAGGTCCATCAACACTCACGCCCAAGTAATTAGCTTGTTCCTGAGTTAATTCAGTTAATTTAGCCCCTATTTTATTTAAATGTAATCGTGCAACTTTCTCATCTAAATGTTTGGGTAAGACATAAACTTGATGTTGATATTTCTGATTATTTTGGAACAACTCAATCTGAGCAATCACTTGATTAGAAAAAGAAGCTGACATGACAAAACTGGGGTGTCCTGTCGCACAACCTAAATTAACTAAACGACCTTCAGCCAAAATAATTAACCGTTTGCCATCTGGAAAAATAACTTGATCAACTTGAGGCTTGACTGAATCCCAAGGATATTGACGTAAACTCTGAATATCAATTTCAGAATCAAAATGGCCGATATTACACAGAATGGCTTGATTATGCATACGCTTCATATGTTCATGCGTTACAACATGATAATTTCCTGTCGCAGTGACAATAATGTCGACTTGCTCAACAACGTCTTCTATTCTCACAACACGATATCCTTCCATCGCGGCTTGTAAAGCACAGATAGGATCAATCTCGCTTACCAAAACACAAGCGCCTTGGCCGCGTAATGCTTGAGCACAACCCTTGCCCACATCACCATACCCCATGACTAAGACTTGCTTACCCGCAATCATGACATCGGTAGCACGTTTAATACCATCCAATAAGGACTCGCGACATCCATAGAGATTATCAAATTTTGATTTTGTAACGGAATCATTCACATTAATAGCCGGTGTTTTTAACTCACCAGCTCGGGCCATCTCATAAAGACGCGCCACACCGGTTGTCGTTTCTTCTGAAACACCGCGAATTTCTGGCAACAATTCAGGATATTTTTTATGCACCAATTGAGTTAAATCCCCGCCATCATCCAAGAGCATATTGGGTTTCCAACCATCTGGCCCTACTAAGGTTTGCTCAACACACCACCAATAATCTTCTTCCGTTTCACCTTTCCAAGCAAATACAGGCACACCACTTGCCGCCATTGCAGCCGCTGCATGATCCTGCGTTGAAAAAATATTACACGAAGACCATCGAACTTCAGCACCTAGTGCGATTAATGTTTCAATCAGGACAGCAGTTTGAATGGTCATATGTAAACAACCGGTGATTCGCGCGCCACATAAAGGCTGCTTTGCACCAAATTCTTCTCGAATGGCCATGAGGCCAGGCATTTCTGTTTCAGCAATTGCGATTTCTTTTCGGCCCCAACTCGCTAAAGACATATCAGCCACTTTGTAGTCATTGGTGATTGCTTTTGAAGAGGGTGCTGCACATGTTGTTGTCGTCATATATAAGTTCCTTTATTCGGTATTTTTATTTTATAGCGCCTGTTTCAATGCATCGACCTTATCCAGCCGCTCCCATGGAAAACCTTCCCGTCCATAATGTCCATAAACAGCGGTTTGACGATAAATGGGACGCAATAAATCATGGTGATCAATGATGCCTTGAGGGGTCAAATCAAAATGTTGGTGAATCAAATCAATAATTGCTAACTCAGGTAGTACACCTGTTCCAAACGTATCGATACTAATTGAAGTAGGCTCTGCTACACCAATTGCATAAGAAACCTGAATCTCGCACTTATCCGCCAAACCCGCTGCAACAATATTTTTAGCGACATGACGTGCAGCATAAGCCGCAGAACGATCGACTTTAGAAGGATCTTTTCCTGAAAAACATCCGCCCCCATGGCGTGCCATACCACCATAAGTATCAACAATAATTTTACGGCCAGTCAAACCACAGTCTCCCAAAGGTCCACCAATCACAAAGCGTCCGGTTGGATTGATAAAATAACGCGTAGCCGTTGTTAACCAATGTGCTGGCAATACCGGCTTGATAATTTCTTCACGTACCGCTTCTATCAAGTCTTGATGGCTAATCTCTGGCGCATGCTGCGTTGAAAATACGACGGTATCAATCCCAACAGGATTACCAGCCTCATAATGCATCGTCAATTGACATTTTGCATCCGGACGTAACCAAGGCAATCGTTTGCTTTTTCGTAATTCAGCTTGTTTAGCCATTAATAAATGTGAATAGGCAATCGGTGCTGGCATAAGACTCTCTGTTTCACGCGTAGCATAACCAAACATCAAACCCTGATCGCCGGCTCCAAGAATCTTGGTGGTTTGATTATCAACCCCTTGAGCAATGTCAGGAGACTGCTTGCCAATAGCTTGCAATACCGCGCAAGACGCCCAGTCAAATCCCATTTCAGAACTATCGTAGCCAATATCACGCACCACCTCACGGACAATTGCTTCAACATCTACCCACGTCGACGTCGTGACTTCACCACCAACGAGCACCATACCGGTTTTAACGAATGTTTCACAAGCAACCCGTGCGCGCTTATCTTTTTCTATGATAGCATCTAACACAGCATCAGAAATTTGATCGGCTATTTTATCTGGATGACCTTCGGAAACAGACTCTGAAGTAAAAACATGAAAACGACCCACAACTTATCTCCCTTTATAATTAATTCTGTCGCGTAACTACCCTGATTCAATTCTTAGGCCGATGCCCAAATCATGAATAAAATGTAGGCTGGGCCTTGGCCCAGCATGATTATAAATACTACGAAAATTCGTACAGAGCAGCTTAACGCTTAAAAAGAAGAATGATACGCGAGGATTTGGAGAAATTCATCAAAAATTATCTCAATATCATGGGGTCCAGGACTTGCCTCAGGGTGCCCCTGAAAACCTAGCACTGGCTTTTGTCGATGACGAATACCTTGCAAGCTATTATCAAACAACGAACGGTGGGTCACTTCTAGAAAATCAGGCAGAGAAGCCTCATCAATGGCATAACCATGATTTTGACTCGTAATCATCACCCTATTGACACCCGGACGAATATCCATCACCGGATGATTCGCACCATGATGACCAAATTTCATTTTTAATGATTGGGCACCACAAGCTAAAGCTAGAATTTGAAAACCTAAACAAATGCCCAAAATTGGCACTTTCTTCTCTAAGAAAACTTGGGTTGCACTAATAGCATAATCACATACTTTAGGATCACCGGGACCATTCGATAATAAGACACCATCTGGTTTAAGTGCCAGAACATCTTTCGCTGAAGTTCGTGCCGGGACAATCGTCACGCGACAGCCACGATCAATTAAAATACGCAGAATGGAATGCTTTACACCATAATCAACGACAACGATATGAGGATTCCCTTTCACTTCTGACGGATGAGCCCATTCACCGTGCCCCTCTGTCCAAGCCTCAACGGTTGTTCGTGAAACTTGATGCGCTAAATCAATGCCATCAAAGCCAGGAAAATCTTTGGCCCTCTGGATAGCCAACTCAGGCTGTGAAACATCGGTCGAAATACAAGCACCAATAGCCCCTTGAGTTCGCAATAAAACGGTTAATGCGCGAGTATCAACTCCAGCAATTGCCACAACCCCGTGTTTTTTCAACCACTCTGGAAACGAATACTTGGCGCGATAATTACTCGCGGTCATCGCACAATCACGCATGACCAACCCTGCAGCATGAACTCGTGATGATTCCATATCTTCGTCGTTGCAACCGGTATTCCCGACATGCGCTGTGGTTAATGTGATTAATTGACCCGTATAAGAAGGATCGGAGAGCATCTCTTGGTAACCCGTCATTGCCGTATTGAAAACCAACTCACCAACACTATGGCCAGCTGCACCAACCGACCATCCTTGAAAAACTTGACCATCAGCTAGAGCGAGTATCGCAGGCTTTCTTCCAAGTAATGCCCCTCCTTGTTCCTTTCGCCCCGAACGCGGGGAAAAGGTGCCGCTTTGCGGCGGATGAGAGGATTCTGAAAAGTTATTCGATGTCCTTGGTCCCTCAATCTCTGAGCTGTTTTCATCATGCATAAACAGTACCTTAAAATTTCATCTCTTCAAAAAATTGTTTTACACGATCAAACCAGGAACTTGAACGTGGAGAATGACTGCTATTACTGCTATCCAAAGACTCTTGGAATTTTGTTAATAAATCTTTTTGTTCGCGGGATAAATTCACCGGAGTCTCAATCACAACACGACACAACAAATCGCCCGTCTGACCTTTGATTGATTTTACACCTTTAGCGCGTAAACGAAAGACCTTATCCGATTGCGTTTCCGCAGGGATTTTTAAAGAGACACGACCTTCCAATGTCGGCACTTCAATGGTTCCGCCTAAAGCAGCTGTAGAAAAGCTAATAGGTACCTCACAATGCAAATCAGCATGATGTCGCTCAAAGATAGGATGAGATTTTACATTAATCTGCACATACAAATCACCACTACCCCCACCATGGATCCCTGATTCACCTTCTCCAGCAACGCGAACTCGGTCCCCATTATCAACACCTGCAGGTATTTTAACGGTTAACTTTTTGCTTTCTCGAACTCGCCCCTGCCCATGACATGAACCACAAGGATCAGTAATCACTTTACCTTCACCATGACAAGTTGGACATGTTTGTTGTATCGAGAAGAATCCTTGCTGAATGCGAACTTGTCCTGCTCCAAGACACATTTCACATTGCTTAGGTGTTGAACCTTTCTTTGCACCTGATCCTGCACAACTATCACAAGTCACATGCCGAGGAACCGTGATTTCAATTTGCTTACCTTTGGCAGCTTCTTCTAAGGTTAATTGCACACTCAATTGTAAATCGGAACCACGCTGGCCACGTGATTGTCGTCCTTGACCACCACGCCCATTCGTGAAAATATTCTCGAAGATATCTTCAAAAACATCACCAAAACCGCTGAATCCACCGAAGCCCTGGCCGCCGCCACCCATCGATCCGTCGACCGCCGCATGACCAAATTGATCATAGGCGGATCGCTTTTGCGCATCAGATAAAATAGCATAAGCCTTCTGGACTTCTTTAAATTTTTCCTCAGCATCCTTATCGTTTGAATTACGATCCGGGTGATGCTTCATCGCTAACTTACGATAGGCTTTCTTAATATCACTTTGTTCAGCATTTCGGCTTACGCCTAACACCTCGTAATAATCCTTTTGCTGCATAAATACTCACCTATTATTTCTTGTCGTCTTCTTTGACTTCTTCAAACTCTGCATCAACCACTGAGTCACCAGCAGGTTTATCAGCTGATTCTTGACCAGCACCTGCTTCATGTGCACCAGCACTTGCCGCATCGGCAGCAGCACCCTCTGCACCTTTTTTGGCATAAATACGCTCTGCCATTTTGGCTGAAGCATCAGTCAATACCTTTAACTTATCTTCGATTTGGGCTTTGTCATTAGCTGCAACAGCCTCTTTCAACTCACTAATCGCTGCTTCAATACCTTTCTTTTCATCATCAGCCATTTCAGCTTCCAAATCTTTTAAGGATTTTTCACAACTATGAATCATACTATCAGCTTGGTTGCGTAACTCGACCAATTCTTTGAATTTCTTATCATCTTCAGCATGAGCCGCTGCGTCTTTAACCATATTATCAATTTCTTCATCGCTTAGTCCGCTCGAGGCTTTAATGACAATCGATTGTGCCTTGCCAGTTGCTTTATCTTTAGCCGATACATTTAATATACCATTCGCGTCAATATCAAATGTTACTTCAATTTGAGGTGTACCCCGTGGTGCAGATGGGATATTAGACAAATCAAACCGGCCCAAGGATTTATTAGCAGAAGCTTGCTCACGCTCCCCTTGAAGGACATGAATCGTTACCGCCGTTTGATTATCGTCAGCTGTTGAGAACACCTGATTTGCTTTGGTTGGAATGGTTGTATTTTTTTCAATTAACTTAGTCATGACGCCACCCATTGTTTCAATACCCAATGACAAAGGCGTAACATCTAATAATAAAATATCTTTCACTTCACCCGATAAGACAGCAGCCTGAATTGCAGCACCAACGGCAACAGCTTCATCAGGATTCACATCTTTACGTGGCTCTTTACCAAATAATTCTTGGACTGTTTTTTGCACTAAAGGCATACGACTTTGTCCACCAACTAAAATCACTTCATTGATTTGTGAAATGTTCAAGCCAGCATCTTTTAAAGCTGTTTTACACGGCGCAATCGTCCGCTCAACCAATTTCTCAACCAATGACTCTAATTTGGCACGAGTTAGTTTAAGATTTAAATGCTTGGGTCCAGAAGCATCTGCTGTAATGTAAGGTAAATTAACGTCTGTCTCTTGAGCAGAGGATAATTCGATTTTTGCTTTTTCAGCAGCATCTTTCAGACGTTGCAAAGCTAAAGGATCACTATGCAAATCAATCCCCACATCTTTTTTGAACTCAGCCGCCAAATATTCAATTAAGGCTAAATCGAAATCTTCACCACCTAAAAATGTATCACCATTCGTTGCTAATACTTCGAACTGATGCTCACCATCTACTTCAGCGATTTCAATGATGGAGATATCAAATGTACCGCCCCCTAGGTCATATACAGCAATAACAGCATCACCGCGCTTTTTGTCCATACCATAGGCTAGAGCAGCAGCGGTTGGCTCGTTAATAATACGTTTTACTTCAAGGCCAGCGATACGACCAGCATCTTTAGTGGCTTGACGTTGTGAATCGTTGAAATAAGCAGGAACAGTAATGACCGCCTCTTTCACTTCTTCACCTAAATAATCTTCTGCTGTTTTCTTCATTTTAATTAAAACTTCAGCAGAAATTTGTGGTGGCGCCTTATCATCATTACGGACACGAACCCAAGCATCGCCGTTACTTGCTTTGACAATCTCATAAGGAACCATCTTAATGTCTTTTTGGACAACAGCATCGTCAAATTTACGACCAATCAAACGCTTAACGCCGTATAAAGTGTTTTTAGGGTTGGCAATGCTTTGACGCTTAGCGGAGTTACCCACTAAAATTTCATCGGGCATATAAGCCACAATTGATGGCGTGGTGCGTTGTCCTTCGCTGTTCTCAATAACTCGGGGCTTGTCGCCCTCCATAATTGCCACACATGAATTTGTTGTACCTAAGTCAATACCAATAATTTTAGCCATTTTTTTCTAAGCTCCAGTCATGTTATGAATATAATATTGGGTCATATTAATTTATTTCAAGGCTTCCAAATAACTCCCCTTAGTATCCCCTTCGCCTCGGACACGGGGAGAAGGTGCCGCATAGCGGCGGATGAGGGGATTTGTAACCGTTATTTTTTGTTACAGGCCACCTCAGTGGCTGAGCTACTTAGCGATAACAACACGAGCAGGGCGAATAATCCTGTCGTGCAAACGGTAACCTTTTTGGAATACAGATATCACTGAGTGAGGCTCTGCATCCGGTGAGTCCACCATAGTCATCACTTCATGCTCTTGTGGATTCATGATCATGCCAATAGGATCTAACTGCACCACACCTTGTTTTGCTAAGGCATCTACAAATAACTTCATGGTTAAAGCCAAACCTTCATACATGGCAGCATTTGCATCTTTATCAACCAATTGAATCGCTTGCTCTAAGCTGTCGATCACCGGCAATAATGTCGTGATCATCTTTTCTAAGCTAAATCGATGTGCTTGTTCAACGTCACGTTGTGCTCTACGTCGAACATTATCTAATTCGGCGGTAATACGCACTACCTTTTCCCAATTTTCATGGGCTTTCTGCTCTGATTCAGTCAATTTTTCTTCTAAAGACGTATAATCAGGATGCTCCAATTCACCAGCAAGCTTGGACTCAGAACTTTCATTAGCCTCTTCTGATACTGAGCCCTCCTCAACAGGATGGTCATTTTCTTCATTAAAAGCTTCCCATTTGGATTTTGATTTATCATGCTTCATGAACTTAAAACTCCCCAAGTCAAAATGTAATACTTCACTAGTTGGGGACGAGAAGTCAAAATTCAACCCTGACTCGAAATATCTTCCTTTTTTAGTGCAAATACTTTACGACTGACTTCCAGAACAATACAACTCGCATCTCAAAAAACATCAATTCTAGAGCCTTTATGGACTATAAAAGACCGACGACTAGCGCATTCAAAAACGATTTTAGACCGTCTTGCAGATGAATTTGCTTATCTGTTAAATTAGTTGCATAATTGCACACTTTGAGTTTCAGGGTATCCGACATGTCTTCTTGGTCTCCGACTTCCTGGCAAGATTTTTCTTATCAACAAGCAGCAACTTATGATGATAAAAAATTATTAAATCAAGTTGTAAACGAATTAAGTGTGTTGCCTCCTCTAATTAGCCCAGGTGAAATCACTAAACTTAAGCAGTCTATTGCTCTAGCAGGTCAGGGAAAGGCTTTTATTTTGCAAGGCGGGGACTGTGCTGAATCATTTCAAGATTGTCGCGCTTCAATCATTACCAATAAATTAAAAATTTTATTACAAATGAGTTTGATTTTAATTTATGGGCTTCGCAAACCTATCGTCCGTATAGGACGTATTGCTGGCCAATATGCCAAACCTCGGTCGTCTGACTTTGAAACTATTGATGGTGTTGCTTTACCCAGCTACCGCGGTGATATCGTCAATTCATCGGCTTTCAGTCCCGAAGCCAGAAAGCCAAATCCAGCATTACTCTTTCAAGCCTATAACTGCTCGGCAATAACCTTGAATTTTATTCGCGCCCTACTTGATGGTGGTTTTGCAGATTTACATCATCCAAAACAATGGGATCTCGATTTTTTAAACCTTTCCCCTCAAGCTGACGAATATCACGCGCTGGTTAGAGGTATTGCGGATTCATTAGATTTTTTGAGCACGATTGACGGTCTACAATCAACCAATCTAAATAAAGTTGATTTTTATACGTCTCATGAAGCATTACACTTACACTACGAACAAGCTTTAACGCGCCCAGTTCATGCAAGTCAATGGATTAATACTTCAACGCATTTACCCTGGCTTGGTATGCGTACCGCAAAAAGCGATAGTGCTCATGTTGAATTTCTTCGTGGCATAGAAAATCCAATCGGCATCAAGCTCGGCACAACCACTGACTTAGCCGATCTCAAAAAGATTTTAGCCATACTAAACCCCCATCATGAACCAGGTCGCTTATTACTGATAACACGTTTAGGTAATCAAGAAGTCACTCAACATTTACCCGAGCTTATCAAGACAGTTCAGCAAACTAACATTCCAGTCACCTGGTCTTGTGATCCCATGCATGGTAATACCGAAACAACCCATCAAGGCATCAAGACCAGACACTTCGATAATATTCTTTCTGAACTACTACAAACGGTGAACATTCATCGTCAACTGGATAGTGTTTTAGGCGGTGTTCATTTTGAACTCACCGGAGACAATGTGACCGAATGCATTGGTGGTGCACGAGGTCTTAATGAAGAAGATTTAAGTCGCGCCTATCAAAGCCTCGTGGATCCGCGACTTAATTATGAGCAATCCCTAGAAATGGCCATTCAATTAAGTGCAAGCAAATGTTAGAAACTGTCAACATGCTAAGTCCAGCGGTCATTGGTGCAATGAGTTTGAATCTTTCGTTTGGTTTGTATTTGATATTATATATCCCGCAGATTATTCATAATCGAAAATCAACAAACATCGCGCAATTAAGTTTAAATCTTCATTTGTTGTTATATGTGAGTTACTTTTTTGATTTATGTTATGGATTTTCTATGCATTTGCCCTGGCAATATAAAACCGTATCTATCATTGGTTTATTGTTGATTGGAATACAACATCTTCAATTCATTCAATACTTCATGAATACACAACGCCTTTTTTTGACCCAATTAAGTATTTCCTTTTTAATCATCAATTTCGGGGCTATTTATTATTTCTTCTCGATTGCCCACGCAACACTCCCGCAAGAGACCACAATCCTCGTTGGAACCATTGCTCGCTTTGCAGGCCTGATGTATTGTCTGCCACAGATGATAAAAAACAAATTCACTCAATCAGCCAATGCACTCAGCGTGCATTTTTTGCGACTTAATTTCACCCTAGCCTTGTTAGATACCATTTCATCGTGGTGTTTAGATTGGGGGTGGCCCAATAAAATTGCTGCGCCAATCAGTATGATGTTCATGACGATCATATTAGGCCAAATTAAAAAATATCGGGAAACATCAAACAAGATAACTAAGCAAACGCTTCATCCTGGACTTTGAACAAACAGCAAACGAAGAATTTTGACATCAGCTTTTTTTAGGAGCAATTACCATGTGATCAGCATGTTGATCTGTTTCAGGCGTATATTTCTTCACGACTTGTTTTACATTCTCACCAATCAGTGCACCTAACTCACACACCACATTTCCAACAGTTACTGAAGCAACTGAATATCCCGTCATCTTAAGCGTATTGATAACTGGTTGCTTAAAAAATTTTATTGCATTTCTCATCAATCATCCCTTTTGCAAATCGCGAACAGCAGCACGAATAGGCAGGCGTTTAAATGGTTTTAAGCGCTATATAATGACTTATTTTTAGTTTAACTGCAAACATTTTTAATAAAATGTGATGGAAATTATACCCAACCGCTCGCAATACGAACAAGGTTGGGTGGGTCGACGTGAGGCAATCACATTATAGTGAATACCATTTATTTCTTAGGCTGTGTTGATTGATGCTCCGGCCCTGTTGCTTGCTCCGGGGAGGGTGTCTCTTTTGCCACACGCTCAGATTTAGGTTTCGAATTAAAAAAACCATGAGATGAGCTGGCAGCCGATACTTCTTTGGGCGCTTCTGCAACAACCTCTTTGGATGGTGCAGGCTCTGCAACCGCTGTATTCTCTTTTGACACAAAATTTTCTAATGGATGATTACCAAGTGTTGCACTTACACCCGCAACAATCGAGAATATTGCGCCGGTCAGCCCCATACGAATCGGAACTTGCTTTAACGCCATCTGACCAAAGCTTTTCATCGATGCTGTAGGAGACTCCTTAAACGAATTAAACAGGCCCTTCGCCACCGAAATAGAAGATTTATTAACCAACTTTCCATCGACCAATGTCGTTTGAACTTGTACATGATCTTTAAACAATGCAAAAGGAAAGGCAAAAAATCCCGCCGTCATCCCACTGAATGCGCCTGCAGCAAAACTTGCCAACTGTTTGTTTTCAATCGGTAAATGATTTTTTATTCTTCCTTCAAGCTCACACATTGACGCAAAACTAATCATACCCGTGGCAAATCTCGGCGCAAAGCCA
>Ga0364920_10054_pt1 | contig 55145 bp, 44 predicted proteins | sample SorcelJu500001C8_FD_206961 | JGI IMG/M metagenome (GOLD analysis project Ga0364920, IMG submission 206961) | Enriched cells from Trout Bog Lake Hypolimnion, Wisconsin, USA - BchlTB.June20.5000.01.C8 | ecosystem: Environmental > Aquatic > Freshwater > Lake > Hypolimnion/Profundal zone | place: USA...
ATATTCGAAAGTCGGCTTCGGGATGCGGACGAATTCTATCAGAGGATTACGGCGCAATCACTGAGCGAAGATGAGCGCCGCGTACACCGCCAGGCGCTGGCGGGAATGCTGTGGAGCAAGCAGTTTTATTATTTCGACCTGGAAAAATGGTTATTGGAGCACCAAAGTCATCCGTTGCTTGATTCCTCGCCTCAGGGGATGCGCAATTCTGAATGGTTCCACATGCTTAATGCCGACGTGATCTCGATGCCGGACAAGTGGGAATACCCGTGGTATGCGGCCTGGGACCTGGCCTTTCACACGATTACCCTGTCGCTGGTAGATTTCGATTTTGCCAAAGAGCAGCTTCTGCTGATGCTGCGCAGCCTCTACTTTCATCCAAACGGGCAGATTCCCGCCTATGAGTGGAATTTCAGCGACGTGAATCCTCCGGTGCATGCCTGGGCGACGCTCTACTTGTACAAGTACGAGCAAGGGCTGGGCCGAACGGACGTTCGTTTCCTGGAACGGGCATTTCAGGGGTTGATGCTGAACTTCAACTGGTGGGTGAACCGGAAGGACCCAGCCGGCCGCAACGTGTTTGCCGGAGGATTTCTGGGATTGGACAACATCGGCGTATTCGACCGGAGCGCCCAACTTCCTACGGGGGGAACTCTGGAGCAGGCGGACGGTACCGCCTGGATGGCTTTTTATTGCCAGTGCATGCTGGAAATAGCCCTTATCCTGTGCGAATACGACGAGATTTACGAGGAGGTAGCCTTCAAGTTTGTCCAGCATTTCATATGGATTTGCTATGCCATGGACCGTATTGGCGAGAATGAGGACCAGATGTGGGACGAGGAGGATGGATTCTTTTATGATCTGCTGAGGCTGCCGGACGGGCAGGCCATGCGTTTGAAAGTGAGGTCGATGGTGGGACTGCTGCCGCTGTGCGCGTCCACGGTCTTCGAGCCGGATGCCGCAACACGGTATCCCAAACTTACGGAATTGATAACATTATTCAGGAAACGCCATCCGGAGGTGATTGCTCAAGTGGCGCCGGAGGGTTTCATCGGCTATAAAGGACGGCGTCTCCTGTCGATTCTCAGCAAGAAGAAGCTGGAAAGTGTACTCTCTTACATGCTCGATGAGAATGAGTTTCTGGGGCCGCACGGCATCCGATCCCTCTCGAAATATCATCAGGATCACCCGTTCACGTTTATGGTGGGGCCGCAGGAGTTTAAGGTGCCGTATCTGCCTGGCGAGTCCAACACCGGGATGTTTGGCGGGAACTCCAATTGGCGCGGTCCGGTCTGGATGCCTGTCAATGTGCTGTTGATTCGCGCGTTATTGAACCTGTATAACTTCTACGGCGACGATTTCAAGGTTCAGTGTCCGACCGGTTCCGGGAAATACATGACGCTTTTCGAAGTGTCGAAGGAGATTGCAAGCCGGATAGCGGGCATTTTCCTGCGCGACGCCACCGGACAGCGCCCGGTTTATGGAGGAACGGCCAAGTTCCAGGAAGATCCGCATTGGCGCGACCTGATCCTTTTTTATGAGTATTTTCACGGGGACAACGGAGCGGGGCTGGGGGCCAGTCATCAGACCGGATGGACCGGTTTGGTTGCCCTGATTCTGGACTTCTTCGGGCGCATGGATGCCAAAACCATGCTGGAAACCGAACGTCAGCATCTTCAGGATCAATTGGTAAAGGGACAAGTGGGAGGAGAACAGATTAAATAAAAAGAACTATTTGGGTACTCAATTGTCCTGGAATATTTTCTCTGCATTTGCCTGATACAGAATACAGGCAAATGCTATATCTCCATTTTGAAAAAGTGGCAGCTCCATGATTTGAGCGCGACATATATCCCGTTGCCGCTCATTTCACTTCCTGATCTGTCATATTTTTCACCATTCAGAACGTCTGTCAAGTGCAATGTTTTTCCGTAAATATCTTCCTGTGGGAGTCTTATCACTCCTCTTGATTCAGAATCCCCGTAGTTGATGACGATAAGATAAAACATGTTATCCAGACGCCAAGTCCAGGACAATAGATTCCTGTGCATGTTGCTATCCGTACACCCGCGAATTTCGCAACTCTGCCAGCTCCCGTTCCGAAATACGTCTTCGTTTATCTGTTCCAACAGGTTATGATAGAAGGCTGCAAGTTCCTTGTCAGTCTCTTCTTTCGGACGTCTTCCAAGGAATACAGGCACACGAGTCTTGCATCCCTCGAACTGACCTTCGTAGAAAAGACGGGCGCCGGGCAGAGTCGAGAAAATTACAGCCGCCATTTTTTCCTGCTCGCAGGAGAATGAACTTGCGGCGCGGGGTTCATCATGATTTTCAATGAAGCGTATCAACTTGTCCTGATATGGCATATCTGCAAGCAAGTGAAGCCGGACATCTTCGGCACTGCCACGCTCCATGCGATCATAGAGTTTTTTATCATAACAGAAGTCGAATCCGTGCTGCTGGAGTTCCCATTCAAGATCCCAGTACGCCTCGGCGATAAACAGGAATCCGGGAAATTTGGATTTAATCGTCTGGATCAGCGCTGACCAGTAGTCTTCGGACGGTTTTTGTCCAGCCCGCACCCCCCAGGTTTTTTCAAAGATATTGTTCAGCATCAGCATCGCCATATCGCAACGGATCCCGTCGCACTGGCCGGCGATTTCTGAAACCGTATCCAAGACCGCTTTTCTCAACTCCGCATTGAATGCATTAAGCTGGAGTACATCCGGCCAGGCCGGGAAATACGGATCACGGCCCAAGGCTATTATATTTCCCCCGATTTGAATGAAGGATGCAGGATCACTGGTAATATCTTCTTCAGAACCGCGGATGAAATATTCTGGATGGGCAGATGCCCAGGGATGATCAGGGGCGACGTGGTTGGGGACGAAGTCGAGAATAAGTTTGATTCCGCGCCCGGCGAGCATCTTTCTGGTTTGGGCAAGACCTGCGGTACCGCCGAGTTCCGCATCAACAACATAGTTTTTCACGCAGTATGCGGAGCCGGCCAGGTCTTTGTCCTGGAAATCAGGGAGGACTGTTCTAAATTCTGACATCAGGCTGTTATTGGATGATGCAATCTTTATTCCTGCCGGGCTTCTCTCCCAGACACCCATGAACCAGACCGCATTGATGCCGAGCGATTCCAGATAATCCCACTCATTGACGGGGACTGATGCGAGAGTGATTTTTTTCTTATATTTTTCACTGAGTTCATGAAGCCATACGAGAGTGTTTATCTCGTATATGACAGGATACTTAGGACATGATTTCATTTTACTCTCCTAGTTTTAGTATGGCTCTGCTCTTGAATTCGAGCAAGTCTTGTCAGGTAATAATAAAAAATATATCAATAACTCCATTAAAGATAATACCAATCAACTCGGCACGATATACGCTGACGCCGGAATTCAAATGAATCTATCCAGCGCTTCAAGCATATATGCGGGGATATTTGTGATTTTACCTGTTCCCGGCACATTTATTTGCTGATAAGGCGCCAAACTTGCAAGTATTCCGATTCCAACCTTGTATTCCGCCATGTAGTCAAGCAACCCCCTTATGTGTTTTCTGTCGAACTTAAGAGACGCCTTGCATTCAACAGGCACCGTCATATCCAGTTTCTTGACTATGAAATCTATCTCTCCGCCGGATGAATATTTTTTCCATCCGAACACATTTTCACTGAATCGACTGATATCAATCGCACACTGATTCTCCAAAGCGCCTCCAAGCGGAATGCGTGACGCTGAAGACAGTGTCGTGATTACGCTGATGGAAGGCCATGCCGATTCGCGGAGTCTGCGGAGGATTCCGGTGTCGAACATATAACGCTTCGGCAGATAACTGTGATTTGCCTCGGCATTCGGACCTTTTTGTTCCGACTTGATCAGAAGATGCCAGGATTCCAGCCGGGAGAAGATATCGTTTATTCTTGCGTTTTGAGGGGTCGAAGGAGAAGGAATTACTGACGTGTTTTTCGACGGGGAGCCGACAAAGTTTGCGACGCTCTTAAAACATGATTTGACAATGGCGATGTCCTTTTCTCCGAAAATTCTCACAAAATCATTTTCGTAATCGGCAATCAGTTGGTCCAGAAGGGGTTCGAAATCCTTGCCGTTCGCACGGGCCATTACAATTTCCGGAAGCCCGCCGGTAATTAAAAACAAATCATAGAGTTCGAGAAGATACAGATGACGGTTTAATGAAATGTCAGTTTTGCCTTTGCAAATTTCATCCGCCACATCTTCCTTTCCCAGCGCCCTCAGGAATTCTGAAAAACTGAAAGGCCATAGTGTGACCTTCTGAATGCGTCCGACAGGATATCGGATGTCATCCCTGAAAAGTCTTGAAAGCGTTGAACCAGTCAGAATTACGGTAGAGTTCCGCCATTCCTCCTTCATGAACCTGACAAACCGGCCAAGCTTTCTGCTTTCCTGCGCCTCGTCAATGAAAAGGATGTGTCCGGAATCACCGTCAAAACCAATCCTGTCCTTAAGCAATTGGTCGAACTCGTTAAACTCTTCGCAGTCATCTATGAAACGCCGCATAAGAGTTTCTTTTTCAAGGTTGAATGCAAAATACTTACGGTTACAGTTTTCAAGCGCCTGACGCACCAGGGAAGATTTGCCAACCTGACGGGCTCCTTCGACGAGCAAAACATTTTTATTGGGAGTCTTGTCCGCAATAAATTCCTTAATTTTTAAATCCAATGACCTTGGAATATACATATTTATGCCTATTTTATAGATATTTATTGTATAGAATAGTCCATTTTTATATAATATTCAAGTATGCTATTAATAAATTTAATCCAGTGTTCTGCGGTATCTGAGCAGGCCGATGAAGATGACTGCTACCAGAAAGATGCTCAGTGCGACGAAATGTCCGGCGAAATCCATGAAATCCGCTCCCCGCAATATGATGCCGCGGACAATAACCAGGAAATGGGTCAAGGGAAGAACATTGCCTATCCATTGCGCCCATTCCGGCATGCCTGGAAACGGGAACATGAAGCCGGAAAGCAGGAGTGACGGCAGAAAGAAAAAGACCGACATTTGCACCGCCTGGAGTTGGTTTTTTGCCAGCGTCGAAATAGTCACACCGACCGCCAGATTGGCCGTAATGAAGAAAAAAGCAACCAGATAAAGCAGCAGAATTGAGCCGTTGATGTCGATATCAAATAATGTCTCCGCCAGCCCCAGCACCAGCGTAATTTGAATATATCCGACCAGGATATAAGGGACGATTTTGCCGGTCATCACTTCCAGCGGTTTGACCGGTGTTGACAGCAGGGTTTCCATGGTGCCGCGCTCTTTTTCCCGGGTTACCGCCAGCGAAGTGATAAACACCATGGTCATGGTCAGAATAACTCCCAGCAGGCCGGGAACAATGTTGATTTGGGTTTTTATCTCCGGATTGAAGCAGCGGTGAATACGGACATCCACCAGGCTGTCAGGCGGGCGGCGCAGCACTCCTCTGAAATCTCTTTGCAATGCGCTGTCAACCAGGCCGTTAACCGCGGCGACGGCGTAGGATACGGTGGCCGGGTCGGCGGCATCCAGTTCAAGCAGCAGTTGCGGATGCTGGCCTTTGACCAGTTCACGCGAGAAATTTTCCGGAAAAGAAAGCACAAACTGGACTTCCGACCGCCGCAGCATATCCGCTGCCTGCTTTTCAGAGTCAACCTCTTGCACGATGCTGAAATATTCGCTGTTTCTTGCGGCCGAAATGATGGACCGGGAAAACGGGCTGTGATCGGCGCAGACAATGGCGGTCGGCAGAAATTTGGGATTGCTATTGATGACATAGCCGAAAATTATCAGTTGAATAACCGGAATTCCGATCATCATGGCAAAAGTCATCCGGTCGCGGCGCATCTGGATAAATTCCTTAATCACTATCGCCGCGAAGCGTTTGAATGAAAAGCTTGTGAATATTTTCATCAGTAATTGTCCCTGGCTTTCTTTTCCGTGAGATAAATAAACACGTCTTCAATGCCTGATCTGGATTTTCGCCAGTGATAATCAGGACGGCTGCGGTAAGGTTCGATCGCTTTCTCCAACTGTTCCGGATCGGAGCCGGTCAGGTGCAGCGAGTCGCCGAATACCACGATTTGTTCGATGGTTCCCAATTTTCTAAGTTCGACGGAAAGCGCTCCGAGATTGCCGCCGGTCACGATCCAGGTTGCCAGGCCGGATCCATCAACGACCTCAGTTATAGTTCCCTGGGCCAGCAAGTCACCATAAGCGATATAGGCGAGACGATGGCAGCGTTCCGCTTCATCCATATAATGAGTGGAAACCAGAGTGGTAATTCCGGCATTCGCGAAATTATGGATTTCCTCCCAGAAGTCCCGCCGGGCTTTGGGGTCAACTCCGGCAGTGGGTTCGTCCAGCAGCAGCAATTCCGGTTTATGTACCAGGCAGGCCGCCAGCGACAACCGCTGTTTCCAGCCGCCGGAAAGCGTTCCGGCCAATTGTTTTTCGCGTCCGCCGAAGCCGGTGGTTTCGATAATCTCTTTCACCGCTTTTTTACGCTCCGGAACATTGTACAGTCTGGCGACCAGTTCGATGTTTTCCTTAACGGTGAGTTCTTCGTACAAGCTGAATTTCTGGGTCATGTAACCAACCCGCCGTTTGATGGCATCCTGTTCTTTAAGAATATCCAGGCCCAGACAGGTGCCGGAGGCGGAGTCCGGCGTCAGCAGACCGCAGAGTATCCGGATGAACGTGGTTTTACCGCTGCCGTTGGGGCCCAGGAAACCATATATTTCGCCTTTTTTCACCTGCATGGAGAGGCTGTTGACAACGACTTTTCCGCTGAAACTTTTGGTTACATTGGAAACGTCGATGGCAAAATCAGTTTTCACGGTTCCGGTTGTGAGTTCAGGGTTCATTTTTTCCGGCATTTAACAATTTTACGGTCACCGGCATTCCGGCATTTACTTTATAGGCGCATTGCGGATCAACATCCGCTTCAATCATAAATACCAGTTTTGAGTTGCTGTCCCGGCTGTAAATCACCGGCGGCGTGAATTCCGGCTTGAGGCTAATATTGGCGACCTTTGCCCGATATCTTTCCAGGCTGCCGTCCGGATAAAATTCAATTTTATCGCCGGGATGGATTTTCTGCATATTGAGATAAGGCACGAAAAATCTTACTTTCATATTCTCCGGCGGAATCAGCATTATGACAGGATTTCCGGCGGCGGCATATTCACCCCGGCGCATGATGGTATCAAATACAAAAGCATCCTGGTTGGCGCTGACGAAACGCTGTTCCAGCCGCCATTTTGCTCCGGCAAGCGCGTTTTCGGCGGCTTTTACCGCTTCTCTGGCTGATATCACCCGGTCTTCGCGGGCCGGAAGCTGCGCTATCACCAGATTATGTTTTGACTCGGCAAGATCCCACTGGCTCTGTATCTGAAGCCACATGGACGTATCATAATCCTTGGTGGCAATAATGTTCTTTTCAAAAAGTATACTGTTTCGGTCATGAACAATTTTTGCCAGCTTGCAGGTCGCCTCGAGTTTTGCAATTTTATCTTTCAGCGCGTCGATCTCCTCCGGCCTGACTCCTTTAAGCAGATCGTTCAAATCGGATTTAACTTTTCGCAGATTTGCTTCGGCTTCGGCAACGGCCGCCGCATATTCGATACTGTCCAGATCGAAGAGCTTGGCGCCCTTCTTCACGAAGTCGCCCTGGTCAATGTATATTTTCTCCAATCTGCCGCCAAGCACCGGTGAAATATAAACCATATCCGCTTCGACATACCCCTGAAAGCCTTCCGGCGGACGACCGCAACCGGTGACTGTCAGCAGAATTACGGCAGCGACTCCGGCAAACAGCAAGTTAGTTGTCCAACGTTGTGCGATTTTTAAAGTACGTTTCATGTATGACTCTCAACTTGTAAGCGTTTTTATAATCTTTCCGGCGATTAATTTGATGTTTTTATCGACAAAATCTTTTTGTCCTGTAAATCCTTCAACCATCGGCTTGTTAAAAAAATAAATGCATTGCCCGATGGTTAACATGCATAGCGCGTTAATTTCATCATCCGGAGTCTGACTGCCTTTCAATTTTCTCACAATTTCTTTAAGCTTGGCAAGCCTGGGTATCATTTTGTGTTCCATAATTTCCGGAAGCAGCGGCGAAGGTGAAACCATTTCGTGGATGATGATCTTGTAGCGGTATTTGTACAAAGGATTTTCGGAAGAGGTGCATTGCAGGAATGATTCGATCCAGCACATCAGATACTCTTCCGGTTTCATTTCATCCGTCCGGTCTTTTACGACCAGATCAAACGGGTCGGGAATGTTAAACACAGACTCGATTACTTCGCGGTACAGCGCTTCCTTGCCGCCGAAATAATAATTTATTGCCGCCAGGTTGGCTTTGGCTTTTTCGCAGATATCCCTGACCCTGGCAAGGTGATAGCCTTTGTCAGTAAATTCGTCTATCGCCGCATGGAGTATTTTATCTTTACGGTCCATAGCCAAATTCCCCGCTAATTTAAAACAAGTGTTTCAAACATTATTATAAACATTCGTTTGCTTTTGTCAAGCAACTTTCGATCATAGTGCTATTTATCTGCTTTTAAAAGGAATTTTTACTGGCGCGCGGTATAATTGTGACTTCAGCTTGGGGAATCGCCTCTTCCAGATGCTGCTTGATGCCGTCCATGACCAGTTGCGTTTCACCTAATGATTTTCCGGCGTCGAAGCCAAGAAATATTTCGATAAAAATCTGCCGCCCGGAATAGCGGGAGCGGACGCCGTCCAGCGAGTTGTATGAGTCAAAATAATTGGCCAACTGTTTGGTAATCAGCATTTGTAGAGGTTCTCCAAGCGAGCGGTCCAATAAATCATGAACGGAATGCCGAAGCAGATGCCAGCCGCAGTTGATCATGAACGCGAGCGTGATGCATGAGGTCAGCGGGTCAAGATACATTACCCAGGATTGGGATACGGTCATGTTTACCGCAAAGTTGAAAAACATGCAGGCATTGGCCAGTGTTTTTACCGCAAACAGGCGGAGTTGCGCCTCCACAATCGGCGAAGGCGCGTTCCGTTTATGCTGCCATGTCCGCCACCAAAGCCGGCCGTTGATAATGGCGAAAATAAATGAGCACACAATTCCCAGCCAGATACCAAATCCTTTCAGATGGACCGGATTAAGGAAGCGGCTGATGATCAAGAAAGTCATAATCAGCACGCTTATCAATATAAAAAAACCGATAATGAGGCTTGCCAGATTTTCAATTTTGCCAAGTCCGTAATTGAATACGGCACGACTGTCATTCCGCAGCCGGCGCAAGGTAAGCCAGGACATGGTAATTGCGCTGAACTCCATTGACGAATTGAATAAATCGGCCACCAGCACGGTAGAGTTGGCGGTGATTACAGAAATGATGTTCAGGATAAGTCCGAATGCACAGGTGATAACGCCGATAAATGCGGTTTTTTCTGTTTGCGCGCGTTCCTGGTCAGCCATGTTTTCTCCAGATATAGGATTATTGATTGTGTGAACGAGCAAGCGCACGGTAGAGATTGTCGGACTTGTCGCCGAAGGTAACGAAAATCGTGGTTTTCGGAAATTCTTCCTGCCATGCATTAACTGTTTCGAATGCGATTTCGGCGGCTCGCTGCGCCGGGAATCCGTAGACACCGGCGCTGATGCAGGGAAACGCGATGGTGGAAAGATTTTTCTCCGCGGCTAAACGCAAACTGTTCAGATAACAGTTTTTCAGCAGTTGCTCTTCATTGTTTTTGCCGCCGTTCCAGACCGGACCGGGGGTATGGATAACATATTTGCAAGGTAAGCTGTATGCTCCGGTAATCACGGCCTCGCCGGTGCGGCAGCCGCCGAATTTGCGGCATTCTTCCACCAGGCCGGGGCCGGCCGCGTGGTGAATAGCGCCGTCAACCCCGCCGCCGCCGAGCAGCGAACAATTGGCGGCGTTAACGATGACATCGACGTTTTGTCTGGTGATGTCGCCCTGAATGATTTTTATTTCCATCGGCTTCTCCTTGCTGGTTCAAGCCGCCGGTCATCAATTCAATTGCGGCGGAGTAAATTCGGAATCGTCTATCGGGGCATTCAGTTTATAGTAAATCACTTTATAATTTTGCTTGACTCCGTTGAGGACAGTGGTGGATTCTTTGGCAATCATCACCCCTTCATACATGGCGTAACTGTCCATGACGGCGGTGTACTTTGCATTTTCGCCGTTGATTTGTTCAACGGTTTCCAGCATTTTAGGCAGGAAATTATTTTTACCGACATAAATGGTGTACGGTTCCAATCCGCTGATATTCGGCGTACATACCATCTTATAATACTCAAGTTCATCAAGCCTGACCTGGGAAAGCTTTACATTCTTGAAAATCTGCGTGTAGGAAACGCCGGGATGGCCCATGGCAAAGATGAACTTGAACGTTTCAAACTGGAGGCCTTCAATGGGGGTGACCGTTCTTCTGGAGTAATTAACAGACCATGCCTGTTTGCCGTTGAAAATTACGGAATTCACCTGCTGGTTGTCTCTCAGGATAGTCATTTTGAACATATCCGGACGTTTGAATTTTATTTCAACGATGGATTGAACCGGATCTCCGAAGGTTTTCTTCACTTCCAGCATCTGCTTCTGGACGTAAGTGTTAGCATCCGCAAACTTGCGGTCCGGGTCGGTTGCCCGCTGCATTCTTTCCTGGAGCTTGAAAATGCTGATATCGGCAGGGTATTCTTCAGGTCCGCTGCTGAAGATGCCGCATCCGGCCAGCAGTATGGCGCCGGCAACGGCAGAAAAACATAACGAAAGCTTAAATATAAGCTTCATTTTATTGAATCCTTAATTATGATTAATAATGAAAATACCCTGTCGCGAGAGGGCGGACAGGGTATTAAAATTAACCGTTTATTTTAAGAAATACAAGCTTATCTCTTAAAATAGTCACTTATGCATTATAGGTTGAAGACGTGGTGGTGCCGCCGTGTTTCGTCCAGGTGGTGTGAAAAACCTGGCCGCGGGGACGGTCAACGCGCTCGTAGGTATGCGCGCCGAAGTAGTCGCGCTGGGCCTGGAGCAGATTGGCCGGAAGCACCGCTGAACGATATGAATCATAGTAGGACAGCGCGCTGGAGAATGCCGGAACCGGTATGCCGTTAAGCGCCGCTTCGGCAACCACTTTGCGCCATGAAGCCTGGCATCTTGCAATAATTTTAGTGAAGAAATCAGCCAGCAGCAGATTGTCCAGATTCGGATTTTCGTCAAACGCCGCTTTGATATCGCCGAGGAAGCGGGCGCGGATAATGCAGCCGCCGCGCCACATCAGTGCGATCTCGCCGTAGTTGAGGTTCCATTTGTATTCAGCGGCGGCCAGCTTCATCAACTGATAGCCCTGGGCATAGGAACAAATTTTGGACGCATAGAGCGCCTGGCGGATATCTTCGATGAAAGCTTGCTTGTCGCCTTTGAACGAAACGTTCGGGGCGGGCAGCACCTTGCTGGCGTTTACGCGCTCTTCTTTGATGGCGGACAGGCAGCGGGCGAAAACGGCTTCCGAGATCGTCGGGGCAGGGGCGCCCAAGTCAAGCGCGCTGACGCTGGTCCACTTGCCGGTACCCTTCTGGCCGGCGGTGTCGAGGATGACGTCCACGACCGGTTTGCCGGTTTCCGGATCTATTACATTCAAGATTTCCTTGGTAATTTCTATCAGATAGCTGTCGAGTTCGCCCTTGTTCCACTCCGCGAATACGGCCTGCATTTCTTTGGCGCTCATGCCGAGAATGTTTTTCATCAGGTTATAGGCTTCGCAGATCATTTCCATGTCGCCGTATTCGATGCCGTTATGCACCATTTTGACATAATGTCCGGCGCCGTTATCGCCGACCCATTCGCAACAGGGGCTGCCATCGGCAACCTTGGCCGAGATCGCCTGGAAAATCGGTTTAACCGCCGGCCATGCCTTGGCAGAGCCGCCAGGCATGATGGACGGGCCGAGCAGCGCGCCTTCTTCGCCGCCGGAAACGCCGGTGCCGATGTAGAGCAGTCCTTTTTCTTCCAGAGCTTTAGTGCGGCGGATGGTATCCGGGAAATGGCTGTTGCCGCCGTCAATCAGGATATCGCCGACTTCGAGGTGCGGAGCAATCAGTTCGATGAAGTCGTCAACCGGTTTGCCGGCTTTGACCATCAGCATAATCTTGCGCGGAGATTCAAGGTTGGCAACCAGTTCTTCGATGGTTTTGCAGCCGATAAAATTTTTGCCTTTGCCGCGTCCGCCGAGAAAGCTGTCAACCTTTTCCACTGTACGGTTGAATACCGCGACGGTGAAACCTTTGCTTTCCATGTTGAGCACCAGATTCTCGCCCATTACCGCGAGACCGACCAGCCCGATGTCCGCTTTTTTACTCATAACGATTTCCTTATTATACTTTTAACGTTGTTTGTGGTTTACAGTTCCATTTGTGCCATCGTTGGCTTTGTACATCTGATTAATATAACCCGCATACTTTGTAAAGCAACTTTACAAAGTAACTTTTTTTTACTTTTTTATTGACGGTAATTTTGAGATTCTCTATGGCGCAATTTATGGATTGCCGGCGGGAACTGAGTTATCTGACAGTTCAATGCTTCCGCTGACCTTTTTCACAACCACAATGCCGTCTATTACGGTCCATTCCAGGTTCAGTTTATATTTATCATTGACAACTGAGATTATTGAATCCAGGATTTCGCCCATTGGTTTCTTTATCCCGGAGTCATCGTCAACATTTACCGCAATGTCAGGTAAACTGTTTACCTCTTTGGTTAAAACCATTTTGATGCCGGTCAGTTCTGAATATGCCATTACACATTCTCTTAGAGGAATCTGGTTAAGGCTGCCTCCAACTTTTACTTTCCGCAGCATCCGATAGGTATCCGCGTTGATTTTATCATCCGGGTTTTGAGATACAGCCCACGCTGAAAAAAATGATGAGCTAAATATTGCCAATGCAACTAAAGTTTTAACATTTCTTTTCATTTGCCGCCTCCGATATACTGATTTTTTGATGAAGAATAACAATTCCGATCCCGACAAATAAGCAAAATCCCGTGTCACAACAGAATGGGAATGGCGGCAGGCCAAGTCGTAAGCCGTGAACCCCGAGAACAATACCCTCCATAATATTCAACCAGCCTAACAAGGGGATAAGTCCCCGATATTTTTCAGGATTGTAAGCCGAAAACGCAAACAGAGAGCCAATTACAAAGAATCCGCCGCAAGCCATCCGGAACCAATAGTTCAACATCGGGTCTGATCCGATGTTTCCGGCGCCGAGTCCCTGGAGATATTCAACGGCAAGGTTCCACGGGAGAAATATTCCGAAAATGCATATTCCCCAGCCCAAAGCGCCAACCGCAAGAAAAATTTTTAACAAACGCATACTTATATTCCCCATAGGAGCTGTAAAGAAATAAACTTGACAAGTTTCGCGAAATATCCCGAAGTGATTTTGGGAATTGCCGGTGAGGCGCATACCTTCAGGTATGTAACGAACCGGCAAACCCGAAGGCATTCGGGAGAATCGCGAATATGTCAAGGTTATTTTTGTACGGCTCCATAGAATAAAATATGCATTACGTTCATAAAAAATGCAAGTATGTTTTTCTTATACTGCTTCCAGCGGGAACGCATTTTCTATTTTTTGATCGAATCCGGGCGATTCAGCGGCGGCAATGTTGCGCCGATACGGATTTCAGGTTCAACTACAATACGAGCATGATTTGCGGGCAGTTTTCCGCTGACCCATTGCATCGTAATTTCCATCATCTGCTGATGAGGCACACATAACGTTGATATCGGCAGCGACAGATATTTGGTTTCCGGCAGACCGTCCCAGGAAATGAACGCCAGTTGCTCCGGTACTCTTATGCCGCGATCCTGAACATATTTGATCGCCGCCATTGTCATCTTATCATCATTCATGACTACCGCCCGCGGGTTTTTGCCTTTAACCAATTTGATTAGTTGATCGGCGACGTTTTCACCGGCTTTCCAGAGGTCGGAGACTTCCCCGGCATCATAATATGAGATGTCTAAACCCGACAATCCAGGCATTGATGACATTTGCTCGAAAAAGCCGAGAGGGAAAATTATCTGCTTATAACCGCATTGAAGGACATAATCGAATACCATGGTTTTGGCTTTACGCCGGTCAAAACCGACGTATATGCTCTTTTCCGCAAAGTCGGCGTTCATGGTTTCCTGCCGTTCCGCGGCAAAGTCATAAACCAGATAGTCTTCCACGGAAGTATCGGGCAGGCTTTCCAAAAGATGCTGTATGCCGTCAAATCGAAAAACGATCAATCGAGTCACTCTGGACATCTTAAGAAACTGAATGTTTTCCACCAGATCAGCATCATCAGCCGGCAGCACCAGGTAACTTTTTTTTGCGATTTTCAGATTACGGATCAGCGTAAAAAGGGCATCGCGGTGGTGTTCCATGGGATCGTCGGAAATGATGATGGCTATTTCCTTGATGGGGCGTCCCCGCAGCGCCAGGCTCATCATATTAGGTTTAAAACCAATGGCGCGAACATACTCCCATACCTTTTCGGCAGTTGCCGCGTTAATCCGGCGCTGCTTCCATTTGTCATTCAAGATATAGGAAACCGTGGAGCGGGACAACTCGAAATGCTCCGCGATTTCCTCTATTTTCTTAAAATTCTTTTCAAACTTGCTTGACATATATTCACCTATGTATTATAATCAGCGCTATACACATGTAGAGCATACATCCTGAACATGATTTTAGCAAGTGGAAATTGTAATGAATAAATTAAAAAAATATGATGTGATCGATGCCCACAACCATTTGTCCATGGATGCGGCAATGAAATTGAATCGTGCTGACGCGGAAAGCCGGCTTCAGGCGGCAGACCGGCTCGGCATCGATAAGCTCTGCGTTTCCATTCCATTAACTGCGCCCTGTCCTTCTCCTGATGAATTTATCCGGGCCAACGATGCGGTTGTTGAAGGGATGCGCATGAACCGCCGCTTTCTCGGGTTTTGTTTCGTCAATCCCGGTTATCAGACCGAAGCATTGCGGGAAGTGGAACGCTGTATCGTAAAAAAGAAAATGGACGGCATTAAACTTTATCATCAGTATTTGATTTGCGACCCGATTATGAAACCGCTGATGACGCTGGCCGCCGAACTCGGCGTCCCGGTATTGATGCATGCCGGTAAATGCACCGATGCGGAAACTTTAAAAAGCCAGCCGCTGCTGAGTAATGCGATGCATTTTTTGAAAGCGGCGGAAATGTTTCCGGAAACCACGCTGATCCAGGGACATATCGGCGGCGGCGGCGACTGGGAGTGGAATCTGCGCGTACTGGAAAAACGCCCGCCGAATGTATATATTGACACCAGCGGCAGCGTGATTGATCGCGGAATAGTAAACAAGACGATTGAAGCGCTCGGCATCGACCATGTTTTGTTTGCCACGGACGGCATATTTGAAGAAGGCGCGGGCAAGGTTATCGATGCCGGGCTCCGCGAAAGTGAATACCGGAAACTTCTCCGGGGCAATTTTCAACACATCTTAGCCATGAGGAAAGTATAAATGCTTTTTGACGTCAACACTGCTATCGGACACTGGCCGTTCCGCAAACTGGCGGACAATGATGCGTCATCATTGCGGAAATTGCTGGAGTCACATAAAATTACCATGGCCGCCGTTGCCAATCTTAATGGGATTTTCTATAAAAATACTCAGGACGCCAATCTGGAACTGGCCGAGGAACTGGCCCCGCACCGGGATTTTTTTGCCGGCATTGCCACGCTCAACCCGGCCTATGCCGCCTGGGAGCGGGATCTTGAGCATTGCGTCCGGACGCTGGGTTTTAAGGGGCTCCGGTTGTTGCCTCAATACCACAACTATCCGATATTTTCCGCTGAAGCAATTAACATTGCCACAGCCGCCGCTCAGTTCGATATTCCAATTTTTATTCCGCAAATGATTGTTGACAAGCGGCAGAAACACTGGATGGATGTTGAAACCTTTGTCGATGTAAGTGAACTCGGCAAGCTTTGCCGCAAAGTGCCGCAGGCAAAATTCATTCTCACCGAATACCGTATTTCCGCAAAACTGATTGACGAAAGCGGAAAACCGCTGTATCCTAATCTTTATATCGAGATATCCCGGTTGCGTTCCGCATATATGCAGGATTTGGCGAAACTGGCAAAATCGCTGGGGAGCGATCATCTGTTGTTCGGGTCCGGCGCGCCGTTCAAGGAAATCTCGCCGGCCATCCTGAAAATGCAATGCGCCGACTTGTCTGAACGGGAAAAAGCGCAGATAAACGGACTTAATGCCCAGTCGTTGTTCAACCTTTAAATAAATATTAAAAGTGTGAGGGGAAAATGAAAAAGAGTTACACTTCGAATTCAAATTTTACACTCATTGAACTCCTGGTGGTGGTCGCGATCATCACGATTTTGGTGGCAATGCTGCTCCCTGCGCTCAATAAAGCCCGCGAATACGCTCGCGGCATCACCTGCTGTAATAACCAGAAACAGTGCGGAATGGCGTTTCTGCTGTACGCCCATGACAACAAGGATGTTGTCGCCCTCGCCAGCTACAATGTCGCCGGCAGCAGCCGCTCATGGGTCAATTATATCTGCGGCGATAAGACCCCGGCCACTTATCCGGCCGGAACGAACTATCTTATCAACCGTCAAGTGGCGGTCTGGCCGACCGAAGTGCCGTTCAAATACTCTTCTTCCAGCTATACTTATGGTTCACTGACCAACGTTTCTGACGGAATTCCCGACCCGGCGGTTTTCGCTCCGAGTTGTTTTACCGCCGCGGGCACCCGTTTTATCGCCACGAACCGTTTGGGCAAACCGACCCAATTTTTTCTGCTGGCCGATTCCTGGCATCAGACTTGGCTCAGTCAGAGTTACATGATAGTTTTAACCTCCAGCGTTATTCCGGGGTATCTCCACTTCCGCCACCACAATCTGGCCAATACGTTATATGCTGACGGACATGTAAGTCCCACCGATAAAAGCACATTTAAAACCATGGGCGCGGCTATCGGCTACAATCAAAACAAAGTAACCATCAGTTTCTAAATTTAACCGCAAAAGGATGGAAAAATGCAGGGGAAGACGAATTTTATCCGGAAATTAGCCGCATTATCGATGGTATTGCTTATTACGTTTGCCGTTTCGGCGGCCGCGCCTGACTTGAAATCGTTCAATGCCGCCGGCGACGCTATTGCCGATGACAGCGATGCTTTCTGCAAGGCGTTGAAGGCGGCGGAATCATCATCGCAGTTGTGTATTCCGCCTGGAAAATATCTGATTGGTTCCATTGTGGTGCCGCCCAGTGTAAAACTGAGTTTTGCCGCCGGCGCGGTGTTGAAAATAAAACCCGGCTGCAATCTGGAAATCAATGGCGAAATTGATGCGTCGCCAGTGGAAATATTCAACGGGCCGGGAACGGTTTCCGGCAAACCCTTGAACCATCGTGTTTACCCGCAGTGGTTCGGCGCGCGCGGCGACGGCAATACGGATGACAGCAGCGCGTTGCAGAACGCCGCCGACCTGGCGTTCCGGGCCCTGGGCAGAACCCTTTTTATCCCGGAAGGGCGTTATCTGTTCGGCAAAACAATCGTCGTAAAATGCAATATCGAGTGTTCCGGTGTGCTGGTCCGGAAAATCAGGATTGATCCGAAAAAGACCGTATTCTCAAATTTTATGTTTGTCGACTGGTTCTATCCGACTGAATCCGCACTGATTCATATCGAAAACGACCAGACGCCGGTTCAGTTGGATGAAAAACTTTTTTACGGCATTAAAGCCGATTCATTCAAGATTCCCGTCCATGCCAAAATTCCGCTGAAGTCCGATCCTGCTAAAACCATTGATCCGGTCGAGGGCGGCACGCTGATTTTCAATACCACGGATTTCTTTTCATCCCGCAATAGCGGCAAAGGCGATCAGTATTATAGCCGCAATGATGTCTGCAAACTGGTTTCCCCGCGAGGCGACGTGTTTCCGGAATTTTGTTTTTCCTATGAAAGACCGAAGAGCGCCGAGGCATGGGATGCCCGGAAAACTTACAGCAAGGGTGAATACTGCACGGTCAACGGCGAACTGTTCCAGGCCTCATTTGTTTCCGGTCCCGGAACCTCGTATGTCAACCAGTACCTCGGCAAAGTTGCCATTGGGCCATGGTCGCCGGAAAAAGGACGCAAGTTTCCTTTTCGATATGCCGGCGGGGCAAAAGATTCCATTGACCTGTGGGTAAAATCCGAATATTCCGTCAACTATATCCCGCCGCAGTTGCCAGTGACTATCAACGGCTTGCAGATAGAGGTATATTCCGGCGAACCGGATGAAACTTCCCGCCTGGTGTGCGGCAGCGCCGTGCTGTTATGTTCGCGCGGCAACGTTACGTTCAACCGGCTCAACGTCAGCGGCAAGGATCGCTTTCTGCTCCTCAGCGAGCTGCTCATTATCAACCGTTGCGTGGGCGTGGTCTTCAATGAAGCGCATGTTTCAGGCGCCACATTTAACGGGCTCGGCTATAATATTCTTCACAGCAATGTCGCCTGTATCGTTTACAACAATTCCACCTCGGTCAACTGCCGGGATGCCATTGCCGGGCGACACAGTAAAAACATACTGATTAACGGCGGACACTATACTCGCATCGACGATCACTATGGTAAAAATTACACGATCCGGAATGCGGTTATCAATGCGGTAAGTACCAGTGTCCCCGGGTATTGTACGCCTAAGGCCGATGTCTCGAAGTGGTCTTTCATCCCTTCCAGAGCCTTAAACTTCGACGGCGGTGAAATAACGCTGGAAAACTGCCGTATCTACAATTGCGACACGATTCTTTCTATCCGCGGCGATACCGGGGATTTCTCCGGAACGGTTTTCTTGAAGAACCTTTCGATCAACAGTTCCGGCGATGTTAACGTCTTCAGCTTCGCTCCCGATAAAAATTTCGATTTTGCACATCCAATGAGGCCGCCGCAGCATATTATTGTGGAAGACGTCAAGATCAATGCCCCGTACCGGCTGAACTTACGGAGCGAAAGCCTGGTACCGTGCCGTGCCACCGTCAAGGATTGCGGACAACTCGGCAACGTCACTCTTGGCCGCACGGAGATTACCTTTTCCGGTTGTGAATTCATCGACTCCGTTTTCAGCTTTGGCGCGGGCGGGAGCGTCAACCTGCGGGACTGCATCTTTGCTGGCCAGATTAAGGGACTGACTGCTGGCAATGTAGGGTATGCGCGGAACAACCTGATCCGCAAGGGCGCTGCCGCCGGCTTACCGTTGAACTACGTCAATCCTGCTATATTCGAGTCCGGAATTGACAGCAAAAATCAAGTCAAAACGGCAGAATAACAGCTATTGTTCAAGAAATCTGGCGGCGAGTCAAAAATAAAGATAGGTTATTTTACCTGTCTGCCGAAAAATTTATTGAAAAATAATCAGGACGACTGTGAAAAAATATTGAAAAATGATGACGGCGGAGTAAAATCATTATTTTAATATTTTAAGAACAGGGACAAATTTGGAAGCGGCAGAAAAACTGACATTGGAGCAGCGGTCGAGAGCAAAGAGCGACGCGATAAAATCCGCATGTTTCGGATCCTTGTCTTCAGTTATGATTCAGGACAGCGCGATCATCATTCTGTTCGCGACAATCCTCGGCGCCGGAGACATGCTGTCCATGATTACCACTTCAACCCAGGGCATTGCCAGTTGCCTGCTGCTTATCCCGGCGGCTTTTCTCTCCGGGAAGCTGGGCTATAAAAAAGCCATCATGCAGTTTACCGCAATCGGAGCGGTTATGATTATGCTGCTGGCCGCCTGTCCCTGGTTCGGCGGATATGCCAAACCCGTGCTGTTGCTTTCCATTATCATGTTTTCAATCTGTATGACAGTATATGCCGCGGCATGGTTCCCGCTGCTGGACGGGTTTCTCGTAAAAGCCGACCGCAGCGATTTCTTCGGCATCATGCGTTTCAGTTGGCAGACATTTGCGGTGATATTCTGCTTCGTCTGCGGCCTGCTCCTCGGAAAGAATCCGGAAATATGGATGCTCCAGGTTATTATTGCCATTTCAGCGCTGGGATTGCTGGGCAGAATGTATTATATCGGCAAAATACCGGACGGACATCAGGAGAAAGAAAGCATCACATTCACGGAAGGTATTTCCGAGGCAATAGCCAATAAATCGCTGGCTGGTTTTTCGGTGTATATCTGCTGCCTCTATCTGGCGGCTTATTCCACCCCGCCGCTTACATTCATCTATATCAAAAAATATCTGCTGGTCGCTGATAACGTCATCATCATCATTTCCTCGCTGGCCCTGGTGGGAACCCTGCTCGGTTTCCTTACCGCCGGAAAAATCATTGACAAAGTCGGCATCAAACGCATGTTGCTTTTTATTCATTTTTTCTTTGCGCTGGTCAATCTTACGCTGTTCTTCATCGGGACTTACTCCGTCTGCAACTTAATCCTGATTACCGTTTTGCTGATGACATACGGCTTTGCCGCCGCCTGCTCTTCAATCGCGATTTCAACTGAAATGATGGAACTGGCTTCGCCTAATAACAAAGCCATGTCTATGGCTTTCTGCGGCAGTTGCTACTCTGCCGGCATCGGCGGTTCGCGGCTGCTGGCGTCGCTGATCCTGGGTTCCGGCCTGCTGGCCCCGCAATGGTTCATCGGCACGATGAAGATATCTCACTATCAGACGCTGTTTCTGGTTTATGGCTGCGCCATCCTGTTTGTCTGTCTGCTGTTGGTGCTGGTGCCAGCGGTATTCCCCAAGGGCAACTACCGGTATATGCCGAACTAATCAAGCGCCTGGAACAGAAAGTCCATCCGTATAAAGAAAATCTTAGCAAGCCGGCGGGAAAAAAGGGAAAAAACTCTTGCTTTTTGGATGGAATGCGCTATTGTTGAAAGTTGGAATTATCGAGTGCAAGAAGCAGGCTTTGGCCTGAAATAGTTTGCCTGGATGCAGGAGATGGAGCATGAACCCGCCTGTAAGCCCCCCCTGTCCGGCAATATCTTTAACGTTATATAAATAATGAAAAATAACATATTATGAGCGCCGAAAATACAGTTCTGTACGATGAGGACAAGATAAAGACGCTGAGTTCGCTGGAGCATATCCGGTTGCGTCCGGGTATGTATATCGGGCGGCTTGGCGACGGTTCTCACCCGGACGACGGGATTTATATCCTGATCAAGGAAGTCATTGACAACAGCATTGACGAATATATCATGGGCGCCGGCAAGCGCATTGACGTCAAGCTGGAAGGGGTACGCATCACCGTTCGCGATTACGGGCGCGGCATCCCGCTGGGTAAACTGGTGGAATGCGTTTCCGTAATGAACACCGGCGGCAAATACAATGACGACGTATTCCAATTTTCAGTCGGGCTCAACGGCGTAGGCACTAAAGCAGTAAATGCGCTGTCCAGCGAGTTCACCGTTCGTTCGGTGCGCGACGGCAAATACCACGAAGCCACGTTCAATTCCGGGGTGCTGATTGGCGACAAAAAAGGGCATTCGGATGAAAAGAACGGTACCCTGGTCAGCTTTATTCCGGACCCGGCGCTGTTTCCCAATTACACCTTTTTGATGGAATATATCGAAAAACGGCTGTGGATGTATGCATATTTGAACAGCGGTCTTTCGCTTTACCTCAATGACAAGCGTTACTATTCCCAAAACGGGTTGAAGGATTTGATTGAGGTTGAAATCGGGGAAGACAAGATGTACGACATTATCGCGCTCAAGGGAAAGATGCTGGAATTCGCGTTCTGCCATACTTCCAGCTACGGGGAAAACTATTTTTCGTTTGTGAACGGCCAGTATACCAATGACGGCGGCACCCATCTTTCGGCGTTCCGCGAAGGGGTATTGAAGGCCGTGAATGAATTTTCCGGTAAAAGCTATCAGTCTTCCGACGTGCGGGACGGCATCGTCGGCGCCATCGCGATCAAACTGAAAGATCCTGTATTTGAGTCCCAGACCAAAAACAAGCTGGGCAATACCGACATTCGCGGCTGGATCGTCAATGCCGTCCGGGATGCCGTGGTTGACTATCTGCACCGCCACCTCAGCGAGGCGGAAATACTGCTGGGAAAAATCGATAATAACGAACAGGTGCGCCGCCAGATTCAGGCGGTCAAAAAGCAGTCCAAGGAAAAAGCGAAAAAAATGAGCTTGAAGATACCCAAGCTCAAGGATTGCAAGCATCATTTGGGCGATTCTTCCGGCAAAGGTGACCAGACGATGATTTTCATCACCGAAGGGCAGTCCGCCGCCGGTTCCATGATCAGTTGCCGTGATGTTTATACCCAGGCCATTTTCTCGCTGAAAGGCAAACCGCTGAACTGCCACAAGCAGAAACTGGATAAAGTTTACGACAATGAAGAACTTTACTATATCATGCAGGCGTTGAATATTGAGGAGGACGTGGAGGAACTGCGCTATAACAAGGTCGTCATCGCCACCGACTCCGACGTGGACGGGCTGCACATCCGGAACCTGCTGATAACTTTCTTCCTGACTTACTTCGAGCAACTGGTGTTGTCCGGACATCTTTACATCCTGGAAACTCCGTTGTTCCGGGTGCGGAACAAGAGCAAGACCATTTATTGCTACAGCGAACAGGAACGCGATCAGGCGGTGCTGGAGTTAAGCCGCGGCGTGGAGATCACCCGGTTCAAAGGACTGGGGGAAATTTCGCCGGATGAATTCGGCGCTTTTATCGGCAATGAGATCAGGCTGCTGAGCGTCACCATTGACCATATGCGCAATATTCCGGAGATGCTGGAGTTCTTTATGGGAGACAATCAGAAAACCCCGGAACGCCGCGAATTAATCATGAATAAACTCGTTTAACGGATCATATAAAATGGCAGACAGCAAAAAAGAGAGAAAACTGAAGAAGCATGTGCCGGCGCCGGAAGAACCGTCCCAGAATCTGGAAGAAGTGGCGGCGCTGGAAGCTGAAGCCTTGTCCGAGGGTGAGCAGGAAGCCTCCGCAGAGACTCAGAAAGGCAGCAATAAGTTTATCCGTTCCATGATGGAGTCAAACTTCATCGAATATGCTTCTTACGTTATTAAAGACCGCGCCATTCCGGACGTGGACGACGGGCTCAAGCCCGTACAGCGGCGCATTCTGTGGTCGCTTCACCGGATGGATGACGGCAAATTCCACAAGGTGGCTAACGTCATCGGGCATACCATGCAGTTCCATCCGCACGGCGACGCCTCCATCGGCGATGCGCTGGTCGTGCTGGCCAACAAAGAATATTTCATGGAAAAACAGGGGAATTTCGGTAATGTTTATACCGGCGACCCGTCTTCCGCCGCTCGTTATATCGAAGCCAGGCTTTCCCATCTGGGACGCGAAGTATTGTTCAACGAAGACATTACTGAATTTGTTGATTCCTACGACGGGCGCAACAAGGAACCGGTAGTGCTGCCGGTCAAAATCCCGTCTTTGCTGATGCTCGGCGCCGAAGGTATTGCCGTGGTGATGGCGACTAAAATCATGCCGCATAATTTCTGCGAGTTGCTCCAGGCTCAGATCGCCGTCCTGAAAGGCGAAGAATTCGAGCTTTATCCGGACTTCCAGCAGGGCGGCATGATGGATGTCTCCGAATATGACGAAGGCAACGGCAAAATCACGCTGCGGGCTAAAATTGACTTTGACGGCAGAAAGCTGATTATCCGCGAAGTCCCGGCCACCACTACTACGGAAAAGCTGATTGCCTCCATTGAAAAAGCTGCGGAAAAAGGCAAGATCAAGATTGCCGCCATCAATGATTACACCGCGGAGAGCGTGGAAATCGAAATCACCCCGATGCGCGGTTACGATCCGGAAAAAGCCTTGCAGGCGCTCTATACTTATACCGACTGCGCGATATCCGTTTCCGTAAACATGATGGTTATTTGCGAAAATAAACCGGTGCAGATGAATGTGCCAAGCATAATCCGGCGCAATACCGAAAAATTATTGGAGTATCTCAAACGCGAACTGGAAATTGACCTGCGCAAGCAGGAGGAACTGTTCCATTCAAAGACCCTTGCTCAGATATTCATTGAAAACCGTATTTATAAACGCATTGAAAAATGTGAGTCATACGAAGTTGTAGTTTCGGAAGTCCACAAGGGGCTGGCGGCTTATCGCAAGATGCTCAAACGTGACGTTACTGATGACGATGTGGAAAAACTGCTGGCAATCCAGATCCGCCGGATTTCGCTTTTCGACATCCGCAAAAATCAGGAAGAGTTAGCAGAGATACTGAAGAACATTGAAGAGATTCACCGCAACTTGAAGCATCTGAATGCTTACGCCATAAAATACATCCAGGCGCTGCTGGATAAATACGGCGCAATGTTCCCGCGCCGCACTCAAATCGAAACTTTCGGCAAAATTGACCGCAAAGCCGCGGCACTGAACAATATCAAAGTAGGCTGGGACCGCAAGAACTGCTACATCGGCACCAATATCAAGAGCGAAGACAATGTGACCTGCAATGAATTCGATCATTTGCTTTGTGTCGAGCGGAACGGCAATTATAAGATTATCAATATTCCGGAAAAGATTTTTATTGACCGGCTTTATGATTTCAGGAAATACGATCCGGCAATAGAGTTCGGCGTGGTCTACAAAGACACCAAAAGCGGCAAATGTTATGGGAAACGTTGTGTTGTCAATAAATTCATTACGGATAAACAGTACCGGATATGTCCGTCCGGCTGCCGTCTGGAACTGATTACGCCGCGGCCGGATTCGATCTATGAACTGACTGTAGACTCGAAAAGAAAAGAGAACAGAAAGTCTGAAATAAACTTGAAGGAAATGCCGTTGCGCACCCCGAAAGCCCGCGGCCTGATGATCAGCGCCAAGCCGCTGCTGAAACTGAACCATGTGCGATATCTTGAACCGGAAGAACTAGCCGCCTTTGTTACGGAGGCAATTCCGGAAGATGACGAGAACGATTCGGTTGAAGTTGAAGCCGTTGAAGTGGAAACTGCCGTCTCCGTAGCGGTGAAAACATCAGTTGTAAGTGTCGAAACAGAAGAATTCGAACTGGAAGAACCCGTTCCCAAAGCGGTGAAAAAAGGTAAACAGCCATTGCCGCCGCCGGAACCCAAACCGGTAAAAAAAGCTAAACCTGAAACTATTCCTGCCGAGGAGATTCCGGAGCCTGTCACGAAGCAGAAAGGCAAAGCAACTCCGGTTAAAGAGAAAATTATTGAGCCGGAGATAAAAGCAAAAGCCCCAGTCAAAACTGCCAAATCCAGGCAGAATGATGAAATTACCTTGGGACTGGAAATCGAAGTTGTTCCGCCTGAAACCGGCAAAAAAGAAATCGGTTCCAAAACGAAGACGGCGGTAAAGCCAATTAAGAAGTCAAGCAGCAAAAAAGATAATGACGATGATGATTTCGGAATCATTCAGCCAGGATTCGACTTTTAATCCCGTAACTTGATTGCGAGGACATAATGAGTGATTTTCAGAAAAGTGCGGCTGATTCAATTAACAAGAATGCACCCTTGATTAAAGCCGTTTCCGACGCGATTCATGCCAATCCGGAGATTGGATTCGAAGAATTCAATGCCGTCAGCGCTCAGATTGACGTCCTCAAAAATGCCGGATTCCGCGTTAAAAATCCGGTCGGCTCACTTGCCACCTCATTCAAAGCTGAATTCGGCAAAGGTTCGCCGTTTTTTTGTCTGTTAAGCGAATACGACGCGCTGCCGGAACTCGGCCATGCCTGCGGACACAATCTGATCGCGGCGTCAGCCATTGCGGCCGGGCTGGCGGTCAAAGAAATAATGGCGCAGAAGTCCATTCCCGGCAGGGTAGTGATAATGGGAACTCCGGGCGAAGAGACCAGGGGCGGAAAAGTAATCATGCTGGCGGAAAATGCGTTTGAGGGTATTGACGCATGCGCAATGGCACATCCGTTTCAGGTTACCGGTAAGGATCCCGGCAATCTGGCCGTTTCCCGTTATGACGTTACTTTTACCGGCAAAGCCGCCCATGCGGCCTCGGAGCCGGAAGCCGGCATTAATGCGCTTGACGCAATAAATCTGCTGTTCTGCGGAATCAATGCCTGGCGTCAGCAGCTTCATGAAGCATCCAGGATTCACGGAATCATTACTGAAGGCGGGATTGCGCCGAACATCATTCCCGAAAGCGCCAGCGCTTTTTTCTACATCCGGGCCATTGACAACACCATCCGGGATGCGATGGAAGCTCGTTTTGAGAATATTGTCAAAGGCGCCGCTCTGATGACCGGGTGCGATTATCAATGTTCAAAAATACCTCATTCTTACGATGCCAATATTCCGAATGAACCATTGAATGGTTTGGTGATGGAATTAGTTGCGCAGTTGATGACTCCACAAACTGTCAGCAGTAGAATTTCCACTGATTTTGCCAACGTAACTCAGAAAATTCCCGGTGTCAGTTTCTTTTTCAGGGCAACACAAGATCAGATTTCATTGCATTCCAGGGAATTTGAGAAAGCTTCCGGCAGTGTGTTTGCGTTTGAGCAAGCGATGCTGGCGGCACGGGTGCTTGCCGTTACTGCTCTTATGTATTTGACGGACGGGAAACTGCGTGAAGCGGTAAAATCGGATTTCGAAAGGCGCAAAGCTGGACGAAAAGACTGATTTTCAGGGTTTATTGCAACTGCTGATTCAAGGCTTCAAGACGGCGTTCGCTATCCACTTTGATAATCTGTTCGAAGAGCGGTTCCAGCGCGCCTTCCATCAGCGTGGGAAGGTCGAAAACAGATACTCCGTAACGATGGTCGGTAACCCGGTTTTGCGGGAAATTATAGGTTCTGATTCGCTCGCTGCGGTCGCCGGTGCCGACCTGGGCGCGCTTGTCGGCGGCTTGTTTGTCGGCTTCCGCCTGCTGCTGGCGCTCAAGCAGTCTTGCGCGCAGGATTCGCATCGCGATTTCTTTATTGCGATGCTGGGATTTTTCCTGCTGGCTGGCTACGGCAAGCCCGGTCGGCAAGTGAGTGACGCGCACAGCGGAGTCGGTGGTGTTAACGCATTGTCCGCCGGGGCCGGATGAGCGATAGACGTCAATCCGCAAATCTTCCGCTCTGATCTCAATTTCAACTTCCTCCGCTTCAGCCATAACCGCGACGGTAATCGTCGAAGTATGAACGCGTCCGCCGGATTCGGTGGAGGGGATACGCTGAACGCGATGCACTCCGCTTTCATATTTCATCCGGGCAAAGGCATCTTCCCCGGCCAGTGAAAACGCAACACTTTTCAGTCCGCCCAGTTCACTGGCTGTCATATCGAGGATTTCCATTTTCCAGTTCTTATGCTCGGCATATCTGGAATATGCCCGGAAAAGCTCTCCGGTGAACAGCGCGGCTTCTTCGCCGCCGGCCGCCGGCCGCAGTTCAACGATAATATTCCTGGAGTCATTCTGATCCGGCGGAAGAAGCGCAAACCGGACAGTGGATTCGAGCGTGGCAATTTCATTATTCAGGGAGTCAATATCTGATTGGATAAGGCTTTTAAGTTCCTCGTCCTGTTCGGCCATCATCGCTGTATTTTCTTCAAGCTCTTTCAGCGCCGCGCACCAGCGGTCATAACTCTGAAAAAGACCGCTAAGCCGCCGATGTTCCCGTGAAACTTTTTTCAGCTCCAGATGATTGGCATAAATCGAGGGGTCAGCCAGTTTGCTTTCCAGTTCCTTGAAGCGCAACTTGCTGGATTCTATATACCGGGAGATATCTTGAGGGGTCATAAGCAGCTCATGTATAAATAAAAAACGCCTGTTAAACAGCCACTGTAAAAGTGTGCGTTAACAGGCGTGAATATCAAGTTATTGTTCAGACTTGATACCGTAGCGCTGACGGAATCTTTCAACGCGACCCGCTGTATCAATAAATTTCTGTTTTCCGGTAAAGAACGGGTGACACTTGGCGCAGATACCGACTTTGATATCATTACGGGTGGATTTGGTCTCCCAAACTTCGCCGCAGGCGCAGATGATCTTCGTACTTCCGTATTTCGGATGAATATCTTTTTTCATTTTTTTGCTAAACCTTGTTTTAACGTTATATTTAAAGTTATTAAATTAAGCAATAGTAATAGTGTTTAATTAAACAAAAGTCTGAAAATATATACCGGAAGTATAAATATGCAAGAACTTTTGGTTCAGTTTTGAAAAAAAATGCTGATTTTTGAATAAACCGTCTTTTGAAAAGAGCAAAGGGATACGCATAATGAGTAATGACAGACCGCTGTGGGCGCCATGGAGAATCGAGTTTATTACGGGAGAAAAGGAAACGCGATGCTTTTTGTGCGGCAAAGAAACTGTTAATCCGGCCTGGCCTGAAGAAAAATTGGTGATATTTCGCGGAAGCACTTCATTCGTTATTCTGAATCGCTATCCTTATAATTCCGGACATCTGATGATTGCGCCATATTCCCATACCGGCGATATTTCCGCATTGACTGTTGAAGAACGCCATGAAATTATGGATTTATGCGTAAAGGCAAAAGAAGTACTCCAGAAAACCATATTTCCGGATGCGTTTAATGTCGGATTCAATCTTGGCACGGCTGCCGGCGCCGGAATTGCCGATCATCTGCACATGCATATTGTGCCGCGCTGGGCCGGGGATACTAATTTCATGCCGGTAATCAGCGATACCAGATGCGTTCCAGAAGCGCTTGAAGCAACAGTTGCCCGCATCCGCGCAAACTGGAAATAAAGCGTTATTTCTTTGGAAGAGTATTCGCAAAGGCCTGCATTTCTTTTTCCATAACGGCAAGCATTGCTTCGGCCTCGGCAGGCTCCTGATGTTTTCCGGCCTGTTCGAGTTTCAAGGCAACAGCATTGATCCGCTGAAGACAAAGCGTGGCGGCCTCACCTTTTATCAGGTGAGCAGTGGAAATCCATACGGGATAATCCTTAGCCGCAATTGACGTTTTGAGGTTTTTCAGTTTTTCCGGTATGCCGTCCGCAAAATATTGCAGCATCTCGTCCAACAGCTCCGAATTGTCGCAAAAATTTTCCAGTGCGGTTGCTTTGTCCAGAACCAGCAGGGTTTCGGGAATATACTCTTCGCTCATTTTAAATCCTCCATGATGATTTAATGGATCAAATGTGACAGATTATTTTTAAATACCGAGCTTAAATTTTCCATAGACAACGGTTTGGCGATTATTTCATCCATGCCTGCTTCATAGCATTTCCGCTGTTCATCCGGCATAATGCCGCCCGTCAAGGCAACAATCGGAATATGGCTTGGAGGATTGTTCTGTTTCTCGGCTTCGCGAATCCTGGCTGTCGCCTCCAGTCCGTCCATTCCAGGCATATTTACATCCATAAAGATTAAATCCCAGCGACTGGAGGTGAATTGCTGCAGAGCCTGTTCCCCGTTGCTGATAGTTTTGACAGAACATCCAAACTGCTGCAGGAAACTCTCCATAATTTTCCGGTTCACCATGCTGTCATCGGCAATTAAAACCGCTGGAGCAGTCTTCCACTTAAAGTCATGTGTCATTTTCTATTGTCTCCTAATTACTGCCCGGAAGAAGATTCTTTTTCTCTGCTTATCGGAACTGCCGCAAAATCAGAAGATCCGCAGTTGGGGCATTTGTATGACTCTTCCGTGGCTTTGCTGTATTCCTCAGGAGTCATTTTTTCAATATTTTTGATTTCCGGAAGCGCGAATACACGACCGCATTTATGGCATTTCATTGCCGCTGCCACTTGACCTCCGCAACGTGTGCATTTGGCCTGGCTGATGTCTTTGATCCGGCGTTCTTCCATAAAATTGCATTTTTTGCAGATGACGGTCGTTTCCGGTCCCTGAAGCACCGCCGGCGGTATTTCGCTGTGGGTGAAAATTTTATATCCCACAACCCCGGCAGTAACAGAAACGAGCAGCAGCAGCACAGAAAGAGCGATTATTCTAAACTGCATCCGGGTCAATGATTTCAGCGAATCAATCAGATTCCCGACTTCAATCATTTGTCCGGCATTTTTCCTGGCCGGGCGACTGATTGTGGTTTTGGCAAAAATATCGTCCAGCACCACCATTCTGGCGCGGAGAAGATCAGGATCTCTTTCCATCAAATCATCATTTTTATGTGCCGTCTGGACAGCAAGGTCGTCCTCCACCATTCTGGCGCTGCCTTTCTTTTTGTCAACCTGTGACAGCAGCAGGCGGCATTTATTATATTCGATCAGATTGGAGAAAATACTCTCAAGCTCTTCTTCAGAAGGCCGCTGCCCGGGATTTTTTTCAAGCATGGCAAGAACGGCATTTGAAAAATATTCTGTAACATTCTGGTCGTAATTGCGCAATGAAGGCGGAACCAGGTTGATTTGCCGGAAAATCCCGACAGAGGGGCGGTCGGAATAAAAAGGATTGTCTCCGGTGATAGCCTGGTAAATTGTTACGCCTAAGCTGTAGATGTCGCATTTAGAGGTGATCGGAAACTCCATGGTCAGGCATTCCGGAGAAATATAGCCGGTGGTTGTCCAGTTTTCCGCATTTAACGGCATTTCCGCCGATTTCCGCGAAACGACTATTCCGAAATCGCCCAGTTTGTATTGTCCGCCGGAGACCAGAATATTCCCGGGGTTTACATCAAGGTGAACCAGTCCGTTATCGCGAAGAGTTTTGATGCCGCGAACAATATCCAGTCCCATCTGGGCTGCTTCAAGCTCGTTCAATTTCTTGTGCTTCAGCACTTTCAGCAAATCAGCGTCCTCCGCATATTCCTGAACCAGATAAATCCGTTCGTAATACTTGCCGATATCATAGATTTTCAGAACATAAGGGGAATCAATTTTGCTGAATTTTTTGGCTTCTTCAATATAACTTTTTACCATATCGTCAGGGATGACGGTATCTCTGAACAGTTTCAAGGCAAACTTCTTGTCGCTGTTTTTGGTGTCATTTACCAGAAATACCACGGAATGAGAACCATAGCCGAGCATTTTCTCAACCCGGTACTTTCCGTCAAAAACGATGTGCTCTCTGACCAGTTCAAAGTCACGCTTATGCAAAGAGGAGATATCCAGCGTGGTTTTCAATTTTGCGACAAGATGCGCTTCTTTAACCGGTTTTACCAGATAATCATCTGCTCCCGCATTGAGTCCGTCCAGAATGTCATTTTCTTCATCAAGCGCGGATACAATGATAATCGGAACGGAAGCGCCGGCCGGATGTTTTCTGATTTCACGGCAGGCGTCCAGTCCGTTCATAACAGGCATATCGACGTCAAGAATCAGCAGTTCAGGAGAAGTTACCAGAAAAGATTCCACAGCTTCTTTTCCGTCATTGCAGGAAATTACCTCATGGCCCATCATAGAAAGCATGCTCTCATACGATTTCCTGACGATCAGACTGTCATCGGCAATTAATATTTTAGCCATATCATCTATCTCCCGTTAAGGTTATTTTTAAGGCATCCCCATCCTGTAATGTCCCATTATCTCTATATCTGACAATGCTTTATTGTACAGTACAAACTCATCCATAAAACCGGAAAACCAGTTGGAAAACCGCGCGACGCCTCTTGCGTTAATCCCGTTGTTCGAAGCTCCAAGCACCAGGTCTTGAGTTGCCAGATATTTCAACGGAAGCGCAGGCGTGGCGCCGCCTGTCATCAGAGTTCCGTTTACATACATTTTCACCCCGACTTTTGCCTTATTGACCAGTGCGATATTGTACCAGGTCGAAGGCTGAATCGCCGGTATGGTTTCGGTCAAACTTGAATTGCCGACGCGCGACCGCAAGGACCCGTTCAAGTAGAGGTCATATTGCGAATTCCCTGTAAGGGTGTTATTTTTGCCGAAAAGACACTGCACAGTTCTTACCGCATTGAAATTAACCCACATCAAGATCGTAAAATCCTGAGTAGACGGATCAAAGTCTATGCATTTCATCCCTGGAATGTCCACATAACTGTTGCCGCCGTTAAACGACAGCGCGTTCTTCAAGTTCAGCCAGCGTCCGCCGCCCGGCACCCATTGCGGTAAATTCAGTGCGGCAGTCCTGGGATTGGCAACCGTGGTGGACAGAATCCCATTGTAACTGGCCGAGTCATAGCCGGGAGCGTTGCAGCCCAGCGCGCCGTTATACAGCGTCGGCGTGTAAACCCCGTTAACTTTGGTCTGAAAATCAACGGCCTCAAAATTATAATTGATCACCGCATCAGGATCGCGATTGTTCTGGGCATTAAAGGCCAGCCAGCGGACATATTTTGCCCGTATTTGCGCCTTCGCAAATGCCGGCATCATCATGCCGATCAGGACTCCTATTATGGAGATCACTATAAACATTTCGACAAGGGTGAAATATGATTTTTGTTTCAAACATAGTCTCATACTCTGCTTCTCCCAACTTATTTAAATAATCTTTATATATAAAATAATTAACGCCAGTTCATCGCTGATATTACAAGTTATCATTCTCTTTGGTTAACTGAACCGATGATATCTCATCGGAGCCGCACTTAGGACATTTATAAGTTTTCTTAAATGCTTCACCGTATTCTTCCGGAGTCATTTTATCTGCTCCGGTTATTTCCGGCAGCGCAAATATGGCATTGCATTTCTCACATTTTTCCGCCATTGCCACCGGACCTTCACATTTTCTGCATTTTATTTCAGCAATGTCTTTGACCCTGCGCTCTTCACGAAAATTGCATTTTTTGCAGATTACCGCAGTCATTGGTCCTTGTATAACAGCAACCGGAACTTTGTCGAAAAAAACATGATACCCTGCCCAGCCCGCGGCGGCGGACACTACTAAAAAGGCTGCCGATAAAGCTAATATCCTGGGATCGCTGCGCTTCAGCGATCTGATGAGTTTTTTGGTCTGGCGTCTGTAAAGCGGCATTTTGTCAAGGCGCTTTTCGATAGACGCAAGCTTTGTCTGCGGCGCCGGAGTAAAGGTAAGTTCAGTTTCCGGAAGTTCGGCAGTGTCCTCATACTCGGCAACTAACAGTTGATTGGATATGGCATTCACCGCCTCTTGCGACCTGGCTGCTTTTTTCGTGGCATTTACCTGGTCTTCGCGGCATTCATTATATTCAATTAAACTGCTGAAAACTTCCTCCAACTCTTCTTCCGACGGTCTCTCCTCCGGCTCTTTCTCCAGCATGGCAAAAACTGCGCCGGAAAAATACTCCGATACGTTCTTGTCATAATTTTGCAGTGACGGGGGAATCAGGTTAACTTGGCGAAACATGCTGACAGAAGCCCGCTCGGAATCAAAAGGATTATCCCCCGTGATCGCCTGATACAACGTTATGCCTAGACTGTATATGTCGCTTTTGGAAGTCAATGCCTTTTCAGAGGTCAAATATTCCGGCGAAATATAACCGGCAGTACCCCATATCTCCGCGTTCAGCGGCATGGTTGCCGATTTCCTGGGGATAACCATGCCGAAGTCAGCAAGTTTGTAATGCCCGTTACTGGAGAGAATATTGCCTGGCTTGATATCAAGATGAACTATCTTTTTATCGCGCAGCGCTTTAATGCCGCGGACAATATCATACGCCATTTGCGACGCTTCCAGTTCAGTCAGTTTCTTGTGTTTCAGAATTTTCTGCAAATCGCCGTCCGCCGCAAATTCCAGCACCAGATAAATTCTGCCCTGGAACGTGCCGACATCGTAGATTTTAAGGATATTTTCAGATTCAATTTTACGGATTACTTCAGCTTCGGCAACAAAATATTTTACCATGTCTTCCGATGCGAAAGACTCTTTCAACAGTTTCAGCGCATATTTACGGTTATTATCTTCAAGATCGCTAACCTGAAACACTGTGGAATGGGAGCCATAGCCCAGCATTTTTTCAATCCGGTATTTTTCGGCAAATACAGTGCGTTTTTTTGCCAGGTCGAAATCCTGCCGGTGTAATGCGGAGATACCGAGCGAAGTTTTCAGTTTTGCGATAAGGTGCGCCTCTTTAACCGGCTTCACCAGATAGTCGTTCGCGCCGGCGTTAAGCCCCTTAATAATATCATCTTCATCTTCCAGCGCCGATACAATAATAATCGGAACCGAAATGCCATTCGGCAGCCGCCGGATTGCCCGACAGGCCTCAAGGCCGTCCATTACCGGCATCTGGACGTCAAGAATCAGCAGTTCCGGAGATTTAGTTTCAAATGCAGTTATAGCATCTTTGCCGTCTTTGCAGGAAATAACCTCATGTCCCAGAAACGTGAGCATGCTTTCATAGGACTTCCTGACAACCAGACTGTCATCTGCAATTAATATTCTCGCCATATTATTACTCCGGGAACGGGCTTTTTAAGTCGGAGTTATACTCTGATAATTTTTAATTATCAATTTTGTATGTACAAAACCGGTAAAAATTTACAACTAACTTAAAATAATTCTTTATTCGCAATAATCAATCAATGCTCAGTACAAATAAGGGAATATTTCCGGCTTGGAATGTCCGCAATAGACTTTTAAATATTATAATTCCGATTATTATCCGTAATTTCAGCGTGGGATACCTTTATTTTGAGCATATTTCTATCAGCAGCAGAATGCATACTATATAGGCCGGGGCCGCAAAAATCACCGAAAGAATTCTGGCGAATTCTAACTCTTTATCTTCAATCGGCAGTTCCTTAGGCGTAAATTTCCGTATATCACCCCAAATCGACATATAAAAATCGAACAGAATAATGCCGATTGCCGGCAACACCCATAGAACACAAATGCGGTCTTTGATATCGGAAAAGTAAACAAAGATCAAAAAAACCATGTAAGCGCCGGACAACAGTTCATATAGCAGCATCGCCAGGCTGCCTTTGTACTTTATCCAGTAATAAATATTGGAAAGAAGAATAAGCAAATAAATGCAGGCATAGGTGAACATTACAAAACGCATCATATGCTCCGCATTTATTCTTAATGCCGGCAGGCAATTATTGCCGCCTATTTGCCTGCGACTTTAAAGTAATCATTCGGCAGCACCACTGTTTTATCGCCGTGGCTGACGCTCTCCAGAACAAGCGTTTTTTCCGCGCCTTTCTCTTCTGCATTTTCAATTATTTGATCAGAGAAAATGCCCGGCATTTGTTCCCGGAGATAGTTTGCCAGCGTAACGATAGTCGGACCGTATCCGTCTTTGTAGATGAAATATTCCAAGTCCTTGGCCAGTTCAGAAGTATTCTGATAACGGTCTTCAGGATTGGTAGCCAGCATTTTCCTCAGGATTTTCTGCAATTCCGGGTCAAGGCCTCTAGGCAGTTTTTCCCAGTCAATATAATTTTCCTGAGCCTGCAACAGGATTTCCCGGAGTTTTACATCGAGTCTTCTTGTGGTATGTCCGGAAAGCATGTAGAAAAGCACAATTCCAAGCGAATAAATATCGGAACGGAAATCAATTTCCGCTTTGTTGGCCTGTTCCGGCGACATGAACGGCAGTTTGCCCGAAATGGTATCGTCGCTGCAGATGGTGGCGGCTCTGGCAATCCCGAAGTCCGTAATTTTCGGCAGCCCTTCCGAGGTAATCAGGATATTATGGGGGCAAATGTCGCAATGGACAATATTCATCGGCTGTCCCATCGAATCTTTACGGCTGTGCGCGTAGGCCAGACCGCGAGCCACGCGCGCCGCTATGAATACGGCAAGATTCCGGGGAAACGGCGTGCGGGTCTTATTGTGGAATTCCATGAAATCGAACAGCGAAATGCCGTCAACGTATTCCAGCACGAAAAAGTATTGGTCGTTATACTGGCTCAACTGATAGATCTGCACGATATTTTCATGCACCAAGTTGGCTACCAGTTTGGCTTCTTCAATAAAGCGGTCAACAAATTTCTGATCATCGGAATAGCAGCTTAATAAAGTTTTAATGGCAACGACCTTTTCAAATCCGTCCAGGCCTTTCGCCAGCGCTTTGCATACGGAGCCCATGCCGCCTTCCGCAATGTGCGCAATTATTTCATATTCAACATTTCCATATAATTTTTCCATTTTTCACTCCTGGTTAAGTTAATCTTAATTTACTTTTTTATATACTGTTATGCTCAAGAATTTTTTCTCTTGATGCAATTAATTTTTTAAGGTATTCCGCCTTGACAGCGTCTCGGGATTCACGGCAGCATCTGGTGAAATAGTGGTGGTTTTTCAGGAAGTTAATCTGGAAATCCTGCCAGTTTTGATCGGTAAACGTAATATTGTAAAAGCTCATTTCTTTTCTCAGCAGGTTTGACAGCTTATCATATTCTTCAGTGCCCAGATATTGCAGATCTGCATCGCAGATGATCTGTTCTTCCAGATCCGCAGGTCTCTGGGGCATTCTTGTTGCCAGTATCAAACGGCATACTTTTTCGATTTGTTCCGGAGTATAACCGTATTCAGGCAGAATTTCCCTGGCGATTTCCGTTCCAATCCGTTCATTCTCAACCGGCAGCCGTAAATAACCTGTATCATGAAAAAGGGCAGCCGTTTTAAGGATGGTTATTTCTTCTTCCGGCAGCCCTTCAGCCCGGCCGAACTCTGCGACGGCTTTGATGGTTTCACTGGTATGGCAGACATTATGGTAGTACAATTTATCTGAAAGCTTTTTTTTCAGCATATCTAAAATAAATTTTTCTACTCTGGCGTAATCCATAAATTTGTCTCCAGACATATTGAAATATAATATACCCTGATGTCAATATAAAGCAACAAATTATTATTTTTTATTCGTTCAGATTTACTCCATATTGAAAAGAGATGATTAATGCCGGCTTATTTAAATTACCAATCTGGATAACCCCGCATAAAAAAGATTGATTTTTATCTTTTTAGCCGCTATTATTCATTTATTTAAGGCAATATAGTAATAGCTGTGGGTGGATTGTAATTGAAGCGAAAACCTGAAAGAATCTTGAAATGACGATTAGCTATTTAACTGTCGCAATTATTATCCTGATACTGATTGCCACCAATCTGGCTACTATCATTTGCATGCGCGGACGAACGGAAAAACTGCTGGACAGCGAAAAGCAGAAATACGATAAAGAGAAAAAAGAATTTTTACATTCCACCTTGAGGCCGATGCAGGAAAAAGAAGAACAGAAATTCAGAATGGCGGAAGCCAACTTGAAATTGCTGGAACATCAGGAGGAACTCAAACGGCAGAAACTGGAAATGGCGGAAGCCAATCTGCAACTGCTGGAACTCAAAGAACAGGTTGAACAGGAAAAAGAACGCTCCGACCGCCTGCTGCTCAACGTTCTGCCGGAACGCGTGGCCAATGACTTGAAGGAAAAAGGCTCAAGCATCCCTGAATGTTTTGACAACGTTACCGTATTTTTCTCCGATATCGTCAATTTCACCAAATTGACCAGCGCGATTGACCCGGCTGAAGTTATTTGCGAGCTAAGCGATATTTTTACCGGGTTTGACCGGATATTCAAGCATAACCATTGTGAACGGATCAAGACCATCGGCGATGCGTATTTGAGCGTCTCCGGCATGCCTGAACCGGATGAAAAACATGCCTGCAATATCCTCAAGGCAGCCTTTGAAGCCATGGCATTTCTCGAAAAGCGCAATCAGAACCACCGGATGAAGTGGCAGATGCGCATGGGCGTACATTCCGGTCGGGTGGTCGGCGGGATTGTCGGCATCGAAAAATATATCTACGATGTGTTCGGGGACACGATCAATACCGCCGCCCGGATGGAACATTATTCCGAACCCAATAAAATCAATGTTTCCAGCGAAACCTATGCACTTACCCGCGAACATTTCACCTTCAAGGAACGCGGCTCGGTTGAGGTTAAAGGCAAAGGCATGATAACGATGTACTTCCTGGAAGGCGTCAACCCGTAATCGTGCTCAGCGGCGTTTTTCAAGGTATTTCTTGATGGTGTCATTCAGCCTGCGGTGCCGGCCTTCCGGCAGATTGAATCTTTCGCAGACTTCCAGGATTATCCTGGCCGCGTGTTCAATGTACCCGCTGGCCAAATCCGCCGCCGTCCGGTTGAGCTGGATTTTGATTTGCGGAATCCGGCAGACGCAGTCGGATTCCCGGTCAAGCTTCTTCAACGGTTCCGGGGTATTGGTCAGCATTACTCCCTCAACATGGTCAATTTCGATCCTGATGTCCAGCAATTCTTCGTCGTATCCAAGTTCGGAATACAACTGGCTGAAACAATTGACCGCCTCGGCAAAAAACTTCACCAGCTCCGGATATTTTATGGTTTTGCCGGAGCCGCTCCAGACGCTGATGTAATGAAACATGCCGGACTGGAACATCTGCCACAGCTTTTTGCCTCTTTCGGGCATGGAACGCAGCGAGATGTTCGAAAAATAGCTTTCTTCGAGTTCCGCCTCGGCAATGAAACTGGTTGAGGTTTGCAGCGAGATCACATCGGAAAAAGCCCGTTTCAGTTCGGAAAGACTGAATTTTTCCGGTATGTATTGCGGCGGGGCCACCATAATGTCTATTCTGATGCCGGAACTGTCTCCGGCTAAGCTGCTTCTCCGGTCGAAGAATGTTCTGGAATGAGCCCGTTCTTCCGCAAAATGGCTTTTGGCATTCTGCTCGATCGTCACCCGTTCTTCATAGAGCACGCCCCGGATCATCCGGCCGAGGATTTCCCGCTGATTGCGCAGCGCCCGCTGGATGATGCCGTGGATTTCACTGGCCCGGTAGGCGGGCCGGCTGGACGCATCCGCGGTGCGGATGTAAAAAACTCCCTGCTGAAGCTCATTTTCAAAGCCATAGCTGCATACATGCGGAATATTGGAAAAGCGCCGGATGACGAATATCGCATAACGTTTGCCGTCAACGATCGGACGCTCAATTGTAAAATCAATTTCCGGGTCGGCATATTTGTTGATGAAGTTGCCGACAGTTGTCGGGTCAAATGATTTGGCCTGTTCGCCGGTAAGCCCGGTAAACAGCGACGGCTGTCCGGATGAATCTTCGCCGACGCCGACTACGATATAACCGCCTTTAGTGTTGGCCATGGCCAGGCAGTGCCGCACGAATTTAGCTTTGCCGCCGCGGTTCAGTTTGCGCCAGTCCAGCGCCGCCTTATAGTCGAGTTCTTCAGACTCCACCCCGCGATAGATAATGCTCTTCCACTCAATTTGAATCTTTACTGACATGCTGCCATAGACTTGCCGCGCCTGTCAAAAACAGGCACGGCGTTATAGATGGTTACTTTTTAGTTACAATGTCGCATTTCAGGCCGATGCCTTTGTTGAAATTATTGAACGCGCTCATCATTGCCGCGACTTCCAGCGCCCCGGTGATTTCTTCATCCTTCACGCCGGCTTTAAGCGCCATCGTCCGGTGTGCCTCAATGCAGTAATGACAGCCGTTGACGGCACTGACCGCGATTGAGATCAATTCTTTGGTTTTGGAGTCGAGGTTTTTGCCTGCCGCGCCGGCGAGCTTCAGCATACTGTCCAGAAATTCACCGTTGCTGCCCATGGCTTGAAAAACTTCCGGCACGAATCCGAACTCTTTTTCAATGCCGGTCTGGATTGAGACGGCTTTCTTGTCCCCGGTTTTCTTGTAGAGTTTTACGCTGGCCATAATTCACCTCCTGTTTTTTGTGCATTCCTCCGGAGTATAACTCCCCTATGCTTTAAAAATAACCGCTAAAAATGGTTTTGCAACTATTTCACAATTTTTACCTGAACTGATTGATCAGGTCGCGCAGTTCGATGGCGGCCTGTCTCGCTCCGACGGCAAATTCCGTTGAACTGTCGGCGTAAATAATGCCGCGGGATGAGTTGATAATCAAGCCGAGGCCGTCAGCGGAAAGCCCGTTTTCGATAACTTTCTGAACATCGCCGCCCTGCGCTCCGACGCCGGGTACCAGCAACGGGATTTCCGGGCAGATGGAACGGACTTTGCCGAGTTCTTCCGGGAATGTCGCGCCGACAACCAGCAGTATGTTCCGGTTGTAATTCCATTTTTCCTGGGCAAGTCTGGCGACGTGTTCGTAAACCGGCATTCCGTCGCAGATCAACTCCTGAAGTTCCCTGGAACTCGGATTGGAAGTACGGCAGAGGATGACCGTGCCGCGGTCGGCATAGTCCATAAACGGTTTCAGCGTGTCCAGCCCCATATAAGGATTTACCGTGACCGCGTCGGCATTGAAAATGACGAATGCCTCTTTCGCGTACATTTCGGCGGTCGGCCCGATATCGCCGCGCTTGGCGTCGAGGATGACCGGTATCTCCGGATAGGCTTCTTTAAGATATGACATCGTCATTTTCAGTTCCGCTTCCACATCCTGCCCGGCATAATAGGCGCACTGCGGCTTGTAGCAGCAGACCAGATCGGCGGTGGCGTCGATCAGCGCCTTATTGAATTCAAAAACCGGATATTTGGCTTCTTTTAAACAGACCGGCAGTTTCTTTATGTCGGGATCAAGACCGACGCAGACCAGTGAATTGTTTTTTACCCAGGCCTGACGGATTTTTTCCATGAATGTCATTGCATATTCCTTAAAAAGTAAGTTTATTGTTAACTTGTCATGTCATCTGCAAATAATAGTTTCCATTGACAAGTTTTCAACTCCGATGCCGCAATTAACCGGCGATTTCCGAGATTTTGGACACCGGTTTCCCTCAACGGTTTTATGGGACCCATGGGACTTATGGGACTTATGGGACCTATGGGACTTATGGGACCTATGGGACCTATGGGACCTATGGGTCTTATGGTTCCTATGGGAGAGTCCCGCATTTTGGGCCCCGCATTGCAGAACATTTCCGAGTGTTTGGAGACCCGTTGAGGCTATTGCTATTCTGTTTTTTCATTTTCATTTTCATTTTCAATTTTCATTTTCAATTTTCAATTGTCCCTACATATATAGTAAATTTGTCAACAGAAAGCATATGAGCAGGCTCAGTAAACGATAAAATCCAAGATATTTTTTTATCATTAAGAACTGACAGGAATTCAGAAAATGGCGTATGGAACTTATTGACTTGTCATTGCAACTGATTACATTATATAGATTATTTTCAGGAATCGCAATAAATTATAAAACCGGTGGTGGTATATGGATGATATTGACGCGGAAATTATCAAGGCCGTTGACAAGTTGTATGGCGCTAAGAGTTTGCCTATTTATCCGGAAGAGATATGTGAAGCCGTATGTGATAAAATGGGGGTTGAACCTTATGATATCGATCCCTGCGTCATTGAATCCGCACTGGATGATGACGATAATTATATTGACGTCCTGGGCGATGATGACGAGGATGATTTCTTTTTTTCCAGGCGCGGTTTATTCAGTAAAGCTCAGTTCTGCGTCCGTCCGACGGCAATGGAAATTGAAAAGGGGATATTAATTCCAGGACACCGGTTTATCCCGTTTTTTGATCGCGGCGGCGAAATCATGCTGACGTCCGGGCATAACTCTGGAAAAATCAAAAAGATAAAGAGCCAATTCAACTTGTCCAGCCTGATGATCTATTATTCATTGTTCGGCCCCAAGGGGACGATGGAGCTTATGGCTGCTGAAGATGAAGATAACATTTCCGCCTTTATGGAAGAAATCAAACATGGAGAAGGCAGCAGGGATGCCGCCGTTACAGTTTCGGTCTATGACTTCAAGGATTTTTATGCCGCAAACAAGATAGTCGAAGGCGATATGCTGCTATTGTCCATTGTTGACTATAAAAAGCAGCTTTGCACCGTTGAGCGTCTGCCGGATGAAAGATTGTGGCAAGCCGCGAAATGGGACAGCGCTTTTGCGAAAGGCTTGCGGAAGAACATCGAGACGGTTGAGGAATTCGGAGTGATGGAACCGATTGAAACATTTTTGAGCAGGGCATTCTTTCTGGCTGACCATAGTTTATTGCAATCGCCGTCAAGTTTAGCGGTGAATGTGCTCAAACAGCGGAATGACTTTTATCTGGCGGATTCCGAATCGGGAGATGTTATGATTTGGGAAAAAGACCGCGAATTTGATTTGTTGGATATGGATGATTTTGATGACGAGGACTTTGACGAGGATGACGATTCTGTGCCTGAAGAAGAGTCCGCGCTTAATCAGTTGTTTGAGATAATGGGATTTGCGATTAATGACGAAGAGCTGGCGGCTTATATGCGGGATGAGTTGTTTGCCGGCGGCGATGACCTTGATAATGTGAAGAAACGCTGTTTTGATGACAGAGTGAAACAGCTTTTTCCGGATTTGCAGAAAGAGTTTAATGCGGAAATCCTCAAGCTCTGGAAGACGATAAAGAAAGACTACAATATTTTCCGTGACAACCCGCAGGGAAAGGTCAGGCGAAAAGCGCTGGAGCTGCTTGACGTCCATACGGCATGGATGCGGAAGCTTGATTTTGAAAATGTCATTCCCGATCCTCAATTGGAGAAAAAGATGATGGAAATGATGAAGATTATGGGGCCGGTTTCCGGCATGACCGTAATTTTTAATACTGAGCAGGATATGTCACAAAAAGAAGTTAAGAAGTATTCCGATATGCTTGACCTTGTAACAGGTGTTCACGCCAGTATGATTAAAGACATCAATATGATGCTCGGCATAAAATAGTATTGAACGGTTCAGGCGGAGAAACTGCAAGCCGGGATGCTTGCGGTGCTTTTTTGGGGCTTGCAGACTGCTTTTTTGCGAAAAATAACGTAATTATGATAGAATTTTTGAAAAAAGGCTTTATTATATTATTTACGGACAATGTAAAAAAGATTGACATTACTTAATATTTTAATATGCAGGAGATTAAACTATGATGATTCAAACAGCGCCGAAAGTAAAACCTGAACTCGATCCGGAATTCGTTCCGGCGGCATTGTGGAACAGAAGTTACCTTAAAGCCGCGGCGGAATCCGGCAAAGCCCAAAAGATTGTGATCGCGCTGGACCGGCCCAACGGCACGGTATCAACTTTTGCCACTGAAATTTTCCCGCATGAAGGCGAATATAAGGCGTTGAATGTCAAATATGTTGAACGCATCATCAAATTCCTGCTCTGGATGAAGGGCGGCTACCGGGTTACTATTGCCGGTTGCAGCGCTTTGGCCGATGATATCCGGGCGATTTATTCCGCGAAAGGTGCGAGGGCTTTTGATTATGAGATTATGGGCGAACGCATTTACGGCAAACCGTTTGAAGTCGTTGCCTGTGTGCTGGCCGATGCTCCGAAGAGCCATGAAATCCAGGTGCAGCTCGGCGGACATATGGACGGCTGCCGCGTCGGTTTCGACCTCGGCGGTTCCGACCGCAAGTGCGCGGCGGTAAAGGACGGCGAAGTCGTGTTCACTGAAGAAATCACCTGGGATCCGTATTTCCAGAAAGACCCGGAATACCACCGTCAGGGCATTCTCGATTCCATTAAACGCGCCGCCGACAAACTGCCGCGTGTTGACGCCATCGGCGGCAGCGCCGCCGGGGTTTACGTTGACAATAAACCCCGCATCGCCTCGCTCTTCCGCGGGGTGAGCAAGGAAGATTTCCAGAAGCATGTCCAGAATATTTTCATCGACATTCAGAAACAGTATAATATTCCGCTGGTCGTCGCCAATGACGGCGAAGTCACCGCTCTGGCCGGCGCGATGTCGATGAAATCCAACGGCGTGCTTGGTCTCTCCATGGGGACCAGTCAGGCGGGCGGATACGTCAATATGCAGGGCAATATTACCGACTGGCTCAATGAACTGGCGTTTGTGCCGATTGACTACCGCGAAGACGCGCCCGCCGACGAATGGTCCGGCGATATCGGTTGCGGCGCACAGTATTTCTCCCAGCAGGGGGTGGCCAGGCTCGCGCCGCTGGCCGGCATCGAGTTTCCGAAAGAGATGTCTTTCCCGGAAAGACTGGTCGGCGTCCAGAAACTGATGAGCGAAGGCGATGAACGCGCCGCGAAGATTTACCGCACTATCGGTATCTGTTTTGGATATGCCATCGCGCATTACGCCGATTTCTATGAAATCCGCAATCTGCTGATCCTGGGACGGGTCACTTCCGGCGAAGGCGGCGAAATCATCCTTCAGGTTGCTGAAGATGTGTTGAACCAGGAATTTCCGGAATTGGCGAAACAGATTACGTTCAGAACTCCGGATGAACAGTTCAAGCGTCACGGTCAGGCGGTCATTGCCGCCAGTCTTCCCGCGATCAAATAGTGACTGGTGACTGGTGACTGGTGACTGGTGAATGGTGACTGGTGAATGGTGAATGGTGAATGGTGAATGGTGAATGGTGAATGGTGGAACCAAGTGGTATTATTCCCATTATTCCCATTATTCCCATTGGTTACAGGAAAAGATAAAAGACAGAGCTTTAGCACTTTAGAACTATAAAATAAAGGCACTTATGAAAACTTTAATAAAAAATTGTCATCTGATTTCTCCTGATACGGAACTTGAAAACGCCGCAGTATTGATTGACGGCAAATTTATCGCCGGAGTTTATGCGGACGGCGAAACGCTGCCGTCGGCGGATAATACCGTTGACGCCAAAGGTAAAATGGCGGTTCCCGGATTTATTGACGTTCATTGTCACGGGCGTTCCGGTTTCGATTTTACTGACGGCAAACAGGAAGGCATGGATGCTATCGGAATTGATAAGTTGAAGGAAGGGGTTACCACCCTGCTGCCGACCACCCTGACGCTGCCGGAAGAGCAGTTGAAGCCGGCAATGAAGACTGCCGCCGAGTACGTCAAGCGCGGCGTCAAGGGGGCCAGAATTGCCGGGGTCCACCTGGAAGGGCCGTATATCAACAGCAAATGCTGCGGCGCCCAGAATCCCGCGTTTGTCCGCAGTCCGGACATTGATGAAGTCAAGCGCCTGGATGCGATTTCAAAAGTCGCCAAAGTTTCTTTTGCGATTGAAGTTGAGGGCGGAAGCGCTTTTGTGCGCGATCTGCTCGCCGCCGGAATTACGCCGTCGTGCGTTCACAGTTCCGCCGCCTATGCCGATTTCAAAAAAGCCAATGCGCTGGGCTTGAAGAATTTGAGCCATTTCTGCAACCAGATGACCCCGCTGCATCACCGCGATATCGGGCTGGTCGGGGCAGGGCTGCTGCATGATGAAGTTTTCATTGAACTGATCTGCGATAAAGTGCATATTTCTCCCGATATGATTAAACTGATATTCAAGATCAAGGGACCGGAAAAAGTTCTGCTGATTACGGACGCGATGCGCGCCGCCGGTTTGAAAGACGGCGATTACAATCTCGGCGGCCTGCCGGTGGTGGTCAAGGACGGCGCGGCCCGTCTTGCATCTAACGGCGCGCTGGCCGGCAGTACCCTGCTTTTCTATCAGGGCTTGAAAAATATCCATGAGATTACCGGAATGCCGCTGAAAGAACTGATTAAAACTACTTCCTGGAATCAGGCCAGATCGCTCGGACTGGAAAAGCTCGGCAAAATCGAACCCGGATTTTATGCCGATATCCTGATTCTGAAAAATGATTTTTCACCGGAAAAGGTTTTTGTCGACGGCGAAATCAGAGCATAACCCTTACATCATCCGGAAGCCATAAATTCGCTGGTATCGCCTTGGGCGGCGAATTTATCGGCTGATGGCAAATATTGGCATTACTGTTGACGATTTTATCCATTGTTAAAACTTCTTCTTCGTTTATTATATATGATAAATAGATTAAGAATATAAGGAGATGCTGAATGAAAAGAGTAGCAGTAGTCGGATTTGGCTTTATGGGGGTTGTTCATGCGAAAAATATTATTACGAATAAGAATCTTGAACTTTGCGCGATAGTTGACAGCAGGGAAAATATTTTCAGCGGCATCGAGAACACCGGCAACAAAGGCAAACTTGATTTGCCGGTGGAACGTCTGAAGCAGACGCCGGTTTACAAGACGATTGAAGAATGCTGCCAAAAGGAGCAACCCGATGCGGTATCTATTTGCGTACCGCTATTTATGCATTATGAGTTGACCAAAAAAGCGTTGAATTTCGGTCTTGACATCCTGCTGGAGAAACCGTTTTGCATCGAATTGGAACAAGGCCGGGAACTCATGAAACTGGCGGAAGAGAAAAAGCGCATCCTGATGATTGCGCACTGTGTGCGGTTTGCGCCGGAATGGGAATTCCTGGCTGAATGCATCAAGGACAAGCGATACGGCGAGTTGAAGCTGCTTGCCACCACCCGGATGGGCGGCGAACCCACCTGGGGCGTCTGGCAGGACCCGGAAATCAAAAAAACATGCGGCGGTTCGCTGCTGGATATGTTGATACACGACATCGATTTTGTTTATTCCTGCCTGGGAACTCCGTCAGAGATGAAGGTCAATCTCAAATGTGATGAATACTGGGAAATCGGTTTCAATTATGCCCAAAATCAGAAACTAATCAGCATCAAAGGCGGGTTCCTTTACAAATTTACGCCTTTCACCTCGGAATATCTTGCGACATTTGAAAATGCCAGCATTCGCTTCAGCTCGTTGAATCCCAAAACGATAAATATCGGAACCGCTAATGGCCTTGAGTCCGTAAGCGTTGACGGTGATTTGTATTATAATGAAATGGAATATTTTGCGGACTGTATCGAATTCCGTAAGAAACCCGAGCGCTGCCTGCCGGAAGATTCACTCAAAGCCATTGAATTCTGCCGGAAGATAAGAGATTTAAAATCAGTATAATGATCTGTCATTTAACGAAGGCGCAGAGACACAAAGAAATACCGGCAGGTTAAGCAGCCGAAGGATTTCTCGGTGTCTTTGTGTTTTATTAAAGTACCGGCGATGCCGGTACTTTTTCCACTATTCAAGTTCCAGCAGTAAATAGTAAGCGTCTTTATCAATATCAATTTCTATTTTTCCATTACTGATCGTAAGCGCTTTTTGAATTCCGTTCAGCGGAGCATTATATTTCGCCTGCTTGAAGTCCTTGTTGAGTTCCAATGAAATCCGGGAGGAAGCATTCTCATTCTTAGTGATGGAATTTATTAGATTGTTTCCCGCATGTTCTCTGCGCTTTTTCTCCAATTCATCCATGCAGCCCACATCAAACTTGCCGGCAAGCACATGAACAAATGATTTATTATCTTTTTTAAAGACCCGGAACTGCCAGCCGCAATCCAGGGGCGGAAATACGAAATCTTCAGATATGAAGTTCCGGACATGTCCGGCGAGGCCCAATTCTTTAAAATCCGACTGCATTCGTCCGGGCGTCCATAACAGTTTGCCTTTGCCGCTGTTCAGCTTGATCCATTCCGTCGATGCCAGGTTGCGTCCCTGATAAGTTCCGGAACAGACCGGAATGATCTTCTCCTGTTTACTCCAGGGCGGGAATGCCGCTATACGTTCCGGTTCCGCGGTCGCGCTGATAATTTCAAATTGTTCCAGCCACGGTTCAAGAACTTTATTTGCCCGCTGGTCATAATATCCGACAGGGCCGCTTGCGATAACCGTGCCGCCGTTATTGAGATAATTGTTCAGCGCGGCATATTCTTCCGCGGCTAAACAAATGGCGCTGCTGATAATAAGGACTTTATATTCGGACGGCTGGCGCGGGATTGCCGTCACCACATCAAAAGTGATATTGCTATTCAACAGTTCAAAACATGTTTTGCAATAATCCGCCTGGTAATCCTGTTCCGTCATGCCGTAAAAGTCCCGCGACCATCTGGAGAAAAAGACCGCGACGCCGGTATTGGTATCCGCGTCAAACAGTCCGGGATTATTTTTCTCCCAGTTAAACCCGTTTCCGGAAAGTTCGGCGTCATCTTTCAGGGAAAGCATTTCAGAGTCGCGCAAGCCCAGCCGTCCTTTTATAGAACTGAACCACGTCCCGGAGCCGAGAAATTTGTTGAATGCCCAGATAAAATCGGCGGCAACTTCACTGAAACCATAGCCAAGGCCTAAACACGGCGCGCTGTTTTCGCGCCCGATGCCGACATGCAGCATCTGCACCGGGAAATTGCCTTGCCAATTGCCCTCCAGCGTGGGGGTATTGCCGCACATTTCCAGCATAATGTGATTGCACGGTTTAATAAATTCCTGATAGGTCATGCCGTAACCGGGAAGATAGTAGCCGACACTGTCTGAGCAGCAGGTCATTAATGAAAAATCTTTGCCGGTAACCGATTTTACGCCTTCCAGAAATTCCCGCGTGGTGCTGAAACGCATTTCTATCCAGTCCTTAAAAGCTTCATTCTGGTAATTTCCCCAGAAACTGGTATCGCTTACCGGCGGAACTTCATGCCCGTAATTTTCCATAAATTTCTTCTTGCAATGCCCGCAGCCGCAACTGGTCCATCCCGAATAAAAAATGCCGTCGTCGCTCATCAGTCCGTCAATGCCGGTCTCCGCCAGCAGCCGCCGCACGTATTCCTGATAAGCCTTCTGGAAATCCGGGTTATTCATGCAGAACTGTTCGGCAGTATAGCGCTCCAGGAAAACCGGTTTGCCGGTGACCAGGTCAATCATGCGCCAGTCGTTAAGTTTCATGCCTTTATATGTCCACTCGTCGGCAATATCGCGGCTTGGGGCAAACGGCAGATGATGGCGGTTGCGCCGCCGCATGGTCTCTGCTTCGGCCTGATTGGAATAACGGTGCGTCAGGACCGAGGAATGATGATCAAAGAGTAAAATGCCGCGCTGGTGAAGTTCATCCGCCGCGAACTTTATCATATTATGCAGATTCATCCACAGCGGCATGAAATCCCAGCGGAAATGAGCGCCATAGATGACTGCCATGTTGACCCCTGACTTAAGGGCTTTATCGGCGCGGTATCTGAATTTATCCGCAATGTCTTCATTAGGCCAGCTTATGTCTTCCCAGGTAATCCACCAACTGGCCGCTCTGTAATTTTTAAGCACAATGTCTCCCTTCATTTTATGTTTAAATGACTGATATCTGATTCCGTGGAAAATTTCCCGGATTACATTTTTTTATTACTTGCGGCTGAAATTCATCCTTTTGCCGTCAGCATCTGGCGTTGTTCGTCCGTTTCTCCGATTTTTCTGTTCGCCTGAATGTACCAATCCCCGGTTTTGTCTTTTCTGCCATATGATTTTAATCCTGTTTTATTATTTTTCAAATTGATATTTTATTTAACGTTATGATTATCTAGTATAAACGAAGAGTTATTTAAAACAATGGATAAAATCGCCATCTATAATGCCAATATTGATCATGGGTTATAAAAATTTTAGGTTTATGGCTGTTCAGTCAAGAATTTTAAGCAACTTGTAACCTTTATTTTTGAACAACTCCTTACGGACAGGCCGCCTATCTTTTGACGGCGGTGAAGTCTTCCAGCTTGAACTGCGGGAGTTTCTTGAAAACTTTGTAATAGAGCAGATAGATGTTTTGAGACTGCGGGTCGGTCAGGAACGCGGCTTCGGCCAGTTTTTCCGCCAGCGGCATATTGCGCTCTTTGTAACATTGCCATGCCAGTTGCGCGGTCTCCAGCGCTTTGATTTTATTGCCCGGCGGTATGAATTTAAAAATGCGATATCTGGTTGAAAGAGAATTCTCCTCGCCCGGGGGGATTATTTCATAAAAATATTGCATTTCTCTAGGGCGCATATCCATCAAAAAGACCGTTGATTTAACACTAACCTGTTTGGCGGCGGCAATGTACCGGTACGAATAAGGATGCAGCGGCTCGAAACAGGAATTACGGTTGAAAACCACATATTCAACGCCGTAATATTCGCAGAATCCGGCGAATTGACTTTCGCTGCCGTTATACAGCAGGGTGATATAGTCTTCGGCGATTTTTCTGCTTGCAGGAAGCTCGAATTTAGGCTGAACCACGATATTCGCCCCGCAGTAAGCTTTCAGCACCGGCGCCAGCGTCATTTCCGACAGGACGGTATGACCTTGAATATTGGCCCGTCTGAACCATTTTACGAGATCGGAGGTTTCCCGCAGGAAGTTTTTCGGATAATTTCGGTGTTGCTTTTGGGTAGCCTCCGCTTCCAGGTAAATTACCAGCAGCGCGATAATTATTAATATTATCCGCAACTTGAACCTGGGTTTGCTCCGGTACAGATCGTAGAAAATCAGCGGCAGGGCCACCGCGGAGAAAACTCCGCAGAAAACGCTGAAGCGCACCATGAAAATGTAAATCAGAAAGTAAATCGCGGTCAGCCACAACGGCAGCAGAGACCGGCTGAAGCCGGTTTTCAGGCATCTTCTGGTATTTTTAAAGCACAGTCCGGCGATAAACGCGATGCCCATAATCCACAACGCGGCGGGGAACAATAGTTGGGTTTGAGCCATTGAGGCTGAATGCAGCGACGGCGTCCAGAGAAATCTGGCCGCAAAATTTAATTTGTCCGGGTCGGCCGGCTTGACGTTGCAGAACGCTATTTTAGCTTTGATGAGTTCGTTAAAGTGGCTGTAGTTTTCGGCATAGCCGGAACTTGCCAGCTTCCAGATTCCGAAAAAAACAAGGCCGGATACCAGCAGTACGGCCAGCTTGCGCGAGAATTTCACGGAAGGCAGGAAATACAGGGAAAAAAGCACGGGGAAGATAAACATAATCAACGGCGAACATAGCAACTGGTGAGCCCGGTTGTACGGCACCAGCACGGCGGAAAGCAGCAGCGACGCATACATGAACAGGTAGAATTGAAGTCTTTTGGGGGACGTATTGCCGCCGGACATGACCCGGATAATTTCATAAACGCCCCAGAGCAGGAAACATAACTGGCTCATGTCCCAGAAGGCGGTTGCGCAAAAAGTGCAGAACCCGGTCAGCAGCAGCGCCCGCACCGAGCGTTTTCGCAGGGCGAACGCGCCGAAGGCAAACGCGGCAGCCAGGAACGGCATTGCGAAATCCTCGCACAGGATATCCTGTCCGGTATAACGGGCGATGGCGGCCGGGGCAAAAGCGTAAATCAGCGTTCCGGCTGCCGCCCACGGCAGCGGACAGCGCAGAAAATAAAGCCACAGAAAAATAAATCCGGCGGTCAGTGACGCCCATAGCCGGATGGTATTGCGCATGAAAGCCGCTCCGGCGGGGTCATCTTCATATACCTTGTCCGCCGGCGACATTGCCGGTTCGCCGAAGATGAATTTTACTATGCGCCAGGAATATCCGAGAAAGTATTCAATTCCCAGCGGCATCTGTTCACTGACTTTTACTTTGTCCATTCCCGCCAGGCTGCGGTCATAAGCCGGAATGCCCTTGCCGCTGCCGACATCTTTCGCAAATCCGTACATAATGGAACTTTCAACGAAAAATGGGTAGAAATCCGCTCCGGTCTGGCTTTTTATGGAAGCCAGTTCCCGGTTGCAGACATAAGTCCGCACCGCAAACGCCAGAAGCACTGCCAGAATGAAAAGCACCCAGATTTTGGATAAAAATGTTTTTATTTTGCGCATTGAATCGGGATGGTCGCTCATTTATACTCTTTCCTGAGATTGGATGGCGGAATATCCATTTCTTCGCGGTATTTGGCCACGGTGCGTCTGGCGACGGAAAGGCCGGCGATTTTGAGCATGGTGGAAAGTTTACTGTCGGAAAGAGGCTTTTCCCGGTCTTCTTTAAAGACCAGATCGCGGATTTTTTCTTTAATGCTTTTCGAGGACAGCACTTCGCCTTCGTCAGTTTGATAGCCGCCGCTGAAGAAGAATTTGAATTCGAACAATCCCGCGGGCGTCTGGATGTATTTGTTGGCGATGGCGCGGCTGATGGTGGTTTCGTGCAGCCCCAGTTTGTCGGCCACCTGCTGCATGGTCAGCGGGCGCATGTATTCAATGCCTTTCTCCAGAAAATCATGCTGTGAATCAACAATTACCTGGGCGATCCGCTGGATTGTGCTCTGCCGCTGCTCCAGGCTTCTTATCAGCATTTTGCCGCTGATTATTTTCTCGCGGATATAATCCCTGGTCTCTTTGGGCGTATTGGGGTCTTCCAGCAGATTCATGTACATTCTGGAGATGCGGAGGTGCGGTATCTGCTCGTCGTTCAGGGTAATCTGAAATTCGTCGTTGACCTTTTCAACCGAGAGCTCCGGAATGACAAATACCGTATTGTCAGGGGAAACCGCCGATCCCGGATATGGATTCAGGCATTTGATTTTTTCGACCAGCCCGGTCAATTCCTCGACGGAAATATGCATTATTTTGGCGATTTGCGGCAGATGGTTTTTCCCGATATCCTCAAGATGGCATCTGATAATTTTCAGAAGCCGCTTGTCCTGATTTTTCTGCCGTTCCAACTGAAGCAGCAGGCATTCTTTCAGGTCTCGCGCCCCGATGCCCGGCGGTTCGAACGACTGAACCAGCTTCAACGCTTTATTGACTTGTTCGGCATCCGCATTGGCGGCTGAAGCAATATCGGAGAGCTGCGTGCGGAGATAGCCGCTCTCGTCAATGCTGCCGATGATTGTTTCGGCAACGGCTGCGGTTTGCGGATCGGCGTCAGACAGTCTCAATTGTTCCAGCATCTGTTCCTGAAGCGAAGGCTGTTTAATCAGGGAATTGAACATGAAGTCACGTTTTTCCTCATTTTCTTCTGAATAATCTGCCGCGCTGTGTGCCGGGGGAAGGTAGTCATGCCATGTATCGGCCAGCTCCATCAGGTCGGAAATATCTCTGTCATCGTCGCCTTCCCGCGCCATTTGTTCGCCGGTGTTTTCCGGCTGGAAGTTTGCGTCTTCCGGAAGCGGTTCCTTACTGATCTTAACCTGTTCGATAACAGGATTGCGGTCAAGCTCATGATTGAGTTTGTCCTGCAGTTCCAGCAGCGGCGTCAGCAGCACTTCCAGCGATTGTATCTGCTGCGGAGCCAGTACCTGTTCCTGTCTAAGTTCCTGATTTTGATTTAAATATTGATCTGCCATCGCGTCCGTCACATTTTTCTGCTGTTTATCACCAAACCGTGAATTGATATTGTTCACTGTAAATTATATAGTAATATTATGCATTAAACTGTAAAAATCCAACTTAAAAGCATAAAAATGGATTAGACAGGCATAAATAACTTTTAGAGAAAGAGTGACAAGATAAATGACAATCGGTATAACTGCGCTCGGAAGCGGCAGCAGAGGCAATGCTTTCGTGATTCATTCGCCTGATGCTTCCATTTTGATTGATGCCGGCTTTTCGCGCAAGGACCTGCTGGCCCGCATGGCAACTGTCGGAGTTGTGCCGGAACAGATTAAAGCGCTGCTGCTGACCCACGAACATGAAGATCATGTCAGAGGTTGCAGGTTGTTCTGCAATCAATTTGATATCCCGGCATACGTGACGTCCAGCACCATGAACTATCTGGAAAAGAAAGAGATGCTTTCAAACAGAGTGCTGGTATTTGAACCGGGTGAATTTTTTGAAGTTGCCGGATTCCGGATATTGCCTTTTGCCGTCCAGCATGACGCGATTGATCCGGTCGGATTTGTGGTTTCTAAAAACGGGCGTTCGATTGCGCTGGCAACCGACCTGGGGGTGGTCAACGGTCTTACCCGGCAGAGACTTTATGACTGCGATATCCTGGTGCTTGAAAGCAATTACGATCAGGAAATGCTTAGAAACTCTCAACGGCAGCTCCATTTGAAAAGACGGATTATGGGACGCAACGGGCATTTAAATAATTTAGATACGGTAAATTCGCTGCCGGAACTGCTTTCAGAGCGGACTTCCGCGCTTTTCCTGGTGCATGTCAGTTCCGAATGCAACAGTTATGAACTGGTCAGGGAACTGGCGCGGCAGAAATTGCATGAAATGCGCCGGCAGGATATATTTATGCAGGTTGTTGAGCAGTCCGTTCCGGTTCCGACCTACTGGCTGGAAACAGCCGGCAGCCTTGAAATATAAATAATAACAGCAGGATTTTAGAAAGATGGCTGAAGACGTCGATAATAAAAATACTGTTATATTCGATAATGCTCCCGCCGCGGCTAAACCGGCGGCGCATGACAACCTGCCGGACGGCGCGCTGAAAGTATCATGTCATTCCTGTCTGCAAAAGCTTGATGTTTCCGATCTTGAACCGTTCTCGCATTTCTCATGCCCTTCCTGCGGCGCGGATATGATTGCGCCGAAATGGTTCGGCAATTATCTGCTGGAGGAACAATGCGGGCAGGGGGGGATGGCCAATGTTTATCGCGCGCTTGATTTGACCCTTGACCGCGAAGTTGCCATCAAAGTGCTGAAAGATGAAATATCCCAAATGGAACACTCGGCCGTTCTCTTTCTGCATGAGGCCAGGATTGCGGCGGCGCTCAATCATTACGGGATTATTCCTATTTATTCCTGCGGAGAATTTGAAAACCAGCCGTTTTTTGTAATGCAATATATGGGGAACGGTTCTCTGGAACAGCAGATTAACCTGCGGCAGCAAATTCCGGTGGATAAAGTAGTGCGCTGGATGATTGACATTGCCGAAGGGCTTGACAATGCCAGACGGCACGGCATCATTCATCATGATGTTAAACCCGGCAATATCCTGTTGGATTCGGACGGCAATGTTAAAATTGGCGACCTGGGTATTGCACATGCGATTTTTGATAACCGGTCCAATCAACTGATGGAAGTTACCGGCAGTTGGGGGAGTCCGCATTATGTCAGTCCGGAAAAACTCGAACAGGGCAAAGAGGATTTTCAGGGCGATATTTTCAGTCTTGGAGCCACTTTTTATGAATTGCTGACCGGCAACGCGCCGTTTGATTCTTTGGAGCAGGAAGAAATGCTGAAAATGCGGCGGGAAAATGCGTTTGTTCCGGTGAATGAATTGAGAAGCGATGTGACGCCGGCGCTGGCTTTGCTTATCCGGCGGATGCTGGCGTACGAACCGCTGGAACGCCCCAGCTACCGTGAGATTATACGTGAACTGAACGGCGTTTTGAAGATAATCTCGCCACACAAGGATGGTTATAAACGAAAAATTATCGACGCCGATATCCCGTTTTATCTGCGGATAAAATATCAGGTGGTCGCGGTGTTGTGCTTGATTGCAATTATTGCCGGCGGCTTGATTATTTATAATACTTTTAATAAAGGGGCGCTGAAAGCAATTCCGGAAAAAATCAATAATGCGGATGTTCTTCCTTCCGTTTCCGATGCTCTTGCCGCGGGAGATTCAGCACACGCCGCGTCAATTGCCGCGTTTGAATTCGAAAATGTCAAATCTGCCGCCAAGGTCAGGAGACAGGCGGCAATGGT
>Ga0364920_10058_pt1 | contig 53547 bp, 46 predicted proteins | sample SorcelJu500001C8_FD_206961 | JGI IMG/M metagenome (GOLD analysis project Ga0364920, IMG submission 206961) | Enriched cells from Trout Bog Lake Hypolimnion, Wisconsin, USA - BchlTB.June20.5000.01.C8 | ecosystem: Environmental > Aquatic > Freshwater > Lake > Hypolimnion/Profundal zone | place: USA...
CGGTTGTCAGTACCGCAATCGCGGTGCCGACCAGTACCAGAAACGGTCCGACCAAAATCGCGATCGATACCATCTTCATGTCGAACGCCTCGATTTTCTTACCCAGATATTCAGGGGTGCGACCAATCATCAGACCGGCAATGAAAACGGCCAGCATTGCGAAGATCAGCATACCGTACAGTCCGGAACCCACTCCGCCGAAGACAACTTCGCCCAGCTGAATCAGCCACAGCGGCACCATGCCGCCGAGTGCCGTAAAGGAGTCATGCATGCCGTTGACAGCGCCACAGGATGCGGCAGTGGTGACGGCGGAGAAGATGCTGCTGGCAACAATGCCGAAGCGGGTTTCCTTGCCTTCCATATTGCCGCCGGCCTGCGGCATTTGGGCCAGACTCATTTGCGGCGTCTGGTCAAGTCCCATGCCGTTCAATGCCGGATTGCCCTGTATTTCAGCGGCCCAGGCCAGATAGGCCATGAAGACAAAAATAATTGTCATTGCAGCCAGGATGGCCCAGCCCTGACGCGCGTCGCCGACCATTTTCCCGAAGCTCACGCACAGTGCTGCGGGAATCAGAAAGATGGCCAGAATCTGGACGAAGTTGGACAGCGGAGTTGGATTTTCATAAGGATGAGCCGAGTTGGCATTGAAAAATCCACCGCCATTGGTGCCGACCATTTTGATCGCCTCCTGCGATGCGACCGGACCCATGGGCAGGGTTTGGGTGGTTGTGGTGAGCGTTTCCTGCAAGGCTGCGCCTGCAGCATCCAGCAGCGGTGTGCCGGCGGCATCGACTTTGGGTTGGGTATAGGTCAGCGGTTCGGACAGCGTGACGGTTTTATAGCTGTCGAAATTCTGAATGACTCCCTGACTCATGAAAATGACTGCAATCAGCAATGCCAGCGGCAACAGTATGTACAGCACGCTGCGGACTGCATCAACCCAGAAATTGCCTATGGTCTGTGCGCTGTGACGGGCAAAGCCGCGAATCATGGCAATCACTACTGCCAGGCCGGTTGCGGCTGAAAAAAAGTTTTGCACCGCCAGCGCCAGCATCTGGGTCAGATAACTCATTGCGGCTTCGCCGCTGTAGCCCTGCCAGTTGGTGTTGGTGACAAAGCTGACGGCCGTATTGAATGCCGAGTCTGGCGAGATCGCGGCAAAGGACTGCGGATTCAGCGGCAGGCTGGCCTGCAGGCGCTGCAAAGCGTATACAGTCAGCACCCCCGCCAAATTGAACAGGATGACGGCAAAGGCATAGTGTTTCCAGCTCATTTCCGAATTCGGGTCCACACCGCAGACGCGGTACAGCAACCGTTCGGCCGGACCAAACAGCCGGTTAATTGTTTTTGATTCACCGGACATGACGTCGTTGATGTAACCGCCCAGCGGCCAGGCGCAGGCGAACAGCACGATCAGAAACAGCGCAAGCTGGAAATAGATTGATGAGTTCATTAAAACTCCTCGGCTTTTAACAGGGCATAGACCAGATACACAAATACCAGGGCCGCAAAGATGCCGGAAATGATGATCAGGGGACTCACAGCTCACCTCCCAGGCGACTGCAACCGTTGATGACAAACAGGGTGATGACTGCGAACAGCACGATTCCGGTCAGATAGATAACGTCCATGGCAACTCCATTGATGAGGTAGAGACACGATACTGAAACCTGGGTAAATTTGTTATATAACTGCCAGACTTTGGCGTAAAGATTGTGTAAACAAAAACGGATAATGGTGACGAAATGATATGACTGCGGTCTGCCGTTGCGGCATTGAATGGGCGCTGCGACAAGCGGCTGCAATGATTATCTATCATTCGCACTTGTATTTATTGTGTCGCCTTACTAATGTTTTGTATGTGTTTGATATAGGTCAATTCACTGGAAGCAACAAACGACTAAGCTGTCACCAGTTAAATCAGTTAACCCTACCTGTGCGAGATCATGAGCGAAAATATTGAAACTACTTATAACTATCGTGTGGTACGGCAGTTTGCCATTATGTCTGTTGTCTGGGGAATTGTCGGGATGCTTGTCGGGGTGCTTATTGCCTCGCAACTGGCCTGGCCGGATCTCAACTTCGGCATACCCTGGCTGACTTACGGCCGTATCCGTCCGCTGCATACCAATGCAGTTATTTTTGCCTTCGGAGGTTCTGCTTTAATGGCAACCTCGTTTTACGTCGTGCAGCGAACCTGTCATGTGCGCCTGTTTTCAGACGCGCTGGCAGGTTTTGTATTCTGGGGTTGGCAACTGATTATTCTGTCGGCGGTCGTGACTTTGCCCCTCGGTTACACCCGGGGTAAAGAGTACGCCGAACTGGAATGGCCTATCACCATCATGATTGCCGTAGTCTGGATTGCCTACGCCATTGTGTTTTTCGGCACGCTGGCCAAACGCAAGGTGAAGCACATTTATGTGGCGAACTGGTTTTATGGCGCATTCATTGTGGCGGTGGCATTGCTGCACGTGGTCAACGGTGCGTCATTGCCCGTGTCGTACCTGAAGTCGTATTCGGCTTATGCCGGTGTGCAGGATGCAATGGTGCAGTGGTGGTACGGTCATAACGCCGTCGGTTTTTTCCTGACTGCCGGATTTCTGGGCATGATGTATTACTTCGTGCCGAAACAGGCCGACCGTCCGATCTATTCCTATCGCCTGTCCATCGTCCACTTCTGGGCTTTGATTTTCACTTATATGTGGGCGGGTCCGCATCATCTGCATTACACCGCATTGCCTGACTGGGTTCAGTCTGTGGGTATGGTGTTCTCCTTGATTCTGCTGGCACCGTCCTGGGGCGGTATGATCAACGGCATGATGACGCTGTCCGGCGCATGGCACAAGTTGCGCTCTGATCCTATCCTGCGTTTTCTGATTGTTTCGCTCTCGTTCTACGGTATGTCGACCTTTGAAGGTCCGATGATGGCGATCAAAACCGTCAATGCCTTATCGCATTACACCGACTGGGGTATTGGTCACGTTCATTCCGGCGCGCTGGGCTGGGTGGGATTCATCACCATCGGCAGTCTGTACTACATGATTCCGCGTCTGTATGGAAAAACACAGATGTACAGCGTCAAACTGATCGAAGTCCATTTCTGGACCGCCACGATCGGCGTGGTTCTGTATATCTCTTCGATGTGGATTGCCGGTGTGATGCAGGGCATTATGTGGCGCAGCGTCAATGACGACGGCACACTGATGTACACATTCATTGAAGGTGTCAAAGCAACGTATCCATACTATGTTATTCGGCTGGTCGGTGGTGCGATGTATGTTACAGGGATGCTGGTAATGGCTTACAACGTAGCCAAAACAGTTATCGGTGCAGAAGCAGTGAATTCAACGATTCCTGCGCCAACCCTGGCTCACGCCTAAGACCAATACGGGAGAAATTATGAGTGTCAGCAAATTTAGTCATGACCTGATCGAACGCAACGTGGGATTGTTGCTGGTTCTGGTTGTTCTGGTGGTCAGTGTCGGTGGTCTGGTAGAAATCGTGCCGCTGTTTTTTCAAAAGTCGACCACTGAGGCGGTAACGGGACTGAAACCCTATACCGCATTGCAGCTGGCCGGTCGCGACATCTATCTGAAGGAAGGCTGCTACGGCTGCCATTCGCAGATGATACGTCCGTTCCGCGCTGAAACTGAACGCTACGGTCATTATTCGGTAGCCGGTGAATCGGTATATGACCATCCATTCCAGTGGGGCAGCAAACGCACCGGACCGGATCTGGCCAGGGTAGGGGGGCGGTACAGCGATGACTGGCACCGGATCCATCTGAACAATCCGCGTGATGTGGTCCCTGAGTCAAACATGCCGGCTTATGCCTGGCTGGCAAAAAACAAGCTGGATCCGTCCGAGATTCAGCCAAAGATGCGCGCTATGCGTACCTTGGGTGTTCCATATACAGACGCGGATATTGCCGGTGGAGCTGAACAGCTTACCGATAAAACTGAACTGGATGCCCTGATTGCCTACCTGCAGGTGTTGGGTACAGCGATCAAAAACAGAAACTAGGGAGAAAACTCACATGGACTTCACAGTATTGAGCAGTTTATTTACTCTGGTGAGTTTGGTGGTCTTTATCGGAATTTTATTTTGGGCTTTCAGCAAGCATAACAAATCCAAATTTGAATCCATGGGACACGAGCTATTAGAAAACGACAAGGACAATCATGGCTGATTTTTTTAATGAATGGTGGAGTATCTGGATCAGTATTCTGGTGATCGTCAGTATTGTGGGTTGCGGCGTGCTGTTGTGGTCGCAAACCAAAATTACTGTACCACTGGGCGCTGACGGCAAACCTTTGACTGACGGTACGACCGGGCATGTTTGGGACGGTACCCTGCAGGAAAGCAATAACCCTTTGCCGCGCTGGTGGATGTGGCTGTTTTATATCACCGTGGTGTTTGGTCTGGTGTATCTGGCTCTGTATCCGGGTCTGGGCAGTTTCCAGGGCAAGCTCGGCTGGAGTTCGGCGGGTGCTTATAACAATGAAATAAAAGCGGGTGAAGCGCAATACGGTCCGCTGTTCAATAAGTATCTGGCAATGCCGGTTGAGGAAGTTGCCAAAGTGCCGGAAGCCCGGGCAATCGGTGAACGTCTGTTTCTGAACACCTGCTCGCAGTGCCATGGCTCCGACGCCATGGGCAGCAAAGGTTTTCCGAATCTGACCGACAATGACTGGCTGTATGGCGGCGATCCTGCCACCATTGAGCTGACCATTCGTGAAGGCCGTCATGGTTTCATGCCGCCCATGGGTGCTGTTATCGGTACCGATGACGACGTGCGCAACGTGGCCAACTATGTATTGAGTCTGTCCGGTGCGCCGCATGATCCGATCAAGGCTGCCTTTGGCAAACCGAAATTTGCTGCCTGTGCTGCCTGCCATGGTCCTGAAGGTAAAGGAAATCAGGCTATCGGATCTGCGAATCTGACTGACAAGATCTGGCTCTACGGTGGTGACATCAATACCATCATGGAAACGATCAACAAAGGTCGCAGCGCCACGATGCCGGCGCACAAAAACCTGTTAAGCGATGCCAAGATTCATCTGCTTGCGGCCTATGTGTGGAGTCTGTCGAATGTTGGCGGTCTCGAAGCGATAGATAAACAAAGTAAAAAGTAATGAAGTGAATAATGGAACCAACGCCAATTAAGCAGTACACAAAGGAAGAACTTGCCGCATCAAAGCAGCAGTACGGTGAGCAGGTTTTGTTTGAAGTGCATCAGAAAATTTATCCGCGCATTACCAATGGATGGTTTTCAAAATGGCGTTGGGTTCTGGTCTGGTTCACCCAACTGATTTTCTACGGCACTGCCTGGCTGAACTGGAATGACAGGCAGGCAGTCCTGTTTGATCTGACATCACGGAAGTTTTATATCTTCGGCCTGGTGATCTGGCCTCAGGACTTTATCTATCTGACTGTCCTGCTGGTCATTTCCGCCCTGTCACTGTTTCTCTTTACGTCGGTTGCCGGCCGTCTGTTTTGCGGTTATGCCTGTCCGCAAACGGTCTACACCGAAATCTTTATGTGGGTCGAGCGCAAGGTTGAGGGTGACCGGAATGCGCGTATGCGTCTGGATAATGGCGCGTTGTCGCCACGTAAAATCGCGCTGAAATTTGCCAAACACAGTATCTGGATCGGCATCGCGCTGTGGACCGGATTCACTTTTGTCGGCTATTTCACACCTATCCATCATCTGGCTTCTGAAGTGCTGGCCTGGTCTCTGGGACCATGGGAAACCTTCTGGGTTTTCTTCTACGGTTTTGCCACCTATGGTAATGCAGGCTGGATGCGTGAACAGGTCTGCAAATACATGTGTCCGTATGCGCGCTTTCAGAGCGCCATGTTTGATAAGGACACGCTCACGGTAACTTACAACGCGGCGCGCGGTGAACCGCGCGGCTCGCGAAGCAAGCATGCCGATTACAAAGCCGACGGTTTGGGCGCCTGTATCGATTGCGGCGTCTGCGTCCAGGTGTGTCCTACCGGGATCGATATCCGTGACGGTCTGCAGTATGAATGTACCGGCTGTACTGCCTGTATCGATGGCTGCAACGACATTATGGATAAAATGGGCTATGAACCCGGGCTCATCGGCTATAACACCGAACATGCAATGGAAAGCGGTTATACCAAGGTGCAAATGTGGAAGCGGGTCTTCCGTCCGCGCACGCTGATCTACACCGGCATTTTGTGGACAATTATCATCGTGGCTGCAGTAACCCTGATGAATCGTGTGCCGCTCAAGGTCAATATCATCCGCGACCGTGGCATGCCGCGGGTCACGGAAACTGGTGCAATTGATAATGTGTATAAATTGCAGGTCATGAATGCCGAAGAACAAAAAGTCACTTACGATATTGAAGTCGAAGGCATTCCCGGCATACATATTGCAAACGATCATGTCGTGGAAGTGCCGAGCGCAACGGACAGATCGGTGCCGATACGGGTGGAAATCCCTGCCGGCAGTGCAGAGCCTGGTTCCAACAAGTTCCGCTTTATTGTCAGAGATCAGTCCGATACAAAAATTGTAGTCAGTGAAAAAGCAGTATTTTTAGTTCCCCATTAACTCTAACGAAGCAGAAAGAAAAAATGGCTACCATTCCTCTATTGCAAAAAGCGGACAACTGGAAAAAAGAACCATGGCTGTTGCTGGTTGTCGGCGGTCCGCTTTCCGTGGTGTGCGCCAGTCTGTTCAGCGGCTATCTGGCTTTTTCCGGCGCCGACAAAGTGGTCACTGAGGATTACTATAAACAGGGGCTGATGATCAACGCCGATCTGATGCGTGATCAGGAAGCCAGAAGTCTGAAGCTGGATGCCGGTCTGCATCTGCAGGCCGACGGACAGGTTAACCTGAGTCTGCATGGACAGGGGCAGTTGCCGGAATCGATTCTGTTAAGCGTTGCCAGCTCCACCAATGATCAACTGGTGGAGACCACCCACCGTCTGCCCCTGTTGAAAATTGCACCCGGACTGTATCAGGGCACGCTGTCTGACGTCAAACCGTCCATTATGCATATTAAACTGGAAGGCGGCAGCTGGCGTCTGACCGGCGACTGGCATCATCCGCTACAATCTGATCTGGAAATCCGCGCAGCGAGTCCATCCCGGGTAGAATAGGCAGGCACGTAGAATTACTGTCAGTCACAACTACAACTATAAGGAGTGCTGCTTTGGAACATCAGACACATCAGTCGATTAAGTCACCCCGTTTGATCATGGCAATTGTGTGGCCCGCCTTCCTGATGGCCTGTGTCAGTTGTGGCCTGTTGTTCAGCCTGATTGATCCTCTGGATTTAATCCTGTTCGGTGAAAAATTCAGTATGAGTTCCCAGGCTGGTTATACCCTGGGTTTTGTCCTGTTCTGGTTTTTGGGTTGTGTGGCCAGTACCATTACTGTAGTTCTGCTGGTCAAGCCGCGCTGAGTCTGTCCGGCCCGGCTGTCCTATGTTGAATCTCTCTCTTGTCCTGACCGCGACGCTGGCCGGCGTTGCCGGTGGCAGCCACTGTATCGGCATGTGCGGTGGAATTGCCAACATGCTGGCCCGTCCCCCCTCGGCCGGCCGGGTGATTCCGATTACTCCCGTTGAAATTCAAAAATCCGCCGACTGGTCTGATCTGGCCCAGCTGCATCTGGGCCGCTTGTTTACGTATGCCGGCGCCGGTGCGATGGTCGGTTCGCTGGGTGAGGCCGGTCTGCTGCTCAAACCTGTCATGCCGGTACAGTCGATTCTTTTTTTCATCGGCAATTTCAGCCTGATTTATCTGGGCCTGAAATGTCTGGGCTACAAAATCAGTCTGCCGGTGGGACGACTTCTGAACCTGCAGGGACTGTCCCGAAAATTCTCCGCTCTGAGCCTGCCGTCATTGCCGCTTGCGCGCGGATTGTTGTGGGGCCTTCTGCCCTGCGGTCTGGTCTACGGTGTTTTGCCGATTGCGTTGATCAGCGGTTCGCCCTGGGCGGGTGGCGTATTGATGTTTTGTTTCGGACTCGGCACTTCGCCCTGGCTGCTGTTTGCGCATGGCCTGACACGGCAGTCTGGGAAAAACCGCAGGCCGAAATGGCTGGCGCTGGGCGCGGCCGTGATCCTGATTGGCCTGGGCTGTCTGGGACTGTTTTTGCCTAACGAGCATCATAATGCCGGATGGTGGTGTTGATTTGGTGAAATTGAACTAAACTGCTTCACAGGGCAGTCAGTATTTAAATCAATTCACAACCATGAGGCAATTTTGAATTATCCCGTTCTTAATACACAAATCTCCCCGGAAGGCCGGCTTGACGTTTTGTCCAAAGCTGAAATCAGCAAATTACTTGATACCAGTCACGGCGGATTGTATTCCGTGTTTCGGCATTGCACGCTGGCGGTATTAAACAGCGGTAATGCGCTGGACGACGGCAAGGAGTTGCTGGCCCGTTATCCAGATTTTGCCATCAGCATTATTCATCGTTCCCGTGGAATCAAACTTGATATCAGGAATGCGCCGTGCAGTGCCTTTGTCGACGGCGTGATGATCAAAGGTATACAGGAACACGTTTTTGCGGTGCTGCGCGACATCATATTTTTGAACAGTGAGATCGAGGGCAATCCGCAGTTCGACCTGACTTCTGCCAACGGCATTACCGACGCGGTATTTCATATTTTACGCAATGCCAATTTTTTACATCCGCTGGTCGATCCGAACCTGGTGGTATGTTGGGGCGGACATTCGATTTCGGGCAATGAGTACGATTACACCAAACATGTCGGCTATCAGCTGGGTTTGCGTGGCCTGAATATCTGCACCGGATGCGGACCGGGCGCGATGAAGGGTCCGATGAAGGGGGCAACCATCGGGCATGCCAAGCAGCGCAATTCTGCCGGTCTGTATATCGGTGTCACCGAACCCGGAATTATCGCTGCTGAAGCACCCAATGCAATTGTGAATGAACTGGTGATTTTGCCCGATATCGAAAAACGTCTGGAAGCGTTTGTCCGGCTGGGTCACGCGATCGTGGTTTTTCCGGGAGGCGCGGGGACCGCTGAAGAAATTCTGTACATATTGGGCATATTGCTGCATCCCGATAATGCGGTCATTCCATTTCCGCTGATTTTTACCGGACCGGTCAGTGCGGCGAGTTATTTCAGCCATATTGACCAGTTCATAGGCGCGACCCTTGGACCTGATGCACAAAAGCGTTATGAGATCATTATCGACAATCCGGAACTCGTTGCGCAACGGATTCAGACCGGTATCGCTGAGGTGCGCGCGTATCGTAAAACGATATCGGACGCGTATTTCTTTAACTGGGCCCTGAAGATTCCGTCTGAATTCCAGCAGCCGTTTGAACCCACTCACCAGAACATGCGGCAGCTGGCGTTGCATAAAAATCAGCCGGATTATGCCCTGGCCGCCAATTTGCGGCGCGCCTTTTCGGGCATCGTGGCCGGCAATGTGAAAGCTGCCGGGATTCTTGCGATTGAAAAATATGGATTGTTTGAACTGTACGGCGAAACCGATTTGATGGAATCCGTTGATGCCTTATTGACATCCTTCGTTCTTCAGCAGCGCATGAAATTGCCCGGAAAATTATATGTGCCGTGTTATCGCGTAATTAAATAAGTTTTCCGATGGAAATGCCTGGCCTGTTTTGAATTCGTTACTATAATCAATTCAACAGTACTCAAAAAAGCACTGCTTTACGTGTTTTTATTGACATATCAATCACGATTCTTAAGGCTCCCTGGAGGAAACATGAGTTCAATTCAGCAAGAAATTGATGAACGTACCAACTTAACTGCATCGAATAAATTTGAACTGCTTCTGTTCCGCCTGGGGGTGGCCAAACAGACCGGTCATTCTGAACTGTTTGGCATTAATGTTTTTAAAGTCAGGGAGATCGTTGCCATGCCCAGCATTACCGAAGTTGCCGGGGCAGTCACGAACATGTTGGGCGTTGTCAATTTGCGTGGACAGATTATTCCGGTGATTGATTTGCCTTCTGTGGTTGGTTGTGTGCCCAGCACCGGACTGAACATATTGCTGGTGACCGAATACGCGCGTTCAACTCAGGGGTTTGCCGTGGAGTCCGTGGAAGAAATCGTGCGCCTGGACTGGGGACAGGTCCTGTCGGCGGAATCCAGCTCAGTTGCCGGCATGGTAACCAGTATCGCGCGGCTGGACGGGGATATTGCCAATACCCGTCTGGCTCAGGTGCTGGACGTAGAGCAGATTTTGCGCTCGATTCAGCCTGAAGATCCTGAAATTGATGCGCAGTCGGTGGGCCCGAAATTGGTGGTTCCGCCCGGCACCATCATTCTGGCTGCAGACGACTCCCACATGGCCAGAACGCTGATAGAACGTGGCCTGACCGCCATGGGGGCGCCATTTATCATGACCAAAACCGGCAAGGAATGCTGGGAAAAGTTGCAAGGTCTGTCGAACGAGATGGAAGCGCAGGGCAAATCGATTACAGACAAGGTGGCACTGGTGCTGACCGATCTTGAAATGCCGGAAATGGACGGATTTACCCTGACCAGAAAAATCAAGCACGACACCCGTTTTCAAAACCTGCCGGTAATTATCCATTCGTCGCTGACCGGTTCGACCAATGAAGAACACGTTAAAAATGTCGGCGCCGACGCCTATGTGGCCAAGTTCGTAGCGGAAGAGCTGGCTTCCACCATTCGCAAGGTGCTGTCCGACACCAAACTCAAGGCCGGCTGATCACCTTTGCCAAATATGTGGGCCGCCGGATTGCAGGCTATCTGGAGCCCACAACTTCAACATCAAATATCAGTGTCGCATTCGGTGGAATCGAACTGCTGCCCTTTTGCCCATAAGCCAGATAACCTGGAATAATCAGCGTGCGTTTGCCACCGACTTTCATTCCTTTGACACCCAGGTCCCAGCCGCGTATGACTGATCTGGCATCGACCTGAAAAGTCAGCGGTTTGCCACTGTCCAGTGAGCTGTCAAATTTGGTGCCGTGCCGGTCGGCCGCTTTGGGGTCGTACAGCCATCCGGTGTATTGGACATCCACATATAAACCTGGCGTAACTTCGGCTCCGTCGCCAATTTTTTGATCAATTTTTATTAAAGAGGTGATTTTAGCCGGTGCAGTTGCCACAGTCACAGGTTCTGCCGCAGGAGCGCTCGCGTCCGGCGTGCCGGTTTGCGCAACGGCCCATCCTTGGGCGAGTAGCAAAGTCAACGAGACCAGAGTGGTTTGGATCAAAATTTTCATGGCGAACTTGTAGAGTGGGTTAAGGAGTTTGATTCGAGCGACCGATTATAGCGCGCCGCCGTTATCTGTATGTAATAAACGGGATTCATTGTCCATGGAGTTTAATTCGACGCCCCTCACAGTGAGCCGTCTGCGCATGCCGGGTTGATCGGCGCAGACCACCTGATCCAGGGTGTTCCTGTTGTGTGGGACGCGCGGTCCATATCATTAACAGATCGACAGATGGACCGGCGGCGCATATTGATATGATTGATTTCTGTTACGTTCATGGAAAATTAATTAAATTGTCATTTTCAAGAATTCAATCGCAACATCGCAGGCGGATGTTGATGTATATTCGCCAGATTGTCCAGTGAGCCATGATTTCATGAAACCAAAAAGTCAATTTTCCCTTCTCTTGCAACGTCGCTTCGCCCCCTTTTTCTGGGCCCAGTTTTTGGGAGCACTGAACGACAATGTTTTCAAAATTGCTCTCGTTACCATTCTGACCTTCGATACCCTGAACTGGACGACGATGGATATCGGCATGCTCAATCAGATCATTCCAGGACTGTTCATTCTGCCGTTCTTGCTGTTTTCCGCAACCGCCGGGCAGATTGCTGACAGGGTTGAAAAAGGCAATCTGGCCAGGGCTGTGAAACTGCTTGAAATTTTTATCATGGGTGTCGCGGCGTTTGGCTGGTTTGAACATCAGGTCTGGTTGCTGATTGCGGCGGTTGCCGGGATGGGACTGCATTCAACCCTGTTTGGACCGATGAAATACGCTTATCTGCCGCAACACCTTAAAACCGACGAACTGATCGGTGGGAACGGGGTTGTTGAAATGGGAACCTTTGTCGGCATCCTGCTGGGCCAGATCATTGGCGCCATGCTGGTGGTGCATCAGCCCTGGGGAATTCATATGGTCGCGTTCGGCAGCCTCGGTCTGGCCATACTGGGCGCCGTGATGAGCTGGAAGATTCCCGATTCCCCCGCGCCGGTGCCGGAACTGAAAATCAGCTGGAATCCCTTGGCCGAGACTGTGCGCAATATCAGGTTCTCAATGCAGAACCGTACCGTGTTTTTAGCGCTGCTGGGCAATTCGTGGTTCTGGTTTTATGGCGCTATCGTGCTGGCACAGATGCCGCAATATGCCAAAGTAAACCTGCACGGCGATTACAGCATCTTCGTTATTCTGCTGGCGGTTTTTTCGGTTGGAGTCGGCCTGGGTTCCCTGATGTGCGAGCGGCTCTCAGGGCACAAGGTTGAAATCGGTCTGGTGCCATTCGGATCTGCAGGGCTTACTGTATTCGGAATCGATCTGTACCTCTCAAGTACAGCCTACAGTTATGCCGGCAATGTTGAACTTGTTTCTTTTCTGCAGCATGCCGACAGCTGGCGTATTCTGTTCGATATTTTGGGCATCGGCGTATTTGGCGGTTTGTATATCGTGCCGCTGTTTGCGCTGATACAGACACGCTGTGATCCGGATCACATGTCACGCACGATCGCCGGAATGAATATCCTGAATTCCCTGTTCATGGTGGTCGCGGCCGTATCAGCAATGTTTATGCTCCAGTTCGGACTGACGATCCCGCAGATTTTCCTGGTCACTGCGCTGCTGAATGCGTTGATGGCGTTGTATATATTCAGCCGGGTGCCGGAATTTTCGATGCGATTTCTGGTCTGGATAATCATTCATACAATACACCGGGTGCGTGGATTTGACCTCGAACGGATTCCTCAGACCGGACCGGCGGTGCTGGTCTGTAATCATGTCAGTTATCTGGATGCGCTGGTAATCACTGCCTGCTCACCGCGCCCGATCCGGTTTGTAATGGATCATCAGATTTTGACAATGCCTTTTTTTTCCCGGATATTCAAAATCTGCAAAGCGATTCCTGTTGCTGCAGTCAATGAAGATCCGCGGGCGACAGAGCGTGCTTTTGCTGAAATTGACCAGGCGCTGCGTGAAGGGGATCTCGTCTGTATTTTCCTGGAAGGCTCTCTGACCCGGGACGGCGGTTCCAATATGTTCAGAACGGGTATCCAAAAAATTATCGAACGCTCACCGGTTCCGGTGGTGCCGATGGCGCTGCGCGGCCTGTGGGGCAGTATTTACAGCCGCAATAAAGACAACCCGTTTGAGCGCGCATTCCGGCGCGGCCTGTTCTCCAGGCTCGAACTGGTCGTCGGTGAATCTGTTGAATCGGGACGGGCGAATCCGGAATTTCTGCAGCAACGGGTCATGCAGTTGCGGCGCGTACAGCCTTGATGTCAATTGCCGGGACTGAATTGTTCAATCCGCAGGTCGCTGCCTGGCTATTTCAGCAGGATTTCCGGCTGACTCTCCACCAATACATAAAGAAAATAAATTTCTTATAAACCCGGTATAATAATTATCTGACTTTTCAGTCATTAACGTAATTTCAGGAGCGTTTGAGTGAATAAAAAAATAAAATTCCCCCTTAAAACATTACTTCGAAGCGCCAACGGAAAAGTATTAGCGGGTTTATCCATAGGTCTGGCTCTGAGCGGCTGTGCGGTAGGTCCCGATTTTAAAACTCCGCAGGCACCGGTCCAGTCGAAAACCGATACGCCTGAAGCATATTCCTATACGGCGACGCCGGTAGATAAACAGACCGTCGCTTCGGAAGGCGCGGCCGGTGTCGCTCAACGTCTGGTGGTGGCTCAGGATATTCCGGCGCAATGGTGGGAAGTATTTCATTCCCCCGAGCTCGATGCATTAATAAGGTCGGCACTGGCGCAAAGCCCTGATCTGGCGTCGGCGCAGGCCGCACTGCGTCAGGCCAGGGAAAACTATACCGCTGTATCGGGCAACGTACTTTATCCTAATGTTTCGGCCAGTCTGGGCGTGCAGCGTGAGCTGGCTTCAGCGATTTCGACCAATACACGCGGTGGTGAACTGTTTACGCTGTTTAACGCGTCGATCAACGTTTCGTACACACTGGATGTATTTGGCGGTAATCGCCGGGAGCTCGAGAGCATGCGGGCAACGGTGGATTATCAGCGTTTCCAGGTGGAAGCCGCCTATATCACCCTGACTTCCAATCTGGTGACTACCGTTATCAAAGAAGCTTCGTTGCGGGCTCAGGTCCAGGCAACCAAAGAAATAATCGATGCCCAATCCAGGCAGATGGACGTGATTGAAAGGCAGTTTGCAGTCGGTGCCATTACCAAAGCCAGCGTACTGGCACAGCGCACGTTACTGGCGCAAACCCGTGCCAGCCTGCCCGGACTGGAAAAGTCGCTGCAGCAGACACGTAATCAGTTATCTGTTTATGCCGGCAGACTGCCAGGGGAGAAAGGCCTGCCGGAATTTAATCTGGACTCATTGCAACTGCCGCAAGAATTGCCGGTGTCGGTGCCGTCGGCCCTGGTGCAGCAGCGTCCCGATATCCGCGCCAATGAGGCTTTGCTGCATTCAGCCAGCGCCCAGGTCGGCGTGGCAACGGCCAATCAGTTTCCGCAATTTAATCTGACCGGCAGTTATGGCGGTGCATCTCCGACCGCAAATGGGTTGACCCAGAAGGAGTGGAGTTTCTGGAGCCTGGGCGCCGGCGTGGTCCAGCCACTGTTTGATGCCGGTGCGCTGTCAGCGAAAAAGCGTGCATCGATCGCGGCCTATGACCAGGCCGATGCGCAGTATCGTTCAACTGTTTTAACAGCGTTCCAAAACGTGGCGGACAGCCTGCAGGCTCTTGAGCAGGACGCGAAAACCCTGAAGGAACAGGTCGCCGTGGAAATTGCAGCCAGACAGACGCTGGATCTGATTAACCAGCAATTCAGGCTCGGCGCCGTGAATACACTGGCTTTGCTGGATGCAAAACGCAGCTATCAATCTGCGCGTATCAATCTGGTTCAGGCACAGGCAAATCGCTACGCTGATACCGCCGCACTGTTTCAGGCTTTGGGTGGAGGCTGGTGGAATCGACCCGAGCTGAAAGATATTTCTGTAAAAAGCGAATGAACAGTAACGTACTTTTGTAAATTATTCATTCAACAATCTGGCTATTTTAATTTGAACATTGATTCGTAAGGGGATGTATTCATGACTAAGCGTATGCTCATCATGTTGGGATGTGTTGTGGTTTTAATCGCGGTGATTGTTTTGGGTTTCGTGCTGTATGTTAAAAAAATGATCGCGAGCGCGCCAAAGCCATTTCCTCAGACGGTATCCACGACGAAGGTCGTTTCTGTTGAATGGCAACCGCAGCTGACTGCAGTCGGCACGGTAATGCCGTTTCGCGGCGTAGATGTTACTTCTGAAGTTGTCGGTATGGTTCGTGAAATTAATTTCATGTCCGGTCAGCAGGTCAAACAGAACGACGTCCTGTTCCAGTTAAACGCTGATTCCGATATTGCACAGTTACATGCACTGCAGGCCAACGCGGAACTGGCCGCGACCGTGTTGAAACGCGACGAAGCGCAGCTCGCCGTGGAAGGTGTCAGTCAGGCACAGGTTGATGCCGACCGTGCCGACCTCAAAAGCAAGCTTGCCCTGGCATCACAGCAGGCGGCTTTGGTGGAAAAGAAAACCATACGTGCACCATTTGCCGGCCGTCTGGGAATTACTTCTGTCAACCGCGGGCAATTCATTAATCCAGGCGACAAACTGGTCAGCCTGCAAACTATCGATCCGATCTACGTCAATTTCAATTTGCCGCAGAAGCAGCTTGCCATGCTGAAGGTGAATCAGAATCTCAAGATCAGCAGCGATGCATTTCCAAACACGCTGTTCGCAGGCAAGGTTAACGCGATCAATCCGCTGATCGATACCAGCAGCCGAAATGTTTTGGTTCAGGCAAAGTTACCCAATGAAAAAATGCTGCTGTTGCCGGGGATGTTTGCCAATGTCAGTCTTGACGTCGGTGAGAAAGGCAATTTCATCATTCTGCCGCAAACTGCCATTACCTATAATCCTTACGGCTCAACGGTGTTTGTGGTTAAGCAGGGTGATACCAAAGATGAAAAAGGCAAGACGATCCTGACTGTGAACCAGGTTTTTGTTGAAACCGGTGCCACGCGCGGTGATCAGGTTGTTATTTCCAAAGGCCTCACGGCAGGAGAGGAAGTTGTAACCAGTGGCCAGCTGAAACTGAAGAATGGAACGAACATTGTTGTGGATAATTCGGTAGTCCCGGCCAACGATCCAAATCCTCATCCTCAAGAACACTGAGAGGCTAACAATGAAATTTACCGATCTGTTTATACGACGCCCGGTTCTGGCTATCGTCATCAGTCTGCTGATTGTGGTGCTGGGTGTAAAGTCGCTGTTTTCACTGCCAGTGAACCAGTACCCTAAAACCCAAAACGCAGTGGTGACGGTTTCAACGACATATTATGGTGCCGATGCGCAAACGGTGGCCGGGTTTATCACCCAGCCGCTGGAGTCTGCCATCTCGCAGGCGCAGGGTATCGATTATCTGTCCTCCTCCAGTACCAGCGGGGTGTCTACCATTACGGCGACACTGCGTTTGAACTATGACGCCAATCGCGCCCTGACTGAAATCAACACCCAGGTCAATTCTGTTAAAAACCAGTTGCCGGCTCAGGCCCAGCAACCTGTGCTGACAGTGCAGACCGGTCAGACAACTGATGCGATGTACATGGGTTTCTACAGTGATACCCTGCCGACCAATAACGTTACCGATTTTCTGTTGCGCGTCATTAAGCCGAAACTGGATTCGGTCGAAGGTGTGCAAACGGCTGAAATTCTGGGTGCGCGGACATTTGCATTGAGAGCCTGGCTGGATTCTGCAAAAATGGCCGCTTTTGGCGTCACCGCTGCCGACGTCAGCGCCGCAATGGCCAGCAATAACTATCTGACTGCTTTGGGCGTATCAAAAGGTCAGATGGTTACGGTGCCATTAACTGCCGGCACTGATCTGCATTCGGTAGATGAATTCAAACATCTTGCAGTCAAACAGAGCAACGGCGCAATTGTTCATCTGGAAGATATTGCCACCGTGACGCTGGGATCGGAAAATTACGATTTCAATGTTGCTTTCAGCGGCGTGCGCTCAGTTTTCATTGGTATCAAAGTTGCTCCCGAGGCGAATATCCTGGATGTTGCTGCGCGAGTCAGAACGGCATTTCCCGCATTGGCTGCCGAATTGCCTGGCGGCTTGACCGGTAAAATTGTTTATGACTCTACGGAGTTTATCAACACGTCAATTTATGAAGTGATTAAAACACTGGTGGAAGCGTTATTGATCGTCACCGTTGTGATCTATCTGTTTCTGGGCAGTTTCCGCGCCGTGATTGTGCCGGTGATTGCCATGCCGCTGTCACTCATCGGAACGTTCTTTGTGATGCTTATGTTCGGTTATTCAATCAACCTGCTGACCCTGCTCGCACTGGTGCTGGCGATTGGTCTGGTTGTAGATGATGCGATTATTGTGGTTGAAAATGTCGACCGGCACATGAAGGAAGGCAAGTCGCCAATTGAATCTGCTCTGTTGGCAGCGAGGGAACTGGGTGGGCCGATATTGGCAATGACGGTGGTGCTGGTTGCCGTCTATATTCCGATTGGTCTGAAAGGCGGATTGACCGGCGCATTGTTTACCGAGTTTGCATTTACGCTGGCCGGTGCCGTGACCATGTCTGGCGTGGTTGCGTTGACACTGTCGCCGATGATGTGTTCACGATTCTTTAAACCCGAACAGGACAGTGGTCGTTTTGTTATGCTGATTGACCGCGTGTTTGAGAAAGTGCGGCACCGTTATTTGAGCATATTGCACAGCCTGTTGAATACCTGGCCGGTGCTGATTGTGATGGCGACGATCTTTATAGCCTGCGTATTTCTGATGTATTCGATGTCCAAAAAAGAATTGGCACCGGAAGAAGATCAGGGCATTGTTTTGTCACTGGTAACCGGACCACCAACCGCTACGGCAGATCAGATGCAGGTCTATGCTGATCAGATCTTCAAAGTGGCCAAAGGTTTGCCGGAATATAAACAGATGTTCCAGTTGACCGGCGTGCCAACGTCGAATGCCGGTATTGGCGGCGTCCTGCTGAAAGACTGGGAGGCTCGCGGCCGCACTGCCAAGGAAATTCAGGGTGATCTGCAGGATCAATGGAATAAGATTGCCGGAGTGCGGGTTGCTGCATTTCAGTTTCCAGCTTTGCCTGGTTCATCAGGTTTGCCGATTCAGTTTGTCATTAACACGACGGAGCCATTTGAAAATCTGAATCAGGTGGCGGAAAAAGTCATTGCCAAGGCTCAGGCATCTGGCAAATTTTACTTCCTCGATAATGATTTGAAACTGGACAAGCCGCAATCTACTCTGATTGTTGATCGGGATAAAATTGCGACGTTGGGTATGACGCAGCAGGATGTCGGTCAGGCACTTGGCGCCGCGCTGGGCGGAGGCTATGTGAATTACTTCTCGATTTCTGGTCGTTCCTATAAAGTCATTCCGCAGGTGTTGCAGGTGAATCGACTGAATCCGGACAATCTGCTGGATTTCTACATCCGTACCCCCGCAGGTGACATGATCCAGGCCAGTACCATCGCACACCTTACCAATACGGTGGTGCCGGAATCCGTCAACCATTTTCAGCAATTGAATTCGGCGACGATTTCAGGTGTGGCCGGCGTGTCGGAAAACGAAGCGCTGGAAATACTGAGAAGCGCGCTGTTTGAAGTTGCGCCTACCGGTTATCGGGTTGACTATTCCGGTCAGTCGCGTCAGTTTATGGGCGAGTCCGGTGGATTTATTCTGACCTTCTCCCTGGCTCTGATTGTGGTGTTCCTGGCTCTGGCTGCGCAGTTTGAAAGCTTCCGTGATCCAATCGTTATTCTGGTTTCAGTACCGCTGGCGTTGTTTGGTGCCATGATCTTCATTTTCTGGGGATACTCATCAATCAATATTTATACCCAGGTTGGACTGGTCACACTGGTTGGTCTGATCAGCAAGCATGGTATTTTGATCGTTGAATTTGCCAATCAGTTGCGCAACAAAGGCATGGCAAAACGTGAAGCAATTGAAGAAGCGTGCAGCGAGCGTCTGCGTCCGATTCTGATGACCACTGCCGCGATGGTGTTTGGTGTGCTGCCCCTTGTGATTGCCTCGGGCGCAGGTGCGGCCGGACGCCATGCCATGGGACTGGTGATTTTCTCCGGTCTGTCTATCGGCACCATGTTTACCCTGTTTGTCGTACCTGCGATGTATATGTTTATATCGGGTGAGCACGTCGCGGTAAATGACGTGGATCGCAAAATTGCAGAAATGGCCTGACGGCAGTTTGACCGGTCAATAAAAAACGCCCTGGAAAAAAATCCAGGGCGTTTTTTTATGGTGCGCCCGGTATGGGCGCAGTCCCGGAGGTGCAAGTCCTCCTGCAAGCTGACCACAGCGAGCGGAGTGAAGTGCAACTGCGGACGGGTGACCGACCGTGGAGAGTAAGCAATGAACATAAATCATGAGCCGGGAAATACGAATCGCATAAAAGGCGGCGCCGATCAGGGCGAGCAGGCTGGAAACTGCAAAGCTCTTGTGGTCAAGGGTCTGTGGCGTCGATGCGGCGGTTGTGTGATGAAGGAGTGTGTTCTTGCCGGGGATATCTCGCCTCATGCCTGAAAGGGTGATGGTACAAGCCGAAGTGACAAGTCAGCAGAGGTCGTCGTTAAAGGGACAACTGTTCGCAGGCACGCGCCGGCCCAGCCCGGTACGGCGGGTAACGATACCGAAACCGGATGGTGGCGAGCGTGAGCCTGGCATTCCGAGGGTGACGGATTGACTGATCCGGCAAGCACTGCACCAGGTTCTGCAACCCATCATCCGGCATTGAAAGCTATTGCGGTACTGTGAAACAACTACTGAAGAGCGTACTGCGGGAAATCCGCAGGCTACGTTCTGTGGGAGCCGGAGGTGAGTGACTGCCTTTGATGAACCGGTGGGCTCAGTCAGCTATACTGGCTGCCCCTATGTCGATGTCATTTCAGTGCAGCCAGATTATGGTTTCTTTTCCAGCCAATCAAGCAGTTTTAATGACTCCAGCGGTTTTGAATAATAATAACCCTGGGCCAGAGAACAACCGAAAGCGATCAGAGCTTCGGCCTGTTTTAAATCTTCCACACCTTCAGCGATAACGGTCAGGCCCAGACTCTGGCATAACTGAATAATCATTTTCGGAATGCTGGCGCTGCTGGTTACATCGACGATCTGGCTGACAAACGAACGGTCAATTTTCAGCTGATCAATCGGCAGTTTCTGCAGGTAGCTTAATGAGGAAAAGCCGGTGCCAAAATCATCAATGGAAATTTTTACACCGATTTTTTTCAGCTGATGCAATGTTTCCATTAAAAATATCGGATCTTCCATTGCCATCGATTCAGTAATTTCCAGATCCAGCATTTCAGGCGGAATGCCGGTGTCATTGATGGCTCTGCGCACTGAATTCAAAAATTCAGGATGTAAGAACTGGGCCTGGGAAACGTTCACCGACATCTTGAAATCGGTGTAGCCCTTTTTGATTAATCCCTGCAATTCATAACAGGCATTGCGCAAGACCCAGTCGCCGAGCTCGATAATCAGACCGGAATATTCCGCTATCGGAATAAACTGATCCGGCGGGATGAATTTTCCCTCGGTAGTTTTCCAGCGCAGCAACGCCTCGGCACCGACTGCCTTGCCGGAGCCGATATTCACCTGCGGCTGGTAGACCACGAACAGGTGATTTTTCTGGAATGCGCTGTTCAGCGCGCGCATGAGTCGCACTCGTTCGCGGATCTCGACACCCATGTTGTTGGTGAAATACACGTAGCCGGTACGCTGCTGTTTCTTGGCGCGTTTCAGGGCGATGTTGGTGTCTTTCAGGGCGTCAGAGGTGTCGCCTTCATAATCGTCGAGTTTGACCAGGCCGATGGTGGCCGAGAGTTGCACATCCTGTTTTTCAATCAGGAATGGGGCATAAAACAGCGAGAGAATTATTTCGGGACGTACGATGTCGTTATGGCCGACGATAGAAAATGTGTCGCTGCCAATCCGTGCCAGTTTGCAGGAGTGTTCAAAATGGTGACGCAGGCGCTCGGCTACTGCGCACAGCAACAGATCGCCAAACTGGTGACCCAGCGCATTATTGGTTTCGGCAAAATGATCAATATCAATCAGGGCCAGGGTGGTCTGCGGCCGGTTTTTTTGTGCCAGTATCTGATCCAGCATGTGCAGCAGCTTCAGGCGGTTGGGCAGATTGGTCAGCGGGTCGGTAAATGCGTGATTGCGCAGGCGAATGTTAAGCAGCACATTGTCCAGACACACCGATACGTTGCTGGAAAATACGTCCAGAAAGCGCGCATCCTGAGCATTGATGGTTTTATTGACGCCAACATACAGCGCATAGCGGGTCTGCGTCGTGTTGCTCAGATAGAGTGCCGCATGGTTTGAATCGATGATGTTTTGCTGGCGGGTCAGGCAATCATCGATCGTTTGCAGAATGATGGCATTGTCCGCGTCTTTGAGCGGTGAATTTAGCAGTTGGGTAAATTGTCCATTGGCCGCAATGATGTTGAGCGGACCGCCTGCATAATCCTGTTTGAACAGCAGCAGGTTGGTGGCCGGCAGCTGAAAATAATCAGCAATGCTGCGAATTGCGATGGCCGAAAATTCGTTCAGATTGGTTTGGGAAATCAGCTCCCGACTGGACCGGGTGGTAATGTCGGAGGCACGTCTCAATGTGTTGATGGAACAGATTTGATCGTAGGAGCGAATCGCAGACGTAATGGTGGTGAACAGTTTGGTTCTGGTCAGTTCGGATTTGGTTTTATAGTCGTTGATATCAAAATCGCGAATCGCGTCGATTTCCGGCGCATAGCCCGGTTGTCCGGTCCGCAGAATTATCCGGACTTCCGATAAACCCATTTCATTGCGAATGAATTTAACCAGCTGTAAGCCGGCATCTTCCTGCTCCATGACCACGTCAAGCAGGATGACCGCGATATCCGACTCATTTTTCAGAATTTCCTTGGCCTGTACCGCCGAGTAAGCATGTAAAAAGCTCAAGGAGCGGTTCTGAATGGCCAGGCTGCTTAATGCGAAAGTTGTTGCTGAATGGACATCAGGATCATCGTCAATAATCATGATGCGCCAAGTTAAATTTCCCTCGGATTTAGTCTGAGAATCAGATTTTTCCAGTTCTTCTAAAAAAATTAACTCGTCGTGCGATGATTGCTGATTCGTGCTCATCCAGTCAGGCCTTTAGGTAGGATCATTGTCTCTGACCAGTATATCTCAAATGCACCATTTTTCCAGGCAATCAATCTTTCATTTGTGAAATTTTCAACATGAATATCAGGTTTTTTTTAATAGCTGGCAACTTGCACGGCGCTATCCCGGTGCCGTCCTGTTAAAATCAGCACTTCTTTCAATTCTCATACTCCTTATGTCAGGCAATTCTTTCGGCACTTTATTTTCCATTAGCACTTTTGGCGAGTCGCACGGCCCGGCGATAGGGTGTGTTATTGATGGTTGTCCACCTGGCATGTTTTTATCGGAAGCCGATATTCAGCCTGATCTGGATCGCCGCAAACCGGGCACATCGCGCCATGTTACCCAAAGGCAGGAATCGGATACGGTGCAGATTCTGTCTGGCGTATTTGAAGGAAAAACTACCGGCACGCCGATTACCTTGTTGATTCAAAACGAAGACCAACGAAGCAAAGATTACGGCAATATTGTCGAAACATTTCGCCCTGGACACGCTGATTACACCTATTGGCAAAAATACGGAATACGCGACCATCGCGGCGGCGGGCGTTCTTCTGCCCGTCTTACCGCCCCTGCGGTGGGGGCCGGGGCGATTGCCAAAAAATGGCTGTTTGAGAAATACGGGACCCGGATCCGGGGTTATATGAGCCAGCTGGGTGAAATCGTGGTGCCGTTTCAGGACTGGTCGCACGTGCACGCCAATCCGTTTTTCGCAGCGACCGATGACGCAGCGCTGATTGCACATCTGGAAACCTGCATGGATGATCTGCGCAAACAGGGTGACTCGATCGGCGCGCGCGTCAATGTCGTCGCACAGCACGTCCCGGTTGGTCTGGGAGAACCGATATACGACAAGCTGGATGCGGAAATCGCTTACGCCATGATGGGTATCAATGCCGTTAAAGGCGTCGAAATCGGCGCCGGCTTTGCCTGCATTACGCAAAAAGGTTCTGAACATGGCGATGAATTATCGCCGCAGGGATTTTTGGGAAATAACGCCGGCGGTATTCTGGGCGGCATCTCAAGTGGCCAGGATATTACCGTGTCGATGGCAATCAAACCGACTTCCTCCATCCGCACACCGCGCAATTCGATTGATCAGCATGGACAGTCCAGCATCGTGCAAACGTTTGGCCGGCATGATCCCTGCGTCGGCATTCGTGCTACACCGATTGCCGAAGCCATGCTCGCACTGGTTCTGATGGATCATGCGCTGCGGCACAGAGCGCAATGCGGCGATGTGCAGGTTGCCACCCCGAACATAGCGAAATAGAACAGGTACCAAAATGGACATCGAAAAAAAGCCGGCAAAAGCCGTCGCTGGCGTGAAACTGCGCGGCGCAGAAAAAATGGCCCGTATCCTGATCAAAATTGTGCCCACCGAACCATCTGCATATCTGCGCAAACCGAGCTGGATCCGTGCCGAATTTACCGGTACCGGTGAGGTTGCACGCATCAAATCGATATTGCGGGAAAATAAATTGCACACCGTGTGCGAAGAGGCGCGTTGTCCGAATTTGGGTGAATGTTTTAAAAGTGGTACTGCCACCTTTATGATCATGGGCGATATCTGTACCCGTCGCTGCCCGTTTTGCGATGTCGGTCACGGCCGCCCGAATCCGCTGGACCCGGAAGAACCTGCCAATCTGGCCAAAACCGTCAGTGCCATGGGTCTGCGTTACGTTGTCATCACATCGGTAGACCGGGATGATTTACGTGATGGTGGGGCAGGGCACTTTGGCGAATGTATTCGTGCTATCCGCGTGGCCACGCCCGCAACCCGGATAGAAGTATTAACCCCGGATTTTCGTGGGCGCATCGATGTGGCCCTGCCGATACTGAATATCGATCTGCCTGACGTGTTCAACCACAATCTGGAAACCATTCCGCGTCTGTATAAAGAGGCGCGTCCCGGTGCCGATTACCAATACTCCCTGACTTTGCTGCAACGGTTTGGCCAGGACAATCCTGGCGTGCCCACCAAATCGGGACTGATGCTGGGTCTGGGGGAAACCATCCCGGAAATTCGGGAGGTATTGCTGGACCTGCGCCGCCACGGCGTTACGATGCTCACTCTTGGTCAATATCTGCAACCCAGCAAACATCATCTGGCAGTGAAACGTTATGTCACCCCAGAAGAATTTGATGACCTGCGCCTGTACGCTTTAAGCATAGGTTTTGATCAGGTTGCCTCCGGTCCCATGGTGCGCTCGTCCTATCATGCAGACTTGCAGGCCATCGGCGAATTCAGGGGCACCTGATATGGATATTCATCAGCAACACACCATCCAGCAGCCGGAATCGGCGGAGCGCAGCGCGGCTGCCAGACGCAGTACGCTGGTCAGCGTGTGCGTCAACATTGTATTGAGTACGGTCCAAATTCTGGCCGGTATTTTTTCGGCGTCTGCTGGTTTGATTGCAGACGGCGTGCATTCTTTATCCGATCTGCTGGCCGATTTTGTCGTGCTGCTGGCAAACCGGCAAAGCAAAAAAGCCGCTGATGACGACCATCAGTATGGTCACTTGCGCTATGAAAACGCCGCTTCGCTGCTGTTGGGAATGTTGTTGCTGGCTGTTGGTATCGGCATGTTGTATTCAGCTGTCATAAAAATTCAGGATCCGGAGCATATTCCCAAAGTTCATGTGATTGCGCTCTGGGTTGCGCTGTTTGGACTGGTGGCCAAGGAGGGCCTGTTTCGCTACATGCTTGCAGTTGCCGAACGCATACGTTCCAGCATGCTGATCGCCAATGCCTGGCATGCCCGGTCGGATGCCGCGTCCTCCCTGGTGGTGGCTGTCGGCATAGTCGGTAATTTAATGGGTTATACCCTGCTTGACCCGATTGCGGCTTTCGTCGTTGGCATCATGATAGGGCGCATGGGCTGGAAATTTGCCTGGGACGCCATGAGCGACCTGATGGATCGTGCCGTTTCACCGGAAGAATACGAGGCAATCAGAATCACCCTGAAGGACACGCCTGGTGTGCTGGGATTGCACGATATGCGTACCCGCAAGGTCGGTGATCTGATCATCGTGGATGTGCATCTGGAACTGGACGGCAATCTGACCGTACTGCAGGGTCATCACATTGCGAATGAGGCCAGCGAACGGGTGATGCGTGCCCATCCGGTGCTGAATGTCATGACCCATGTCGACCCCGTTGTAAACGGCGTGCTGATAAACGATTGATTGCTGCCGGCTCTTTCGGTCGGATCGGATGCCTGCTGAATGCGAGTTGACCAGACAGGTGCCTGATGCAGTATGTGCATTGAGAAATATTTCTGAATTTCAATTTCAGTGACATGTTTCTGGCTGGTTTCATTCAGCGAATTAACTTACATATAGAAACCGATTTTGCAAAAAAATCGGAGTAGCATTCCATGATCACGCCGGAAGAGGTCGGATATGGAAAGCGACAAGTTGGATTCTACTCAGATGTTTAAATCGGATATTGTGGTGGCGAGGGCGTTTGATGAGCGTTCGGATTGCACAGTTGAAATGGCGGTCAATCGCGGCATTGCTGCAGCCGTGCTGGACAGCGTTCCGGAGGCCCTGAAAATAATGGATGAAGCTGGCGTTCCCAAAAATATTTCACTACGTGTTTTGAACAGCAAGGCCAGACGGCGCGCATCTGACTGGAAATAAATTTTCAGATTTGCCGGGAAGAAGGCGATTTCGATCGCCTTCTTTGTTTTGGGCAGCCACTATTTTCAGCTTCCAGATTTTTCCCGAAAAAATTTAATGATTCCGTAAGTTCCACAAAACCTGGAACATAATGTAATGGTGGCAATTTTTGGGGCGAATATTCGATCGCCACTATGAAAAACATCGGACGATTATATTGCCTGGCTGAATTTTATGTGACAACATGGCACATCGGAATGCGACCCAGTCCGATATATTTCACCCAGGATACTAATGAGAAAAATATTCGCCAGATTGACATTATCTTTAAGCCTCATTCTTTCTTTTGCCACAGCCCAGGCTGAAACACCAAAACCGGCCTACCCAGATTATCCCAGTGAAACGCCAGAAAAATTCATTGCCCCTGCGGGCAGTTTTGACTACGTCAGACGTATTGAAGCAATTCCGATGCGCGATGGCGTTAAACTGAATACGGTGATTCTTGTGCCAAAAACAGCCAGCGGGGCTCTGGTCCAACATGCACCCATTCTGTTGACGCGCACGCCATACAGCGCTGGCGACCTGACCAGTCACAGCGACAGCGCCCACGTCGCTTCGATATTGGAAGGGTATGACAATGCGACCGATGTTATCGTCGAAGGCGGTTATATCCGTGTGGTGCAGGATGTGCGCGGAAAATATGACTCTGAAGGCGATTACGTCATGAATCGTCCTTTGCACGGCGCACTCAATCCGACACCGGTTGATGATTCCACTGATGCGTGGGATACCATAGACTGGTTAAGCAAAAATATTCCTGAATCAAACGGCAGAGTCGGCATTATCGGTATTTCATACGATGGTTATTTGCCGCTGATGGCGCTGGTGAATCCGCATCCGGCCCTCAAGGTCGCCGTGCCTATGAATCCCATGGTAGATGGCTGGCGCGGCGACGACTGGTTTCATAACGGTGCGTTCCGCCAGGTCAATCTGCCCTATATTCTGGAACAGGTTGCCACCCGAAAAAGTGACGTGAAATGGTTTGCCAGTGATTTCGATGACTACGACATGTTCATGCGCGCCGGATCGGCCGGTGAACTGGCGCGTCAGCGAGGTCTGGGACAAATCGGATTCTGGAACAAGCTTGTGGCGCATCCGGACTATGACAGTTTCTGGAGTGAGCAGGCAGTAGATAAAATTCTGGCCAGACAGGCACTGTCAGTGCCAACCATGCTGGTGCACAGTTTATGGGATGCAGAAGATATTTATGGTGATATTGCGGTCTACAAGGCAATCAAGCCAAAAGATATCCATAACGACAAAGTCTTTCTGGTTATTGGGCCATGGAACCACGGTGGCGGTATTGGCGATGGCAGCCATCTGGGGGCAATACGATTTGGCAGCGATACGGGTCTACATTTCCGTCAGGAGTTTTTACGGCCGTTTCTGGATCATTACCTCAAGGATGACGCGCCGCCGTTAAACATTTCTGCAGTCAACGCATTTGAAACCGGGACGAACAAATGGCGCAATCTGAACGCCTGGCCGTCCGGCTGCGCCAGCGGTTGCCCTGTCAAACCTGCCCAGCTGCATTTGCTGGCAGAGCAGAAAGCCAGTTTTAAACCATCGGCAACTGAGGGTTTTGGTGAATATGTTTCCGATCCGGCCAAGCCAGTACCGTATCGGACCCGTCCAATCCCGCAGTGCTGCTACGATGAAAGCAAAGGACAGACCTGGCCGCGCTGGCTGGCCGACGATCAGCGCGAAGCTTCCGGCAGAACCGATGTGCTGAGTTTTACAACCGACGTGTTGTCTGTCCCGCTGAAAATCAGCGGTGAGCCGACGGCTAACATTATCGCCTCAACCAGCGGGACCGATTCTGACTGGGTAGTGAAAGTCATCGACCTGTATCCTGACGAAGTCGCCAGTCAGCCGGCATTGGGCGGTTATCAGTTGATGATTTCCAGCGATATTTTCCGGGGGCGTTATCGTGAGGGCTTCGAAAAATCCAGGCCCATCACCGCCAATCAGGCCCTGGCTTATCGTTTTGCTTTGCCAACCGCTAACCATGTTTTCCTGCCAGGTCATCGCATCATGGTGCAAATTCAGTCGAGCTGGTTTCCATTGTACGACCGCAATCCGCAAACCTTTGTGCCAAACATTTTCTGGGCCAGGCCGGAAGCCTATAAAAAGGCGACGCAGCGAATTTACTACGGCGTTAAACAGGACAGCTTTGTCGAATTGCCTGTTGTCGAAGTGTTTGAATAGGTCCTGCAGGCCGACCCTGCACCGGTCAGCCTGGGGTAGTCTTAAACCAATAGAAAGTCCTGAAATAAATTGAATGTCTCCCTTTCAATCTGGCGACCAGGCCGACAGGCGCTGTGCGCATTGATCCTGACGATTTTTTGCCAGTATGCCAGCGCCGGCAAAGCCATTACCCTCGTTGCCGAAGATGACTGGTACCCGTACAGTTCTCAGCGCAATGGCACGAGCGAAGGTTTTGTGGTCGATCTGATCCGCGCTGCATACGCGGCGGTTGATGTGGATGTGCGGTTTAAAATTGCTTCGTTTAAAAGCTGTCTGAAACAGGTTGAAGAAGGCGTTGAACTGGGGTGCTTCGATGTGACTCTGGACGAAGATACCAAAACCCGCTTCATTTTTCCCAATGAATTTCTGTTCATCGATACCGGCGGAATTTATGATATGGAAAACTCAGGCCTGCCTGCGAAAGTCACACAGCTTAACCTGCTCGGGCATCGGGTCGGGTATACCAATGGATCGATCTACGGCGAGTTTCTTGATACGGCAAAAGGCATAGAACGTGAATTGGCCATGAGTGACCTGAGCAATCTAAGAAAGCTGGTCGCCAGGCGTCAGGATTACAGTCTGGTCAGTACCACCATTGCCAACTATATTTTCAAAACCCATCCTGACGATTTTTCGTTGCGACCCAGACTGGTGGGGACAGTCAGCAATCAGAAAATGTATGTCGGCTTTTCCCGCAAACGCCCGGAAGCCAAAGAAGCCGCGGCGCTGCTGGATCAGGGTTTAATTAAAATACGCGCCAACGGCAGTTACCGGAAAATTGAACTGAATTGGCTGGGCAGTTCAACTGCGCCGGAAAAAATCGCCGATCTGAAATTAAAAAAATGATGCAGAACCGGCTGGCCGCTCAAAAGCCCAGTCCGACGGCAAGCAGTCCGCTGAATACGCCAAATCCAATCACGCTGGCCGTGACGATGATCAACTGGCGCATTTTGAACGAACGCATCAGCATGGCCATCGAAGGCACGCTGATCGGCGGCAGTGTCATCAATAATGCCGCTGCCGGTCCGACGCCGATGCCCAGTGCCAGCATGGCCTGGATAATGGGTACTTCCCCGGCGGTGGGAATGACGAACAGGGTTCCGGCTACCGCAAACATGATGATCCAGCCAAGGTGGTTGCTGATTTCAGGTCCGATATGCGGAAACAGCAGCGCGCGTATTGCGCCCAGCAGCAGTACCAGAATGATGTATTCCGGAATGAGCCGCGCTGACATCTGAGCCAGAATTTTCAGCCAGCGCGCAAAGGTGTTGTCATCTTTTGCGACGATCTGGCTGAGCTGAGTTTGTGCCGTTGCGGCCTCCTGGTCGGTAACCAGCTGATTGGTCAGTAATCCCAAACCGAAAACCATGATCAGGCCCAGAACCAGACGCAGGGCGGTCCAGTTCCAGCCCAGCACAAATCCCATGAATATCAGTGTGGCCGGATTTAACAGGGAATTGCCGAGCCAGAATGCCAGTGATGCGCCAGGTGTGGCATGCCGCGCGCGCAAGCCAGCCACGACCGGTGCAGCGCAGCAGGTACACATCATCGTCGGGATAGACAGCAGGCCACCGGCCGCAACGCTGCCAAAGTCGGACCTGCCCAGTGTTCTGGCTATCCATTGCGGCGGGATCAGGGCCTGCACGCCCGAGCCGAGCAACAGCCCCAGTACCATCGCCTGCCAGATCGCTTTGCCATAAGCCATGGCATAGCCCAGAGCCGCTTCCAGTGACGGTGACGGCGGACTGGCTTCCTTGCCCATTAAAATCGACGAGCCGATAGCGTGGTTGGACGCGGCGACAAATGCCTTGTTGTAATAGGGTGACCATTTAACATAAAACAGTCCGACCACGGCGATTAAAATGAAAGTCATCCATTTCAGTCTGGCGTGTTGCGTAGGTGTGGTTTGCATTGGGATAGTTAACCTTTGTTATAAAAATGATCAGGCCAGATCTGCTTCGGAAATAAACGAGTCTGCATAAAATTCTTCAGCCGGCAAGCCGGCCTGGGCAACGAAATCACGCTTGGCCGAATCGACCACGATCGGTGCGCCGCAGGCGTACACCTGCATACCGGACAGGTCGCTGAAATCTTCCAGAACGGCACGATGCACAAAGCCGCCGCGACCGGTCCAGTTATCCTCCGGCGCGGCATCGGACACCACAGGAACATAACTGAAATTGGCATGCGTTGCCGCCCAGTCCATACAGAGCTGATGCATGTACAAATCGGACGGGCGACGTCCACCCCAGTACAGAGTAATCGGGCGATCCGTGTTTTGTTCGAACGCGTGCTCAATCACCGCCTTGATCGGTGCAAAACCGGTGCCGGAGGCCAGCAAAATGATTGGTTTGTTATTGTCTTCGCGCAGGAAGAAGGTGCCCTGTGGTCCTTCAATGCGCAAGATATCGCGCTCTTTTAAAGTCGAAAAAACCTGATCGGTAAATAAACCGCCAGGCATGTGGCGGATGTGCAGGCTGATCTGATCGCTCATATGCGGGGCATTGGCCATGCTGTAGCTGCGCCGTTTACCGTCACGCAGTAGAAATTCAATATACTGGCCGGCGCGAAACGCAAATTTTTCGGTCGCCGGCAGTTGCAGGCACAGCAGCATGACATCGGGTGACAACTTTTCAATTCTGGCGATCCGGGTCGGTAATTTTTTGCTGGGAAATTCACCCACTTCGACTTCACGCGCTTCAATCGTGACATCTGAAGTCGGCGTCGTACAGCAGAACAGTGACATGCCCTGCGCGGCTTCCTCGGCCGTGAGTGCTTTTTCCTGATGTTTGCCCAGAACTGTCTGACCAGTTACTATCTTGCCCTTACAGGCGCCACATGCTCCGTTTTTGCATCCGTGCGGCAAACCGACGTTGGCGCGCAGGGCCGCCGCCAGAATGGTTTCGTCCTCATTACAAACAAACTGGTGACCACTGGGGCTAACGGTTACTTGAAAAGTCATTGCATTCCAACCATGAAAAAAAATCAGTTAAACAGGAAGTGTGGTCGTCCACGGGTGCTGATCGTAGGCTGTGGCGACGTTGGGTTGCGTATTTTACCGCTTTTGCGTCAGAGATTGTTCGATCCGGCGCAATCTGGCCCGCAGCGCCCGAAATATCGAATCTTTGCCGTGACCAGTCAGCCGGCGCGATGTCAGGCGCTGCGCGACGCCGGAGCGACGCCGATCGTCGCGGATCTGGATCATCCCCATACCCTGGCCCGGCTGGCCGGGTTGGCCTCGATGATCATTTACCTCGCGCCGCCGGCGCCTTCGGGAACGACTGACACACGCAGCCGGCATCTGGCAGGTATGCTTGCGGGGGCTGCACGCATGGTGTATGTCAGTACCTCGGGCGTCTATGGGGATTGTGCCGGTGCGTTGATCTCCGAGGAACGCAAGGTGCAGCCGCAAAACCAGAGAGCTGTGCGGCGTGTTGATGCTGAACTGGTCTGGCGTTCCTGGGCGCAGCGCACCGGATCAACCTTAAGTATTCTGCGGGTGCCTGGCATTTATGCTGCACAGCGCCTGCCTCTGGACAGGCTGAAAAAAGGCACGCCGGCTTTAGTGCCGCAAGAGGATGTCTATACCAACCATATTCATGCCGATGATCTGGCTCGCCTGGTGGTGCGCGTGTTGTGGCATGGCAGTGCGAATCGGGTTTATCACGCCGTTGACGACAGCTGCCTGCGCATGGGTGACTATTTTGATCTGGTGGCAGACCGGTTCAATTTGCCCAGAGCACCGCGGCAAAGCCTTGAGCAATTGCAAAGGCAACTCAGCCCGATGATGTTGTCGTTTATGTCGGAATCGCGCCGGATGAACAATAGCCGGATCAAAAAGGAGCTGGGATTTCAGCTGCGCTATCCGACAGTTGCCGATGGAATTGGCCAGGGGGTGCCGTAATCTGCGCAGGGCGGGCCGATGGGGGCAATGGCGTGGTATGCGCCCCGGGGGCATTGGACGCAATATCTGGCGCAGTTCAGGAAAACCAGCCCGCCGCCGTCTGACGGGGTCGCCAGGTATTGGCCGTCAGCGAACAACGTAAAACAGGATTGCCACAAAATGGCACAGGCTGCCACCCATCACAAACAGATGCCAGATGCCGTGTGCGTGTCGCATGCGCTCATCGATAATGTAAAAAATTACGCCTGCCGAGTAGATAATGCCGCCGGCGGCAAGCCAGTAAAACCCATGCCACCCAAGTGCCGCAATTAACGCCTTGACGAAAAACAGCACTGACCAACCCATGAGGACATAGATTGCCAGAGACGCGATACGCGCCTGACTGGCCAGAAATAATTCCTGAAAAATGCCGACCAGTGCCAGACCCCAGACTATGCCGAATAAAGTCCAGCCGGTAGTGCCGTGCAGTGTCACCAGAGTAAACGGCGTATAGCTGCCGGCGATCAGCAGGTAAATCATGCAATGGTCAAATTTTTGCAGGATGTCTTTTGCCGTGCCATTTGGAATGCTGTGGTACAGCGTCGAAAACAGGTACAGCAGCAGCAATGTCACTCCATAGACGCAGCTGCTGACAATTTTCCAGATATCACCGGTAATGCCTGCCAGGGTAATTAATACAGTCGCACCAATTACGAACAGCGAAGCGCCAACCAGATGGCTGATGCTGTTTAATTTTTCACCTTTGTACATGATTTCCTTCTGCTTTGCGCCCGTCACCTTAACAGAAAATGCATATTGCCGGATTAGTCGGAAATAATAAACTCTCTGCATGGAGCGATGCAGAGAGTGTTGAACCGGATTTCATGAAACAGGCGTGCTGTTCCATGTACCCGAAGTCCTAAAGTGCTACGCTGACGTTCATGCCGGCTGCACTGGTTGCCGTCCTTAAATCGATCGCGCCACTTATTGGAATAATCATATGGCTGCACTTCGTATTGGTCGGCGTTGTTCCGGGAATGGTTCCGGTGCAGTTATCCAGTCGCAAATAAGCATAGTAGTAAGCTCCCGGCACTTTCGCACCCAGGCCGGTGATGGAGTAAGTGGGCGCGGTGTTGGCTGTCAGGTTGAAAGACTGAGCAGAAATAATGTGCGCAAAGCGTGCAACGACTACTTCACCTTCGGTGTAAATGCCGGTGCCGCCAATTGCAATGGTCCCGACGACTGTTCCGCTCTGCACTCCTGCCTGCAAAGTTGGCGCGCCCGGCGTGAAGGTGGCAGCATTTGTGGCTGGCAACGGTGTCAATAAACTGACTGCAGTCCCGAAATTGTAATATGCGGTCTCATTGGCGATGACACTGTAATTTCCATTGCCTTCGGTCGGTGTGGCCAAAGAAAATGCCAATCCGCCGGCGGTATATGGGGCAACGTTCAGTCCGGTATTGGCCAGCCAGAAATTCTGATTCCATGGCGCCAGTCCCTGACGTCCAAATTTTCCGGATAACGGATCTGTATCAGACCAGCGAATTTCATGCGGCAGTCCTCCAGTCAGAGTCTGCTGAAACACGACATTGCCACTGGTGAGCGGGGCCAGCGGTGTTGCCAGTTGCGAGCCGTACTCAGCAACTATGCCAATTGGTAACGGACTGCCGGACGCCTGCAGCGCAGTAGCGCCGGCAAGATTGGATCCGGTGTAAGTGCCGGCGGGCGTGACGCCGGTTACCTCCAGCGTTTGCATTTGACGTCCGCGGATGATGATGTCATAACTGACCGGATTGCCGCTGCTGTCCCTGATTGGCAGCGGCGCCAGCGTAAACGTGCCATCAGGCTTGACAGTCGTGCTCCGCACAGCTTCGTAACGCAGCCCATCAGAACTGACGGCCTCGGCATGCACGACCAGGTTAAATGCACATCCGGCAGGCGGAGTGAATGGTGCAGACGTGGGCCAGGAAGATGCCGTGCACAGTTTGGTAGCGTCAACGTTGCCGGTGATGCCGCCAGCATTGCTTAGATCAAAATAATTCAGATTGGGTTTCAGAGTGAAAGCCTGCATGGTTCCAGACCGGTATGGCACGACAATTTTATCCAGATCAAAGTCGGTAACCAGATTCAGTGTGCCACCCGCTGTCACCGAAAAAGCACCCAGCAGTTGTATGCCCTGTACCGGGTAAGCGATTTCAAGTGGCGCTTCTGTCAGTGCGCCTGAAGCATTGATGTATTCGACCTGGTCATTCCATTGCAATGGCGCCGGAGTAGCCTCATTGTCCCTGGTAGCCTGGGCTGAGCTGTCGAGCGGATCGGAGTCGCTGGCAAAGAAGAAGCGAACCTGCCTGTAGCTGCCGACCGGCAGATTCATGTTGGCAAATACGGTGTTCATGGCGCCATTGTTCAGTGCAGCCAGATCGATAGTGATCGGCGCCGGCAGAATCGTCGTTTGCCAACTGGCGTCCGACGGACTCCAGATGGCATTGGCATCAGTATGGAATGATATCTGGGTGACGGTGACCCAGACATGGTTAAAGCTGTCGGACGGACCGTCTGTCATCGACATATTTACTGTACCCGTGGTCGTCGATATCGCAGGCGTTGCGTTTCCTGCGGCGCCGCCTCCACATGCGCCCAGTAATCCCATCAATCCCGCAGCGATTAAAGCAAGAATGAGTTTTTTTTGTTGCATGATGTGCTCCCCTGATTGTTGTTTAAATCAATGCCGACCATGGTCGGGATGGTTTTGTCAATTCTGCTGTGAATTCAATGGCCGTACCCGCTGTAACGATGACAGGCTGGGTATTTTGCAGGTGTTCATGTCCCGTCGTTCAAAGCATCATGCTCTAACGTGAATTTTTGCAGGTGGACTGACAGGAATATTGTAGGAGTTGTAAATGTTTGTTTCGACGCTGAACAGGTTCAGCGCCTGACTGTGTTGCATGGATTTAATTTTAACAAGGAAATTGGCGCAGATGACTGACAGCTTGGAAGCGAGGTCCCCCAGGAAGTCGGGCATCAGACTGACCGGCGCGTCAGGAAAATTGACATGGTTGCGATGCCCGCGTGCAAAGCTGATCCGGTTCAGGCACCGATCTGGGTTTCCAGTAACCGGTGCAACTCTTCAAATTCCGGCGCGCCGACATATTTCTTGACGATGTCTCCGTGTTTGTCGATAACAAAGGTTGTCGGCGTCATTTTGACGTCGCCGAAAGACTGCGCCAATTTTCCATCAGGATCCAGTGCGACATCGAAAGGCAGTTTGCGCGTTTCGGTATAGTTCAATACGTAATTCGGCGGGTCGTAAGACATGGCAACCGCCACAAATTCCAGGCCCTGTGCATGATATTTCTCGTAGGTCTTGATCATTTCAGGCATTTCGCCAACGCAGGTGCTGCAGGATGTGGCCCAGAAGTTCACCATGACTACCTTGCCCCTGAGCTGTTCCATGCTGATTTTATTGCCTTTGATGTCGGTGAAGGTGACATTGGGTGCAATCTGCCTGCTGCAGCCGGAGAGCACGAAAACGAATAAGGCAAATGACAGAAAATAAACAGCATTGCGAATAAACTGGGGGCGGGCAGGCTTGTCCATGGTGGGGATCTCGAATTCTGAAGCTGTTGATTATAGCGCTGCCTGAGCAGGACTGCATTACTTGATGGTAAGTTGCCAGACTGTGGTGTGGCAGGTCCAAAAACCGCCGGCAAACTGCTTAAATTGATTTATCGCAATGAGAAACGCTGGCAGTAGGTTATAAAGTTACCAGAGAAGTGCATGAATCCGGAGATTTTCGAAGGTCAGGTTAAAGCAGTTGTGCACATGGTCATTCCAATCAGAGGGGAAAAATAAAATGAAATCCACAAGTTATGTCAGATTAAGGATGAACTTTTTTGCTTTAATGGTGTTGTGTCTCGGAACATTTACATCATTCAATGCAAAAGCAGTTCCGGCGTTCGCGCGACAAACGGGACAAAATTGCGTTGCCTGCCATGCAGGTGGACAGTTTCCGGAATTGACGCCCTATGGCCGGTTATTTAAATTGACCGGCTATACGATCGGTACCAGAACCATTCCTGTGTCCATCATGGGGGAGGCCAGTTTGGCCAAGACCCAGCGGGTCGACGCCACCTTTGAAAAAGACAGCGAATTGATATTTCAGACCGGCAGTGTATTTTTAGCCGGAAAGGTCACTGACAATGTCGGTATTTTCGCCCAGGCCACCTACAATAATTACAGTGGAGACAGCGGTTATCAGGGAACCTGGACATCGGACAATTTTGATTTGCGTTTCGCTGATCGTTTTGTCAGTGCCAGCAGCGATTTGATTTACGGCTTCTCTCTTAATAACAACCCGACCGTTTCAGACGTCTGGAATTCTGCTCCTGCGTGGATTATTTACGCACCTACCCAATTTGGAGTAACGGGTCCGGACAGCGGTCCGATTGTTGATGGCCTGGGCGCGCAGGTCGCCGGCCTGACTGCCTATGCAATGTGGGACAATCTGCTGTACGCAGAAATTGGCGCTTACAAGACCGCGAATGGCGTATTTTCGTTTCTGAGCCAATCTGTCAATGATGCAAACCAGATTAAATTGGCAGGTTCGAATCCGTATGTCCGGGTAGCTCTGACGCATGAATGGGGACCGCACAATATCATGGTCGGTGCGTTTGGTCTGAATGTAAATGTGTATCCGGATAATACCAATCAAAGCGGTCCAACCATTCAGTATCGTGATCGCGGTATTGATGCCCAGTATCAGTATTTACTCGATCCGCACACTGCTTCGGCCCAATTCAGCTATGTCCGTGAAACGATTAACAATGGCGATGTGACTGGCATTGCGACGAATCCGTCAAATACCTTGAATTCACTGCGTGTCAAAGGCACTTATATTTATCAGGCCAAATACGGTGGCAGCCTGAGTTATTTCAGTACGACAGGAACGGCCGATCCTACCCTGTACCCGAATCCAACTGCTTCGCCAGACACGCAGGGCTGGACACCGGAGCTTTTTTATCTCCCGATACAGAATATCCGTGTTGGTCTGCAATATTATGCTTACCAAAAATTTGACGGCGCAAGCAATAACTATGACGGCAACGGACGCAATGCCAAAGACAATAACACTGCATTCTTATATGTTTGGGGAGCTTACTGATGAAAACCAGAAATCAATTCAAAATAAGCAGGTTGCTCATCGCTTCTCTGTTGCTGACGCTGGGTGCCTGTTCTTTGCCCGATCGTTCACGTGACTTAAATGATTCGAGTGTTTCGGCCAGTACCACCGCCATGCAGGTCTGTTCCAACTGCCACGGTGTCAAGGGGGTGTCTACTTCACCGAATTTCCCAAATCTGGCGGCACAGTCCCAGCCATATATAGTCAGGCAGCTGATTGCGTTCAGAAGTCATGGGCGTGCTGATCCGGAAGGCTATGAGTATATGTGGGGATTGAGCTCGCATCTCACTGACGATCAGATTAAGGGATTGGCAACTTATTTCTCTCAATTGCCACCGCCACCTGGTAATGTTGATCAGTCGGGCACGCCGGAAATGTTGTCTAAGGGACGCGTTATATTCGAGCAGGGAATTTCTGCCGAGTCGGTTCCGGCATGCATTAACTGTCACGGTACTCATGCGCAAGGTTCTGATGATTTTCCGCGGCTTGCAGGTCAACACGCGGATTATCTGGCCAAGCAGTTAAATGTGTTCCAGAACACGAATCAACGCCCGGATGGTGTTGCAATGAAAGTGATTACCCATAATCTTTCGGCAGAGAATATCAAGAACGTCGCTGCGTATCTGGAAACCATGGGGCCTGGTGCAAACTAAACGTCAGGCAGTTGGCATGCTGATCGCCTTCCCCACTACGTGCACTGACAGCACGATAGCGGTGGAAGTGGATCCAAAGCGGTTGAGCTTGTCGATAATTCTCTGCAGGTGTTTTACATCCGTAGCCAGCACTTTCAGTATGGCTCCGTCCTCTCCCGTTACCGTATAACAGTCAATGACTTCCGGTTGCTGCGTGACAAACTCGACGTAAGGTCGACCTTGTTGCGTGGAGATGCGGATCAGTGCAACTATTTGATACCCAAAAGCTTCAGGATTGACAACCGCGTGGTAACCCTGAATCACTCCGGTAGTTTCCAGCCGTTTGATGCGTTCTGAGACGCTGGGCTGGCTTAAATGAATCTGGCGACCAATCTCTGCGATGCTGGTTCGTGCATCTCTCTGCAGTAAGGCGAGAATTTTGAGATCATAGCTGTCTAACTTTGAATTCATAGGGCAATATCCAATTATTTGTATTTAAGAAAGGTTAAATTTTGGAAATGACTTTCATCGTATCTGTTTATGATCAGTATTAGTATGTATAGTGTGGTCTGACCCTCCACTGATTCTGCACTATTTAACATGATAAATCAACAACTAATTGCGCAAATTGCAAACCAGTTTCATACCCCTTGCTGGATCTACGATGCGCAGTCCATACGCAGCCAGATTGACCGTCTGCGCCAGTTTGATGTAATCCGGTTTGCCCAGAAAGCCTGCTCCAACGTTCATTTGCTGCGTTTGATGCGCGAGCAGGGCGTGATGGTGGATTCCGTAACGCTTGGTGAAATAGAACGTGCTTTGGTTGCGGGATTTCAGCCAGGTGCAGAACATGCGGAAATCGTGTTCACGGCAGACCTGCTGGATCGCGCCACGATTGCGCGCGTTCTTGATCTGAATATTCCGGTAAATTGCGGCTCGCCGCAAATGCTGCAGCAACTGGGTGCGGCTAAAAGCGGACATCCAGTCTGGTTGCGTATCAATCCGGGATTCGGTCATGGGCACAGCCGCAAAACCAATACGGGTGGCGAACAGAGCAAGCACGGTATCTGGCATGAAGAATTGGCCGAATCGTTGACCATCATCCGTCAGACTGGCCTGAAACTGGTCGGTCTGCACATGCATATCGGCTCTGGCGTCGATTATGCGCATTTGCAAAGTGTATGCGAAGCGATGTTGCAACAGGTTATGCGTGTGCGTGAATTCGGGATGGACATTACGGCGATTTCTGTTGGCGGCGGGCTGTCTGTGCCGTATCGCAGCGCAGATGACGAGGTCGATACACTGCATTATTTTGAGCTCTGGAATGCGGCACGACGCAAAGTAGAAATGATGCTGGGTCACCCAGTTTCAATGGAAATTGAACCCGGCCGTTTTCTGGTTGCCCAGTCTGGCGTATTGGTCACGGAGTTGCGCGCCCAAAAACAGGTCGGTGGCAACTTCTTTGCACTGGTTGATGCCGGATTTAATGATCTCGCACGTCCGGCGATGTATGGCAGTTATCACAGAATTACTGCGCAAACGGCGGATGGCATGCAGCGTGGCGGCGCATTGCGACCTACTGTGGTTGCCGGGCCTTTGTGCGAGTCTGGTGACGTATTTACGCAAATCGAAGGTGGGGAAGTGGTCAGTCAGGATTTGCCGGTCTGTGAAATTGGTGATTTTCTGGTGATCCACGATACCGGTGCCTATGGCGCTTCCATGTCGTCAAACTATAATTCCCGTCCGCTGGTACCGGAAGTGCTGGTGGATGGCGAACAGTTCAAACTGATCCGGCGCCGTCAGACTGTGCAGGAATTAATTGCGCTTGAAACCGAACTTTAAATTAAATCGGCAACTCAGCCAGACTGGCTGAGCGGGTGTTTGCGACTGGCGGATTATCCGCAGCGCGGTAAGTAAACACCATGGAAAATTTAGTCAGCTCAGTCTGATTGAGGCCCGCCGCGTGAAACAGATTGCTGGAAAAAAACAGCACGTCGCCCGGACTGAGTGCAACGGGTACGGCTTGCGCCAGCAAGGCCTGATTGGCTGGGAAATCCGGCTTCAGAAATTGTGCGGTATCCAGTCCCTGCGGGTCGATCCGGACGCGGTGCGAACCTGGAATGACCAGCAGGCAACCGTTTTCTATTGTCTCATCTCGCAATGCCAGCCATGCAGAAATTAATTCGGCGCGTTGAAAATGCCAGTAACGACTGTCTCTGTGCCAACCGGTGACGCTGGAAAAACGCGGCTGTTTGGTCATGATGCAATTGTGGTGTGCCTGGGAGAGCAGCGCGTTTTCGCCTAAAAGCTGCTTGAGCGGGGTCGCCAGAATGGAGCCGGTTGCCCAGTCTGAAATCAGTGGCGACCGCAGTGAAACATGCAGCAGCCGTCGAACCGTATTGCCGCCTGTTTCATTTCTGGATGATGGTGCGCCCGGATAGCCGGTTTCGGCTTCAAATTCCAGCGGTGCAAGCACGTCTGCTAATTGTTGCTGGGCAAATTCCAGCACCTGAGCGCAATAGCTGGACGTGGCAAGTTGCCGTAATATAATAAAACCTTGCTGTTGGAAGTCTGAAATTTGTTTTGGGCTGAGCATACGTGGTGCGTGAAAACAACTTGTGAACATAATGTCTCATTCTATAGCCATTTTTCTCCCGCGTAAAATCGCCACCTGCCTGAATTTGATCCATGTCACTGCAGTTTTGTTTTCGGTGAAAACTTAACCTGTCGAATCTCCCCCCGGATGACTCAAATTGGGTATGGCTGCAAAGTAACGATGGACTTATAATTTGCGAAAATAAGACAGAATCAAATCACGGAACGATAACGCAATCTGTGAACTAAGCTAAAAATATTCCCCCCGGGTACTGCGATCTGTCTCAGTCTGTACGGCCAGGTTATTACACTGGGCTAAATTTTTCCTTGTTGGAAATTGAGTTTTCAGACCCGTGTTGGAAATATTGTCATACTAAAACATATTAATTGGAGGTGACGTTTTCGCAGTCAGTTCTGATACTTACAGGGCAGGTTATTTACATGAACGTTTCTTATACCCGGAATCAAAAATTTTTTTCTGAAAAACGCATGGATGGTGGGGTGGCGTCACGCCAGATCATTGAGACTTACCAGTCAATCCGACAACAGAGCATCAATCTCACCGCGCCCCTCTCGGTTGAGGACATGGCCGTGCAGTCGATGCCCCAGACCAGTCCCGTCAAGTGGTATTTGGCTCACAATACCTGGTTTTTTGAGAAATTCCTGCTGGCGCGCTTTGTCAGGGACTATCTGCCATTTCACCCCGCCTTTAATTTATTGTTCAGCAACGGCGCTGCTGCCAATTTGCCGCCTGAAAAACGCAGCATTGTCACGCGACCCAGTCTGTCGGTAGTCAGAACGTACTGCGCACATGTCGATAATGCCGTATTGGCGTTGCTGAAAAATATGCCGGATGAAGCTTTTCCGGTGCTGGAATTGGGATTGCAGAAAGAATTGCGCAATCAGGAACGGATGTTGTGTGACATAAAACATTTATTTGGTTCAAATCCTTTTCACCCCGCGTATATCAGCAAACCTGTTGCGCCGGCCGAAAAAACAGCCGGTCTGAAAATGCTGGAGCTACGCGGCGGTATGGCGGAGGTCGGACATCCCGGTTCAACCTTTTGTTTTGGAAATGAATTGCCCAAACACCGCATCTTCCTGAATCCGTTTGCAATTGCTGATCGTAAAATTACCAATGCTGAGTATCTGGCTTTTGTGAATGCAGGTGGTTACAAAGAAACTAAATGGTGGCTGGAGGAGGGGGTTGCATGGCGCAGGAATGAGCAGGTTAACGCACCTCTGTACTGGCGCAGGATAGACGACGCATGGTTTGAATATACACTGTACGGATTGATGCCGCTGGACCCCAACCGACCTGTGTGTCACATTTCTTATTTCGAGGCAGATGCCTTTGCCCGCTTTTCGGGAGCCAGGTTGCCGACTGAGTTTGAATGGGAGTTTGCGGCAAATTCGATTATTCCGGCATTGCCAGGCGTTTCGGTATTAAACGATACAGACACGATGAAACCGGCGCCGGGTATGTCGTTGCATCCCCTTGGCGCGTCAACTGAAAATGGATTAAAACAGTTTTTTACGGACGCATGGGAATGGAGCAGTTCCAGTTATGCAGCCTATCCTGGCGTTAAGCTCAATAGTGATAGCGTGTCTGAAAATCATGAACTGCAAATGGTGGATCAATATGTGCTGCGCGGCGGCAGTGCGGTCACGCCGGATGGGCATAGCCGCATTACTTATCGAAATTTCGCAACGGCTCCGACTCGCCATCAATTTACCGGTATACGCCTGGCACGCAGTATTTATTGAGCGTATCTGACCGGCGCAGCGCCAGGGCTGCCTTTACGACAGGGCTGCCTTTACGACAGGGCTGCCTTTACGACAGGGCTCGCAATTGATTCATGGTATCTGTGAAGCGCTGGCTGATTTCGGACTGCAGGACGTGTCGGCCATTTTTTACTCGCCACCTGCCACCGACCAGCACATCGCGCACCAGATTGTCGTTGCCTGAAAAAATCCAGCTGTTGATGACATCTGCACTTTTTATGCCGTTCAAATTCGGGTGTGCCGCATCCAGAACCAGCAGGTCTGCCCGGTAACCGGCAGCCAATTTGCCAACCTGCCTGCCACTGGCCTGCGCGCCGCCCTCGAGACTGGCTTTCCATAAAAAGTCGCCGACATGCCGCTGCCCGGCAACACTGGACACATTGCGGCGTTGCGCGCGTAATCGTTGCCCATATTCCAGCCAGCGCAATTCTTCGATCGGGCTTTGGGATACATGGCTGTCACTGCCTATGCCAAATCGCCCCTGCTGCTCAATATACTCCGGGAGCGGGAAAAAGCCGTCGCCGAGATTGCCTTCTGTGCTGGTGCATATGCCGGCAATCGCTCTGCTGCGCGCAATTCGGGCCGTTTCTGACCTGGTCAAGTGGGTGGCATGAACCAGGCACCAGCGCGCATTGACGTCCTGTGTCTCATACAGCAGCTCAACCGGGCGCTTGCCCGAAAATGCGATGCAGCTGTCGACCTCTTTTTGCTGTTCTGCGATGTGGATGTGGACAGGCCTGCCGGCGGGCAGGGCGCTGACCAGTGCGTTGATCTGCGCGGTCGATGCAGCGCGCAGCGAATGCGGTGCCACACCAATTTCTGTCTGGCCGTTGCGGGCAGGCTCAAGCAGCTGCACTATTTTTAAAATCTGTTCCGGGTCTGTTGCAAAGCGTCGCTGCTCATGGCGCAGCGGCAGTTCTCCGAAATCGGCATAACTGTAGAGCACAGGCAGCATTGTGATGCCGATCCCGGTGTGCTCGGCCGCAGCAATGACGCGGTGCGCGGTCTCGGCCATGTTTGTGTAAAACGCACCATCGGTTGCGCGATGCAGATAATGGAATTCGCAGACCGCAGTGTAGCCGTGTCGCAAACACTCTGAATACAGTTGCGCAGCAATTGCCCCGATCTGATCCGGATTGAGTGCAAGTGCAAACCGGTACATCAGATCGCGCCAGGTCCAGAAACTGTCCGGACCTTCACCCGCGACTTCGGTCATGCCGGCGATGGCGCGCTGAAAGGCGTGGGAATGCAGATTCACCATGCCGGGTACGACAAATTCTTCTGCGACCTCGTCCGCCCCTGCAACCGCACGGTCTTCAACCAGGGTCAAGTTGCCTGCATCGTTCCAGTGCAGGCGAACATTTTCAGTCCAGCCGTTTTCCAGCCAGGCATTGCGTGCAAACAGGGTAGAAGATTTGTTGCTCATGTATTTTTCTGGGATTGTGCCCATGTGACACAGGCCGTGAGTAATTCTGTGAGCAGCGGTTGCACATTGGCCGCCAGATCCGGGCGGTACAGAAAAGGCGCTGCCTCATTCATATAGACACATTGCGTCATTTCCAGCTGAATCGCGTGTATTCTGCCGGCCGGCTGTCCGTAGTGGCGCGTGATGTATCCTCCTTTGAAGCGCCCGTTGAAAACATGGCTGTAATCGGCAGCATGTGTGGAATTCCGGATGGTATGTTGCAGCAGGTCCTGCATTTCCAGCGCACAGGATTTTTGATCGGCGCTGCCAAAATTAAAATCAGGCAGTTTGCCATTGAAAAAACGCGGTACCTCGGACGCAATCGAATGGGCATCCCACAGGATTGCAATACCATGTTGCTGTTTAATCCGCTCCAGTTCCGCGCCGATTTGTGTGTGATACGGTTGCCAGTATTGCTGTACGCGTTGCGCGATCTGTGCCGCATCCGGGGCACAACCCGACCTGTACAGCGGCTGTTTGGCAAAAGTGTCAGTTGGACATAAACCGGTTGTGTCCTGACCCGGATACAGATTGCTGTCTTCCTGCGGACGGTTCAGATCAATCACATAACGAGAATATTCAGCCGTGATCAGCGATGCACCGAGTTGCTCTGCCATGTTGTAGAGCAGGGGCAAATGCCAGTCTGTGTCCGCTTTAATCAAGGCTGCTTCGCTCATATTCCGCTCGATATCCGCCGGAATGGTGGTGCCGGCGTGCGGCATGGAAATCAGTAATGGAACATGGCCTGCTTTGAATCGAAATGGTGTAGTCATGATGGCTTCTGGAATCAGGCAGATTTGTTGCATTGATGAAAAGAGTGAACATCCTAGCAGTTCAAGTAATAAATTCAAGCCTAAATGCTCAAACAGTTTGATTTACTGACGCTTTGCTGCGCCATTCCGAATCTGCCTGACGCAGTTTTCAGCAGAAAACAGGTGTTTTCGGGGGCGGTTTTAAGTGGTCGTTCTTGTTTCAGGTGGGCCGGAATATGAGTAAAGATCCCGCAGATATTTTACTGTCCTGTAATCTGAAATCCACATCTCCTCTGAAAAACACGTGAATTGTTGCTAATTTGTTCGCATATGCAAATACGAGTTTGGATTGAATGTTAATTTGAATATACTTTTCCATATTGCAAAATAAAGCAGACAACTGCAATTGGGAAGCGCTTTGGATGTGCTGGCTCCGACCAGAATTACGTGGTTTACGTAAGCGATTGATACGGGCAGCGCGGACTTCCAGGTAAAAGTTCCTGATGAGGGAAGTTTAAAAATCACATAAACCCCGCCCGGATTAGACAGGCGTTAATTTCTTAACTGACTGAAGAGTACTGACATGACCACTACTGTGAATACAAAAACTATTGCAATTGTTGACGACGATGAGGCCGTGCGTGAGTCGCTGAAATGGTTGCTGTCCTCGCAAAATCATAATATAAAATGTTTCTCGAATGGAATCGATTTCCTGAATGAATACGACCCGGAAAAATATAACTGCATTATTCTGGATGTGCGTATGCCAGGGCTGAACGGACTGGAAATATTCAACAAGTTGCGCTCCCAGGCGTATTTTCCGCCGGTAATTTTCCTGTCCGGACATGCGGATTTGTGCACTGCTGTTGAAGCTGTAAAAAACGGCGCGTCGGAGTTTTTGCAAAAGCCCGTGGTCAACAATGCACTGCTGGATCAGATCGCGGAGTTAATCAAGCAGGATATAGAGAAGCGTGAAAAATGGCATCTTACCCAGTCGATTAAAAATCAGCTCTCACATCTGACGTCACGCGAACAGGAAGTCATGCATTTGATGCTGACAGGTAAACTGAATAAGCAGGTGGCCGATGAGCTTGGGATCGCAATTAAAACAGTCGAAGTCCACCGCTCCCGCATCCTGGAAAAAATGAACGTGAAATCTGCGCTTGCGTTGTCGCATTTACTCAGCAATATTCAATGACGGAACTTGCCGGATTTATTTCGGCAGACTTCAGTAATCTGTTATCTGCAATGGTTCCAGGTCGGTCCTGCCCAGTTTGAATACGCTGACCACATCTGTCAGATTGACAGCCTGCTGATTCAGCGACGCCGCAGCCGCGGCGGCCTGTTCAACCAGTGCAGCATTCTGTTGCGTGACGTCATCCAGCGAGGTGATCGCCTGCTGGACCTGGTTAATCGCCTCAAATTGTTCGCGACTTGACGTGCTGATTTCTCCGACCGTCAATGCGACGTTCTTGATGCTTTCCACCACGTCGTGCATGGTAGTGCCGGCCTGATTCACCAGCCTGCTGCCGGTTTCAACTCTGGCAACCGATACGTTGATCAGTTCCTTGATTTCCTTGGCCGCACCGGCGGAACGCTGCGCAAGATTGCGCACTTCAGCAGCAACAACGGCGAAGCCCCGACCCTGTTCGCCTGCCCGGGCCGCTTCAACTGCAGCATTCAAGGCCAGAATATTGGTTTGAAAGGCAATTCCGTCAATCACACTGATGATCTCAACAATTTTGCGGGAAGATTCATTAATCGAGTTGATGGTTTCAACCACTTCCGTCATGCGTTCGCCGCCGTGAATGGCGATTTCTGACGCCTTGTGAGCCAGTTCATTGGCCTGCTGGGCGTTATCAGAATTGATCTGTATGGTGCTGGTAATCTCTTCCATGGCAGAAGCGGTCTGTTCAAGCGCGGCCGCCTGGGTTTCGGTGCGGGCGGAAAGATCCATGTTGGCAATGGCGATTTCACGGGTTGCGTACTCGACGTTAGTCGACCCGGTTCGGACATCCTGCACGATGGTGTTCAGCGTGCCATTCATTTTTTTGATGGCACGGATCAGAGTTCCGGTTTCGTCTGTGCTGAACGTCTCTTTGATGTCACTGGTCAGGTCGCCGTTCGCCACTTTTTCTGCGACGTCGACGGCCAGCCGCAATGGCAAAACAATGCTTTGAATGAATATCACGGTCAGCACGCCGCCGAGCAGAACGGCAGTCAGAATGACGCCAATCTGCAATCGTACGCCCGTCGTATAGCTTTGATCAGCCTGCTCGGCCCTTAATTTCATGAGCTTTTGCGACTGTTCCAGAACATAGTTCACGATAGTGTCGATTTTTTGGGTTGGTGGACGATCCATTCCCTTGACCATCGCATCGACGACATGTGCACTCTGCGGATTGCTGACATCGTACAGTTTGAGCGCAGTCAGATATTTCGTTTCCAGTTCAGCGTGCGTGACCATGGTTTCATCAATCTGGGTGGTGTCAAGTCCCAGCTTTAAAAACTGTGCTTTGAGTTTGTTCAGATTGAGCCGCGTCAGTTCACCCTGTCTGGAAAAGGCAATGCTGTATTTTTCAAAGGCGGCCGGGTCATTGCCACGCAATAAAGTGTCTTTCCACTCCTGGACCTGCCTTTTGAATTCAACCTGCGCTGAGCGAGCGGTATCTATGGTTGCTTCGAGCTCACTGGAAATGCCCATAGTCTCCAGATCGATGGCGCGTATCTGAGCAAAAGTGCGCCAGCCGGCCAAACCGGTGATCAGCATTGTCAGCATCAAAAAACTGGCCAGAATAACAAGTTTGGTGCCGATTTTTAAATTGGCTAGGTTCATTGTGCGATCCTTGGGGCAGGCGGCTGATTTTGTCAGTGCATTTTTGACTATGTTTAAGTCGGAATTAACGAAGATGCTCAGGGGGGAGTATAGGATGCCAATTATTAATTACAATCAATTGGGCTGAAATTATTGAGTTTGGCACTGCCGGAGGAAAAACAGGTTTCAAAAAACGATGAATTTTACTGGCTCAGCGCGCAAAGAATTAATTCTGCCGCAAATGAAAATTCATCGTTCTGTGCTGCAGCGTCAGTCTCTGAAATTATTGAACTCCAAAGGCAGATCCTTGATGTCTTTTTTGAGCATGGCCATGGCAGCCTGCAGATCATCGCGTTTGGCGCCGGTGACGCGCACTGCGTCGCCCTGAATCGATGCCTGCACCTTGAGTTTGCTGTCTTTGATGACCCGCACAATTTTTTTGGCATCTTCGGTTTCAATGCCGTTTTTAATTTTGATGATCTGCTTGATTTTATCTCCGCCGATTTTTTCGATTTTGCCGTTATCCAGAAAACGCACGTCCACGCCGCGTTTGCTGAGTTTGTTCAGCATTACTTCGCGCAGCTGTTCAAGTTGAAATTCGGCGTCGGCAAAGGCGGTCAGTTCACGTTCTTTCTGTTCGATACGCGCATCAGAACCTTTGAAGTCGAAGCGGTTGCTGATTTCCTTGTTGGCCTGTTCAATGGCGTTCTTTACTTCAACCATGTTGGCTTCCGAAACGGTGTCAAATGAGGGCATGGTGCGATCCTTAATCAAAGTGCTGTCAAAGCGGGTATTTTAGCGTAACTCAGCGGGGGGATACCAGTTTATAATCTCGCACCATGCCACCTGAACTATTTCTTCAAACCGACGTTGCCCTGGAGTCCCTGACAACTTTCGGTCTCGTTTCCCGCGCGCGTTTTTATGTGCGGATCACCAGGCCGGAGCAACTGCGCCTGCTTGCGCTGCAACCCGAGCTGGCGGGGCTGCCGCGCCTGGTGCTCGGCGGCGGCAGCAATGTGATTTTGACTGAGGATTTTCCCGGCGTGGTGATTCATATGGCCATAAAGGGACGTTCGCTGCTCGGCCAGGACGAGCAGTTTAATTATGTGCGGGCCGAGGCCGGCGAAGTGTGGCACGACTTTGTTGCCTGGACCCTGGAGCAGGGCTGGGGCGGCCTGGAAAACCTGTCGCTCATTCCCGGCAGCGTCGGTGCGGCGCCGATACAGAACATTGGCGCTTACGGCGTCGAAATCAAAGATTGTTTCCATGCGCTGACCTGGTATGAATTCGCCACCGGAGAAGTTCATACCCTCACCGATTGCCGGTTTGCCTACCGGGACAGTATTTTTAAACACGCGCTGCGGGATTTGGGGATCATACTCAGTGTAACTTTTGCCCTGCCCAGGTCGTGGCAGCCCAGACTGGGTTACGGCGATGTTGCCAGAGCGCTGGCAGAAATCAGTCACCCGGACGCCCAGGATATCAGCAGGGCAATCTGCGCAATCAGACTGGCCAAATTACCCGACCCGAAGATTACCGGCAACGCTGGCAGCTTTTTTAAAAATCCGCTGGTCAGCGCGGAGAGGCGCGACGCGCTGCTGCAACAGTACCCCGGGCTGGTCAGCTATCCACAGGCCGATGGCCAGTACAAGCTGGCAGCAGGCTGGCTGATTGAGCAGGCGGGCTGGAAAGGGCGCGCAATCGGGCAGGCGGCGGTCTATGAAAAACAGGCACTGGTATTGATTAATTCGGGCGGTGCGACCGGACGCGACGTTGTGGCGTTGTCTCAGGCGATCCGGCTTGATGTGCTGGCGCGGTTTGGGGTGCAACTGGAAGTTGAACCGGTATTTGTCTGAGCGAAACCGGAACGCAGTATTCCGGTTTCTTCAGACTGGACACCAGGCGTTCAGTCGTGATGATGCCAGTCTCTGGACTGAAACCGGTGACGTTCCATTTTTGCCAGCGCGCTGTTCATGGTCGCCTGTTGTTCCGGGCTTAACACCGCATAAAATGATTTCAGTGCAGCCAGCCGGGTCTGCATTGCGGACAGATGTTTTTGCATCATGGCCAGATGCTCTTCCAGTTTTTGCGGCGCCGACAGCTTCTCTGTGTCGGAATGCGCTGGTCTGGTCTTGCGCTCAGCCTCTTCTGCGGCCATTTGCTGATGAATGCTGTCAGTCAGTGTTTTCCATGCGGGCTCCTGGGTTGCCGTCAATTTCAGCGCATCATGCAGTCTGGCTTCGTGTTCCTGGATATGTCTGTCCATCTGCGCATGCATGCAGTCCGCCTTGTCTGCCGCATCTTTGCATGCGTCGTTGCCGTGTTCCTGCGCGAGGGCTCCCAATGCCAGGGAGGTTAAACCGACGGCTGCAAGGCCGAGCATAAATCGTTTGATCTTCATTGTTTACTCCGGAGTGAAATTGACAGGATTGGAGCACGCCTGGTGCCTGTCGGAATAGTAGAAGTTGTATGTGTCGTTAAAATGTCGGTGCCCGCCAGTTTTGTATCGACGTGTATATTGCTGCCGGCTGCAGAAACGAAAAATGCCACCGGAGTGGCATTTGTTCAGCGCCTCAAAACGTTATTTGCGCCGGGCTCTGGCATTGGCTGCAATGCGCATGCGCAAGGCGTTTAACTTGATAAAGCCGCCTGCGTCAGCCTGGTTATACGCGCCGCCGTCTTCGTCGAAAGTGGCGATGTTCATGTCGAACAGCGAGTCGGTTTTGGAATCGCGCGACATCGTGGTGACGTTACCCTTGTAGAGCTTCACCCGCACCCAGCCGTTGACATTTTTCTGGGTATGGTCGATCAGCGTCTGCAGTGCCAGCCGTTCCGGCGCCCACCAGTAACCGTTGTAGATCATGCTGGCATAACGCGGCATCAGGTCATCTTTCAGATGGGCGACTTCGCGGTCCAGGGTGATCGATTCAATTGCGCGATGGGCGCGCAGCATGATTGTGCCGCCGGGGGTTTCATAACAGCCGCGCGACTTCATGCCGACATAGCGGTTCTCCACCAGATCAAGCCTGCCTATGCCGTGCCTGCCGCCCAGACGATTCAGTTCGGTCAGCACTGTGGCCGGTGACATGCGTTTGCCGTTCAGCGCGACGATGTCTCCCTGTTCGAATTCAATGTCCAGGAATTCCGGCTGATCAGGCGCGGATTCAGGGCTGACAGTCCAGCGCCACATCGACTCTTCCGCTTCCGAGCTTGGATTTTCCAGATGCCGACCTTCAAAACTGATGTGCAGCAGATTGGCATCCATTGAATACGGTGCGCCGCCGTTCTTGTGTTTCATGTCGATTTCGATGCCGGCATCCTGGGCATATTGCAGCAGCTTTTCACGAGACAGCAAATCCCATTCACGCCACGGCGCGATGACTTTAATATTGGGTGCCAGTGCATACGCGCCCAGTTCAAAACGCACCTGGTCGTTTCCTTTGCCGGTAGCGCCATGCGAGATGGTGTCGGCACCGGTCAGCGCGGCGATCTCGACCAGACGTTTGGCAATCAGGGGGCGGGCGATGGAGGTGCCCAGCAGGTATTCACCTTCATAGACGGTATTGGCGCGAAACATCGGGAAAACGAAATCGCGCACGAATTCTTCGCGTACATCGTCGATGTAGATATTTTCCGGTTTGATGCCGAATTTCAGCGCTTTCTGACGCGCCGGTTCGAGTTCTTCGCCCTGACCCAGATCGGCCGTAAAAGTGACGATTTCACACTGATAGTTATCCTGCAGCCATTTCAAAATGACAGAAGTATCCAGACCGCCCGAATAGGCCAAAACTACTTTTTTAATATCGCTCATGGTTATCTCTAAAAAAATTGTTGAATTTAATTGTTTTCGGTGACCTTGCCGATCACCAGATATTCCAGCATGGCTTTCTGGATATGCAGGCGGTTTTCCGCCTCATCCCAGACCACCGATTGCGGACCATCAATGACTTCAGCGGCGACTTCTTCGCCGCGATGGGCCGGCAGGCAATGCATGAACAGGGCATCCGGTCTGGCGCGCGCCATTTTAGCGGCGTCGACGATCCAGCCGTCAAATGCCTTGATCCGCGCCTGATTCTCAGCCTCGTAGCCCATGCTGGTCCAGACGTCGGTATTGATCAGGTCGACATCCTGGCAGGCATCGGCCGGATTTTCAAACAGCGTGTAACTGGTTTGCGAATCCGGAATCCGGGATAAATCCACCTCATAGCCCCTGGGCGTGGAAACATTGAGATGAAACCTGAAAATATGCGCCGCCTGCAGCCAGGAATAAAGCATGTTGTTGGCGTCACCGATCCAGGCAACGGTCTTGCCGGTTATCGAGCCGCGATGTTCTACATAGGTGAATATATCTGCAAAGACCTGGCAGGGATGATGTTCGTTGGTCAGGCCATTAATGACCGGAACCCGGGAGTTGGCAGCGAAGCGTTCAATAATGTCCTGCCCGAACGTGCGGATCATGATGATGTCGCACATGCGTGACATCACCTGACCGGCGTCTTCCACCGGCTCGCCGCGTCCGAGTTGCGAATCGCGGGTATTCAGGTAAATGGCCGCGCCGCCCAGCTGATGCATGCCGGCTTCAAACGAAAGTCGGGTCCGCGTCGAGTTTTTTTCAAACACCATCACCAGGGTGCGGTCCAGCAAAGGGTGATAGGGTTGATATTCCTTAAAGCGGCGCTTGATGATCCGGGCCCGGTCCATGACATAGTTGAACTCGTCCAGCGTAAAGTCGGACATCTGCAAGAAATGTTTAATTGCCATAATTGGATGCGCTGCAGCACTGATGACTCAGTTGGATGCGTTGCGTTGTGGGTAAAAGATATTGTAGGAAGTGCCGGAGATTATAGTGGATTATCGTGCTGTTTTGCTCAGGGCGGCAGCCGTTATCCGGAAAAAACCGGGAATATAGCTGATTTTTGGAATTAAATTCAGTATTTCGATGTTTTCTGAGTGTTTTACTTATAGCCCAGCGTCTGCGCTGCTTCATGCACCAGTTGCTCGTACATCGCATGACGCATCCTGGAAACGGCACCGGTCTGGATGGCGCCAAGAATGGCGCAGCCCGGTTCGGTGTGGTGGTGGCAGTTATAGAATTTGCATGAGCCCAGGTAGGGACGGAATTCAGGAAACGCGCGCTCCAGCATGCCCTCGCTTAAATGATGCAGGCCGAATTCCTGAAAGCCGGGCGAGTCGATAATGAGGCTGTGCCCGTTCAGATGATAGGAGCGTACAAAAGTTGTCGTATGTTTGCCGGTGTCGAGTGCGGCTGAAATTTCACGGGTGGCGATTTCGGCCTCCGGAATCAGCAGATTGATCAGGGAAGACTTGCCCATGCCGGACTGCCCGATCAGGATGGTCGATTGTCCTTCCAGCAGCGGCAGCAGGGTGGCCAGAGTCTGTTCCGGATTGGTTTTGGCCGACACCAGGTGTACCGGATATCCCATCTCCCTGTACAGGTCGAGCCGCTTTTGCGCTGCCGGCAGCAGGGCAAGCACATCAATCTTGTTTAACAGCAGATGCGGTTTGATGCCGCCGGCCTCTGCAGCAACCAGCGCGCGCGAGATCAGATCATCGGAAAAGCCGGGTTCGGTCGCAACGACAATAAATAATTGCGTCAGGTTGGCCGCCAGCAGTTTCGAACGATACTGGTCGGAGCGATACAGCAGGGTTTTGCGTTCGGTGATCGACTCAATCACGCCCTGATTTTTGGAAGTCAGTTTATATTCGACCACATCGCCGACCGCCACGTCGCTCTTTTTGCCGCGCGTGACGCAGTTGAGCAATGCCTTTTCGGGAGCCTCCACCAGATAATGTCGGCCGTGCGCAGCCATGACCGTGCCCAGGAGCATGGGCATATCAGGAAAACGACTGCTGATAAATTGCGTCGACCTTGGCCGCGCAGATAAAATCATTTTCCGAGATTCCTCCTTGCCCGTCGTTGACGCTGTGGGTGTCAAACTGGATGACGCAGCGGTTGTAGGTCAGGATGATTTCCGGATGATGATCTTCGGCGTGGATGACGTAGGCAATCGCGTTGATAAAGGCCAGGGTTTCATAA
>Ga0364920_10061_pt1 | contig 52894 bp, 53 predicted proteins | sample SorcelJu500001C8_FD_206961 | JGI IMG/M metagenome (GOLD analysis project Ga0364920, IMG submission 206961) | Enriched cells from Trout Bog Lake Hypolimnion, Wisconsin, USA - BchlTB.June20.5000.01.C8 | ecosystem: Environmental > Aquatic > Freshwater > Lake > Hypolimnion/Profundal zone | place: USA...
TTGCAGGGCGATTTTACTTCCCACATCATGGACGGTTTGGGTGATAATTTGATGACGACCTTGTTCTTGACGGGTTGTTAATTTAGCAGAAAAAGGTGTCAAACGTCCGGCTCGATTAGGCGCAAATCCACCGGTGACAATTAAGCCAACTGATGCCTGAGCCCGCTCACGATAAAAAGCCGCTAGGCGCGCTAATCCGCCACGATCCTCTTCAAGACCGGTATGCATTGAACCCATTACAATTCGATTTTTGAGTGTCGTGAATCCCAGATCAAGCGGCGTTAACATTGCTTTAAAGGGTGTATTATCTACTTTTAATTCCATATTTATTCCTTCACTCGTCCTTTGGCTTAATATACTCGGGGCTATTGGACAGTTCAATAAAGATAGCGTAAGCTTTTTATATAGAACAATGAAATCAACCAAGGACATGGATATGTTAAAGGTCATCAAATCATTGCACTCTGTACTCATGCGATTCTCACCCTCAATTAAAATCACTATTCTCGCACTATGTTATAGCGCTTCACTTGCCTATGCTGCTGAGATGGACAATATTCGTGGAAAACGTTATTGCGAAGTTATCGTTGCGAAGAATCGTTGGACTTTATTTGTATACAATAGTTTCGGATTAAATGATTGCCCGGCCAAAACTTGGAGCAAAATGTCACCCGAAGTCCTGCAAAAAGAAACCAATGCAGCTTGGGTTAAGCTTAACGGTCCTCGCTACTGGATAATCGATGGCTTCAAAAACTCTCACGTCCTCAACTCAGAGCCTAAGATGCTTGGTGGGATAACCATGCGTGAAGCCGGTGTTTTACATCTAGGACTATCTGAAATAATGAAGGGTGCAACCCCTTACCTCACCCATACAGTTCATCGTCATACAACGTATGTGTTTCATGCGAATAGCCGTATTTATGAACTGGTTAATCCACAGGGCCAGGTTTATGTGATGCAGTCTTATAGCGTCCAGAAAAAACCACAAACAGAAGAAAGTCTAGTTAATTTAGGTGCTCAATTGAAGCTTCCTGCTGGATGGCGCTTCAAAACAGGCGTGTTAAAAGATGAAAAGCACTTGCCGACGCTCAATGACAAGGCTATCGTCATTCAAGATAATTATTCAAATACCTATCAAGAAGCACCCCATGATTTTCTTTAAATGAATACCGTTGGGCCTTAGGCCCAACATTTACAGTAATGAACAAAAATTTCGATAGCGCCAAAATAACGAGGCAAGTCTTACTCGACAAGATTTTGTAGATCCCGTATGATTTTAAGGTATTAGTCTCATTAGATGAAAAGGAATTAATTATGGCAGCAGAGCCTGCTACACCCGCCCTTCTCAATCGAATATCAATAAACTCGAGTAACCAATTATTACCGCAAGGTTACCTCCGATCCAAGCTCTTTGTCGCACCTTACACGAATAACCAAATTGTTGCCGCAGCCGGCCCTGTTCTTTCCCTCCTAGAAAGACTCTGCATTACCCTCACATTACCCGATATCACCCTGATTCGAGATAATCTCGAGCATGAATTAGGCGCATTCCGAAGTCGCCTAGGCCATTTAGCCATTTCAGATGAACTCAACGCGATTGCCTATTATTTGTTATGCGCTACTGTCGATGAAATCCTTGGCAAAAATTATTTGAGAATAAATGGACAATTTGCAGAGTTTTCTGCATTCACGCCGCCGTCACCACCGAATGAACCTGGTCCTGAAACTTATTTCTTTAATATTGTGAGTTATATAAAAGAGAGACCTAATCAATATCTTGATCTGATCGAGCTGGCTTATTATTGCTTAATTGCAGGTTTCGAAGGTCAACATCATGCTAAAAGTGATGGACGGATGTCTTTAGATAACCTGTTAGAAGACTTATTTCAAACTATTCAGCAGCATCGTGTGAATAAAACAAACCTCTTGTTCAAGAAAAACATACCCATAGACCCAGTCAAGCCGAGTCACAAACCATTATTAAATTTATGTGTGCTTGCTCTCTCCATACTATTATCGGGCGTTATCATGAGTTATCTCCTTCTTGAAAAGAAGGCACATGATCTCCAATCAGGACATCAAATTATTGCTATGTTGGATCCTAAATGAATAAAACACTAGACCTTTTGTGCGATGCGATTAAAAAAATATTAAATCGATTAAAATCACAATCACAGCCACTTTCTTTTGTATTATTAACAGGCATCAAAGAAGAAGGTAAAACAACCCTCCTCCGTCAAAGTAAACTTCATGCATACTCCTTTGATTCTGAATGTGATATCAATCTTTACTACAACGACCATGGCATCATTCTTGAACTAGATGATTATTGGATTAATCGCAACGAAAACTTACTTGCCAACACCTTCAAAAGACTCAATCACTGTCATCCCAATAGTCGAATTAGCGGCCTACTTTTTTGTGTCGATAGTAGTCATCTATTAAGCCTTGACTCGTCCCAATTAACTGAGCATTGCGCTCGATATAGACAATTGCTCGAACGAATTGGGCAAGCTTTAGAATATCGAATAGAAGCAGGCATCATATTTAATAAAATAGATGCTCTCGCCGGATTTTCAGAGTTCTTCCAATCTGAGCACCAAAGTGATCTCATCAAACCACTTGGTTTTTCGGTTCAGCAAGCAAACAATCGCAAACAGTTTATTGAATTTTTTAACCGTCAATTTGATATGATGCTTGAAACATTGGGGCAACAAACCATAAACAAGTTGCATCCTGCACGCTCAAGTGCAAAACGTACACTCATTCGTGAGTTTCCATTACAGCTATCCAGTTTACGTATTCCGATTCAAACTATACTGTCTCAAGTTTCTCCAAAGTTATTTCGTCTTCAAGCAATATATTTTACCAGTGCTGAGCAAGGTGGCGTCAGTATCGATCGCCTGAATAAAAAAATTGAAAATGAATACGCGCTCGTTGTACAAGATAAATTTCCTCAATCAAATAACTATCGTCCTTATTTCATTCAGGGTGCTATTTTTTCATTTCAAAAATGCACTAAATATCATCGCCCCCGTATCACGTTACAACATAAGTCGATCGCACTAGCCACCTGCTCTACCGTTGGATTACTCCTTGTGGGCCTTGTTTATCACCATATCAGTGCATCACGTTTATTAAATGAAGCGAATAATGAGTTAATTAATTATGAATTATCTATCAACAAGGACAACGCCAGCAGCGAAGCCCTTTATCATCTCACTTTAGCTCAAGCTAAACTAGACGCGATACGAACCACTCCCCTGGCAAGTAGTGTGATAGGTCAACTCCGAAATCAACTGCAATATGGCACCCACCAACAAATGCATGACAATTTCCTGCCCCATATCATATCTCAATTAGAGACCGTCATGCTTAATGCAGCAGAAACACAGTTCGAACGCTATCAAGCCCTTAAAATCTATTTAATGTTAGGTGACTCAACCCATTATTCTGAAGCTGAGGTAACCCATTGGTTCGAAAATTATTGGAAGAAAAATAACCCAACCGTATCGAATCAACGTGATGTTCAGCTACTCAAACAAGCACTTAAACAACCCGTACAGTCAATCAATATTGATCAGCAAATTGTGCGTGACATGCGCAACTATTTTAATGCGCTGCCCATGACTTATTTGTACTATGCCCTTGCAAAAAAAGACTTTCCTGCTGAGCTGCGTCCTATATCGATTGCAGGCTTTAATCTTGCCGCAAGGGAGATCCCCGCTCATTTAACAAAGGCAGGGTTTAACCAAATCATGGAAAAACTCCCCAAAATCAGCGAACAGCTTACACGTGAAAATTGGATTTTAAAGCGCCAAGATATTAAAAACCTACATGAGCAATTACAAGAAGCCTATACAACAGAATATACCCGGTGGTGGCAGAACTTTATTTCTAATACGCATCCACAACACTATCAAGGATATAAGGAAGCGCGCGCGTTGACGCAAACCATCGAACAACATCATTCCATTTCAGCGTTAATTCAATTAATCCAGCAAGAAACAACACCAGATACGGGTAAATACCATAAAATATTCAACAATCGTATTGCTCATCAATTCACAGGGATTAACTTATTAACAACGACAGCAGTCAATGAACTCAATCAAACCATGGCAGAGTTAGATAAATTTCTATCCACCATCGCTTTAGTTCATGATCAGGGAAGAACTGTATTTGAGCTAACTAAATCACGCTTTATTAACGGTAATGCAGTTGATCCTTTGAGTATGCTATATACGCGAGCACGACAGTTACCTGCACCTGTCTCTGAATGGACCAAACAAATTGCTGATGATACCTGGGTTATGTTCATCAATAATAGTAAACAGTACCTCAATCAACAATGGCAGAAGCAAGTCTATGGAGAATACCAGACGCATATTTCCAATCGCTTCCCATTTGATACACAGGCCCAGGAAGAAATTAATATCGCCGATTTTAACCGCTTTTTTAACCCAAATGGGGTGCTAACACACTTCGCCAATGAAAATATTCGGCCATTTTTAGATACCACCAATCCTCAATGGAAACCCAAGGAGTTAGACGGGTATGTCATTCCCATTTCAGAGAAGCTTATCGATGAACTGATTCGAGCGAATGTTATTACCAAAATGTTCTTCCCAAACAATAACATCAGTAGTCGTGTTGAATTTTCCCTGCAGAAAATAGAACTTGATCCCATTGTGTCTCATCTGAAACTCATGATTGGCAATATAACACTGGATGACAATCAATCTAGCGACTCCGACGTATACTTCAATTGGCCATCATTTGATGCAAAACTCTCTCTCACTTCTATTGATGGGAACCACTACGAACTAGATGAATCTGGACCATGGGCTTTCTTTAAAATGCTGCAAAAAGTGAATGTCATGGTAGATAATGACGATAGCTCTAGTCTGCAAATCCTTTTTGAGGTGAATGGGAATTCTGGTCGCTACTTATTAAAAACACAAAATCAAATCAACCCTTTTAGCCCGGGGATATTGGCTGGATTTAATTTAAATGAAGATCTCGCGTAACGACTCACAATTAATCTTCATGCTGTTGTCCCACTAGAAAGTGCGATCATTGCACGAGACTCTCTGATTTTTTAGCAGGTGGCGTCTGCACTACACTATGGGCTGAAACCCATCTACACAGTCCAATTCTCTTACATCCGTATCCCTGTTGTCCTTGATGACAGGCGTTGGAAAAAATACGAATTTTGGTGGTAAATCATCCCGAAGTGCTTTTTGATTTGGTTTATTTAATCTCATTGTTTTACCCTGCAAATCCATACTAAAGGACTGCAAAATATCTTCTTCTATCACTGCGTACGTTTGATGAACTTTTTTCAATTGATTCGTTTCTTTATCAAGAGTTGAGCGGGAAGAGTAACTCCAACCAGCCAGGCTAATGCCAGCCATAAACATCATAAATAAGGTAAAATTGCATGCTAATAGCCAATCATCAACATGCCCTTTATCAATTTCATGATGAGTATAATTGGTCATGATAAAACCTAAAATACCGACGAGAATAACCCATTTCAATTGATTTATTATCTGTAAATCAAGCTGTTGGCGCAGCAGTCGATCTTGATTTCTGTACTCAAGAGCTGTTCCTGCCATAACGACATTGATCCACTCTAGTTTTTTCAACACGCTCATCAAATCACGACTGTCGTACAAGGAAAGCAAAGCATCTGCGACAAGCTCTGGTCGATTCACCATGGGCAGTACGTGGTCGAGGTTCATTCGATTCACTGCCAACTCATCAAGAAGTGCCTGTTCACATTGACGCAACATTTGTTGGTGGCTCTCTATTTTATTCAAGCGGGACAATACATTTTTAAGAAACAATTCATCAGACGAATTTGGATCGGAAATGGGCGCGTCAAGCAAGTTATGAATAATACGAAAACAATTTTTAATATATGTTTCAAGCATAATTTCGATCTCATATCACCAAGTGTTAAATTTAGTGCATTGTATGTTATATCATCATTTATTGGGAAGCATTTTCACATTGGGATCGGTGACAGATGAGTCATTACAAATATTTTATTCATTCAATGGGTTTTAAGGCATACTAATGATATGGATAAGATTAATCAACGGAGTTGAATCGTTATGTTTTATCATTTGGTTCATAAAATAAAACATCTTATTGTCACCCTCAGATTCAGTCTGTTATTTATATTTATTACCCTTTTTCTCACAACTTCATTATTAATTATTTCTATTACCTCAATACGTTTTACTAAAACATTATCTTCTTCGGCTATCCAACTCATGAATTATGCTTCTTCGTCTGTATTACGAGAAGTAACTATTAGCATCACTCCTGCGGCAACTCAAAGTGAGTTTACTGCACGGCTTATTCAACAAGATGTATTAAATTATCAAGAGATATTACAAAATAAAGAGTCCGGTTTAATTAATTATACTTACTATCTAGTAAAAAATATGCCCTTAGCTATGAGTGCATATTGGGGCGACCAATATGGGGATGTGGTTTTTACTCGAAAAGAGCCTAATGGGATTATTACTACAGATGTTTATCTACGTAAAAGCTCTCCTGCCACACACACAACGATCTATAGGGATAGTGAAGACCATATCATTCAACGCGTTAGCTCCACCGATCTAGGTTATGACCCTCGTTCTCGACCCTGGTATATCAAAGCGGAGCACGCCCAGAAAACAATTTGGACTAATATTTATTTGTTTCATGATACGCCAGACAAGGGGATTACGGTTGCTTCACCGGCCATTAAAAATAATCAAACTACTGGGGTATTTGGAATAGATATCACCTTGGGTTACCTGTCACAATTTCTTACCAAGCAAACGATCACACCGAATGGATATGCTTTTATTATTAATCGAGAAGGCGAATTAATCGCCTACCCACAAAGAAAACCATTCACTGAACTCAAAGTGACACCTGGTGAGTTTACCAAGGTTAATTCGGTATCATTACCCATTATCAGCGGATCCTTTGATGCATACCAAAAAAGCAAGGAGCAACATCTCACATTTTTCTACCGTAATCAGGGGCAATCCTATCTGGTAACTTATGAACCAATTCAGGATCTTGGCGCTTATGGTTGGTTAATTGGCGTCATTGTGCCTGAAAATGATTTTACTAAGGATTTAAATCGAATCAACATCATTACGTTAAGTATCAGCGCAATTATTTTATTACTAGGCATCCTATTGGTCTCTAGTTTAGTCACTCAAATTATTGGTCCAATCAAATTATTGGTAAAAGAAACAGAAAATATTAAAAACTTCAATCTAGATGGCGAAATCACGATTAATTCCAAAATAAAAGAAATACTGTCTTTAAGAGATGCCATTCGAGCAATGAAAATAGGACTTAAATTATTTCAACGCTACATTCCCAAAACACTGGTGAGACAACTGATTGAATCAGGAGAGAATATTCGTACTGGTGGGGCAAGAAAGCAATTAGCTGTATTTTTTTCGGATATTGAGAATTTCGCTACCCTCTCAGAAAAAACCGAGCCCAATCTACTGATGACCCAACTATGTGAATACTTCGAGGCGCTCTCGGCGATCATTGGCAGTAAAGGGGGCACTATTGATAAATATATTGGTGACTCAATCATGGCTTTTTGGGGGGGCCCCACTACCGGACAATAAACCCTGTATCCATGCCGCATATGCAGCATTAGAATGCCAAGCTAAATTAAGTGAGTTAAATTCAATGTGGAAACAGCAAGGTAAACCACAATTGAACACACGAATTGGAATTCATACCGGCGAGGCAATTGTGGGTAATTTAGGTTCCTCAGAGCGATTAAACTACACGGCTATCGGCGATACAATCAATATAGCGAGTCGTCTTGAGGGCATTAATAAAAACTATAAAACGAACATCATTGTCAGCGAAGCAGTCTATGAGCAAATTAAACATCTATTTGCTTTAAGATTAATTGATTGTGTGATTGTGAAAGGACGTACGCAAACTAGCCTTTTATATGAACTATTAAGCGATGATATCCGCAATCTAGATTTCGATCTCAACCTTTACCGTCGTCACTTTGAACAAGGATTCACTGCTTACAAGCAGCAACAATGGGATAGCGCACTCGCTGCATTTGCTGACTGCTTGAAAATTTACCCCCATGACATCATTGCACCTATTTTTATCGCGCGATGTCATTCTTACCAAACAACCCCTCCTGCCCCTGACTGGAATGGTGTCTCAATGTAAAGAGAGCACGTTTATTTTTTTAGAACGGAAAAATAAATACGCATGAATTCCCATTAAGCTAGAATTTTTATTGCTTGAGCCCTCGTACAACGATTTTCAATCAAAACTAAGATTGGCGCGAGTAAATAAATAAGTCAAACTTAAACTATTATTCAAACGAGCTAATGTTTGTCCTACAGCTTGAGCATAAGAGTCACTGGCGAACGTTGGTAGAATGTATTCAGAAGAAAATCCGCCTGCCGAAGTAAGATAAATTTGGTGTTTTTTGCTATTAATCAATTCGATTTCTATCGAGGTCTCAGCATTCAAAATCACTGGGGTCCAAGCCTGTGAATGATGCATTTCATGATCGGTAAAGTTGGTATTCTTAATATCTCCTACAGTCACAGGTAAAGTAGAGCTAGCTGTTTCAATAATATGCGAGTTAAAAAATCCTGCTTCTAAACCGAAACTACCATCCACATTCCATTTGACTTTAGGGATCAATTGCGCATTACCCCCAAGGGTGATTGCGCCACCTAAACCATAAAAATTCGCCCCATACATCAACGTATCTTGAATATTTGAATTATAAACAGGCATCTGCGCATTATTAGAATTTGCCAATCCGGTATAATGAGCCATCAAGCTTTTGGTCAGGTGGGTCCATTTGATCCCCCATCCTTTGTAAAAGTGAATCGCATGTATATCCGAACCTTCCAGAGAAGGCGTGATCACCAAAAAATCGAGATTTTGATACATATATCCAGCAGTTGAACTCGCAGTGGCTGGCCCAGCAAGCTTACTGAAACCGGTACTGAGCACGCTTCCAAATTGGGTGAGTTCATTGTACAAAAAATCCCCCGGTTCTTGGACGCCAACCGTCTGAACACGTGAGGTATTGAGGCTGGTAAAATTCAGTACATAACCAAGAGTCTTTTCCTCATTGGTGTGGTAGCCTAATTTCGCTTCAAACCCCCAATTAGCGCCTACCTTTGGAATATAGTTATTAAAAGTGCCGCTCGTGGTGGTCGTTTCGGCATACGAGGTACCGCTAAGTCCGCCACCATTCATGAAGCCATAAATCGCAGAAGCTGAAACAAAAATATGTTTTTTATCGAATTGTTCTAAATGGAAAACATAATCCGTTTTGTCATCAATTAATTTTTCTGATGATTTATTTTTTTCTTGTGCTACTCGTTTGTCTTTTTTTGTCTCATTTAAAACATAGTCTGGCGAGGTTACTTGGGTTTGCGTGGTCGCATGATTGGATGAGTCAAGGTGATTAGTATTCTGACCAAAAGCAAGTCCATTCATAACTAATAAGACACTATAAAAATAAAGCGGATACCGCATCAATCAATACTCACAATTTCATCATGTTAAACTTTAAAAATCATAACCTACGTATTTTCTTGATGCTAGTAAAAATATGTTTATTTCATTTAAATGATAACGGCCCATCCATTTCCGACAAGCGCAGGACGTCGAAAATGGGTGGAAGCAGCGAGTTACTCTAAATGTTTTATCATGAAGCGTATCATTTGATAGGAAGCATTTTCACATTGGGGTCAGCGGCATATGCATCCAAAATATCTTGAACCAACTGTTGGACAACACTATTTTTTGCATCATCTTCAATAAGCACCATTTCTGTTTTTAATTGATCCAGACGTGACTCTAATTCCTTGACGATACTACCATTCGGGAACAAGGCAGCAAGAACCCTACGAGCCTCTCCTGGGCCAATTTGGCGATACAAATGATTACGCACGACAGTATCTTCAGCCGTCGTACTAAAGGCCCATAACTCCACTGGTCCTAATGTAAGTGTTAATAGTTGAATATTTAAACCCGATTTTGTTGCAAATTGAACAAGGAAAGTGGCCCCACCTAATCGTGGCCCATGAACACGCGTACGAAGTGCAACTTTCGCAGTCTCTGAAAGTCCGAAAATCTTACATGTCTTTTCGACAGCTTGTGAAGGGCCGGCATCCATAATATAAATGGATGTGGCAAACTCAATCATCACAGGATCAAAGTCATCAACAGATTGAGACAGTAAAGCGATTTGAACTTTCCACTTACGACCCTCTCGCATATCCACAATCACCTGATCGCGAACAGCCGAAGCTTTCGATGTTCGATGAAACTCATCATATACAATACGCTTTGGATCTTCTCGAATCTCGATAATCCGTTGCTTGTGATATTCCTTATATTGTGAAGGAATGATCGTAATACTCTCCTCCGTCAGATAGTAATGCCGTGCCATGACATATCGAGCCAACATATACATTACTGCAGTTTGACGATCAGCGGCTTCACCACCACTCTTGGCGACCTCATCCAAATCTAAGGAAATAACCCGCGCGTCACCCAAATCAAAACTGGTCACACGAGATAAAATAGAATACTCTCGCACCGCTCCCGAAATCATACGCGAAAAAGCATTAATCAGTGACTCACCCGTTGGCGCTACAATTTTTTCATAGAGATCTTCTATCGATGGGGTACGACAAATTGATGCTGCATCTGCCAATAGAGGCAAGGCATAACGTTGTGCCAACATAGCTTCATGAATGAATCCAGCTGAAAAGAGAGAATCTGTGACTTCCCACCAAGTGGACTTCGAATCACGTACAAAGCCAATTTCCTCTAAAATCCCATCAATTAACTCTTCTAACCCCGGCGCATAGGGGGTTGGATTAAACTCATCTGCGAATGATTTATAAAGTTCATCGACGACCATACCAGCAAGATCAGGCATGGCATCATAAGGCTTTTCAGCACCCAAAGGTGTTGTCAATAATGTGAGGAAATTAACCAGGAACGATCGCTCAGAGGCCGTAGGATATCGACATCCAAGTTGCGTATCAAAAGGATTAATCGAATAATCAGGTGTCATTCGTAAACGGTGATATGCCACCAGATGTCTTTTAGAGACAGGTAAAGCCTCTCTTAAAAGTGAAATTAATCCACTACTAGAGGGGCCAATATCAATAATCGAAATGCGGGGTAACCGTGTTAACCCACCAGACAAACATAAGGCTAAGTTTATCGCATTGGATAGTACCGACTTACCGGAACCAGGACGTGCGTATACCAGATCAATCCATGTTGTTTGCTGAGAAGATCCGGGTTGAAAAGGCCACGGCTTGCCATCGGGGGAGCGCAATAACAAAGCACCCGTGGTCCATGAAGATGCGGGACGCGTAATGGGTAACATGGTTATCACATCATCGAGCGGTGCAACGGAGGGAATAGCCAAACTACGCGTTGTTGTCGCCAACATACTAGACACAAACCCACCAAAAGGGTCACCACATATTTCTGATACATCCGTAGAGCCCCATCCTTCAATCGCCTTAACTAACTCTGAACTTCGTCTTCGTAATAAAGGCAAATTACTTTCTGGTGCCCAGGTTGTTGCAACAACCCGCAAGCGAACGATAACATCATCCGTATTAACCTTTAGATAATTGAGCAGATTCACAGAGTCACTAATCAGCCTATTTTGGGATGAGGAGAAACTCAGAATCGCTGATAAAAGCCCTTTTAATTTGATCGTTTCAGCGCCTTCACTTTCTACAAAAAAGGAAATACGCCAAGGCACATGAGAAGGAAGAATTCTTGTAAACAAAGCCATAAATCCACGAATTTCTTTCGGGAATAAATCAATAAAAACAGATGAATATATCTTTGTGCCAATTTTAACCGTACGTAAATCAAGCGTCTCACCATCTCGAGGTATAATCTGTTTAGCAATTGGTGGCCACAACAAGTCCGATACATCCCCCTCAAAGCCATTAATATCACGAGGATATAGCTTATCTCCAGGCAGGGATGCACGCCAATCATCCGATGTGAAATCCGGATCTGAAGTCATTCGAATCGCATGAATCGCATCGTGTACATTAACTAGACTAGCTAAAATATTTAATGTAGAAAAATCATTCATAATAGAACGTACATAAGCATCGTGTGCATCGCGTAATTCAGGTATTGCCGCATGGGGTGCTTGAGCATTTTTAAACGGTGGTAATTTATTGTCACGAATCATTTTAATTTTTGATTTAGTTGCAATCTTTAACTGATCATTTGGCAACATAAAAGGACGTGTATATAAAACAAAGTACACCCTTTCTTCAGCACAATAATCGGCTAAATAATCAACTCTTTCCTTAAAAAGATCATCTAGATTTAGCTCAACACGTTGTGCAGTGGCCCTAGCGGGAGCATAGATATCAGAAATTAACTTATGTATATTTTGCTTATCATGACTAAAAAACACTTGGAAAGCATGCCCAGCACGACCCATTGCACCTTGAAACGCGTTAGTTAGCCCAGCGACTAAGGTATCAAATTCATCTTGTCCTGAAAGCGCCGTCACCCCTTCAACTTTTATCAATGTAAGCAATGAACCATCGTGATTGACTAAAACAGTCGGACTATCTGCTGTATCCAATTCACAATAAGATTCTGTCGTTTGCTTCAATGAAGTTGATATCCATGCTAAAAAGGTATCCACACCATCAAAAAATGATTCCGCCCAATTTGCCATGATTTATTCCTAGTTTTTCTCCGAAATTTCTTCCAGCGCGCTCGCAGCCCATTCTTCAATTTGCCTACGAAATTTTGCGCGAGAAGGCAGGAGGCGAATATTTTTGAAAATTTTGTCGTTAGTTTCTGAATCAGTGGCACCAGAATCAATAATTAATTGGCCCAAAATGGCAGGATTACTCGTTCCCTCACCAAACTTATTTTCAACCAACTCAGATCTTGATTTAAAATGACGATATATATCTTGCGCACTCATTTTATAACCCGTGTCATTGGTAATTGCACAAAATAGAACATGACACAAACTATTTAGCTCAGATTGTGATAATTCCGGTAAGTAAATGAGCGACCCGCCACCATAACCACCGAGGCCAACCGATTCAATAAAAAAACATTGTGCGCAGAAACAACATGCCGTCGCTAGATTAGAAAGTTTATTATTTGCATAATTGAGATCAAGATTAATAACCTCTTGAAATTTCTTCGCTTGAAAACCACAAAATTTACAGGTGTAACGATCTCGACGAAGAACCTTTAATTGAAACTCATTAAAACGAGGATCTACCTTTCTAGCTGAATAAAGTCGCCATGCTCCGGGACTTGCAACAAGCTTGAGCGCGTTCTGATTATTAGCCATCGTCATAGCTCTTATTCCTGCAAAAAGTCAATATAGGTTCGATTTAGATCCGCTTTTGTCTTATTTAAATATCATCGTCAAGCATGAGGTAACATGTCGATAATGCAAACTAAAACTTATCGACATGTCTAATCATTATTTAAATACGCTACCTGTTGGACCAGCTGTCGTTGCAGAACCGAATATTGTAGAGCCAGCAACACTCAAGACTGAAGGTAAGAACAACAGAGCAGCAGCAATAAATAATAACGCAATAGGTGTTCCAATTGGCACTTGCTGAGGATTATCTTTATGCATCTTAAACTTCATGATGGCACCAATCGAAAAAGCAATACCCGCTAAATATGAGCCCCCTGTAATGAGCTTAGTAACCTGAGTGAATGATGCAGTAATTGTAGAAGCCACACCACCTAACGTTGTTCCTGTAGCATAACTTGCGGTAATTGCGCAAAAAGTACCGGCACTGATAACAGATGAATACCAGGCGACTTTTTTTAATAATTTTTTAGTTTCTACTGACTTAGTCACGCTATTTCTCCTTGATAAAATTAAACGAAATACCAATCTCAATTCACTAATATCATTATGTACCATAAAGCGTATTATTAATAATATTAATTGTTTGAACAATATTAATGGCTAGAATACCGCCAAACACATGAACAAATCCTTTTCCTACTCCACCCTGCTGGCTCCCAGATGTTGAACGAGCGATCATCAGCCACCCCTTCACAAAGGCCCATAAGCCAACGGTTTGGATGATTATCGTTAATGGCGCACCAATATAAGAGTTTCCAAATAGCGAGCTTAATGTACTATTGCTGGTTGTTATCGATGAATATTGTAAAATACTAGAACTGCCAAAAGTAGTGTTTAACATCACGTGAACTGCTGTTGGCAAATAGATAAATACCGATGCCACGATCAAATACAACAACGGCTCCTTCACACTGGAGCTTGTTGCACTTGATTGCCGTTGTTCGCCCAGGGTTCTCAATGAATACATCGCCTTAATTGCGAAACCGATCCCCATCAAATAGGCGCCACCACTAATTAATTTTTGAACTGGTCCCAAATTATTAGCAACGTTGTTTAATAAATCAGCTTGGCTCGTTATCCAATTAATTATCGAAGATCCTGCCATCGATTGTTCCCTAAAAATAGAGTTAAAGTCAGCTATCGAGTTGACTAAATTTGATCACACGTCCTGAGGACGTTAATATGCGGCCCTCGCTAGGCTCAATCAACTTCACAACGCCATATCCTGGAATGCTTGAACCATCTCGAACGGTCATGGTTGCACCAGCTGATGAAATTAACCAAGCACGCCCTGGAATCACGGCTTGTATATAATATACCAGCTTACCTACACGATTCTTGGGGTGCTTAATAACTCGTACATGCCGCTCATGAGATTTTGCATGTGCCGTTAATATCGCAATCTGTTGAGATTGTTCAGCGATTTGGCTAGCCAAGCTGTTAATGGTTTGATTAAGTTGATCGATCTTGGTATTAATATCTGCAACATTAGACGAAAGCGTAACAACTTGATTATTCAGATTATTCATATCTGTGCCTAAGGTTTGCTGAGTTACTTCGAGTGCAGATAATTTTTGAGAAACCTCAGGCGATGGTTTAGATGGGGTCACAATTTGAGGTGGTTGATTAATGATTGGTTGCGGTATAGGTATTTGCGATTGCATAGGCGCTGGCGCAGGTGGAAGAGATGTCGTTTTAGAAGACGATACCGAAGAAATAAACTTATAAACAATCATGGCAATCAAAACGGCAACAACAATGATTATCGCCTTCACTATCATGGGGTTATTCAAACCAGGGGACGGTGATTGACTCCCTGTATCAGATGATGTGCCTGATCCTGATTGATCCATGTCCGAGGACATGTCATTCATATCAGAAAATTGATACTCATCATTCATATTTTCTTCTTGTTCTTCTATTTTATCGACCATTTCACACCTACCAGTGACGTTATAAAGTGGTTAAATCCTGCGTAAACAAGATACCCATTGGCGTACCAGCAAATACTTCAACTGTCGTCGGTGTACTAAACTGTTGTTGGGCTGCTTGGCCCCAGCTCTTACCCAACGTAGCCATACCTATCACAGCATTTTGAAGCGCCGAACGACCGATACCGTTCTGTACGGTAACATTATCCCCACCGGCCGTTCCACCAATCGTAACTGTCGTATTAGCAGATTGGAAAGCATTACCAAAGCCCTCTAAGAAGGATGAAGCAAACAATGAACCATATCGTAGCAAATAGTGATGATCCGCTCGGCTAGATAACGCTGTCTGCGCCGTATTTGCATCGATTGCGTAGGCACTAATAGCTGTTGATTTAGCGGCGCCAGGAACAGACATGGTATTAAAACTAATAACCAGACTATCTGAATTAGAAGGTAAATTAAAGCTACCAATTAAACGGGCACCCTTGAATTGCCCGGAAACAATCGTCGCCAGAATAGGTCCAGGTTGATCACTATTAACGGATGTATCCAACACAGCGAATATAATATCGCCTGTTTTAAGTAAAGCTTTTGTTTGAGCTGGACCCTGCCCAGGAGCCCCCGGCAATTGTCCTGGTAACCCATTGATAGCATTAGCTGCTTGCTGAGCAGCCAGCGCATCAGCAGGCACCAACGCATCCTCAGGAGTACCGACGTAATTTTGTTGTGGTGGCTTCCGCCACTCTTGCAATGCTTGATTAGCAGCAGATAACATCAAACCGGCTCGTTGTTGAATTTGCAGTTGATATCTTTGATCCGACACTTGTTGGTTCTGACGTTGTAAAATTTGTTGCAATTGCTGTGTGCTAGCAACTGCTGATGGTGCTTGCTTATCGGATGGTGATTGAATACTTGGAATAGCCGGCACATTTGACTGATTAGCACCAGGAAGTTTAGCATTAGACAACCCAGCAACTTGGGAGTTAGAAGAACCAAACGCTTGTGGATTAGAGGTGGCAGCGAGTTGCGCACTCGTTGATGAGGAAACCGGTGAACTCGAAGTCTCAACTCCAGCAGCTTGAAGGTCAGCATCACTGAATCCAGCCGCTTTGAGCGCTGATGCTGTCAATCCGGCATCCTTCAGTTGCTTGGCAGTGAAGCCTGCCGCTTTCAAATCAGATGGCGTAAATCCTGCGTTGAGTAAATCCTTGGCACTGAAACCTGCAGCCTTAAGATCGCCAGCGCTAAATCCTGCAGCCTTTAACTCAGCAGCAGTAAATCCCGCAGCTTTTAACTGAGCTGCAGAATAGCCGGCATCCTTCAATGCAGCCGCACTGCAACCCAAGGTTTTTTCGATAGTTACTGCGGATACCCCTTGTGCATAGGCAGTCTTTAAGGAAGCTGCACTGCAATTATGAATACGCCCAGCAGCGATAATTGCTGAAGGTTGAATTCCGGCATCAACCAGATCTTGAGGTGTAAATCCAGCGGAAACGAGATCATCTGGTGTAAAACCTGCCGCTATCAATGATTTTGCGTCATATCCAGCAGCTTTTAATGCTGCTGCACTGGCACCATTGAGACGATGAATTTTCTCAGGACTGACCCCCGCAACATAAAATGCATGAAGTTTATCAGGGTCCAATCCAGCCGCTCGAATCTCATCGTCAGATAAACCCTGTGCCTGCTTCAACTGTTCAGGAGTGAATCCTGCAGCCAGTAGCTCTTTCGGTGTGAAACCAGCACTCATTAAATCCTTAGCGCTATATCCTGCTGCTTTCAAAGCTGCAGCACTGCATCCATTTAGCTCATGAATTCGTTGCGCCGATACCCCAGCTAAAAATAATTCATGTAATTTAACAGGATCACATCCAGCAGCGCGAATTGCTGAGTCTGAGGCGGCTTGTGCATTTTTAATTTGATCAGGTGTAAATCCGGCTGCAAGTAATTGTTGCGGTGTAAATCCAGCATCGAGTAATTGCTTAGCATCATATCCTGCTGCTTTTAATGCTGCTGCACTACATCCATTTAATTGATGAATACGTTGAGCTGATACCCCTGCTAGAAATAACTCGTGTAATTTAGCAGGATCACATCCAGCGGCACGAATTGCTGAATCCGAAGCAGCTTGAGCATTTTTAATTTGATCGGGTGTAAATCCAGCCGCAAGCAATTGTTGTGGGGTAAATCCTGCATCTAATAATTGCTTGGCATCATATCCCGCAGCTTTAAGTGCTGCTGCACTACATCCATTTAGCTCATGAATACGTTGAGCTGAAACCCCCTGCAGATACAAGGCACGTAATTTCACTGGGTCACAACCAGCCGCTTGAATCGCTTTATCAGAAGCCATCTGAGATGCTTGAATTTGCTTGGGGGTAAAACCAGCTGCAGCCAAATCGTCATCTGTAAATCCAGCAGCTTTCAAATCAGCAGCAGAACAGTGAGCATATTTTTCGATAAGCACCGCACTCACGCCAGCTTGTCGCTCATTTTCTAAGGCCTGCTGGTTACAGCCAGCCTGAGTAATTTGATCGGGCGTAATGCCAGGTGGCAGTTCATTTTCAGCGGCACTCACATCATCTGGAGAATACCCTGCATTGGTAAGCTGCGCAGGTGTCATTCCAGCATTGAGCAAATCACGTGCGGAATATCCGGCATCCTTCAATTGATTTGGAGAAAACCCTGCGTGCGCCAAATCTGCTGCCGTAAAACCTGCATTTCTTAAGTCTTCTGCTGAATAACCAGCAGCTTTGAGTTGATTAACACTGCAACCATTAATATGCCTAATGGCAGAAGCTGAAACACCAGCGTCATGTAATTTTCTAAGTGCATCAAGTTGGCAACCCGCCTTGCGAATATCATTAGCCGTCATGCCGTCAGGTATTCCACTTGCGCGGATTATATCTTGACCAGGGTAACCTGCACCTTTAAGCTCGCCATCTGAAAAACCACCATCTTTCATTTGCTGAGCAGTGAAACCAGCTGCTCTTAACTCACAGGCGTCAAAACCACAATCTCTTAAGCGAGCGACTGAATAACCTGTATCCTTCAGCTGAGTAGCACTTACGCCAATCTCTTTTAGCGCCGTGCAGGAGCAAACCTGTTGAAGATCCGTAAATTGATAACCAACGTCATGCAGTTGCATACAACTACAACCTTTCTTCAAGTCACTTATCTGTGCGCCTTGACTAACAACCTTATCAACAACCGCTTTACTACAGGAAGCATCTTTCAGATTTTGAGCCCATAAGGTCTGTTGAACTCCGCCCTCATCTTCCCGTGCCAATGTCGTAAATCCAACCCCAGCTTGCCCATGTTGAGGACCAATAACTGATACGCCTTGACCTACAACTTGTGTGCGGATAATGGTAGGAATTGCACTAGAGCCTTGTTCTAAAGCACTCTGGGCCTGATTGACATTCTGTTGTTCTTGTAGATTGGCGTATTGTACTGTTGGGTTTAAAGCACCAGGTACTGACTCTATACTAGCTGTTTCGCCAGATAAATTGACCGATGCAGCGGATCCTAGATGCTCCGCTGAATTGATTTTAACAAATCCAATAATAACCGCGGTCAATAAGAGCACAATGGTAATGACAATTATAATTCGCGTGCGAGTATTGGTAAACAATGACTTTAAATTCGCTTTTTTATCGGCCATTTGATTATAACCCTTCTACCTTGAGTTGCATGACTTTACCATGCCAAGAAACCAATAGAACTGGTGTTTTTTGCATCTCATATGCATGCATTCCATCAGCACTAGTCATACTGGCTATCCAACCTGGAGATAATATCGTCAAATTAGTACGGACATATATTTTATCTCCAAGGATCCACGCTCTTGCATCACCACCTGAAACCGTCAGATGTAAACTGCCATCAGGCGGTACCCCTTCCAATACATGCAATAAAACATCGCTTGGGTTAGGTGGAAGCCCTTCCTCTAGCGGTAACGACTTTGCATTCGGTCCATAACCTTGTATTCTTAAATCAACACGATAATCAACCGCCTTCTGTCCAGGTATCAATGTCAGCATGACAGGGGTATTCAAACCCTTCAAACGAACAGCTAAATTACCATAGTTATAGAGCTTCGAAGCTTGAATCATCAATGTATTACTCACTTTATCCCATTGGATATTGAATGAGTCTGGATCACCTAGGTCGTAAGCTTGAATAGGCCAAGGCGCACCAGTCACATCTAGAAAAACCAATGAAGACACAAAGCCTTGTGCCAACCGAATAACCGGCGGCGTTGAACCAGGTGACAGATTAACAAATTGCGAAGTTGCCGTTGGTTTAGGTGGAGTCCCCACGGGAGAGTCTATAGCAAATTCTGTTGTTTGATATTTCTGTTTTAAATCAAGTATACGATCGGGTGCTAAAGGAAAGAGTTGACTTGTAACACTATCAAATGCTTTTGAGTCAATGACTTCCTGGTCAGACTGCGTAGGTGTCACTGGATCGGCTGAGTTGCTCTGCTGTGAAGGTGCTGCATTGGAGGCTTGTGCCCCCGATGCACCAGCAGAGCTAGTTTGGTTTGATTTAGTATCTTTGTTCTGATTCGATTGATTGTTGGCTGGACCATTACCGGATTGAGATAATTTCTGTTGTAATAATTTGAGCTGTTGGAGTGCTTGTTGACCACCGTCATCTTGTTGCGCAGCAAAAATTTCACTCGAGAAAATGGCCCCTAATAACCCTAGAGATAAATAACAGCACTTTATTAAACGATGTTTTTTATTCATCAGCTTATCCCACCACTTGCTAGCCCTACAACAAATTGAGAAATGCCAATGCCTCTCGGCGACTCAAGCGTAGATATTCTTGTTACTAACATCGTAACAACAATATTCTGCTGGGTAAACTCACTGGCGCTTTGATAGGTTACTAATATAGGCATTTGTATTCGCCACGAAAACCGACCATTTAAAATGCCCTTCTGTAAAATAATTGGCGCGCGTGTTGCTACAGCCGAAACAATTAATTTTTTAGTTTTTACTTGATCAAGATTTCCCGAATCATCTAGGGCTTGGACAAATTGTTGCCATCCATCTGAAGTAAAATAAGTCGAGGCAGCCTGTAACTCATCTGTATAATTCACAAAATTATAAGAAAATGATGAGATAGCAGCCTGATTAGCCCATTGCAAAATGGCAGAGTCAGATTGGTTCGGCTCATCAAACGGAACCAATGGTGTAATTCGACCGTTAACACTTGTTGCAAAATACTTTGGTTCCGGAGGATGCATTACCATATACAGCAAAAACAAAGAAAGAATCGCAACGACAGAAACAGTCAGGAAAAGAGCCAATGTCAATTTTCTTTGGCCATCAATCCTAAATGTATTTTGCAATGTTACTGTCTGCAAGGTTTCGTCAGTCATGAATTCCTCATTAATTAGGTATCACTTTTGTCTGGTTGCTTATTATCTGATCTGGTGGCAATAACGGGCTTGTCAATTTATTTGCTGTATCTAACGCATTTAATAGCACAGGCGCCGTTACACCATTTGTTGCATAATAATCAGGCTCTGGTCTATTTAGATAAAAATGGATAATAAGAACGATCAAAAAAACACTCATCATGAGTGATATTATAATCAACGTACAAACTCTTCGATAAGTTCGTACATAGAAAAATTTTGCGGTAGTTATCGAGCGCCAAATCATCCGTCTCATTTGTTATTCCATTTGACAGTGAACTGTCTATCTTACTATAGGTTTATCACTAGACATCCCTTCTGTAAAGCAAAAAAATATTAGTCGCCTATATTTTAGCTAGTCCCGTTAGATATTGGACTAACCACTAATTGCTCAATGCCAATGCCACGAGGCGAATTTAACATTGAGACACGCGTTATCAACATAGATACCATATTATACTGTTGCGTATACTGAGTATCATTCTGATAAGTGACTAAAATGGGGACTTCAATTCTCCACGTATACAAGCCCTTAAAAATTCCTTTTTTAAGAATGGTCGGCTGGCTAATCATTTGCGCTGAAACTACCATACTTTTAGACTTCACAGCCAGAAGATTATTTGATGCTTGTAATGCGTTTAAAAACTGTGTCCAACCATTTGCCGTAAAAAAACCAGAGGAAGCCTGAAGCTCCTCTCGGTAATCAACGAAACTATAACTAAAGGAAGCGACTGCCGCTTGAGCTGTCCACTCTAAAACGGATTCATCTGATTGATTGATTTGATCGACGGGAATAATTGGTAAAATATGGCCATTAATACCAACAGGAAAATATTTTGGTGGCGGTGGATTTAATATTAAATAGATTAGTGTCCAAAGTAATACACCATTGGTGATCAATGAAATAAGAAATACAACAACAGCACGACGCTGTCCTTGCTTATAGAACATATTTCTTAATGCAATGGCGGCTAGGGCATCAACCACAGTCTCATTCCTTTATCCAGAGTCAATATGCGATACAATAGAGATGTTTATATTTCGTACCTCTACATCCCGCGACTTGTGCTAAAACGTAAACAGCCCCTAGCACAATGATTATTATGCGACAGTATCACGGAAAGTAATTTCAATTCGGGAGTTTGGCGAGGTATCTCCCCCCACTATGTCACCACCAATAATAGGCTTATCTTTTCCGGCACCTTCTGCAAAGATAAATCGACTATCTATACCTTGAGACCAAAGATAATTTGAAACTGATTTAGCCCGCGCCAAAGTTAAAGCGTCTTCTCGACGAGTTGAAACATATTGGGTACTAAAGCCGGTCACATTGACGGCGACTTTTCTAAATTGCTTTAAAAAATAAACAACCTCATTCAAGGTTGCATAAGACTGCCAAGTAAGTTGGGGGGATTCATTTGGAAACAACATAGGAGAGGGAATGCTAATCATATAATCCTCACCGACCGTAATCACCTGAACATTTTGCTTGGATAATTTAGCCTGTAACGCCATCACTTGCGAGTCAGCAGTTCCTTTAACCTTAATGGGCATTTTATGTAAATCGGGATCATTGGAGGGGTAAAATCCAGTCCCTGCACATCCTGCTAACAACACTGACATAATGACCAGAAGATATTTTAATCGAAAACGATTTTTAACAATTTCCCATCGTTTCACTATCTAGACTCCCTGGTTAAATTAATAATTACAGCATCTTGTCTATGATAAACGTCATTTGCGTTGTCATTGTACATACCCTTTCTCTAATAAAATCACACTAATGAATTCGATACAAGTAATTTTATATTCTAGATCTCCGTACCGGACAAAAAAGCACTGAACTAATACGTGCCCGTGCCCAATGTTAATGGTGCGCGTGCCCGTGCCCGGCTTTTAAAGCATTATAGGGAATTTACGATTGATTTCACGCTCCTGGCTTCTTGGGTCATTGTCAAGAGATCTATCCATCCAACTCAGGGTAAACGCATCTAGTTTTTGAACACTAAAATACTCTTTTTTCCTCTGGTTTTATAATGTTCTTTTAGATGCGTTTGCCCTGCCATCCAACTGCAGTGTATGGCTCTTATTCTACAATATCTGCGTTATTGCGTTCTTGTATAATCTTATCTGCCAAACTATTTGCCATGTCAGTTAATTCTGCTGGACTAATCACATCTCTTTCATGAGGAGGATAGGTTGTTTCAAGTTGAAAATCTTTGATGAGTTCATTTGCAACCGTTGCAGCCATTTTTTCTTTGGCGCCAGAAATCCTTTCAATACGCGTGAGATAATCTCTCGTATCGTTAAGCGGGATAAGGGGTTCTGAAAATTTGGCTATGTCAGATACTAACAAAGGCATAGCATTTGCGGGCTGACGTAAAGGTGTGAAAATGGTTAACTCACCCTCTTCTACTTCCTCAATCAACTCAGTAACAGGTACTGGCTCATTATGGCCGTAATAGGCAATTAATGCAGAAACTCCGCGCTCTATAGGCTCAGATATTGTAGATTCACGAAGCAGCTTAGTAATTAATGCGATTTCTTCACTTTCAACCGATTGATTGATTGACAGATCGCCACTAGATAAAATCACTTGGAAACCATCTAATTGTTTTTTTAACTTTTCAATGTAATCATCCGGTGGGCTTTCAACCTTAAGAAATTGATTCAGTTTAATTCTTTTAACTGGTGTCGGATTGGCATAAAACATTCTTGCGCGAACAATTTTAGAGCGGAAGAAAATATGTGCCTCACCCTCTGTCTGATCCTTTAAGTCAAGCAAATCAACTCGCGCCCTTTTTTCAAATGAAGAACTTTTTGTATCCATATAGCTGTTCGTAATACTGGTTTCATTTGTTTGAAATGAATCAACTTTTGTAACATAAGCTTCACCAGCTGTCTTTGTAAAAAAGTCCCATGTTTCTCCCGGATCTTCTAATTTCATACATATTTTAATGTTGGTATTAGCGCCAATTGACGCCGCCTCTTCTTTCGATGACTTTTGAAAGGCCGGTAAATCCTGTCCCGCAAAAATAGCCGAGAAACCAAGCGACCGCGCTTGTGCCGGTACGACAGCAAAGCCTTGTACCGCATAATAACCATACTCATCAAGAATACATAAATATGGCGTCGGCGCATTAGTCGGTTTTCGCAAAATAACATCGCGATAATCACCTTCTACGTCCTCTCCAAGTCCTGCCGCCATCATCGCTTTTAAAGAAGAGACAATTACTTTTCCTAAGTTAGATAATTCGTCAGTTGATTTTTCTAGGGCAGGTAATAACACGACTAAAATACGCCGGTTTAGAACGACATCTTTAAAATCAACCTCAGCAAGATTCGTGCGGATAATATGTCCATAGGTATCTGCTAGTGACGAAAAGGTACGACCCAACTGCATCGTAATAAATCCATGTTGCTCAAGAACCTGCGAAACTTGTTTTCCCTTTTTTTCTTTATTATAGCCAGGAAGGTTATCGATATAGTTACGTAACGGATCTGTGACTAACTTAGGGATAGACTCAATATTTATACTTTCCTGATCATCTCTTGGAAAGATTTTATCTACAACAATTGTCTCTAATCGTGTTAATGAAAAATAATTACGAATCACGTTAGCATCAAGCAAAATTGCCCCTTGATCCCGCATGTAGACGAGTAGTTTCAACAAGGCTTCCACGAAACTAATCGCACGACCCTTCCACATATCTCCGTCTTGATTTTGCCCGCCGGAGCTCATCAAACTAACAACCAACTGTGTCAACATACTGGAGGAACCCTGACAAAAAGGGTTAAGCGTGTTAGATAAACGTTTTTCTTGAGGACCGACAATATCCCGAGCCCCAGTCATGAAGTTGATAAGTAACAAATCATCCTCACGTCCCATGCTCCTAACCATTGAAAAGACCTTGGCATAAAGTGAGTTGTCGCCTTTACCATCAACATAAATGAAACCGCTGCCTTGTACTAACGCATTAAAAGCTAAGGACACGAGTGCTTCCGTTTTACCACTACCCGTTGATCCGAAAATAAGGACATGCGTCCGCATATCTTCATTACCAAACCATAGCTCTTCATTATTGGTACGATCGTTACCAAAGAATGCAATGCCACGAGCTATATTGGGGAGTTTAATACCAGGCTTTAAATCATTATAATCTTTTACTCGCGCTATTTTAGGAAGACGAAAAGGCAACATCTGTTTACGAGTATATGTATATACGAAGCAACCTAATCCCATAAGAGCAATCATCGCGACAATTGCAGACTCATAAAAAGCAAGCACACAAAAACAAATTAAGATGACGCTGACATATGCGGGTTTCGAAAAAAAATCAGCGATCCTTTGCCCAATCGTCCGCGTATCCCTTAATAGTAGCGAGGGATCTATTTCATTCCGTGACTCAATTCCGCGCATTATGGCTCCAAACCTGATAGTTCTTTAGGGGGTAACTTCACTTCTTTAACCCCAATCTCTAATGCAACAATTGCCTCATCAATCATAGGCACTTTCGATGGCCGGCCAAGTGCCTGCTCAGCGCGCCAATGAGCAAAAGGTCCACCAACTTCAACAAAAGGTGTTTGTCTTCCAACACAATTCAACATATACCACAAGCGTCTATCCGTAGGTTTTAACCACAATATATCCGCGCAAGGTACTACACCGTCTTTTCGAGCCGCTTCTATCAGTGCGGACATTACGGTCAACAAATAGGCATGCTTAGACACAGCTTCCTGAACTAGCTCAGAGCCTTGATATTTTTTTAAGATTGGAAAAGCAACAGCATAATTAGGTTTACCAGCTGTCCAAGTTTTATTAATCGTATCGACAATTAACGTTGCCGAGGCACGATCACGATTCATTCGCGCCATAAAAATAGCTGCAAGTGCCTTAACGTGAGGTTGACACCTATCAAACCCCTCAAAATATGGTCCCAGCTGCAGCGTAAATACCCGTTTAGCATCGCCTCGACGAATACCTGCCGTCATTTCCATACCAGGTACAGGTGCTTCTAAAATCACATCGTCTTTTTTTAATAATTGATAACGACGTGCGAATTCTATAGGGCTCAACGCCATAGCCCAAGGTCCTTTGCTAATATCTTCGTTAGCAAGATCCTCTTTGACTATAGGCATAATCGCAGTCCAATTCTGTTGCTCTTGCTTGCGCAATGACTTCATGTCGTGCGGCTTACAAAACTTTAATTTGATATTTGTAAAATAAAGCAATGAAGCCCCTATAAGTAAAAGGAGGCCGACAGGATAACGAATGTAATCCCCCACACTACTTGATAAGGCCATCATTTGATTCCAAGTGACCATGGCAGGATCAATGGTTTGCATGATATAAATATTAGCGGCTAATTGAGGGTCATGAATAAATAAATAAACTAGTTTACCCTGAATAATATTAAGTTTTAGAACAAAAGATACAATATGCTGATGACCGTAAATCCAGATAACATAGAGGGTTATCATAAACAGTACTGTAATCCACACCGGGGCTAGTGAATTATCACCACCACCGCCCGACGACGATTGCGATTGCGATTGTGGGGGCATACCGTCACCTCAAAATGATTGATTCTCATTTGAGTATATACCTGATTTTAGTGATTCACCATATTTACAAATGAGACAAAATAGTGTGTCTATTCTGTAGGAGATTTTTTAATGAAACGACCTTTTGAATATTGATAAATACCCGTATGGTGAACAAATCTAGAAATGTTATCCAAATTAATCACTTTGTCCTTCAGGAGCAACAGCGACTTACCATAGCGATCTTTTTGGATTTTATCTGGTGCTACGGCTAATATTGCATCTGTATCAACAAAAACAGCAACATAGGCTTCATTAAGTTTGTTTTCTTTTAATCGAATAAGCTGCCTAACATCTTCCTCGTCAGCATAAATAGGCCTGGAAATGACTTGCCGAGGTAAATTCGCAACAACACGCTCCCACGAAGCGAGTGAGTCGCCATGACTTGCATATAGTGAAATATACACTTCTTGCTGACCACTGCGCATAGCTACTCGATTAAGTAAGCTCGCGTCTGTTTTTGCTGCATCAGTAAAAATAGAAGAAACTTCATTAGAAAAATCATCGCGAATTTTTTTTAGGCTTTTACCAATCACTCGTAAATAGGTTGATTGTTCCCATGGTCCCGTTTCAATCGCTTCATCTAAGGCCTTGAGAATTACCTTGGATTGTTCTTCTGTCATATGCTCTTTCATATAGAAACATCCGTGTATGTCATTTCAATTCGCTCAAGAGAAAATTGTTATCAGATCAATTATGCACGCTTTAGAGCTGATGCCTCGGATTCAGGCGCATCTGCAGCGTTAGAGTCGATTGCTTTTGACGCACTGGGATCTATAGCAGAGTAAATACTGCTTCTCATTTTGCCCAAGACATCAAGCGCCTCTATAATCGGAGGTGTTTGTTTAAAGTTACTCAATGTTTCAACGCGTTGAATTAGCCCATCCACTTTAGGCAAAAAATCATCCGGCTCCGCTGAAAGCGGTCGTCTTTGCAAGAAAAAAGTCCTGGTAGATCTTTCAACGGACATTTTATACTCCCTCATTAATTATTCTCTCTACTACTTTAAATACTAGCAAAGTTTTCTTAAGGTAATCTTAAGAAAACTTCATTAAGGGTAAGGGCTGATGATCTTTTTGCTTTCTTTGCCTCAACAGCTTCTAACCACAACAAAATAAATTTGCCTAATCGTACATCAATTCATCCAATGGCGTATAATCTCGGCTCGGTCCACCATGAATGAGCTCATTAACGACATCGGTCATACATAACAATCTTAAAGAATTAGGGGTCACTTCATCAAATGCGACTGATGTACCCAATAATGCATTTTCCGCATCATTAAACGTCACGCCCAAACCATAGCCTAAACATAAGGAACATAATTGATCTGCTCTACGAGCAATAGCTGGTAATAGACCCGTCTCTGCAAATACTTCGTCATAACTCATAAAGCGATCATTTAAATAAAATTTTGCATTAAGTCCTGCCGAAATAAGACCCATTGACTTAGAAATTGTAATATCCATATTAACGCCACCAAGGTTGAGCAGATTTCAACGGGCCTGCAATAAACCCTCTAAACCAGCGCAAAAAGACAGGTAATGAAAACCCATATCGCTCAATAACACTAAAAAATATAGCTGAAATGACGACCACTGCAGCAGTCCATATTCGAATATGCATCAAAAATATAAAAACAGGAAATGCTGCTCGTGCATCAACCAAAAAAAACCTAGGGGTTCTTGCAGAATCTCGCCAATGTGCAGTAGGTGAAAAGTTGGCCATATTGACTACCTTAAATTAATCAACATTACCCCAATTAATAAACATAGAGGAATACTTGAAGTATAACGCGGAGCCATACTTATTCAAGTGGAAAAGAAAAAATGTATCCATTCACCACAAATTCAGAATCTTGGGCACGGTCAGATTTAAGTTTAGATTGAAAGAAAATTTTTCGAAAACGCGAAGTGTACATGGAGTACATATGTATTTTGAGGGATTCTTTCTTCCAAATAACTTCCCTCTTTTTTTCTTCTTCCCGGACACGGGGAGAAACTGCCGCATCGCGGCGGATGAGGGTTTCTTCAACAGTTATTTGCTGTTCCAGGCCACTCCGATGGCTGAGCTGCTTTTAACCTCGGCCAACTATGACCGATCGGTGGATTATTACGCTGAATCGTGATGAAAAAATTAGGATTTTGGAAGTGCTTTCAACGCAATATTATTGGCTAAACACGCTTCTAACTGAGCTGAAAAATTAGGTTTATTGGCTATTGCCGGTTGTAAAACGTTGTCTGGGTGCAATTCGGGAAAATCAGCGCCCTCAGCAAGTTGATTTGAGACATCCTTTTCAGTAACAAAAGAAGCGTCAATTTTAGAATTTAACTTCAATAAAATATCCTTTGTGCTTGTCGTCATGAGTGATGCAACCTTACCCTTCTTAACAATGTAGTTATCGTATCAAAAAAAGATTAAGGTTTTATTAAGCTTCACACAGAATTAATCTAGAAAATCATCAATCTCTTCGCGAAGACGTCGATCTTCCAAAATCTTTTCAAGTCGCCGTCTGGCATCAAGAAATACTGGCTCTGCTTCAGCTGTAACCACTAGATCAACAATATCATCAGCATCCACAACTGACGACTCTTCAATTAAGTCTGCTTCAAATAATTCTGTCATGACAATAACCCCCTTGTCCAAATTGAACAGCTCTAAGAAAGATATAACGTATTTTTTTTATTTTGCATAGACGCTGTTGCTTGCTCGATGCGGATTGAGCGATAATTCGATCATTCGGTCTTTTTGATATATCAAATGTCTAATTATTTCAACCAGATACTACGAACATCCATTCAAAAGGTTCGTAAGCGCCTCAATGCAGACTACCAGCAGCTAGCCTCCGATAAAATCGGCAAGAATATCGAACAGCTTCATGTTTATCAAGAGGCAAAACATATCGCGTTCTATCATGCGTTCAACGGTGAGCCAAATTTAAATACAATATGGATCAATTCCATTAAAAAACAAAAGTTATGTTACTTTCCAATTCTTAAAGATAATCAAACTTTAAGTTTCATTCCCGCCACCTCAGAAACGACTTGGCACCCAAATCGTTTTGGCATCCAAGAACCAGAATCACTAAAGCAGGATCCTATTGAACCCAACACAATAGATCTCATGTTTGTACCCCTTGTAGCCTTCGATCGTTTTGGCGGAAGACTTGGTATGGGCGCTGGTTATTATGATAAAACGCTCGCACCTAAAAAACCCAAATGCTTAATTGGAGTCGCCTATGATTTTCAACGTCAAATTATATTGTCGCAACATGCACGGGATATTTCACTCAATGCCATTGTTACCCCATCTCAAATTTATTGGAGTCCTAAAGTATGAACTATTGGTTAATGAAATCAGAACCAACTTGTTTTAGTATTGATGATCTCATCAAATCACCCAACCAAACGACCTATTGGTATGGTGTACGCAATTATCAAGCACGCAACTTCATGAAAAATGACATGCGTATAGGAGACCAACTTTTTTATTATCACTCAAATTGTAATCCCCCTGGCATTGTAGGCATTGCCGAAGTTGTCAGTGAAGCCTATCCTGATTTTACAGCATTTGATCCTTTCAGCGAGCATCCTGATCCGAAAAGCACCCCAGAAAATCCCCGTTGGTTTATGGTAGATGTTAAATTTATAAAGAAATTTCCTCAGATCATTAGTCTTCATACACTGAAACAATATTCCGAACTCGCAGATATGCCCCTATTACGTAAAGGCAATCGTCTTTCAATTTTGCCAGTTCAAAAACAAGAGTGGGAATTTATCAGCTCTCTTGCATGATCGATTTAAACAAAACCATTTGTTATACTGCTGCTATCATTTTACAAAAAGGAATACCCCATGAGTCACGATAATCCAATTGATGAATTATCAAAAAAACTATTTTCGATTCTGCCAGAGAACGTGCAAAATCTTGAAAAAGACATCAAGCAACAATTCAGTGAAGTCCTCAAAGCAGGATTCTCCAAACTACATTTGGTTACACGTGATGAATTTGATGTCCAGATTAAAGTATTGGCCAGAACCCGCGAAAAAGTTGAGCATTTACAGCAACAAATTGATAAATTACTAGAAAAAAACTCATAGGGTAAGTTGACAATACGCTAGGGTCTGTTTACATTTCAGCATAAAATACCGACGAAATATAAACAGACCCTAGCTTGTTTCGGCCAAGATAGTAGAATTGTTTCCCCCTCTCGCATAGCATACATAGCACCAAGGAAGAACTATGATGAACTTAGCTCAGGTCCAAACCCGGAGCATATTAGGCATTTATGCCAAACCTGTATCCGTAGAGGTCCATTTATCCAATGGGTTACCCAATTTCACATTAGTCGGCCTGGCTGAAACCGCTGTCAGAGAAAGTAAAGAGCGTGTTCGTAGTGCTATTATTAATAGCCAATTTGAGTTCCCTTCTCGACGCATCACCGTCAATCTCGCACCAGCAGATCTACCCAAATCAGGCTGTGGTTTCGATTTACCGATTGCACTGGGCATCCTTGCCGCATCGCATCAAATTCCTGCCGATCAACTGAACACTCATGAGTTTATCAGCGAATTGGCTTTAAATGGTGATTTACGCGGAATCCCGTCTATTATTCCAGCTATACTTGCTGCTCGAATCAGCCATCATCATGTGATTCTCGCAACCAACAATGCCGAAGAAGCATCATTAACAGGCTATCAAGGCGTATTGATGGCTCACAATTTACGTGAAATTTGTGCGTATCTTTCTCAAAGAACGACCCTCCAGCCACTTCCTCCCTATCTAGCGGTTAAACGCGCTGAAAATGATTTAGATTGGTCTGATATAAAAGGCCAAGATCATGCAAAAAAAGCGATGATTATTGCGGCCAGTGGTGGACACAGTATTTTGCTTTATGGCCCCCCCGGCAGCGGAAAAACCATGTTAGCCAAACGCTTTAGCACGTTGTTACCCGAACTGACCGAAGATCAAGGTTTAGAATCTGCAGCAATTCATTCTTTAAGGGGAGGTAAAACTGATTTTAGTACTTGGCGAACGCCACCCTTTCGATCGCCCCACCACACGGCATCTCCGATTGCATTAGTGGGTGGAGGAAGCCCACCCAAACCAGGTGAAATCTCTTTAGCCCATCATGGTGTGCTATTTTTAGATGAATTACCCGAGTTTAATCGCCACGTTCTCGAAACTTTACGCGAACCCCTAGAGTCGGGCCATATCAATATTTCCCGCGCAAGCATGCAGGTTACCTTCCCAGCTCAATTCCAACTGATTGCAGCGATGAATCCTTGTCCCTGCGGTCACTGGGGCAACCCAATGGCTCAATGCATTTGCTCCGCCGATCGAATTAATCGTTATTTGGCAAAATTATCTGGGCCTTTTTTAGACAGGGTGGATTTACAAGTTGGACTTCAGGCGTTATCACAAAAAGATTTAGTGAGCATTCATCATCGTTCTGATCAACAAAGTGCGATCATACGTGAATCTGTCGAGGAAATTCGTAAAGTACAACACACCAGACAAGGCTGTCTTAATGCAATGCTATCACCTAAAAAAATAGAGCACGTATGTCATTTGGGCCAAATAGAACAAAATTTTCTCGAATTAGCACTCGATAAACTCAAGTTATCAGCACGAGCCTATCATCGCTTACTCAAAGTCGCCCGAACCATTGCGGACTTAAAGAAAACACCTGATGTTAAATTAGAATCATTACAAGAAGCGTTAACGTTCAAACAGACCTTACAAGCACCACGTTGAAACATTAAACTCTATGTCGACTGGGCAGTAAATACTGCTAACCCTTGTGTCTTAAACCAATAACGATCACCGCTCATCACATAAGCTTTTAGTTCTTCAATCATTTGAATTTCAGGATGCCCGGTGGTTACAAAATATTGTTGACCAAAAAAATGGAACTCCTTAGTATCACGTGAAGGATTTACCAAGATATGCCCTTTGGGTACAAGTTGTATTAATTGCTGAATAAAAGCAACAATGTCTCGCTCATGCTCAATTCCATTCCTAACCCCCAAAAGATAAGGCACAAATGCAGTATCAAAAGTAACTTTTTTCTGCTGCTGAACAACATCTTTCAATTCACCGACATAAAATTGAATATTTTTATCTAGTTCAAACTCATGCTTAACTGACAATTGTAGTGCTTGTCTTACCAATGTCAGCATGTAAAAAATATATATACGCCTGAGAAATTTAGGATTCAGTAACCAACATACAGCCCCTTTAAATGAGCCAGTCGGTAGTGAAATAAGCGGTGGGTACCAGGCTGTCAGCGCTGTCAATAATTCACCAATCGAAGGATAAGGCTTACCTTGCGAATTATATTCACGGTAATGGTAGTATTTCTTGAATGCTTTAACCCATGCAATGGTGACAGGATCTTTATCATATACGGTCACTGATTTCGCACCAGCCTCTGCAAATAAAAAAGCCGTATTGCCATACCCAGGAATCACTAAAACATCTTTGTCTTGAATATCTGCCGCAATATCATATTGAGCTCTTTTTTTCCCTTTTAAAACAGCAGATAAGTACCGCTCTGCGCCCATAGGGTAAATAAGCACCTCTTTATTATCATAAATTCGTTTAAATTTTGAGGTAAGTAACCATTTTTTTTCTTGTGAATTCAATAAAGTAGGATTCATTACCAAATACCAGAAGCTAGGCTATCCAAAATCGCCATACGCATATAAACACCATTTTGTACTTGCGTTAAAATGCACGAATGGGGGCCATCAGCAACTGCATTATCTATTTCTATGCCGCGATTAATCGGCCCCGGATGCAATATCATCAAATCGGGTTTAGCTATCGAGAGGTTATGCTCCGTCAACGCGTAATGTTCACGATAATGGGCTAAGTCCAATGCTTCATGCCCCGCCAAACGTTCTTTCTGAACACGTAAACCAATCACCACATCAGCATTTTGAAGTCCATCCTCGAGAGAATTTGTCACTCGTCCATAATGGACTATTTTGGGTTGCCAAATACTAGGGGCTACTAGACATAACTCTCTTACACCCATCATTTTAAAAAGACATTGTAATGAGTTAGCGACTCTTGAATGAGCAATATCTCCCACGATTGCAATTTTAAGGGACTCAAGATCTGGTTTTTTTTCAGTGATCGTCATTAAATCTAACATCGCTTGACTGGGATGCGCATGCTGACCATCACCTGCATTAATAATATGATTATCTGTCCCAAGATCTTTAGCCAGATAAGCCGGTAAGCCATCTTGTACATGTCGAATCACAAACCAATGAATACCCATTGCTGCGAGTGTCCGAATCGAATCATCTATCAACTCGCCCTTATTTTCTGATGATCTAGCCACGTCGACATTCACCACCCCCATCGATAAATGTTTTGCGGCTAATTCAAAGCTAATACGCGTCCGCGTGCTATTTTCATAAAATAAATTGGCGACGATATGATGTGTATAGCTTGGATAGTCCTGATTGAATTTAAAAGAAAAAGCTCGCTCAAGTAAATGGCGTACCTTATCTGGCGATAAATCGTCAATGGCCAAAAAATGATTCATCAAATCTCCTTGTCTGTCTCATGCAGCCACTGCTCAAGAATAATACAAGCCGCAATACTATCAATAGGTGTTTTTTTTATTTTACGATAGCCACCTTGCTCAAAAAGATGAGAACGCGCTTCAACAGTAGTTAATCGTTCATCAACCAAATGAACCGGCAAATGAAAACGCGTCATAAGCTCTGTGGCAAACTGTTTGGCAGCCGCGGTGGTATATTGCTCCGAGCCATCAATACAGGTTGGTAGACCGACAATTAATGCTTGAGGTTTCCATGACTGAACTAAATTGGCAATACTTCGCCAATCAGGCACGCCCTCTTTTGCAGGTTCCGTTTTCAAAGGTTTAGCACTGCCAGTAACAGATTGGCCTACGGCAACCCCTATTCGCTTATAACCAAAATCAAACCCAAGGTAAACCCCTGCAGACATTCCTACTCCTCATCTTTGAACCTTTATGGGGTGATGTATATTGCGCGTGATACAATCGAATGAAAAAATCAAGCATGTCCAGTATACGGGGACAATTCATTGATGTTAATCCCTAAAAGCTTTCCAGCATACTCCCAGCGCTCTGCAAATGGAACATCATAGAGAAGCTCGTCATTAAATGGGCAAACAAGCCAAGAGTTATCCATGATTTCTTTTTCTAGTTGCTCAGAATTCCATCCAGCAAACCCCAACGTCACGAGTGCATCTTTAGGTCCTTTATTATTTGCCATCGCCCGAATAATATCATTAGAGGTTGTCACGGTAACATCATCTCGTAGAAACAAACTAGAACGCCATTTCCCCATAGGTCGATGAACAACAAATCCCCGCTCAGGTTGGTTTGGTCCACCAAATAACAAAGGTGCCTGATTTTTTTCAGGAAATTTTGATGTGATTTTTAATTGATCAAATACTAATTGAAGAGAGAACTCCATCGGCTGATTAACAATAAGCCCTACGCTGCCTTGCACATGATGTTCACACAAATAAATCACGGACCGATCAAAATTATTATCCTTCATGGATGGCATGGCGATTAAAAAATGATTCGCTAATGATGTACTCATAGCTACGGTCCCCCTCTGGATACATTTATTAGATCTCTCACTTTAAGTATATATCGAGCATCCCATATAACAAGTTTTTGAAACAATTAGTTCTTTATTTTATCAAGTTAAAAAAATACTTGTATTAAGTAACTTTTTTAAGTTAAGTTAAGTACTGAGTAGAACAAGGATTTGTTTTACCTTAGATCTATTATTTAGTTCGCACAGGGAGAAATATCATCATGGCAATAGGTGAGGTAAAGTGGTTTAACAATGCAAAAGGATGGGGATTTATTGTTCCGGAAGGTGGTGGAGATGACATTTTTGTTCATTTTTCATCTATTCAAGGAACAGGTTACCGTACATTAAATCCCGGTCAGGTCGTCAATTTTGACTTAGTCAAAGGTGACCGCGGTGATCATGCAAATAACGTTGTCGCACTTGAAACGGCTGAAATACCCGAAACAGAAGAAGAAACGAACTAAGCTTCTTCGATATCAACAAGGGTAGTCGGTTATTATAGTAGAAGCGGATAATGACGCTTGGATCAATGGGATTTTAGCGTTTTCTGTGCTATAGAGATACATACTACCATTGATATTTTAAAGGTAACTAACATGACGCATAAAGTATTTTCTGAGCGCTTAAATAAAGAGCTGGATAGTATTGATCTTCCTATCAGAGAAGATGAGCGAATTGATGCCTTTGCCATCATGTTTAAGCTTCCTAAATTCAAAGCCCATGCCATCATAGATGGTATTACCCTGCCCGATCCTGCTCTTCTCGAAAGTATCGCTAAGGAACTCGAAGTCAACCCTGAATGGTTAATAGGTCACAGTGATGACCGCAAACGCAAATAGACGTTGACCTCAACCTTACCGCTCTACCCTTGGAACCGCGGGCTAGTAGCACTTAATGGTTTGGCATTTTTTTCTATATACTGAATAATCTTACCCGCGATATTCACATGAGTTGCCTTTTCAATACCTTCTAGTCCTGGTGATGAATTAATTTCAAGAACAAGCGGTCCATTATCAGAACGAATAATATCTACCCCGGCGACACGTAATCCCATCGCCCGGGCCGACGCAATCGCAATCGCACGCTCTTTAGGGGTCAATTTTACTTTACTTGCTTTACCACCTTGATGAACATTGGCTCGAAACTCTCCCTCCCGTGCCTGACGCTTGATAGCAGCCACGACTTTATCACCAATAACAAAACAGCGTATATCTGTCCCACGCGATTCTTCAATGAATTGCTGCACCAAAATATTAGCGGACATTTCTTTAAATGCATTAATAATACTAACCGCGGATTGATGGCTATCCGCCAAAATAACCCCTCGCCCCTGCGTTCCCTCCATTAACTTAATGACTAAAGGCGCGCCACCAACCATGCGAATTAAATCCTCTGTATCATCCGGCGACTGTGCAAAACTGGTGAGTGGCATGGGAATCCCCTTACGAGCTAATAATTGCAGCGCACGAAACTTATCCCTAGAGCGTGAAATAGCAATGGATTCATTCACAGCATACATCCCCATCGTCTCCAGATGTCGCAACACGGCTGTACCATAATAAGTGATAGAGGCCCCTATCCGTGGAATAATCGCATCAAAATAAGGTAAAGCCTCACCACCGCGATAATGAACTCGTGGAAAAGATGCCTCCACATTCATATAGCAATGCAAAGGATTAATAATAGTGACCTCATGTCCGGCAGCTTCACCGGCTTCTTTCAGCCGTTGGTGAGAATATAATTTAGGATTTGTAGCTAATATCGCAATTTTCATGGCGGTCTTTGTCCTTCTAAAATAACTATCTTCGTTTTTACCTGCGCCCCGGGCGCGAGTAAAAGGGGCCGCATTGCGGCGGATGAGAGGATCTGCAACCGATATTCGTGGCTGCAGGGCAAGCAAGAAGTTACATCGCTTTATGCAACAAGTAACTTAAAGTCCGCAGCCAAAGCCGCTGCATGAATAGGAGGCGTAAAAAACGCCACTATTTGTCCTTGAGGATTAAATAAAATAATGGCTCCGCTATGCTGAATATTATTATTTTCAGAAGGAGCTGCCGAAGTATCCTTGGTATAAACAATACCTAATTCTCGTGTCAATTGATCAATCGATTCACTTGATCCTCGCGCACCATAAAAACGAGGCTCGAATGCCTTAACATAATGTGCCAATTCAGATAACGTATCTCTATCAGTATCAATAGAAATCATCACCACCTGGGGTAAAGTAGCAACCTGTTGCCTATCCAAAATATGTAACATTTTAGCTAACTTAGCCATTGTCACAGGACATACCGATCCGCAACGGGTAAAACCAAAAAATATCATCGTCCAATGGCCTTGAAGACTTTTTTCATTGAAGGCCTTATCATCAATCCCCATCAAGTTGAAGGGTTTAATGAGGCGTGGCTTATCCAACAACGTTCCTTTGAATTGAGCTGACAACGCAGCCTGCTTATCTGGTGCGTGGGTTGCAACAAAACCACCGGCAATGAGGGCCGCGAAAGCCAATAAAACAATAACCGTGATAGCAATACGTTGATTTATCATGGAGATGATTTTCCTTATGAAATGACCCAATAGTGATCGGCCAACAATAATACAAATAAAACCATCAGATAACTAATGGAATAGCGAAAAGTTTGCATAGCAACAATCGGTTCATCCGTTCGATATAATCGAAAAGCCCAATAAAAAAAACGTAAATTCAGTAAGATGGTCCCTATGAAGTAAATCAGTCCACACATCCCAACCACAACAGGCAACACCGTCACCACAGACAACAAAATGGTATACAAAACAATTTGAAGTTTCGTAAACGATATGCCATGAGTAACTGGCAGCATGGGAATTTTTGCATGAGAATAATCTTCAAAACGATAAATAGCCAAGGCCCAAAAATGGGGGGGGGTCCACGTAAAAATAATTAACACCAATAATAATGCTTGGGGATCAAGATGATTCGTCACGGCAGTCCAACCCAACAAAGGTGGTGCAGCCCCCGCCAATCCACCAATAACAATATTTTGAGGGGTTGCGCGTTTGAGATAACCGGTATAAATTACCGCATACCCTATTAAGGTTATAAAGCTTAATACCGCCGTTAAGGCATTAATATACTTTACTAAAATGACCACCCCGGAAACCCCTAATAACAGGGCAAAAATCAATGCATCAAGCACGCTCACACGTTCCCTCGCCACAGGCCTATGGCGAGTACGGTGCATTAGCTTATCAATTTTTTTATCAACTAAATGATTCACCGCTGCCGCACTTGCAGCGCACAATCCAATACCTAATAACGAAAGTAACACCAGGGGCAAAGGAATCCAGCCTGGCGTTGCCAAATACATTCCCACCAAAGCGGTTAATAACATCAAAGCAACAACGCGGGGCTTGCATAGCTCCAAATAATCATGCCAAACAGCATGTTGTCGGATAATATTTGCCGTCATACTAAATCCTCTGACGTGAAAGAAAAAACAATGCAAACACTGTGGCTATTAACAGCGCGGCGATGCCATTGTGCGCAACCGCAATAGCAATAGGCAAGCGAAAAATAACATTACCAATACCCAACAAAAATTGAGCCAGCAACAATATCACGGTGGTCATGACAAAAAGCTGGGCGCGACAATCTTTGACTTTATGAAACAACACCCCAGCAAGCAATAAAAGATATGAAAGGGTTAAAAATGCACCGACGCGATGAATCCATTGAATGGTAACGCGAATGCCATTATCTAAGACGCCCCCTTGATAATTCTGCCCCACGGGTGAAAACAAATTGAATCCATCAGCAAAATGCAAATGCGGCAACCATTGACCATTACATTGAGGAAAACCGATACAAGCAATCCCTGCATAATTAGCACTGACCCAACCACCCAATGCAATTTGTGCGAAAACAATCAGACAAGCCAAGCCAATTAAGCCACGATACGGACTTAAAGCGGTCGAAACTGCTCGCTCACTGAGCTGCAAGCGTAAACAAACTAAACAAGAAAAAATAAGCATGCCACCTAATAAATGAGACATCACAACAAGCGGTAATAATTTCAATGTTACCGTCCACATACCCAGTAGGGCCTGAAACACAACGAGGAACATCAGGAGCACGGGCAACTTCCATCGATACAATGGCCCAGCTTTTCTGAAGGCCTGAAACCCAATCAAAACAATGAGTAAACCTAAAGTGCCCGCAGCATAACGATGAATCATCTCAGTCCAGGCTTTACGTGACTCAATCAAAGGTAAACTATAACGAGACTGAGTTAATGATAATACTTGATCACGGGATTGCTCAGGAATCACCCAATGTCCATAGCAACCTGGCCAATCTGGACAACCCAATCCCGCATCTGTCAATCGCGTATATGCACCCAACATGACCACCAGAAAAGCAAGTGTCATGGCAATGTTCACCAACATTCGAATTTTAGTCATTGTCGATAATTCCTTCCAAATAACTGCCCTATTTTATTAAGCGCTGTAAATCACTAAAAATATCTTCAGAATCCGTATCCAAAGAATAAGAAAGGATCAAATAATGCTGCCGATTCGCAATCAAGATCTGATTCCCGCCCACTAACTTCAAAAATCCATCGGTATCACCAGCTGCTGATATCCATTGAATATGTTGCGTGCGCAAAATTTGAGTCATCTGCTTTGAAAGCTTGACGGGTTTATCACGAGTGACCAAGGTCAATTTAACATCATAAAACCGACGGCCCAATGCCAGGCGAATACGCGATAATTTATCTAACTGTTGTCGACATGCTAAATGACATGTTTTTGGATGCCATAGAATCAAATGCCATTTATCATCATTGCTTAAAGATTGCGTCAACAGTGGTGGCGTTAATAATTGCCCTTTATTAGTAGTGTGTTGACTTAGCCATGTCGGGTGCGTATAAAACCAATAGGCGCAAACACCGGGCAGCACAAAAATAATCAACAGTATCAACACAACCCATTGTTTAGGCTTCAACATATTCATCCAATTTCACTCTTTTAAGTACATTTTTAAAGCTGTCGTTATGACCCTGTGCATTCGTCGCAACAGTTTAAGGGCTGTTTACATTTCGTCCCTCTACGTCCCGCGCTTTATACTGAAATGTAAACAGCCCCTAAGGTTAGTCCTGTGCGTTTTACTTTATTGGTCAGCTCGCTGCCTAAAACTTAAACCAACGTAAATCACCATAACAACAAACGCCATAACGAACCATTGGAAGGCATAAGCTTGATGACGTGCCGGAGACATAGAAACAATCAACCAATGACGCTCATAACCAAATGGCGCTGATTTATCGAGACGAATGATAAACGGATAGACCTTTTTATGCAAAAGATTACTGATAGATTTTATATCAATGCGCTCAATGACCGCAACTTGTGATGTTTTTGGTTCAATCCAGTCACCCAAAACAAATCCTTTTTCTGAAAGGTAATACGCTTGCCCATTAATATCATACGAACCTAAAGGAATGCTGGTGTTCGGAAAATCTTGTCTCGTCATATCTCCGAGAATCCAGCCCCTGTCGATCAAAATAATTTCCCCTGATGCCAGAACTAAGGGATTGATAACATGATAACCCCATCGATGAGCATCGTATTGGTTATCTAGAAAAAAGGTCATCGGTAAAAAACTGCCATGCACAGTGAGTTGTTGATAGGCCTTAGGTAGAGGCATATCATGGCTCCACATCGAAAATGGTTGCGTTGACGCTGCTTCTGCCTGCATTAATAATGAGCGTTTCTCTGCGGCACGATGCAATTGCCAACATCCAAGACTCAATAAAAAGGCGATTAATGAGAACATCAATAAGGTTAGTTTGAAATTAAAAATAAATACTCTCCTCCTGGCGGCTCTATATTTTTCAGGACTGACTGTTGATCATTCGCTGGGAATATGTCAAAAAAAATGCATAATAAAGCATTCAATTGATAAAGGAAAACTATGATTACAAAATTACTCGTCATCACCGTCATGCTCATTATTCTATTCGCATTGGGCAGTAGTTTGTATTTTTTGATCCATGATGATGGCAAGAGCAAACGAACCGTCAAAGCACTCACATGGCGAATTGGCCTGTCTGTGACTTTATTTATATTTTTGTTCATCGGATTTAGTTTAGGGTGGATCACGCCGCACGGGGTTTAAGGTACCCTTATGGCACCCCGATGCGGCGCGCTTCCCTCGTTTCTGCCGACCAAGGAAATAAAACGGGGCGTTATTTGGAGCGGCCTTCACTGCTCCATGTCATGAGCCAAAGGTCGTCGATTCGCTCGAAAATAACTAAGTGGCGGATAGTGGAAAAGATCAGATAATTTTTCCATATAAATACAGGCATAACGCTCAACCTGATATGCAAAAAAACTTTCCTCTGCACCAGCGCGAAACACGCGGTCCCAATAGGGGTTAAACCATCGATGTTGCTCTTTTAATAAATGTGAAACCTCACGATCCAGCTGGTTAATTTGTTTCTGCAAATCAGCTATCTTTTGATCATGCTGCTCTGTATTTTCGTCGATTCTTTGGCATAATAATTCCGTGCACTGCGCCTCAAGCTCCACCTTGTCAAACATCGCTTTGGCAATTTGTTTTTCTGTGGGGTATGATTTAGCTTGCCCTGCAATTTCCTCCCCAAGCTCTTCAACAACTAATGCAGTGCGCCAATTACAATCTTTCTTTAAACGCAACACATCACCGTAGATATGATCACCAATGTATAAAATTTCATCGCCAGATAACTTTAGATCATCCGTAATTTTTTTTGCATTTCCACCTTGATAAATACCTGGAACAATCGATCCGCTCAAGTTGGTCATCGTGCCATCTTCAGGATTAATTTTTAAAAATTTCAAATTATCGTAAAAGAAACGTGGTTTATTCGCGAGGACAATCACAAATTCAAATAAATCAGTCCAATGCTTACCTGACTCTAAAAAAGGTTGAATAGCATAGTCCAATAACAGTTTGGTATAAGAAAACTCTGAGTTAGTTAATATAAAAAACTTTTTTCCATGATGGATATAACGCTTTAATCCTTCAACAACAGCAGCCTCTTTAATCACATAATGATCAAGATTATCGGCAATTATTTTCTTTAAACTCCCATCGGCATGAATTTGGTCAACTAATTGCAATACATCGGCAGCCAAGTCTCGGTAATTAGGTAGTTGACCGGGATGATGATCCTTAAAATCGACTAGCTGGCCGTATAGCACGCAAAATGCTATCGAAAAAGCCGTATCAATCACCATATAATTGGGTGCGCCAAGATCCACATAGGTACCACGGTATATTTGTTGTTGGTCACTAAAATCAATGGGTTTTGTGCCATGATAACTTTGCCGAATTGCCCCGAAGCGACTTAGTTTTAAAATATTTCCGTGTTGACTATCAACGACAAGACCACGAATCGCCAAATCAAAATCAAAATAAAAATCAGCAATTGCTTTAGGGTATTGTTTATCTTGAATAAGTCGTTCCACAACCAGCTTAAAAACAGTCGCTTCGAAATTTTTGGTATGATAGCGAATCAAGGTATGATCCATGTCTAGGCCAATATATTTCATTTTTTTTAAATTTAAAATTCTATTCACAAATACCGTTTGTTGCATGACTTCATCCTTTAAGGGTTGTAACCAGGGCGTGTTGACACACCCTTATAAATAATTAGTAAATATTTTTAAATCAAAGCGCTCTGTTGAAAGTTCGTTTAAAACACGTAATGATAGACTAGAGTATAATTGTAATCCGCCAGCTTATTTTGGCTAAAATAGTTGAATTACAAACACACCCTAATGAGTTGCACTAAATAAGGATATATGATGCGTCGTCATTGGTACACTGCTTTTGGAGTCTGTCTTCTTGCTGTTTTATTATTTTTTGTCATGCTTCAGGATACACGCTGGTTTCTATTCCTCTTAGTCCCGCTGATTGTGTTATGGATCTATGACGTCACCCAAAAAGATCACACTATTTTACGAAACTTTCCGGTACTGGGACATATTCGCTTTATTCTTGAATTTGTGCGTCCTGAAATCCAACAATATTTTATTGCCAATAACACCGAAGAGCGCCCATTTAATCGAGAAACCCGATCGATTATTTATCAACGGTCAAAAAATGTCCGCGACTCAGTTCCCTTTGGTACAGAGCGCGATCTCAAAGAAGTCGGATATACTTGGGTACTGCACTCCTTAGCACCCAAGCCTATTTCTGAAGTAGAGCCCCGTCTTTTAGTTGGTGGGCGCGATTGTAAAAAACCTTATCTAGCCTCTCGCATCAATATTTCTGCGATGAGTTTTGGATCGCTCTCCGAGCGCGCCATTCTGGCCCTTAATCTTGGTGCCAAGATAGGTAACTTTTACCACAATACCGGTGAAGGCGGCATAAGCCCTTATCATCTTCAAGGTGGTGATTTGGTTTTTCAAATTGGAACAGGATACTTTGGCTGTCGTGATAATGACGGGCTGTTTGATCCCAATGAGTTCAGAAGGGAAGCACAACGAGATGAAGTGAAAATGATTGAAATTAAGCTCTCTCAGGGTGCTAAACCATCACATGGTGGTATTTTACCTGCCGCTAAACTAACGCCTGAAATTGCCAAAGCTCGAAAAGTTCCCATGGGTCATGATGTCAATTCCCCAGCTGCACACTCTGCATTTAGCACCCCCATTGGTTTATTAGAATTTGTTCAAAAATTACGTGAATTAAGTGGCGGCAAGCCGGTAGGCTTTAAACTTTGTCTTGGAAAAAAACAAGAGTTTTTATCTATCTGTAAAGCCATGCTTGAAACACAAATATTACCTGATTTTATTACGGTTGATGGGGCGGAAGGCGGGACGGGCGCGGCACCTTTAGAATACACTAATCATGTTGGTGAGCCATTAGAGGAGTCATTGGTCTTTATACATAATTCACTTGTCGGTATTAATCTACGTGAAAATATTCGTATTATTTGTAGTGGAAAGATTGCAACGGGGTTCGATATTGTTGAAAAAATTGCGTTAGGCGCTGACATGTGTAATTTGGCTCGCCCCATGATGATGGCGATGGGCTGTATTCAGTCAAAACAATGTAATGCCAACACATGTCCTACCGGAATTACCACACAAAATAAACGCTTACAACGCGGGCTCGTTGTCGAACTAAAACAATATCGGATAGCCAGCTATCAGAAAAACACCTTGAAAAGTTTTCTTGAAATTATCGGAGCCATGGGATTATCTAATCCTAGTGATCTCTCACCAGATTATGTCATGCGCCGCGTCAACGATGAAGTAGTTAAATCCCTTGGAGAGCTGTACCAATATGTACAACCCGGACAGTTTCTCGTAGACGATAATTTGCACTATAACTACAAAAAATATTGGGATCTGGCTTCAGCGGAAAAATTTTAAGGGATGACGTGAAGGGCGCTAGGGGTGCGGGCTATCACTGAACTGATAATACGTCTCACCTTCTTTGATCATACCCAGCTCGGAGCGTGCTTGCTCTTCCAGTGCCTGATCGCCCTGTTTTAATTCAAGGATATCTGCCTCAATCGCCTGATTACGTACAAGCTGTTTTTCATTTTCTTCCGTTTTACTGATAATTTTTTTTTCTAATTGACGCCATTGCCGAACACCGTCCTCACCGAGCCACAATTTATACTGTAAGCCAAGAAAAACAATAATGAGAATTACAAAAATCAAGCGCACGATTTAATCTCCCATAGCATTTCAACCGATGAGCGGCCTGCAACAGAAAATACCTATTGAAAATTCCCTCACCCGCCTATTCAAGTCACTCTACAATACATTACCTGCATAGGGCAAGCCAGCATGCTCTTGGATACGTAGTAATTGATTATACTTCGCCACGCGATCGGTTCGACATAAAGAGCCTGTTTTAATCTGCCCACAATTAGCGGCTACGGCAAGATCTGCTATAAAGGTATCTTCAGTTTCCCCTGAGCGATGAGAAATAACGCACCGATAATGATTTGCTTTAGCCATTTGAATCGCAGCACGTGTTTCAGTCAGTGTGCCTATTTGATTAAGCTTAATTAAAATGGCATTAGCGATGCCATCACGAATGCCATCTTGCAATATTTCAGGATTTGTCACAAATAAATCATCGCCAACCAATTGAATCTTGGAACCTAGCTCACGGGTTAGTGATTTCCAACCCAGCCAATCTTGCTCATCTAAACCATCCTCTAAACTAACAATGGGATAATCAGCCACCAACTCTTCATAATAACGGATGAGTTGTTCACAAGATAAAATACGATTTTCTGATTCTAATCGATAAGCGCCGTCAATATAAAATTCAGAGGCAGCAACATCTAACGCAAAAACGATATCCCGACCCAACTGATAACCTGTGAGTTCAACCGCTTGAACCAGCATATCTAATGCCTCACGATTCGACCGCAAATTAGGCGCAAATCCTCCTTCATCACCCACAGCGGTATTTAAGCCTTGTTTTTTCAAAACTGTTTTCAATTGATGAAATATTTCAACCCCCATTTGTAAGGCACTAGGGAAATCTTTAGCCCCAACAGGCATTAACATAAATTCTTGAAAATCAACATTATTATCAGCATGCGCGCCGCCATTTAAGACATTCATCATCGGCACAGGCATTGTCATTGGCTCACCCTGATTGAGAGTTTGATACAGGGGTAAATGAGATGCCTGAGCAAATGCTCTAGCTGAAGCTAATGAAACGGCTAACATTGCATTAGCACCTAATCTTGATTTATTTTCAGTGCCATCAAGCTCACATAGTCGACCATCTAAAGCGGCTTGATCAGCAACAGAAGATCCCCTTAAGGCTTGTTGAATCTCTTCATTAATATGCAATACGGCACGTAAAACCCCTTTACCACCGTAACGCTTCATATCCCCGTCACGTAACTCACAGACCTCTCGACTACCCGTCGATGCACCCGATGGAACACTTGCGCGCCCAAACGTACCATCATTTAAGATAACATCTGCTTCAACGGTTGGATTTCCTCGCGAATCAAGAATTTCACGACCTTTAATATCAACAATATGCATATTTGACCCTTTAAAAAAAAATTGAAACTATTGTACACACCAACCACAAGAAAACACCCGATTTTTTTCTCAAGATCAGTTATACTATAAGACCAAAAAAAATCGCGTAGACACTTATGAGAAGCTTATTTAATTTATTTGGACCCTCGCCGATACGGCCGATTGAACAACATATGCGCAAAGTATATCAATGCGCAAAACAACTTCATCTTTTTTTTGAAGCGGTTTTACAAGAAGATTGGGTTACAGCAAGCGAAATCAACACTAAAATTGCCGAGTATGAAAAAGAAGCCGATATCATGAAACGCGAGCTTCGTTTACATTTACCCACCAGCTTGTTTCTCCCGGTACCTCGAACTGACTTGCTCGAACTCCTTAATGCCCAAGATCGTATTGCTAATCGAGCCCAAGATATTGCCGGTCTTATTCTCAGTCGGCGGATGATTATTCCCAAATCCTTAATTGATGCATTAATACCATTTTTAGATCGATGTCTAGAAGCTGCCAAACAAGCCTGTAATGCGATTAATGAGCTTGATGAGCTTCTCGAGAGTGGATTTCAGGGCAGTGAAGTAAAAATTGTTGAAGCGATGATTGTCACCCTTGACGAACTCGAACATGACAGCGACCAAAAGCTCGCCGAAATTAGACGTCGAATATTTGAAATTGAAAAAGAACTCCCACCAGTTGAGGTGATGTTCCTTTACAAACTTGTCCAATGGATTGGTGATTTAGCAGACCATGCTCAAATTGTGGGTGGTCGATTACAAATTCTCATTGCTCGGTAGGTTAAAATTCATGTTGGAATCATCTTCTCTTCTTTTATGCGCGGCCATCGCCCTTTGCTTTCTCATGAATTGGGGCGTAGGCGCCAATGACTTAGCAAATGTCATGAGCACTACCATGGGCTCTAAAGCGATTACCGTCCGTCAAGCCATCATCATCGCGGTGGTCTTTGAGTTCGCAGGTGCCTTTTTAGGGGGCAGTGGCGTCACTGAAACCATGCGCAGTGGTATTATTGATACCAGACAGTTTTCCGATAATCCCTTAATTCTCATTGAGGGAATGCTTGGCGTATTACTCGCCTGTACTATCTGGATGAATCTGGCAAGCTATTTAGGTGTTCCTGTCTCCATCACCAATGCGCTCGTTGGCTCTATGGTAGGTTTCGGTGGAATAGTATTAGGCCCTCAATCCATCCATTGGAAGCACGTATATTACATCGCCATCAGTTGGTTCACTTCACCATTTCTTGCGGGTATCACCGCGTATTTACTCTTTAGCACGATTCAACAAAGTATCTTCATTAAATCAGATCCCCTCGCGAAAGCTAAACAGTACATGCCAATTTATCTATTTTTAGTTGGAACTATTTTATCTTTTATTACGATTTTCAAGGGCCTTCATCATTTCCATATTGAATTAAATTTAAAGCAGGCATTAGGCGTGACACTGACAACCAGTGCCTTTATTACCATCGTTGGACTAGTTTTTATACATCGTATTCCTGATACACCAAGAATTCGTCGTCATGATCGCTTTATTCAGGTTGAAAAGTATTTTGCGGTTTTAATGGCATTAACAGCTTGTGCCATGGTTTTTGCCCATGGTTCAAATGACGTGGCTTTAGCGGTTGGTCCCTTGTCCATCATATATAGTTTTATAACGCATCCAGGCCAACCGCTGGACGCAAGCAACTATCCTGCCTGGACGATCTTACTCGGCTGTGTTGGCGTTGTTTTAGGGTTTTTAGTTTATGGTCGGAAGGTCATTGAAACGGTAGGTAGCTCAATTACAGCACTCACCCCAAGTCGAGCCTTCGCTGCAACCCTTGCAGCGGCGACAACCGTTGTAATCGCCAACAGTACAGGAATCCCCGTCTCTGCGACCCAAACACTAGTAGGTGCAGTTCTGGGTGTTGGACTAGCTCGCGGTATCGGCGCATTGAACCTTGTGGTTATCCGAAATATTTTTACATCATGGATCCTCACGCTGCCAGTATCATCCTTACTAACCATTTTATCTTATAAACTATTACATGCATTGATTTCTTCTTGAGTTAAAAAAATTATGTCGTCCGTTTTTGAAACAACACTGCAAATACCGACGGCATCAATGAAACAACAATAATTCCATATATAACCCAATTGAAATGATCTTTAATCCATGGCAACGATCCGAAAAAATAACCAGCACCCAATAAACAACCAATCCAAATGATGGCGCTCACCACATTATAGACTGTAAACTGCCGCCATTGCATGGTACTTACGCCCGCAACAAACGGCACAAAGGTTCGAATAATTGGCATAAACCGAGCAAAAATAATGGTTTTGCCCCCATGTTTTTCATAAAAAGCATGAGCCTTGAGTAAGTTTGCTTGATTAATCCAACGAGAGCCTTTCCCGCTAAAGACACGGGGACCGATCCAACGCCCCACATAATAATTCACTTGATTTCCAATAAAGGATGCCGCAACAAGTAAAAAAAATAAAAATAATGCATTTAAGGGTTCTGATGGCTGTGCTGCTAGCGAGCCCAAAGCAAACAATAACGAGTCCCCTGGCAAAAAAGGTGTGACCACTAACCCCGTTTCACAGAAAATAACAGCCATCACCGCCAAATAGCTCCATTGTCCATAATCCGCGACAAAGGCCACCAGATAACGGTCCAGATGAATCATGACATCAAAAAAATAAGATAAATGTTCCATAACAATCAATTTCCAATCAAAGTATAAAAAAATATGGCTTGGGTGTTCCAATCCAACACAATTTAGTGTTATTCTTAATTACCTGAACTAAACAAGTTCAAGTTAGTATTTTATTAGTTGAACAGATGTTGCTTTATACATAGTTGGTATTATTCCCTAACAAAATGGAGGAAACCATGAGATGTAAAGCTTTAGCTGTATTCGACAATAACAAAATGATTGATAGCCATATTCCTGAAATGAGTTCCCCATCCTTTTGGGCCAAGACAACCGCCAAGGCTATTGAATCAACGATGCGCCAAGAAATTCAGGCATTATCATTACAAATGGAATCTGGCAACCACATTAGCTATCCCAGTGCGCTTGGTTTCATTCATGTACTTAAACTAAACCACCTGTGTTGCACTGTGATTTGCGATCAAGAATTATCAACAGCGCAGCTCAAATATCTCACTCTTTATATGCTCTGTAAACAAATTTCATTACGAAATATTGCGCGTAATTTAAATCAGTACACACAAGATTATCGCCAAGCAACCATGCAATCGAGATTACCTGACGATTTAACCCTGATGAAAAGCGTGCAGCGACAACTTGACAATGCCATGGCTAAGCATTTGATCGCCGCAAATGACGTTGAAGATCCCTGTGAAGCGATACCTAAACTCGCATCACAAGCAAATTCCTGGTGGTCTTTATCTCATAATATTTTATAATGAGTCACCACATCGCTAACTAAGCATGGTCACATGGACTCATTAATTATTGCCACCAGCAATGCTGGCAAACTTCTAGAACTTAACGCGTTGCTCGATCCTATAAAATGTGTGACTCAAGCATCATTAGGTATCGAGCCCGTTGAGGAAACGCAATCAACCTTCATTGAAAATGCACTACTTAAAGCGCGACATGCAAGCGCCATTGCAAAGCAACCTGCATTAGCCGATGATTCTGGTTTAGTTGTACCCGCGTTGCAAGGTGCACCAGGCATATTTTCTGCACGCTATGCAGGTCCAGGAGCTAGTGACGCTGACAACATCAAGTACTTACTAAAACAACTCAATCCCATTCCCCCATCTCAATGGCAGGCTTATTTTTATTGCGCTATCGTACTCATTGAACATGCCTCAGATCCGACCCCTATCATTGCCAGTGGCCGCATTGATGGCATAATAATCAATACGCCTCAAGGTGAGCATGGATTTGGGTACGATCCCATCTTTTATGTCCCTGAGTACCAATCGACGATGGCACAACTACCTGCAGAAGTTAAAAATCAAATGAGCCATCGCGCGATAGCGCTTCGACAGCTTCAGCAGCAGTTACAGGATCATGTATGATACAGGAAAATCCAACACTTGAATTTCTTTTAACTCATTTAGAAAAAGATCCAAATAATCCTATTTTGCATAACAATCTTGCTAATGCGTATCGTCAGAACCATCAATGGTCCTTAGCAGCTGAACATTACCAGCAAGCGATTATCCTTCAGCCCGATTATGCTGAAGCGCATCATAATCTTGCCGCCCTTTTGGCCATTCAAAATGATTATGCAGGTGCATTGCGCCATTATCGTGACGCTCTTCATGCCGCTCCAGATTTTGTTCAAGCCCATTATCACTTAGGCCTATTATTATTAAAGCATCAAGAATTGGAGGCTGCCGCGATTCAATTTAAAAATGTCCTCGAGCTTCAAGAGGAGCATCTTGCGGCTCGCTTTTACCATGGCCTGCTTCACTTACAAGCTAATCGCTTAATTGAAGCAAAAAAAGCATTTGAAACCGTCATTCAAGATGATCCGCAACATATTGAAGCCCTTAATAATCTAGGCGTCATCGCAATAAAACAACATGAAGGGCAACCAGCCGTGGATTTTTTCACCAAGGTTTTAACATTAGATAACGATCATCAGGAAGCACGCAATAACCTTGCTGCGACATTTATCAGTCACGATCGTTTTGAAAATGCATTAATTCATTACCGTATTTTATTAGACAATCATCCTAATGAAACTGAATACTTGTACAATGCAAGTGTTGCCTGTATGTCCCTTGGAGAACTCCAAGAAGCCACAAAGTACCTCGAGCACTTAATTACCGCCGAACCTCATCATGTCGCGGGATTAAGTAATCTAGCAACTATTGCCATTCGACTGAAGCAGAAGGATCGCGCTATTGTTTTGTTAAAACGTGCCCTGGCGATTAACCCAGGAGATAAAGCGAATCAACACATGCTCACAGCATTAGAAGGACAAGATAAAACCCCTATCGTTCGCCCAGATTATGCAGCAAATCTTTTTAATAATTACGCCTTATACTATGAAAAACATCTGCAAACTCATTTAAAATATCAAATACCCCACCATCTTGAACAAATCTGTACTCAACTGAACATTCGAGAAAAAGCACACACGCTTGATTTAGGCTGTGGCACAGGACTTTGTGGTGATGTTTTAAGGACTAGAACAGAACGATTGACCGGTGTCGACATTGCCGACAAAATGATTCAAGAAGCCCGCAAAAAAAATATTTATGATGATTTATTCTCCGCAGAAATCACCCAGTTTCTCAAAGAACATCCCACCCAATATGATTTAATTGTGATCGCCGATACACTGCCTTATTTCGGTGAGTTAGCAATACTATTTAAGCTTATCAAGCAACATCTTCAGTTAGGTGGGCAGGTTATTTTCACCACTGAAATCAGTGAAGATAACCCGTGGCAATTACAAGACTCCGCGCGATTTTGTCACCATATTGATTATTTAAAGCAAATATGTGCTGACAATGAACTATCGATTCTTGAACACCAAATTGTACCTGCCAGACTGCAAGATGATCGGCCTTTAATGGTACATTTTTTGGTGCTTGTCAATTAGAGTATCGCATAGCGTCTTTGCGCGTCTTCTAACTAACTTCAAGCCTGGTGTGAGTTATAGGGAGTCGTCGATGCGAGTGCCTGAATGTAGCCTGGGTGCAGCGTAGCGAAACCCGGGTTCCGCTACGCTGCACCCAGGCTACAAGTTAGTTTTGCGCGTTTGGAAGTCCTTGTCTAAATGCTCGCAACGACGGTTTGAAGTCCGTTCACACACAAGCGATAATTAAGATTATGCTGCTAGTATCTGGGCTGTTATACCACCGATTCCCTCATTTAATGTCGCAGATAGTGGCTTAAAGAAGTTGATGCTTTTTCCATTCGTATCATGAAATCTTTTGCTAGATAAAGCAATCGTCGTAAAGATTCCAACGCCGACCAAAATAGAAATAACAGATAATAACTTTAGCAAATATTCACACTTGGATTCCCGATTGGTTTTTAAAATATCCTGTGTATGAAATCTAGTATATAAAGAGTTGAAATCTTCGACCCATTCGTCATTGTCACTAGGCAGTCTTTCCCGAAGCTCTTTGACAACCAGCCCTTTCAGGTACCCATCGAAAATAGATTTAGAGGCCTCTAATCGTTGACAAAATGCATTAGCATTACAAACAGCATTTTTTGCATAATGAATGTCATCAATACCTTCTTGTGGCTCAATCAAACGAATAAGTCGGTGTTCAGGATCTGAAAGATGGTGACTGGCAACGGCCTGAACAAGTCGACTTAAGCTATCTAGTTGTTGTAGCTCTAAATAGAGCCTTGTAGACGCAGGTGCACCATAAGGGTGATCATAAAGGTTTTCATGATAAAGTTGGGCATGTTTGACTTGTTGATAAAGGGCGGCAGATTCACTTTTCGGGTAATTAAGTAGTTGTGAAAGACGCCGATTCAAACCCATGATGTAGCCTACTACGCCATCAACATGGACCTCGTCTTGGAGTTGATCTCGAAGACCATATAATCCAGCCTCCTCATTCCCGCCACTAAGACATACCCAATAATCTACCATAGCAAAGAGTTCGCACTTAAACCAATCATGAAATCCTGGCTTAGGATTTTTTCCTATACCAAAAACCGCATCAAAAAAAACACGTGAATGTGGATGGTTAGGTTTGCCAAGCAATTGATCCAGTTGCTCTTGATTATGAGCGATGTAGCGTGTACATGCATCGTTTAAAAGGTTTCTGGCCTTTCCAGGAGTAATCGGCA
>Ga0364920_10063_pt2 | contig 52476 bp, 43 predicted proteins | sample SorcelJu500001C8_FD_206961 | JGI IMG/M metagenome (GOLD analysis project Ga0364920, IMG submission 206961) | Enriched cells from Trout Bog Lake Hypolimnion, Wisconsin, USA - BchlTB.June20.5000.01.C8 | ecosystem: Environmental > Aquatic > Freshwater > Lake > Hypolimnion/Profundal zone | place: USA...
GTTACGGTGGACGCCACCAGAAAAGGAGAGTGGGAAGAAGTGATGCAGGGCTGCGACATGATCGAGATCGGCAACGTTTCTCAGCGGCAACGATTGTCGATTATGAAAGCGCAGGCGTTCATCATCGATTTGGCGGTCAGTGAGTTGGAGAGGGCTTGGCGCACCACCCTTCCATTCGATTAAGGAGAGAAAATGACCAGGCCTTCAGCTGTAGTTCTGAGCGGTGACGGTATCAATTGCGATGCCGAGAGCAACTATGCCTTGCAATTAGCCGGGTTTGCCCCAGAAGTGGTGCATGTGACGAATCTTTTAGGCGCGCCCGAGAAGCTGGCGCAAGCCAAGCTGTTGGTATTACCAGGTGGCTTTTCCTATGGTGACGAGATCGCCAGCGGTAAAGTGTTGGCCATTAAACTGAAGGATCGCCTGCAAGACGCTTTGTTCAATTATGTAGACAAGGGAAATGTCGTTCTGGGAATTTGTAACGGCTTTCAGGTTTTAGTGCAACTGGGTCTTTTGCCGAATTCGCAGAGGCAGGGTGAGCGCATGGTCAGCCTGCTGCGCAACTCGCACCAAAAATTTGTCAATCAGTGGGTGAAGCTGAAGGTGGAAGGCAGTAATCCATTTTTCACCGGCTTGCATGAGATTGAGCTGCCGATTCGGCACGGCGAGGGAAGAGTGACGCTAAAACCAGGCGCTGAAGACGACCCAGAGGCAGTGAAAAAAATCACCAGCTGCGCGCCACTTCGTTATGCAGAAGATGTAAACGGAAGCTTCGACAAGATTGCCGCCCTGGCCAATCAATCAGGCAACGTCCTCGGGCTGATGCCGCACCCAGAGGCGTTCGTCAGATGGACTCAGTTCTACGCCTGGACGACGCGCAAAGCAGAAATTGCCGAGCACGAAAAATCAGACGCGATCGAACACCTTCCCCATGGTCTGGCCATCTTCCGCAACATTGCGGGCACGCTCAACTGAGGATTATATGGAACATACATACGCGTCAGCAGGAGTCGACATTCACAAGGCGGAAGCCTTTGTCGGCCGACTGAAGCAAGCAGCGCTGCGGTCAGACCACAAAAAGCTCTGGCGTGGTGCCGGTGGCTATGCATCGGTGGTGCCCGTGTCTGAGGAGCTGGCTGTCGCCCTGACCACAGATGGTGTGGGCACCAAACTTCTGGTGGCGGCGGAACTGGATGACTACAACACGATCGGTATCGATCTGGTGGCTATGTGCGTGAACGACCTGATCTGTGTCGGGGCGCAGCCAATGTCATTCTTAGACTATTACGCTACTCCCAAACTAAACGACCGGGAAGCCGATGCCATCATATCCGGTATCATCTCCGGCTGTGATCAGGCTGAGACGCTGCTGGTCGGCGGTGAAACGGCCGAATTGCCCGATTTGTACAGCGAGAAGCACTTTGACCTGGCGGGCTTTGCTATGGGCACGGTCTCACGCGCGCAACTTTTGACCGGCGATAGCATAACTGCCGGTGACGTTGTGATTGGAGTCGCTTCCAGCGGCATTCACTCCAACGGATTTTCGCTGGCCCGCAAGGTTGTGCCCAAAGATAAATGGAATCAGCTGCTTGTGCCGACACGCATATACGTGCGACCGATGAAGAAGCTGCTCGCCGCCGGCAATTCGGGCATTAAAGGCGCTGCCCACATCACCGGCGGAGGCTGGAGAAATCTGTTTAGATTGAACGACAACGTCGGCTTTGTCATCGATAATCCTCTGCCTGAGCCGGCCATCTTTGAGTTTATGGCAGATCAGGTGGCGGAAACCGAGTTGTTCACGACATTCAATATGGGCATGGGCTTCGCCGTAATCGCCGCTGCTGCATCAGCCCCAGCGATCAGTGAAACGTTTGTCAAAAACGGTATGGCGGCACAGCAAGTTGGCACAGTCACTGCCGACAAAGGCATTATGAAAGTGACGAGAAAAGGGGCATGGGATTCGATCAACATTATCACCATCAGTAATGAGTTGAAAAAGTAAGGGAGTAGTTGGATGCGCACGATATTAGTCAGTGTCTGGGACAAAACAGGCTTGGAGCAGTTTCTCAAGGGCGTGGAGAAATTCGATCAGCTCAGATTGATCGGCACTCGCAGCACAGCCAAATTTTTGGATGAGAAAGGATTTCAATGCGAGGCAGTGGAAGAGCTGACGCAGTTTCCGGAAATTCTCGATGGTCGCGTGAAGACCCTGCACCCCAAGGTTTTTGCTGGAATTTTGGCCCGCCCTTCAAAGGAAGACCGAGCCAGCCTGAGTGAACACGGCATCAGTGAAATTGATATGGTGATCGTCAACCTCTACCCTTTCGAAGATAAGCTCGGGCAAAATCTGACCGAGGCGGAAATGATCGAGCACATCGACATCGGCGGCGTCAGCCTCTTGCGGGCAGCGGCTAAGAATTATTCGCGAGTTACCGTCGTTTGCGACCCGACTCAGTACGACATGATTCTCACTGAAATGAAGGCTGAGAATGGTCAGCTCAGTCACACTATGCGCAGACAGCTTGCGCATGCCACTTTCCAGCGCACGTCTGAATACGATACGGCGATCGCCAATTACTTTGCTGAAACTCAAGGAGCGGCCGATTCTCCTGCCGCCATCGCTGCTGGTGCCGAGCATGAGCTGCCCGATGCGGTAGACCTGCGTTTGGCTCTTTATCAAGCTCTGCGCTACGGCGAAAATCCGCACCAGGCAGCCGTCTGGTACTCAGATGGACGTTTCTCGGGCACCAAAGAAGGCAAAAGTTCCTTCCCGCCGTTCGAGCAGCTGCAAGGCAAGGAACTTTCATCAAACAATATTACTGACACATACTGTCTCGTGCGCATCTTGCGCGACATCGGCTCACCGGCTGCCTGCATCATCAAGCACAACAATCCGTGCGGCGTGGCAGTCGGCAAGAATTTGATGGACGCCTTCGACAAAGCATATAACACGGATCCTACCTCCGCCTTTGGTGGCATATACGGTTTCACCGAGAAAGTGACGAAAGAGCTGGCCGAAAAAATTACGCAGGGATTTGTTGAAATCGTTGCTGCTCCCAGCTTCGACAAAGAGGCGCTGGAAGTCTTCAAAGCGAAGAAGAATGTGCGCGTTTTGAAGTTGCGTTCGGCGTTGTTGCTGCCCACCGAAAGTACATCGTGGCATTTGCGAGACCTGCAAGACTTCGGTTGGATAATTGAGAAAGATGTCGAGCCGCCCGTGCAATTGGCACAATTCCAGTGCGTTACGGGTGGACAGTTGCAAAATGAGCACATTGTCGATGCTGCGTTTGCCTGGGCAGTGGTCAAACATTTGACCAGCAACGCCATCTTCATCGCCAAAGAAGGCTGCTCGGTTGGCTTCGGCTTAGGTCAAACCAGCCGCATCGCTTCGGTCAACATCGCGTTGGCCCAAGCCGGTGAAGCAGCGCGCGGCTCCGTCATGGCCAGCGACGCATTCTTCCCGGCCACAGACAACATCGAAGCCGCTGCTGCCGCCGGTATCAGCGTGATCGTGCAGCCAGGCGGGAGCTTGAAGGACAAGGATGTAATCGCTGCTTGCGAGAAAGCCGGTATCACAATGTTGTTTACGGGGCAGCGATGTTTCAAGCACTAGATGCTTCGACTTTCTACCGCCGCCATCCTGGCGGCACCGCACTAGAAGCAAAGTCGCATCCGCCTCTAGTTCGCACGGCAGCAGACTGGCAGTCTGCTGCATCGCTCAGCCACGCAGGTGCCGGCAAGATGCCGGCGGTACATAGAACAGCCCGCAAGGACGCTGGCGGTTCTATCGATGAAGCCCGCCAGGACCCGGTGGTCCCAGCGACGAAGCCCGCAAGGACGCCGGCGGTACAAAGAACAGCCCGCAAGGATGCGGGCGGTCCCAGAAGAGGAGTTCGAACAAATGGCTGATCCAATAGTCGGCATCGTCATGGGCAGTGAATCCGACTACGAAACCATGAAGCATGCAGAAGACATCTTGATTCAATTCAAGGTGCCTTACGAAATCTCGGTCACGAGCGCACACCGCACGCCCAAAGTCATGTACGAATACGCCACTACTGCTCAGCAGCGTGGGTTAAAAGTTGTTATTGCCGCTGCCGGCGGTGCCGCGCACCTGCCCGGTATGGTGTCGGCGCTGACAGTCTTGCCGGTGCTTGGTGTGCCGATTGAATCGCGCACTCTGAAAGGCGTCGACAGCTTGCTTTCCATAGTGCAAATGCCGGCCGGTGTGCCGACGGCAACCTTCGCTATCGGCACAAGCGGTGCCACCAATGCGGCGCTGTTCGCTGTGCAGATTCTGGCGCTGGCGGACAGAGCATTGCAAGAGAAACTCGAGAAATATAGATTAGAGCGCGCTGACGCAGCACTGGCAGGCAATGCCAAGGTGCGCGCTCGGTTGCAGGAAGCAAGCAAGTGATCAGAAAAGTCGGAATTTTAGGCGGCGGGCAGTTAGGCAAGATGATTGCCGAAAGCGTCTACAAGCTGGGTGGTTGCGTAAACATATATGACCCCGATATAAACGCTCCCGCGCGCCATCTAGCCGCCAGGTTTTTCAATCGCGAGTGGACTGACACTGCAGCTTTGAGCGAATTTTTTGCCGCCAGCGACGTTGTCACCTACGAATTTGAAAACGTCGAAAGCGAGGGGATCGCTCGTCTTCAGCATGAAAAGCCGATCTTTCCTTCCGTCAGTGTCCTGCAAACTACGCAACACCGGTTGCAGGAAAAGAGATTTTTGCAGGAGAATGCTCTGCCTCATGCCGCTTTCGCTGAAATTACGTGTGCTAATGATCTGCAAAAGTATGTGTCTGAATTTGGCTATCCGTGCATTTTGAAGAGTAGTCGCGGCGGATATGACGGCAAAGGTCAGCTCTTTATTCGCAACGACTCTGATCTGCAAGCGGCGTCAACATGGATTGAGAAGGCCGGTGCCGCTTTTCACTGTGTTCTGGAAGAGGCGTTAGACCTGGATATGGAAGCCAGTTGCATTGTCGCACGAGCAACCGACGGCGAGGAGGTCGTCTTTCCCGTTTTTGAAAATACGCACAAGAATCATATTTTGGATTTGACGGTTGTGCCTGCCGGCATTTCTGAAGCGGGCGCCCGAGAAATGAAAAGCATCGCTGTGCGAGCGGCTGAGCTGCTGGGCTTGAAGGGATTACTGACCACTGAATTTTTCCTCAGCCGCAGTGCGTCCAGAAAATCCCAAGCGACGATTGTGGATGGATGGCATATCTATATAAACGAATTCGCTCCGCGTCCCCACAACTCCGGTCACGTTACGCGCAATGCTTGCACCCTGAGCCAGTTTGACGCCCTGGCAAGAATTCTCATGCAGGTGCCGATTGGCCAGCCAAAAATTCTTGCCCCTGGTGCATTTTGTATGGGGCAACTACTGGGCGATGTTTGGCTATCACAAAATGCCGCCGGCGTCGACCTTGACCTGGCGGCATGGCAAGCGCATCCGGCTGTGATCGACGTTGTCATCTATGGCAAGCACGAACCAAGAGCGGGAAGGAAAATGGGTCATTTTGTTACCTGGAGTGATACCGCCAACGATGCGGTCGAAAGGGCCCTCGCCTTTCGGCAAGCCCTTTCTCAACCGGTTACGATTGGCAAAAATGCAGCACCCGCACCAACGTAACTTGGACCATTGTCACTAGATCTTCAAATCGCAATAATTCCCACTCTTATTCCCAGAGCTGTTCGTCAGACCGACGACTGACCAAAATGCGCGTCAAGCTTGGCACTTAAGGGCGGGGAAGGAAAGCGCGGCGGGCTCTGCCCGCTAAGAAACCCTTGCAATTTCCAAAAAACCTGATACCATACAAGTGCATGGTAATATTTCCGTCAGCGAGTCTCTGAGCGGCTTGCACGTGGTGATAACGCGATGAAAAAGTTGCGAGCTTTCAAATTCAAGTTGAGGGCAAACTCTAATCAACAAACCATGATGGCCAGGTTCGCTGGTTGTGGACGTTATGTTTACAACAAAGCACTGGCGGAGCAGAAAGAACGCATGGACAGAAACGAAGGTGTAAGTAATTATGCAGCGCAGTGCCGATCGCTTACCGAGTGGCGGCATGCAAGCGAAACTGCATTTTTGGCGGAAGCCCCAACACATCCGTTGCAGCAGAGCCTCAAAGATCTCGGCAGGGCTTTCAGCAACTTCTTTTCTGGACGAGCAAAATTCCCGCGTTTCAAGAAAAAAGGCAGGGGTGATTCTTTTCGCTATCCAGACCCAAAGCAGATAAAATTCGATGAGAAAAATAGCCGCATATTCCTGCCAAAGCTTGGCTGGATGCGTTATCGCAAAAGCAGAGAGATAACTGGGACGATTAAGCAGGTTACAGTGAGTCGGGCTGGAGATGGTTGGTTTGTTAGTATTCAGACCGAGCAGGAGATGGCTGTACAACAGCGTTCTAAAGGATCGGCGACTGGAATTGATTTGGGAGTAGCAACTTTTGCCACCTTATCTGATGGCACAACATATGCGTCCGAAATGGACTACCAAACTCATCAGAGCAAGATCGCAAGAGAGCAAAGAATATTAGCCCGCAAACAAAAATTTAGTAACAACTGGCGTAAGGAGGCGCGCAGAATACAGCGAATGTACGGACGTGTACGAAACGGCCGATTAGATTTCCAACACAAGACTTCGACTACCATTTGCAAAAACCACGCTACGGTGATTGTCGAAGACCTGAATGTGAAAGGAATGACTGCGTCTGCAGCAGGTACTTTGGAAAATCCAGGAAAAAACGTGAGAGCGAAGTCAGGACTGAACAGATCGATATTGAATCAGGGTTGGTGCGAATTCCGAAGGCAACTGCAATACAAATTAGAGGAGGTAGGCGGACTGTTGGTCTGCGTGCCGGCGAAACACACTAGCGCTAAGTGTTCGCAGTGTGGATTTACATGCAAGGAAAATCGGAAGAGTCAGTCCAATTTTTCATGCCTCGGATGTAATCACACGGAGAACGCGGATCTTAATGCGGCACGAAACATTTTAGCGGCCGGGCTGGCCGTGTTAGCTTGTGGAGAAACGCCAGTAGGCATTTCGTTGAAGCAAGAACCCACCGTAGCGGCAAGTGTACTTGCCTAGTCGGAATCCCCTTCCTTCAGGGAGGGGTGGAGGTCAAACTAATCTTATCGAGCAGCGCAGGACCCGTGTAGCTGACTTGTACGATCAGATTCGCTCATGTCTACTATAGATGACTAGGCATGCGAGCAGGCAGAGGGTAAGATGCGGCTATGCATGTTGGCTGACTGAGTGTTTTGTCAATCGGCATCGCAACTTCGTTTCACGATGTTGTGTGTAGATGCAAGTCATTTCGCTAAATCGAGCAACCAAACGATGGGCACTGCCTGTGGTGCTGACGGGCTGGCTCAGTGCGGCGAACAACGTTTAGCCGACGCAATTACGGCGCTCATGCAAGATACGAAATAACTGGCTCAGATAATCAGGTGAGTGATGATCATTAAAGACTTAATCGCGAAACTGCAATCTCTAGACGGCGACGCCATGCTCGTCACTGCCAGCTACGAGGCCGGAGGCTTTAAGGATCTCACGGAGATTGAGCAGATCGATTTGGTGCCGAATCGGTACAAGATCTTGGATGGTTCCACGCACCATCGAGCTGAGTGGACTGATGGCCAAAGAGGTAAGAGTGTAGCGGCCTTTTGCCTGGGTCCCCTTGATCCGAGTTGCCTCGGTGACCTGGCCGAAGCGGTGCCAGTGGCAAAAAAACGACGCACACTGCAAGCCGTACCCAACGATTCATAGATCCTTGGGCAACCAAACTCAGTCAGTCGAGAACATTAGCTCGACCGATGTGCCTGCGAAAACAAAGTTGGAGTGAGCGCCTGGCCGATTCGGATGAGAGCCGATCTGAGCGCCGCCGGATCGGATGATAATTGATCCGATGATAATTGATCCGATGTGCCGAACCGGATCGTACCGGATCTGGGTCGAGCTGCAGATTAGGTAAGGCGCTTAGGGCAGATGGGCCTGGTCCTTTAGTGGGGCGGGATCATAGACGGACAGGCCTTCGCCCGTGATACCGCTTCAGCGTGCGAAGCAGCGTAGTCGTCGCTCATCAACTCAGCCGGAATGCGCACTCTTTCTCGCTCATATGCCGCTGCTGCTGAGTTTGTCCATCCATCATAAGGAAACTCAGAGCTTTTGTGACGGCGATACCAAATTTCAACCGCTTCCTTTTTCCAGACTATCACCACAGGTAGTGGCTGCCCTTCATCGTCTTTTTCTTGAAAATGTTTGAGCATTGACTTGTTCAATTTGATCGTCATGCCACCGGGAAAGACCTTCACTTCCTGGTCTTTTATGGCTTCAATCACCTCAGTGGTGGCCTTGCCGACGGCAATCAAAACGTCTTCACCTTGCTTGCACCAGGGCAACGCTTTAAGGTGCTCTACAAAATTCGCACAACCAAGAGTTGTTCCTTCAGCTTCAGCCATTCTCGACCCCACCGGTTGGATTTGTTTGTCAGAAAGACAGTGTAGCTGGTTTGCAAATATATTCAAACCGGCCTGCCGATTCAACCGTCCAACCATTGAAATCGGCCCTAGCCGCCCTAGCCTGGAATGCCTTTTCGCCTCCATACATACGTTAGGTTGGAACCTGGAATTAATTCTTGCTGCCGGGCTGAGAGGACGAAACTTTCCCCATTGTGCCCCGTCGGGAGTTGACTACTAGCGGTTCACGAATACGCTAACAATAGACGGCAGGCGGGCAAGCTTCTTCCGACCTGGTTGTCGAGGTACGCAAACGCCGAGCACCGTCATTGTCTTAGCCTTGTTGCGCAGTGGTCTGCCCATGGCAGGCGCCGTAGCCCGGGCGCTTGCCGCCCCGCTTGACGGCTACATCTTAGCCAGCCAGGCACGCCGGCACACGGGGACGGCCATGGGGAGCTTGCAAGCAGGCGACGCCGCTTGAATTGGTCTTCGCCAACCAACCATGCGTTTGCACCACATGCAGTATCAACCAGCCGGCCTTGATTCTCCTATGTTCTGCCTGCTGAGCGGCTGATAAGTGACAACTCTTTCCCACATTAATGCTTACCCGTCTGATAATGAAAAATCCGCCAGCCTAAACCAGCGGGGGTTTATAATCTATTGCCCGTGGAACATTTTAGGTGGGCAAGGATTAACAATCGATCCCGGGAGCCTTGAATGAGTGTGGCGTTGAACTGCGGTTTTGGTGCAAGTAATGCATGGAAAGCACGTGTCCAGTTTGTAATCGGCCGTATGATGGCGTCTTATGTCAACGTTGCACCGTAAGCGATTTGGACGTGGGAGGATTAATGTCGTCTGAGGGGCTACAACTGAAAAGTGACGATGCTGGTGATGGTGCCACAGCGTTCCTCGTTGATTTGGTATCAAATCGGAAGATCCCGATAACGTCGCCCCGTTGCAAAGTTGGACGCGATGATCTGAATGACATTGTTATCTCGGGCGACCAGTCAATATCCAGGTTTCACTTTGTCATTACCAAAGAGAACGGGCAATATATGGTGCAGGATGGCAAAAGCCGTCACGGCACTTTCTTAAATGGCAACCAAATTACCATTCCTGAACCGATACACGACGGTGACGTGCTCAAAGTTGGCGTTTCGCTGTTCTGGTTTGTGATTGAGGCGAGCGCCAACACCGCACCGGCCGACAAATTTGCTCCAGTCGACATCGAGCTGATCGACCAGCAAGAACTTGAATTTATGGAGGCCGATCCAGAGCCCGATGAGGCCCCTGCTGCCGCCGCACCTGTTTCCTCACCGTTGCCGGCATCGGCGACGCAAGAGGTGCCAGCGCTGACGGCTGAGAAGATAGCTGGCGAAGAGTCCAAACGCATTGCCGCTGAAGAGACGCGGCGCTCCTCGACTGTTGGAGACACGACGGCAGCCATCCCTATACTGAAAGATGAGCCAGCCGGAAAAGACGAGAGCGCCGAGAAGGTTGAAGCCGTCTCGAAAGACGCTCCAGAAGGCTCGAAAGAAGCTGAGAAAAGCGAAGAACCCTCTTCGTCTGCCGATTCTGAAAAGTCACAAGCCCCGATTGCCGAAGCAGCGCCCGATTCCGGAACAGCCGATGCCGACTCCGACGCCTTCATGGCCATGTTGCTCGATCCGCTTCAGAAGAAGCCAGAACCGAAGAAAAAGGATCCCAACGATCCGCAAAATACGCTAGTCAATCTCGATGCCATGAAACCTGCCGAAGTGGCATCGGCGGCCAAGTTGGACGAGTCGAAATTGGACGAGTCGAAACTGGACCAGTCGAAACCGGATCAGTCGAAACCGGAAGAGCCGGCTCCCGGAGCGAGCTTCACAGATTTCGGCAATACCGAAGCGGCGGTCAAATTTACGGAATATCAGTATTCAGAGACCGATGCCCTGACAAAAGAACCGGCTTTCCCTGTTTTTTCTTCAGAACCAGCACCAGCAAAAGAGCCAGTCGTTGAAGAGACTCCATTGCCTGAGCTGGTCGTCAAAGCTGAGGCACCGTCAGACGAGCCGCCAGATTTTGGCAAGACAGGCGAGTTGCCCGCTCCCGTTGCCAAAGCGACAAGTTCTCTGGCAGGGCTCTTTGGTTTGAGTGAGGCTGAGGCCGCCAATAAGGCGGAACCACATACTGAGCCGCCTTCAACCTTGGGCAAGTTTGCTGAGATAATTGGCGAAGCTTCCAGCATCATTACTGAGAAGAAGGAGGATGCGACCTCCCTCAAGTCAGTCCTCAACTTCCAATCAGAAGAACAGACCGAAGAAGCACCTGCCACTACCGTATCGGCAAGTCAAGAAGAACCACAAACCACTAATGGAGCAAAAGGAATGAGCATAGTGAAAGAGGGCGCAAGCACGGTGCCGGATTGGTGCAAGAGATATTTCGGAACCGAGCTGAACCAACTCAGCAAAGAACTCAATGAGCTTAATGAGCAAGTGCGCCTTGCCCAACAAAAGATCAAAGACGTAGAAGGCAGAGTTGCTCTCACTAAAGGATTGCGCAACACCTTGCTCACTGCTCAAGGTGAAGAGTTGGTGGAAGCCTGCGGCAAAGTGCTGACGATGCTCGGCTGGAAGGTGAAAGTATCCGACGAAGACAAGCATGAACTGCGGTTGGAAACCAATGATGAGAAAGGCGTTTCGATTGCCCGCATCGTCTGGACTGAAACCCAAGCCGACAGAACTCACTTGGGACAATTGTCGATTTCGCAGACCCGCTTCTGGTGCGAACAAGGCGTAGAGCCAAAAGGCATCTTGATCGTCTCCAAGAATGGAGAAACTGCGCCGGCACCCCTGACCAAAGATGATCGTGACAGTGAGCTGGCTGAATATGCTACTAAGAAGAACGTTTGCTTGATGACCACCCTGCAACTTCTTTCCGTTTACAAGGAAATCGCGCTTGGTGACGGCACTGCAGACGCGGTGCGCTCGACGATTTTGAACAGCAATGGTTGGCTGAGCGGCTACAACCTGGAACCAGGCAGCGAGCCAATCGAGAAAGAGGAAAGCTCAGCAGGCACTAACAAACTGAGCTCGTTGTTGTCAGCGTAATTCAACAAGCAATGGAACTTGAAGGAGCACGATCACTGTCGTGCTCCTTTTGCTTGGATTGGTCCGTGTAGTGCCAGCGTCCTTGCCTATGTCGCGCGTTTGGGCAGGCTCATCTTGATGAAGACCGGCAAGTGATCCGAGCCGAAACGTTGGCCGACCCGCCGATCCAAGGTGACGATTTTTTCGCTCGTAAAACAATGATCGATGGGAATGAAGGCGATTGGCGACCAGGCGTTCCACGAGGGCTGAATGCCGAAGCCTTGCTCGGTGTCGCGCAGCGAAGCATCCTGCAAAAAATCACCAAAGTATGACGACCAGGGACTGCAGTTGATGTCTCCAGCAACAATGACCGGAGCAGTAAAACTATGTGCATCTTTGGCAATCTCTCTCAGCTCACGATTGCGAAATTTGAGTCCAGCTCTCTTAACAGGCGTGACGGTGTGCACGAAAATCAAAGCAACGTTTTGGCCATTCACGTCAATCTTGCATTCAATGCGCGGACGATGGATTTTGCCGAAATGAAGAACCTGCACATCTGTTAAAGGATATTTGCTGAACACTGCCACGCCGCCAAACCGCGGGTCAGCAACAGAGTATGGGTATTCGGTCAATGACGATTTCAGCGTCTGCAGCCATCCTTGAGTGACCTCAGAGAGTCCGACCAGATCTGCATTGTTGTCGCGAATGACGGTGATTGCTCGCCCGTAGTCTCGATTCCTTCCACCCCACAAATTCATCTCCAGTAAGGTCAGTTGCTGTGTTTGCGCAATATTTTGAGGATTCGATCTGGGAAAGTAGAGCGAGAGGGCTTGGGCCGCATTAATCGCACAGAGCACTAAACACAACGCCGCCGTCTTTCTAGTGCGCAAACAATAGAACAGCAGTGCCAATGAAATCGACAGAGCTGCCCAGATCAGCCGTAAATGGCTGCACAGCTGGCAGATGAAACTATATCGATCGAAGAAACCGGCCATCGAGATCGCCGCCAGGCTGGCGACGGCGAACGTAATGATCAATGTTTTGAAAGTGAGTTTCATCAACGCTATGATACTAAATGTGGTGCAGAAGGTTTGTACCGAGAAGCAATGCTGGTTAGAATCATAGTTTAACCGCTTTTGCGGAATTCAGCTGCGCGTGCTTGCCGGTCTGCCGGATGCAACGTCTCTGCCAACACAGCGATTCGTTTTCCGTTGTGGTGTTTGAACCGTTTCATGTTTTTGCTGCTCTGGAGTCCGTCCGCGAACTCTCACCGTCTTAGTGGTTTGTTGTCTTTTATAAACTGCAAAAGTTTGTGGATGTTGTCCGAAATCGTGATCATTTGAGCGTATCGATGTCCGACTGCTTGCTGGGCAAGACATGAATAGACTTGCGATTGCAAGTAATGACCTTCACCAAGAAATACCATTGGGCTGCAATGACCGAATGTCTCATAGTGATTTTGGGCGGCGTCGATGAACACTTCTTCCACCGTGGCCGCACTTCCTGGTGCGAAGACGACGCCGTAAACGGAAATGGCCAGCAATCCATCTTCCCTGATGCTATTTGAAAAGTATTTACCGATCTGCGTGGCGAAAAGATTTACCGGTTCGTGCCCGTAAAACCAAGTCGGCACCGCCAGGCTCTCACAGCCGTTGGGATATTTCGCTTGCACCGCCAGTGCTTGCCCGACATAACCGTGATCGATGTTTCCGTTTGCCAGTGCATAGTTTGGTTTTTGGGCCAGGATGGAAATCGCATCGTTCAGCGCTTCTTCGTCATAGTTGGCCATGTAGGCGCCGAGATTGGCCGCTTCCATTATTCCAGGACCACCACCGCTGGTGATGAAGTATCCGTCTCTGGTAAGCAAGCGAGCCAGTGCTGCCGTTTGCTGATAAACAGGCTCATTCCGAGACGCTAAGTGACCACCCATGACGCCGACTGCCTTCTTTTTCGACAATCCGGTTTCCGGATCCATGCCCAGTACTTCTTTGATGCCGCGGTCGATTGAGTAGTCGTGGATGCGCTGAGAAAGTGCTTCCATGATGTCGGCGTCATGACCACCATGGGCGTCGAAGTGGCGGTTGATCCGTTTGTCGAGGCTTTGATCGTCGCTTTCGTGGTAGCCCTCCATCAACTCTTTCGGCGTGTACAAGGAGGTTCTGTAGGGATTGTAGGGAAGACCGACAAAGGGCGCAAAAAACTGCGCGCCTTTGCGGCGCAACTCGACTTCTTCGTTTAGAGACTCCAAGATGCAGCCAAGAAACATGGTGTTGTCGGTGTCAACCTGTTTCCAATCAATGCACATAATGCCGACGTTCAAGCCCTGCACGACGCAGTTGCGCAAATCTCCCGCTTTGATATGGGTAACAAAGGTGTCGAGATCGCGAATGACTTCGTATTGTAAGGGGCGCTCTTTCAGCTCATACGTCATATGAAACTCCTCTGTCAGTGCGAAACGGTGCCTGCGTCTGATTTACTCGGCGGCGCTTGAATTGGCTCAGCATCAACACTGAACGAGAATCATCCCTGACGAGCCGGGTGCACGCTACAGCTGAAACATGGCGGGGGACTTACATATGCCGTCTTAGATAGCCAATTCCCAGCCCAGCTGCACCACCGATGGCGGCACCGCCGAGGGAGCGCGTGGCTGTGCCGTGACCGCGCGACATCGCTAATCCCAAGCCTAGCCCAACCGCAGAGCCGGTGGCGGCGTCCTTCATATAGGGATGCCGATTTAAAGTCTTGCTGGAGTGAATTAAACCAACACCGGCGCCGGTGCCGGCACCAATGACAGCTCCTCTGGCTATGCCGCGATGACTCAGTCCACCCACTAGGGCACCAGATGCGGTGCCAATGCCGGCTCCGATGGCTGCCGATTTCACTTTAGGATGACGCTGCCAATAACTGCTTTTCGTTGCCGTAGTAGCGTGCGGTTCCGCTGCATGGTGCGTTTTGCTGGCTGTGGCTGCATACGTTGTCGCTTGCACTTGCAGTGGCAATGTTGCTGAGGCGACGGCAAGGAAGAAGGCGAAGGCGATAGGCTCTAGTTTGTTCATGTATATACGATCCTCTACTGCCGCCATTTTCCAGCAATCAAGTGGATGTGTCCTTAGCCCGTTTTTAGCATCTGCGTTTAAGTGGTCGTCAGACTCTTATCAAAAGCCTGCCACGTCCCAGACTTGCTCCAACTTAAGCCCTTGCCGGCGCCCACCTGTTTCCTTAACTGGCTAGCTTCCTCGGTTTTTCCAAGGTGCTCCAATACAGTGGCATAATTTGGCAACAGTGCTTTGATCTCATCGTGCTTACTGCCATAGATCGTCGCCAAGATGCCAATCGCACGCTTGAAACATTCCTCTGCCTTCTCATAACGTTCCTGAATTTCGTACAGCATGGCTAAGTTTTTCAGGAGCAGTGCCACATCTGGGTGATTAGCACCTAAGTCTATCTGACTAAACTCAAGGGCCATTAGCGTCATTGTTTCTGCTTTTGCCGCTTTCCCCGAAATCCAATAAAGCTCCGCCAAATCCTCTAAAACCAGCCGTCGATACCTTCCGAAAAGACCTCGCTCAGCCAATTCGAGGGCCTGCTTCCAACAGTCTTCCGCTTGCTGGTATTTCTGTTCAACAACAAAAAGCGCACCAGCTCGGCGAAAAGTTCTCCAATTACTCTCTAGATCTTCCAAAGCGCCTCAATCTTCTAGAATGCAGACGCTGCTTCGAGAATCTTGCGGCAATGCTCTTGCACTTGCTCATAAACGCGTCCAAGGTCAGTATACAGGGTCGAGACCTGCGGCCAATTTTCAGCCAGTGCTGCCGCTTCGATCTCTTTGCAAATGGAAGACATGATCGTTGATCCCATTGAAGCCGTGGCGCCTTTCATCTCGTGCGCCGTTGCTTTAACGGTTTTGCTGTCTCGCGCTTGTATGTTGGCGGCTAATCTTTCCATCAATGTATCGGTTGAAGAGATGAAAACGCCGATCAGTTCGCAAGCGCCCTCTGGCCCGCATGTCTCTTTCAAGCCATCGTAATTGATCAACTGTTCTGGTTTGGTTTCATCGTCTGCTTTCAGTTCGGGCAGCACGGGTGTGGGCAACTCCAAACCACGCCAGGCCGATGTGTCTGTGCGAAACCATCGGACAAGCACTTCCTTGAGCTTGGCCCCAGTCACCGGTTTGCTGACATAGTCGTCCATGCCGGAAGCGATGCACTTTTCTCTGTCTCCTTGCATCGCGTGAGCGGTCATGGCGATAATTGGAATGTGTCGCCCAGTCAGTGCTTCGGCTCTGCGAATCGCACCTGTGGCTTCGAAACCGTCCATGTCGGGCATCTGGCAATCCATGAGAATCAAAGCGTAGGGCGCCCGATTAACCGCCTCGACTGCCTCACTGCCGCTGCCGACCACGTGCGCTGAAAAACCGAGCTCTTTAAGCAAAAGCAACGCCACTTTTTGATTGACTGGATTGTCCTCAGCAATCAAAATCATGCCGGTATTCTGGAAGGCGGTGATCTCTCCTGTTGTGTTCAGGCGTGGTGGCACGTATGGTAGGGCACCAGATTTGGTGGCGGCATCGGGATCGAGCAAGAGCACCAGGCAGTCGTAAAGACGAGACTGCCGCAGGGGCTTGACCAGAAAGGCCGAAAAACCGGCCAGCAAGGCCCCTTCGCCCAGCCGTTCTTTATCCTCAGCTGTACAAAGGATCAGTTTGGCATCCCTCAGTCGGCTGTCTTCAGCAACTGCCCGAGCGAATTCGAAGCTGTGCAGGTCAGGCAGTTGAAACTCGACCATGACAATGTGGAACGGTTTACCGTCTGCTTTCGCTTCGCGCATGACAGCAAGTGCTTCCATTGCCGAGGTGGCGATGCAGCAATTCATGCCCCACGATGAGATGTAATCTTGGATGATTCTTGCCGTGCCTTCCAGCGGATCGACCACAAGAATTCGCGTCTGCGTTAGATCGCGTATCTTCAGGCTCGGCTCGTCTTTGCTTTCGGCGCGATCGAGGGGCACCGAGAACCAGAAAGTCGAGCCCTTTCCTTCGGTGCTTCTGACACCGACTCTGCCACCTAATAACTCGACCAGCAGTTTGGCGATCGACAAACCTAGCCCGGTGCCACCGTAACGTCGGGTGATCGAGCCGTCGGCTTGAGTGAACGGTTGAAAGAGACGATAGACCGCTTCCTGCGGCATACCGATTCCCGTATCGGTGACGGAAAACCGCACGCGACAGCGTTTCTCGTCTTTAGCGTCAAGGGTGGCTTGCACTATCACTTCGCCGCTTTCGGTAAATTTGATCGCATTGCTCAACAAGTTCAAGAGAATTTGGCGCAGTCGTCCCGGGTCGCCTCGAAGTGAAATCGGCACGTCAGGCGCCACATAAGTCATCAACGATAGCTTCTTCTGGCGTGCTTGCTCTGCCACCAGTTCAGCTGTTCCTTCGACAATGTTGAGCAGTTCGAAGTCAACAATCTCCAGCTCAACTTTTCCTGCTTCGATCTTGGAGAAGTCCAAAATATCGTTGACGATATCGAGCAGAGCGGCGGCCGAGTCTTTGATGATGTTTGAGATTTCCACTTGTTCGTCGCTCAAACGCGTGCGCATGAGCATGTCACTCATGCTGATCACACCATTGATCGGTGTGCGCACCTCGTGGCTCATGTTGGCGAGAAAGGCAGACTTGAACCGTGACGCTTCCAAGGCCTGGTCTCGAGCCTGCTCCAACTTGATGGCCAGTGACTTCAACTCGCGATTGGCATTCGCCAACTCGATTACGCGTTTCTCCAAAGCTTCATTCAGTCTCTCGATCTGTTCTTGAGCCCGTTTCCTCTGTTGCACGCTGCGTAGAAGCGAACGAATTCGGGTGACCAACTCGGCCGGGTGGAACGGTTTGAACAGATACTCGTCAGCGCCAGCTTCCCAGCCTTGCAACATTGACTGGCGGTGAGTGAGAGCGGTCAACAAAACCACTGTCGTCAACGAAGTCTCGGGCTTGCTTTTGATTTCGCGGCAGAGACTGAGACCGTCGCGCTTCGGCAGCATAACGGCCGCTAGCACCAAATCTGGTGACCATTCGCGCACAATTTCGAGAGCTGCCTCACCATCGGCTGCTACCTGGCACTGAGACATATCGCCGAGCAGCCCCTGCATGTATTGAGCGAGTTCGCTGCTGTTCTCCACAATCAGCACGCGCGGCATCTGACGGCTTGGTGCCGTGAAGACGTCGCGCGGCGACACCGTCGCCTCTTGCTGCGCCACAGCCTGCGCCGGTGGCTGTAAGGCTGCTGCCTGGACGGGAGGAGCCAACAGATCGACGGTAGTGCAGCATGTCGTTCCTTCCAGCTTGGTTGACAAAACTCCACTGAGCAGAGCCGTGCATTCGCGCACCAACTCCAGATCGAGTTCTGCCGGATTCGCTTGCCCACTGCGTTCGTCTACCGATTTAACGTCTTGAATAAGATTGCGCAGCGCTTGATCTTCTACGCTGATCGGTGTGTAGGCAACTGAGAGGAGCAACCGCTCGCGCTCAGTCTCTTGCTTCAACGTCACCTTAATTACAGAGCCGACCAGACAATTTTTGACGGCATTGGCGATCAGGTTGGAGACTATGCGCTCAAATAAATAACGATCGATGCTGACGATGATATGCACTTTGTGTGGATCAAAAACGAGCGAATAGTCTCTGCTGCCGGTATGGGAGTTCAGTTCTGATACGACAGCGCCCGTCAAGACGCCCACGTCGACAATCTGCCGAGACACGGCAATGCCTGATTGCATGTTGGAAAGATCAGACATGCCAGAGACGATTTGCAACAGCTTGACTGACTGATTGTGAATCGTCTTCAAGAGAGCAGCTTGCTCGACGTTCATGCTGCCGTATTCGCCCATGACCAATGACTCAAGCGGCGAAAGAATCAAGGTCAGCGGGGTGCGCAATTCCATGGCTACATTAGCGAAAAGACTTTTGTCGGCAGAGGCAGTCATGGTCGTCCGCTCAACCATGTCGCTGTCGGCGATCGGCTGCGCCGGGGATTTATTCTCGCAGGGTTCGGATATTTCAGGGGTTGTGTTTTCGCCCAAGGTCTTATCCACACCCTTAGCGTCTGTCAAAGAGCGCCGCCACCCCTTTGGGGTAGCACCGAGAAGTCTCTTGATGAGGTCGGACATTGAATTTCCACCAAAGGAGTAACGAGATCTTCATGCGGTTGGGACCGCCCCAAATCTATCTCTAAAGTCACCCTTCCCATTGTCGCCTGAATTCTTTCACCGGGCAGTATATGCCTGCCTGTAATTTTGTCAGTACTAATCCATCGCCCCTGATTTTCTAAGGATGATTTAGGCCATTTCCAAACACCTGAGTTGGAAAATAGATACCGGATTTGATACCGCCTCAGTCTGACACAAGTATGACTATTATACTACGTAAACAAACAGCCTTCCGGCACTTGCCTTGGCGTGCGGCTTGGGGCGTAAATTTTAGCCGTTCAATCTTGTTCGCCGGCAAAATACTTTGTTGCAATTCAACAACATGGCAGATTATGGGGAGTGGTCGCAATGAAGGATAGTCCACCGGTTTTGAGTGTGAGGCAATTTGCAATTAACATTAAAAATGAGGGGGACCAACTGCAGTGCCTGATCTTGTCAAACTATCTGTGGTGCCAAACCCCATTTTTCATGAGCAACGGCCAGAACACGTCGCGGAAACCCTGCTTGGTGAGCGCTTCTATATGGTTGAGCTTGTCGATCACGAGCCGCTAACAGGGACTTGACCTCAGTACAATCTGTGTAGGTCACGCTGTGTGGCTTTCCGGCTTTGTGGATAAACTACACGGGATCCACACAAAAGGCGCCTAGAATAAGCGCGTACAGTTTGACATCCCTATTTGGTCGCGAGCAAAAAGCTCATCTGCTGTGATGGTAGAGATGTCCTAGAACGCCAGGGTGGGTACCGTATGGAAGAGTACATAACTGATAAAGAGTTGCAATGCCGCGACTGTCGGGGAACATTCACGTTTTCGACGGCTGAGCAGCAGTTTTTCAAACAAAAAGGGCTGGTAAACGAGCCCAAGCGTTGTCCAAATTGTCGTTTGTTGTTGCGCAGCCAGAAGCCTGGAAGCGCCGTGCAGCAGACAGCAGAAGTGCCATGCAGCGGCTGCTCGCGTCCAACAAGGGTGCCGTTTCTGCCCAACGGTCACAAACCTGTTTTGTGCAATGCTTGTTTCTATGCGCAGAAAGACAAAGATCCGACTGTGGCACAACTGCCTGTTAGTGACGATCCTTTAATCGCCAACGCCGGCTAAAGCATTTGCTCTGACATGCGTTGAAGGCTGCTGGGACACGATCCGAATTGTGGATCGGCGTTTCGCTGCTCGCTAGACGTTCTTCTTAGAACCGCAGACTTGGCTCAACTTCGCCATCATTATCATGGCGTTGGCACTGAACCATTGTGCTTCCACGGCAACAGAAATAATGATCGCCACTCCACCGCCATCTCCATTTGGTGGACGGCTAGTCCATAATGCTTCCAGCATAATGGTGCAACTTCGCTTGTGTGCTGTTCACACTGCGGTACAAAAACTAGTTTGGGTTGTAACCAAGAGATTCCTTCTGACCAGGAAACCAGAGGATAATCTTTGCGTCAGCACTATCTCGATTAATTGGAGAGCGAATGCTTCCGCTAGAACTCGACTATGAACCGATGGAAGCCACCCTGACCGAGAACCTGCCGCTGGAAGCCGGTCAGTGGCAGTATGAGCCGAAGTGGGACGGCTTCAGATGTCTTGCCTTTCGGGATGGCAACACGCTTGAGCTGCAATCGAAGAGTGGGCGCACACTGGGTCGATACTTTCCTGAGGTAGAGGAAGCCCTTCTCGCTCTGGAAGCACAGCAATTCGTTTTGGACGGCGAGATTGTGCTACCGGTCGGTGAAGGATTCTCATTCGATCATCTGCTGCAACGCATTCATCCGGCAGAAAGCCGCGTCAAGAAGCTTGCTCGCGAGTTTCCTGGCGTTTTTATCGTCTTCGATATGCTCGTCGCCGCCGATGGACAACGCGTCATAGAGAAGCCTCTGCGGCAGCGCAGGCAGCTTTTGGAACAGTTCGCGCAGCAATATCTGCAAAAAAACAAACGCTTAATGCTGTCTCCAGCCACCACACAATCGGAAGTTACTGATGCTTGGCTGGAGCAAATGGGCAACTGTCTAGACGGAATCGTGGCTAAGCGCATGCATTTGCCTTATCAATCTGGCAACCGCAAAGGTATGTTCAAGGTAAAAAAGATGCGCACAGCAGATCTAGTCGTCGGCGGATTCCGTTATGCGTCTGGTGGCAAGAAAGCGCTTGGTTCGCTGCTTTTGGGCTTATACGACGATAAGGGACTTTTGCATCACGTCGGATTCACGTCGGCATTCAACGCCAAGGAAAAAGTCGAGCTGCTGAAAAAAGTGGAGCCGCTGATCGAGGCACCGGGCTTCACGGGCAACGCACCAGGCGGTCCCAGCCGCTGGAACACTGAGCGCAGTGGAGAGTGGGAGCCACTAAAGCCGGTGCTGGTAGTGGAAATCAAATACGATCATTTTACCAATGGACGTTTTCGCCATGGCACCAGCATTCTGCGCTGGCGACCCGACAAAGAGCCGAGCCAGTGCACTTACGATCAACTGCCGAAGTTCTACACTGCTATGAAAGTTTAACCATACCCATGCTGAACGAATACAATCGCAAAAGGAACTTTGCCAAAACGCCTGAGCCCAGCGGAAAGCCGAAGAAATCGGGCGAGGGAGCGTTGCGATTTGTCATTCAAAAACATGACGCGACACGGCTTCACTATGATTTTCGGCTGGAAATAGACGGCGTATTGGTATCGTGGGCGGTGCCCAAAGGGCCGGCTCTCGATCCAAGCGAAAAACGTCTGGCTGTGCAGACTGAGGATCACCCCATGGAGTACGGCAGCTTCGAGGGCATCATTCCGGCAGGAGAATACGGTGCCGGTGAAGTGATTGTCTGGGATCACGGCACCTACACGCCTGATGAGGAGGGGAAGCTTTCTTGGCATAATCGGGCGCAGGCAGAAAAGAGGATGCGCGACGGGCTGAAGCGGGGCAAGATCTCAGTCTTCTTGATGGGAGAAAAACTGAAAGGCAGTTGGACGCTCGTGCGTCTTCAGAAAACCCAGAAAGAATGGCTGTTGATCAAGCATCATGATCCATTTGCCCAAAAGAGAGATCCGACAGAAGAAGAGACTTCAGTCCTGAGCGGTCGCACGCTAATCGATGTCAAAGAAGGACGAAGCCACGCTCGAAAAAAGCAGCCTAAGGTCGAAGCTGGTCGAGCCGCACGTTTCCCCAAGTTGATACCGCCTATGCTTGCCACCCTCGGAGACGCCCCTTTCAGTAAGGAAGGTTGGCTGTTCGAGCCAAAAATGGACGGCATCCGCGCTGGCGTCTATATCAAAGATGGCAAAGTTACTTTGCTGTCCCGGAACGGTCTCGATCTGACGGCGCAATATCCCACGCTGGTGGCAGGCTTCGAGAAATACAAATCTAATGCCATTTTCGACGGTGAGATTATTGCCTTAAATGAACGAGGACGGCCATCATTCCAGCATCTACAGCGACGCCTTGGCCTCACCCGCGGTGCCGACATAAAGGCCGCAGAAACGAAAACACCAATATTTTTCTATGCTTTCGATGTTCTGTATTACGATGGCCGCGACCTGACTGAGCTGCCTCTCTACCAGAGGCGACAGATTTTGCAAGATGTACTTATCCCCAGGCAAGAAATTCGTTTGATCGAACAATTTGCCGGCGATGGAGAAAGTGCCTTCAAGGCATGTGTGGAAAATGAGATGGAAGGCGTCGTCGGCAAGCGGGCCGACAGTGTCTATGAAGCGGGACGAAGATCGAAAGCCTGGGTCAAGGTCAAGGTCACAGCCAGCGCTGAATTTCTCATCTGCGGTTATACCGAAGGCACCGGCGCTCGCAGTAAGACTTTCGGTTCCTTGCTTTTGGGCGAACATGATGAGCAGGGAAATTTGCGTTATGTTGGTGGCGTCGGCACCGGATTTGATGACAAGCAATTGCGCCAACTGAGGGCAAAAATGAAGCCGCTTGCCGTCAAGCAATGTCCGTTCAAGAAAAAACCGCCGGGAAAATTAAATCCTACCTGGGTAAAACCAGAATTGGTGGCAGAGATTAAGTTTGCTGAACGCACGCAAGACAAACTTCTTCGCGCACCAGTGTTTTTGCATTTGCGCAGCGACGTCGAACCAGAACAAGTAAAACCACAGCCGATTATCGAGACGGAGGATTTGCAGGCAGTGAGCGTAGAACCCAAACAAACGAAAAAGTTTGTCGAGGTAGAGGAGGTTCTGGCGCAGCTCGATAACAAGAGTGAGAAAATCGAGTTGCAGGTAGAAGGCAACAAGATCGGTTTTACGAATTTGGATAAGGTGTTTTGGCCCGCGCACGGCGAACGGCCGGCAGTGACCAAACGAGAATACGTGCGCTACCTGGCTCGAGTTTCGCCGTACATTCTGCCGCACTTGCGCGATCGGCTGATCACTTTCATTCGTTTTCCAAATGGAATCGGACAAGGTCGCTTCTATCAAAAGCATTGGGAGCACAAGTTGCCGCCCTTCGTGTCGACATTCATGTACTTTACCGAGCACCTCAATCACGATCAGGAGTTTCTCGTTTGCAATAATCTATCAACGCTTTTATGGCTTGGGCAGATTGCTGATTTAGAGCTGCACACATCGCACTCGCGCAACAACCCCGAGCCGGATGCTCATCAGTTGTCGATGGACTACACAGGCTCGATCGAGACGGTTGAGAAATCAATGATGAATTACCCCGACTATCTGGTGCTCGATCTTGATCCCTACATGTACAGCGGCAAAGAAAGGAAGGGGGCGGAGCCCGAGTTGCACAAGGAAGGTTTTAAGCAAGCCTGCCGGGTTGCCTATTGGCTGAAAGAGCTGCTGGATAGTCTAAAAATCGAGTCGTTTCTAAAGACATCCGGAAAAACGGGTTTGCATATTTATATCCCCTTGATTCGCAATATCGACTATCCAACAGTACGCGTGCTCGCCGAGATTCTCGGCCGGCAGGTGCTAAAAGAGCATCCCGAAGATGTGACGATGGATTGGGCTGTAGTTAAGCGCAAAGGCAAGACTTTCTTCGACCACAATATGAACGCCAGGGGAAAAAGCCTGTCGTCTATTTACTCCCCCCGTGTAGCATTAGAGGCTTCGGTATCTACTCCGCTTAAATGGCATGAGTTGTCGTCAATCTACCCAACCGATTTCACTGTATGGACGGTGCCGGAGCGGCTCGCACAAGTCGGCGACCTGTGGGCGGACATTCTCGATCACAAGAACGACATGGAGAAATTGTTGATCAACAATGATGAGGCAAATCGCTCTCTCAATTCCGAGGTCAAACGCAAACAAAAGAGCAAGCGCCCGGCCAGTTGACGCTTACGTCGACTATAATCACATCAAATTTTCAAAAGAAAGTTGACCCATCTGTAAATTGCTTGGTGTCGATCTGTTACAGTACCGGGATGAAGAAGAAGTCGTCTCTGGCTGATAGCTATGTTAGTGCCTTAAGTGCCGCACTAGAACAGCGTCGCAGAGAGTTGAGCATGTCTCAGGATGAGTTGGCCCTTAGAGCAGGTTTGCATAGAACATACATCAGTCTGATCGAACGGAAGGCAACGAATTTTTCAATCAAGATTTTTTTGCGGTTGACTGAAGCGCTAGAAGTTAATCCAGCTGAGGTTATGAGAAAAGCCGAGAATTTAGTCAACGCGAAAAAAGTCAAATTGGAACGCCAGTCGCAATCAAACGCAGACTCCTGAGACAGCGAATTTAGTGAGCCCTTATAGCAGACAGGCATTCTGAGTGCCTTCTCAGATCTTCTATAATCGGCTGCTGGACAGACTGCAGCTCATTTAGTGCATTTTGCAAAATTGATCGCGGCCGCTCGCTCTGCATTCTATTGAATGCATCAAGCGCCCGAACGGCGATGCGATCATGGATTGGCACGTTTTTTTCAAACCGCCAGAAGCCTTTTTCATTGCTTCTGCTCTCAGCGCCTGGGCTACCTTTGGAGGGAGGCATTGAGCAATCGGCCAGGATGTGCGCGAAATCTTGGCCATCAAGGCCATACATCGTCGCCACATAAGCATCTAGGGCAGCGCGTAAAGCTGATTTCAGGCATTTTTCGCCCTCCCTTTGGCTAAAAACGGCTGAGAATGATGGATTTGCCGACTTTCTACACTGCAGTGCCAATAGGCTGGAAGCGTGTCGAGTGTGATTGAGACTAAGCGCTGCGCCCACATCTGCCAGAATCTCTTCCTCCAGGTGCGACAGTTGGTTTGGCAGAAAACACTCCTTTAGAAGGAATAGATTGATGTTATTGCCAGACATCTTGCTGCGCAAAACATAGTCGAATACAAACGAGTTCAAAAGCGCGACCAACAACAAGCTTTGTTTGATGGAGTGATTGATAAGGACAGGCACTGAATTTCCGCAGGGAAAGGCGCCAATGCAAGCGGCAATCATTGAGCGTGCGTTGGTAGGAGAGCCAACCGCAAGATAGCCCACCTTGAGAGACTGCTTGTTTCGCACCAGGTGCGCAGGGACAAGATATTGCGGTTCCAGGTGATCTTGTTTCTTCCAGGTTGCGCGACGACCTTTTCCTGTGACCCAACCTTTGGCGCAGTCGTCGAACTGATCGATCATCCTTCCTTCATAGAGTGGATATGCGACTGAGCCGATGTCATCGACCGGCAAAACAAATTGACCGTCCCTTGAGAGAATCTCAATGCCAGGGCCGTCTTTCTTTTCCTTTATCGGCTGCCAATCCCCGCAAATCCAATAGCCATAAATGTCAGGACGATAGCCGAGCAACTCCATTTTTTCACGTGGTAAGAACTCATGCGAGTCCAGCGTCATATCAAACTCTCGGGCAAATCGAAACTCTCTCTCTTGCAAAAAGGAATCGACTGTAATTGCATGACTGCAAATCTTTTCCAGCAGTTGCAGGTCTCGTTTGCTGGCTACGTCGAGCAATGAGAAGTTAATCGGGCTGAACGCCTCTATTGCCGCTCGCGGACAAGAAATGCTCGCTGTGCTGCGTGCACTTAGCACGCTGTCATGGCCCATGTTGATCTGCACCTCATTTGTGCTTGCTCCGTGTTGAAACGTGAGCAGACAAAATTTGAACGAGCGATGAATATTGAAGATCCCCTTTGTATTTTGGAATCCATGCACACTTTTCCACCAGCACTCTTGCAGTAAAGTCTTGCGCAATACTCCCGCCCCCTTATCTGTACAAATGCCTGCTGGTATCAAAAGTGATACCACCCCTGACTGCCCAGCGACTTGATGGGCAAGTTCGACAAAAAGTTTGTAGGCGTTCAGATCTGCGCCCGACTGCAGTTTATAAACCGCGCCGCTGGTAAAGAACTGACTCAGGCGCTTGTAGTCTTTTTCGTGCTTAGTCCATTGTTCGAGAACGACTTGATCCTGGGCAGCCAGTTTGGCCTGGGCGTGAAGTGCGTCTTGTTTGCCAAGCTGCCAGTAATTGGCGATATGTTCTTGAAAAAATTCTCGGGAGTTTGGTTTATGGATCTCCCAGGGTGGATTGCCCACTACTACGTCAAAACCTGCTTCTGCACGTTCGAAAATGGGCGCGAAGTCTGACTGCCAATGAAATGAAGGAGAATGTGGAGCCCAGCCTCGTTGCCCGCATTCTTGCGGGCTTCTAAACAAACCGAGGAGAGCATCTCCGCACTTCAAACTATTCTCCAGGCTGAGAAAGACGTCTTGCGCGAAACGACCACACATGCCGGCAATGGTCAGCCGAGCAATTTGGACGCAGCCCGGGTCGATGTCGACACCGTAGAGATTGCGCTTGGCGACCATTGCCCGCAGGGCATCAGTAGCGAATGAAATGGGATTCTCCGACAGGCAGTTCGTGCTGGCACCATCCACTGCCAATAACTTCTGGAGTTCAGAATCCCATTGTGCGTCTGTCTTCGGTGCAGTCGTGGCCACTAAATTCCAGAACTCGTACAGCGATTGACCTGAATCTACCTCTGCCACCAGGGCGCAACGAAGTATCTCTGTAAGTTGTGATAATGCTGCGCATAAGAAGGTGCCGCCGCCCATGGCCGGATCTACCAGTTTCAATTGCGACAGTCGTCGTAAGACTGAGCGGTGGGAATTCTCGTAGGGCTTGTCGTTGGCACCGCCTGCATCTTTGCGGTCTTGTACGCACTGCAACGCTTGTTCGACCGCGAACACTGCCAGTTCATAGGGGGTATAAAAACTGCCTGACCGTTTCTTGCTCTTGCCTTGGTGTTCTTGCATCTGTCCGTTGACGATGGTAAAGCTGAGCAGATGTTCGTATACATGAGCTAGCCAATCGGCAGGGAGGTCATTTTGGGCTGCCGGCAAGTGAGAAAGCCCAGCACCATGCTTCTGCGAGAAAAGCAAGGCTGCTTGCTCTTGCTGCGGCGAATCAGCCAACAATTGGTGGCTGACCAAGTAAAAGAGTATCCGGCACGTCGATATATACAAATCGGACTGCAGGATGTCCGGATTTGCGTCTAATAGATATTGACCGATCTTCCGAGCGGCCGTCCGCACCATATCTAGTGCACTGTTGGTCGCTCTTCCTGCAGACGTCTTTACCGGCATGGGGACATTGTTATGCAGGCGAATGAAAAAGACAACGGTCCTTAGTATCGCGGCGCATCCTGGCGGCACCGATTGGATCGATCAATGGGAATGGAATGAAGCGGCGCGACAACCACTAGTAACGGGAGCTTGCCATGTGTTTGCAAGCGAATTCTGCTGATTGCTTGTCGTGCGGACTGTGCCAGACGTCGATTAGGCGGGTTTGCCCCAGTACCATCCCTGACCCAGCTCAATGCCGATGTCGAGCAACAATTCGAGCTCTTCGCGCTCCTCGATTCCTTCGGCAATCAACTCAGCACCAAGAGCATTCACAACCTTAACGAGGCGGCGGAGCAAACGTGCCTTTGCCGGCTCGGCGGCTATCCCAGATACGTACTTGCGATCGATCTTGACGATATCTGGTTCAAGAATGATCAAGCTCTCAAGCGATGATCTGCCGAAGCCGACGTCATCGATTGCCACCAGAATGCCGTTTTCTTTCAGGGCGGCGACATGGTCTCTTAGATAAGCAGGGTCACCAATGAACTGTTGCTCGCTGATCTCAATGCAATAGTTGTTCTTTTTCCTGTTTCCTGGGAAAAGGGTTAGCAATCGGTCGATTGGCGTGTCGATGATGGTCGACGGGAACAGGTTCACATGGAATCTGGCGTCCTGGTTGAATTTCGGATCGACACAGGCGGCCAGGCAAGTCTTCAGGCAGCGCAAATCAACAATCGTCAAAAGGTTGTATTCGCAGCTGACTCTAAACAGGTCGTCAGGCATTTCGAAAGCGCCGGCTGGTCCGCGACTGAGGATTTCATAACCCATGACGCCTTCATCTTTCAAAGTCAGAATCGGCATCGATACAGCGCGGAAGCAATCGCCACGCCGCAAGCGTTCTGTCAGCTCAGACAGAGCTTCGCGATCTGAATTATCAAGAGCGCTCTTGTGTTTTTCGCCAGACGACACTCGGTTCTTGCCGAGCATCTTACTTTCCCTCACCGCCAGCCGAGCCAGAGACAATACTTCTTCAATCGAGCAAAATTCATAGGGCAGGGCCAGCACACCGAGGCTGGCAGTCACGCGAATAGTTTCAGCCGCCAGTCTGAGAGGGCTTTCAGCCACGGCCAGGCGGATCTTTTCCGCCACGAGCATGCCTTCAGCCAGACGTGTGTCTGGCAACAGCAGCAAGAACTCATCGCCGCCGATGCGGGCAATGTGATCTGTTGGGCGCACGGTGTCGCGTAGCCGTCCAGAAATCTCTTTCAGAACGACGTCACCGACGGCGTGTCCTAGGGAGGCATTGATGCGATCGAAATCGTCGCAGTCGATCATCACCGCTACCAAATTCCAGCCTTGACGCTGGGCGCGATTGAATTCGCTTTGCAAAGCGCGCTCCAGCCCGATGCGATTCAAAACTTCAGTCAGGGCATCGATGTTGGCGAGCGTTTCTAGCCGGCTCGTCGCCGCTTCCAGGCGCGATGTGGCATCTTTTAGCGCCTCTTCAGTTTTCTTCAGCTCGAGCGCATGCCGCATGGATTGCACGAGAGAGCGCGTGTCCATGCCTGCCTTCATCAAATAATCGTGGGCGCCGTTGCGAACGGCCTCCACGGCCACCTTTTCCTCGTCTTTGTTACTGAGAACGAGGACCGGCACTTTGCCCGCGTGCTCTTTCACACGCATAAAAGTCTCCAGCCCTTTCTCACTCGAAATTGAAAGCAGCACGATATCGACGCCACCCTCGCCCAGCCGTTCAAGCCCGCCATTGAGCTGATCGCTGAACTCCATCGAGAAACTTGACCCGGCTGCCTCCTTGAGCACTTCCCAGAGAGCGCTTGCTTCTCGCGGGTTGTCTTCAATTAGTAAAACCTTGGTTCTTTCCAATTCCATCCGAGCCTGACCAGTGTGATTCCCCATTTTTATAGCCCAGAAATGCCTTTTGTTCTAGAGTCGCGCAAACCAATCGCCAAGAAAAGTTCTTAGCCTCTAACCTTAATGTCCTGTTCCCCAAATTCCAGGATGCATATCAGGTCTACTTCCTAATTGTTCCCAATAAATTGGGTCAATCGCCATAATTTCGGGCAAGGGCGGTAACATTGAGGGTTAAATGGAAAGCCAACTGACAGAAAAACAGCCCCCTCGCTCTGGCAACAGTGTCTGGAAACAGCTGCTTGCACTAGCTTTTGGGATTGTGCTCTTGTGGCTGTCGTTCCGCAACTGCGACTTTGCCAAATTATGGGAAGTAGCGCAAAAGGCGAATCCAATATTTCTGCTGCTTGTTTGTGTCTCCGCAATTATCAGTCACATCTTGAGAGCCTGGCGCTGGATATATTTATTGAAACCGCTGCGACCTGAGAAAAAAGTCGGCCTGTGGAATTCGTTTTGCGCCGTCATCATTGGTTATGCAGTCAATATCGCCATCCCCAGAGGCGGCGAAATCGCCCGTTTGATTTCCATCAGTAAGAGTGAAGACCTGCCGTGGATGGGCGTTTTGCCCACGATGTTCATCGATAGACTGCTTGATTTGGTTATGCTGGGCATGCTGTTGGGGCTGACTTTGACTCAGCTGCCTAAGCAGGTTCTCGAGCAGAGTCCTTATTTGGTACCTGGCGGATTTGCCATCACCGCATGTAGCATCATCGCCTTGCCCATCCTCCCGTTTATGGACAAAGTGATGAATTGGATACTGGCGCATCCTCTTTCCAAAGTGCTGCCGCAGAAAATTCGCGATTTGCTGGAGAAATTGTCGGCACAGTTTGGCGTCGGTACAAAGTCTCTAACTGATGCCACCGCCTATCCAATAATTACTGTTCTCACTTTCGGCATTTGGACTTTTTACTGGTTGAATAATTATCTGATGGTGCTGGCTTTGGGGCTTGGTGACAGAGTCAGCCCGATGCAATGCCTGGTGGTCTTCGCTATCGGTTCAATGGGTGTGCTCGTGCCTACACCCGGCAGCGTCGGCAGCTTCCACTTTCTCGTCAGCCAGGGGCTGCAATTCACATGCGGATTAGATGCCAACACGTCGCTGGCGTATGCCACCGTTTTGCACATCATCTGCTTCATCGTCGCCGTCTGCGTGCCCGCCTTGATATGCTGGTTGATACAGCAGTTCATCACCTCGAAAAAACAGCCTTAGCTAAAAAAGGAAGATGCCGATCCAATTGGAGCGTCAGCGCAGATTATCGCGCCGGTGTTCTTGATTTTGGTTTTTGTCTCGGCTTCAGTTCCGCCTTCACCTTTAATGGTTGACATTCGAGGCAGAAGTGTGATGAGCGGCCGCCGATTTTCAGGCGCTCGATCTTCATTGTGCAGACGCGGCATTTTTCGCCTTCTCTGCCATATACCAGCGCCTTGTTTTGGTAGTTGCCGTTGACACCATCGGCGTCTGTGTAGTCCGAGAAACTGGAGCCGCGATTTTTGATCGCGTTGTTGAGCACTTTGCGCACTTCGATTACGAGCCGCTCTAGTTCAGGCTTCTTGAGGGAACCGGCCGGACGTAGCGGATGGATGCCGGCGCGGAAAAGTGATTCGTCCGCATAGATATTGCCGATGCCTGCCACCACAGTTTGATCCAGAAGCGCACTTTTGATCGCTTGTTTCTTTTTCGCTAGTGCTTGCCCGAGCAATTCGGCAGTCCAATCCGTAAGTGGCTCTGGTCCTAGCTCTGCCAGGGCTGTCACCACCTCTTCCCATTTCTGTTTCGGTGCCTTGTACCAGAGGCGGCCAAAGACGCGCATATCTTCAAAATGCAATTCTCTTCCATCACCTAACAGAATGCGCACGCGCAAAAACTTGCTTGCTTTAGTTTTCTTCTTGACCACAATCATTCGCCCTGACATGCGAAGATGCCCAGCCAATCCGGCCTTACCACTCAGCTCGATGAGGATGTATTTGCCGCGGCGCCACACATCTAATATTGTGTGCCCCGGCAAGACATTTTCAAATTCTTCAGGCGTTGGATGCGCGATCGAATCGACACGCAAAACTTCTGCACCAGATATAGTGGCGCCAACCAGGTGCTGCTTCAATCCGCGGCAAACAGTTTCAACTTCCGGTAATTCAGGCATCCAGACCTCCAAACTTCCGACCCTTGTCCATTGAACTTTTGAACACATCGGAGCAAACATAATCCTGGCAGATTTTGCACCCCTCAAAAAGTGCCTCCAGGTGGGGGAACCAAATTTGGTTCGTATGACAACCGGTGGCGGTCGGTCTAAATGTCCCGAAACCAACGCCGGTGCTGTTGCTTCGGCTCCTCGGTACAACTGCGTTTAATGTTGATTTGTCACCAAAAATGGTTCCCCCACCTTGCGGGCTATTTGCGAGGTCTTTTCAGGTGGGCAGAGCCTTCTCAAACCTGGATGAACCCTCACCTGAACGCAATAATGGCGCACTACTGGTGGTCGGATTTTTCTTGGAAATTCAGGGTACAGTTCAAACTTTTCCTTGCGACAACGCGACGGCTTATGAAAGTCGAAGATGTTGCCGCACGAATTCTGTTGATATACAGTAAAAGGCGTCCTCATGCGTGGGGCGAAAGTCGTTCGTTCTTCTCAAATGGTCCTTCGCTAGCTCACGGGGCGAAGAAGAAGGCGGCGGCGAGAATGGCATAGACAGCCAACAGTTGCACGCCTTCCAGCCAGTTGCATTCGCCATCTGTGGCCACGAACGAAAGAATGATCACTGATACCACAACTGCCAAAATTTCCAGAGAACTAAAACATAAATCCATCGGCTTGCCGATGATGTGACTGGCAAACACGATTATGGGCGCAACAAAAAGGGCTATTTGACTACCGGAGCCGAGAGCGATGTTGATCGAAAGATCCATTTTATTCTTCATGGCCATCAAAACTGCAGTGCTGTGCTCGGCTGCATTGCCGACAATGGCGACGAGAATAATGCCGATGAAGAGCTGTGTGATCCCGAGAAGTTTTGCCGCTTCTTGCACCGCATTGACGAGATATTCGCTCAGAACTGCCACCAAAATCGTGGCTACGGCCAGAATGATGATTGACTTCTTTACGCCCCATCCGGTGGTGCCGACTGCGTCTTCGCCTTCTTCACCAGCTTCTTCAGAATAGAGATTCTTATGCGTCTTCAAACTGAAGACCAGACTCAAACAATAGACACTGATCTGCACCACGGCGATCACAAACGCCAGCTTGATCTCGTTTTGATGTCCGTTGGAAACCAGGTGGAATGTCGCCGGGACCGTCAGACTGATGGCTGCCAGAGCCAGAAGCGTCGCCGATGTGGTCGCCGCTGTGCGGTTGAACGATTGCGTGTCATATTTAAGACCACCAGCCAACATAGAGCCACCAAGCACAAGCAACATGTTACTGATGATCGATCCAGTGATAGAAGCTTTCACAACATCGATCAGACCTGCTCGCAGTGCGGCAAAGGCGATAATTAATTCGCAGGCGTTGCCGAATGTGGCGTTCAGTAATCCGCCCACCGCCGTGCCCATGCGGTCGCTCAAATACTCGGTCGCTTTGCCCATCACACCGGCAAGCGGTATGATACCTAAACAAGACGAGATGAAAATCACAGCCGGCGACCAGTGCAAATATTCCGCGGCAAAGGTAATCGGTACGAAAACCAACAAGAGATCGAGCACTGAGCCAAGCTTGAATTTCATATCGCTCGAAAACCTACCGTTGGCAATTTTTTTACGCCCGCCTGGAATGAAAATTCTTCCACACTGGCTTGAATAAACAAAGCAGCAGTTTTGTTGCCATGATAATCGACGTGGCAAGCAAATCCGCGTGGCAAGCAAATTCGTGTGGCAGGCAAATCGGCGTTGCAAGCAAACCAAGCCGGCGTTAGGATTGAGTTGTCGCCAAGCCAGAAGCTAATGAAACAGACCTCGGGAACACTCTTATACCGCTACAAGAAGAAACAGCTGGAAGTGTTGCTTGTGCATCCGTCTGGCAACTACAACAAGAAGTCTCCCTGGAGCATTCCGAAGGGACTTCCAGATGAAGGCGAAGAGTTGGAAGCGGCAGCCAGGCGCGAGACGATCGAGGAAACTGGTGTCACACCCGGTGACTTGACTCCTCTTGGCTACATCGAATACACAAAGAGCCGCAAACGGGTGCACTGTTTCGCCGGCCCGTCGCCGCCCGATGCGCAACCCAGTTGTGCCTCGTGGGAAGTCGACAAAGCCGAGTTCGTCGCGATCGAAGAGGCTCGTCGTGTTTTGCATCCTGATCAGTGCCTACTTTTATGGCGTCTTGAGGACCTGCTTAACAACCTGGCTGCCAATAAACGCTAAATCGGCGTGGCAGAGTCAATTGCCGGGTTGCGAGTAAGAAAAAAATAACGGGTGTTTGCCACTATCTTAATCGGATATATGTGCCACCACTCTAGTAACATTACCGTCACAAATTAGAACTGCTTGCTGGCTGTAAAAAGCTAGAGGAGGATATCCGCATGGTAGCCGTACAGTCGGTCGAAAGACCGACGATGGAGTGCGAAACAGAGCACTTCCTGATGGCGCAGCGCCAACTCGACGAAATCGCATTGGAGATGGGACTCGATCATGAATTGCATGAACGATTGAGATATCCCAAAAGAGCACTGATAGTAACCGTTCCGGTCCGCATGGATGATGGGACGGTTCGCTCTTTTACGGGGTATCGCGTGCATCATGACACCACCCTTGGTCCGGCCAAAGGTGGTTTGAGATACCATCCCGGTGTCAACCTGGGCGAGGTTTCTTGCCTGGCGATGTTGATGACTTGGAAGTGTGCGCTCATGGGACTGCCATATGGTGGCGCCAAAGGTGGCATTCGCGTTGAACCGTGGAAGATGTCGCCTGGCGAACTGGAGCGACTGACCCGCCGATACACCTCCGAAATCATCAATCTGCTTGGACCAGACAAAGACATTCCGGCTCCAGACATGTATACGAACGAACAAACCATGGCCTGGATCATGGACACCTACAGCATCAACGTCGGACACACCGTGCCGTCAGTTGTGACAGGCAAGCCGGTGTCGATCGGCGGCTCCTATGGGCGCACCGAGGCGACCGGTCGGGGCGTGGCGTTTTGCGCCAAACGAGCAGTTGAACACTACGAGATCAAATCGAAGCCGCCCACCTGCGTGATTCAAGGATTCGGCAACGTCGGCGCTGTGACGGCCAAGCTGTTGCACGAAGCTGGTTGGAAAGTGCTCGCTGTATCTGATGTCTTCGGTGGCGTGTTCAACAAAGATGGTCTGGACATCCCACGCCTGCAGGCCTATGTGACCGAGATGGGCAAAGTGGAAGGTTTCACCGGCAGCAAGAAGGTCAGCAACTCCGATCTTTTGGAGCTCGAATGCGACGTGCTCATTCCTGCCGCCCTGGGAAATCAGATTACGCGCGCCAACGTAGACGATCTGCGCTGCAAGATTGTCGTTGAAGGAGCCAACGGACCGACTGATCCAGAAGCCGATTTGCGCCTGCACGAAAAAGGCATACCGGTTGTGCCAGACATTCTCGCCAACGCAGGTGGCGTCACCGTTAGCTATTTTGAATGGGTGCAGGGCATGATGCATCTCTTCTGGACAGAAGACGAGGTGAACAGCAGGCTGGAGCAGATCATGGGTCGCGCTTGCGATCAAGTGTTCGAGGTCAGCACCAAAACCGGGTTGCGACCGAGAATGGCGGCGCTGCGCATCGGCGTGTCAAAGCTCGCTGAAGCGAAGAAGCTGCGCGGCTTGTATCCATAAAACAAAACGAGCGGGCGCATTGATTGAGAACGCCGATCTTCTGTCGGCAGCGAAAAGATGCGCCCGCCGCGTTTTGCGCCAAGCATTTCGCGGACATGACAAGCCGATCATTCTGGTATCGCATGTGGTGGAAGACGACACTAGGCGACGTTATCAGACGAAGGACGGCGCCGAAAGTGCTTCCCCACCGCAAAAATGCCGAAATTTTCGAAAATACAGGGTAGAGTGGTAGGCTGTCGGGGAAGATTATATTAGCCGTTTTTAATTCTTCGCCAGGAAGGTCGTTAGAACTAATGTTTTCAGGATCAGGTAAACCCCCGTCCGCGCCGCGGAATGTACGCCTACCCAAGCAATCCGCCATGCCGAGTTACGGGGATATTCAATTCCTGATGCAGGAAGCGAACAAAATTCTCGGGCGCTGGGTTGAGCTTCCATACTCAGCCACCGATAAGAAGCAAGAGTTCATTCTGGCGGTTAAATACGACAACCGCGAAGAAGATCCCAACTGGCAGCTTTTCCAAATTAACAACAACGGTCAACAGCAGGTCTGGAACTATGCCAGCCGAGATTTGAGCCTGATTACCAACTTAATTATGAGCAGCTCGGGCAGCGAGCAGCTGGAAGATGTCATTCCCGCCAGTGCCTTAATGGGAAAAGCTGGCGAATCAAGTCATCCTGCTCAGCAAAAGAGTGCTACGTCCACGCAAACCAATGCCACAGGTGTTGTCTTCGACCCGCCCCGCCCAGGTTTGCGGGCCACCCTGGAAGGCGACCTGAAAAACTTGCAGGTGCCCAACCTTCTGCAATCCATCAATTTAGCCAAAATGACCGGTCGCCTTGATGTGCGCAATCGGGCTGAAAGCGCAGAGCTTTTCTTTCACGACGGCATCCCCTTGCATGCAAAAATCAAAGACACGGTTGGCGACAGCGCGGTTATCGAACTGATTACCTGGTCAGCCGGTGAATTTCGTTTCTGGCCCGACGAGGTGACTCAAGATCGCTCAGTGAACAAGCGTCTCGATTCAATGTTGATGGAAGGCGTAGCGCTTCTCGACCAGAACAAATATCTTGAAACGGCTGGACTGAAGCTGGAATCGTGCCTGGTCAAGAAAAATTCCATGATTTCGGAAGAAGAATTTTCTGCTCGGGTCGCCAAAGGTGCACCGATTGGATTGGAACAGCAGCTCGATTTCTATGAGTTGATCGACAATCGCAACACGTTGTTCGATCTTTTGCGCAACCGCCCGATGGCGAAGGTTGATTGGGTGCCGATTCTGTTCAACCTGGTCAGTTGCGGTCTGGTGCAAATCACAGATCAGGCTCCCACGCAAAATCGCATCGCCAAGCTGAAGTCTTTGGGCGTTGACGAAGCAGCAGTGCAGAGCGTGCTCAAAAGTATGATTCGTCCGGAGACCGGAATTCTCACCTATCCAGCCTTTATCTATCTGCTCGATCAAGAGTATATGCGCTACGAGTATTTCAACCATCCGTTCTCTGTTTTGGTTTTCAGCATTGGACAGCGCAAGGGCACGGCAGATGGAATGGTGGAAGCATTGCAAATGCTGGCCGTCCGTCGGGCCATGCAACGGATTAGCCTGGTCAAGCGGCAGGTCGATATGCTCGGTCACTACGAAACTTTTGACTATGGGATGATCTTGCCCAACACCAACTCGACTGCAGCAAGCGCTCTGGCCAGTCGCATCGCCGACGTGCTGAGAGAAGCGCCGCTATCTTCAGACATGGATTCGCGCAGCCTGGCTTTGGCGTTCGGTGTGGCAACAGTGCCCGAAGACTGCCAAGAGCTGGACAAAGTATTACTGGCGGCTCGCAAGGCGCGGGACAAAGCGAAGTTCACTCAGCAAAGAGTGGTGCTGGCGAGAGAGATTCTCGGACAGGGCGGACTGTAGGTTGCCCGAAGATTGCCAGGAGTTGGACAAGGTGTTACTGGCTGCTCGTAAGGCGCGGGACAAAGCGAAGTTCACGCAGCAAAGAGTAGTGTTGGCCAGAGAGATGCTCGGACAGGGCGGACTGTAGTTGCTGGGCATCTGCAAGGTGCTCTATGCCTGTTCGGAAGTGATCAGCCTCTCTCGCGCCGACGTCTTCGTGGCCTCGTCCTTGCCTGCTGCATATTGAAGTCGAGCGTGGTGAACCCGTCGCGTGTATGGAGCGCCGGCGGCTCGCCGGCAGCCAGCGAAACCTGCTGCTTTTATTGCCTAGTAAATCTGTAAGCATCTGCGCGAGTCTACATGGAGTCAGCCCGGCAGACTGCCAGTCGGCTAGCGCGATCTTGACCACTGACTCGCACGTTTGTTTCGTCCTGCTGGTCAGTGGAGCTATCTGAATTGAATGCAATCGGAGTCAACAAGGATGGATTCTGTGGCTCTAATCGATATCTAGCCTCTATCGGAAAAGGGCGTGGACAGCCGGGCTCCTTTGAAGGTCATTTTTTCCTTTCGTCGCCCGTATCGCAGAAACTGTGTATCCTTCAGCGAATTTCAGGACATTGGCAAAATTTTCCAAATCATGCGAAACCGCAATGCCGCTGGGGATGCACCTTTTGTCACAAATTTGCCACATTAAATGAGCTTGACTTTAGATCGTCTTGCCATAAGATTAAATCTAGTATGTGCGTTTCCGGGTGCATACTCCGATTTTTCAAACAAGGTACCTGTTGGTACTGCGGTAACCATTTTAAACAAGTAGTAGAGAAAACTGATGTCTAAGACCTTTGGTGGAGCTTCCACCAATGCATCACCATTCGACAACATACTGCGCCAACGTCAGACAGCGTTCGGCGAAGGTTCGAATGCACCGGATTGGGGTGACACACGCAACTCTACTTTCGGACAACCCGCATCAATCGGACAACTCTACAGACGCAGCGACGTCGGAATGAACCTGCCTGCTGTCCTCGTAACTGATGTGAACTCAACCGGAAACGATTTCACGCCCGTTGCCACTGCCAAGGATGCGACCAGTGTTAGCGACACCACTCCGCCAGTAATCAAGTCGTCTTTGAGCTTCAACGATTTCTCACCCAACCCTGCCTATGACAAATTCAAAATGGCGGATACTCAGTTTGGTCAGACTTTCAATCCTGACGGCACCACGCAGCTGACGTACACGGCAAAAGATTTCAGCACCTGCAAAATGACCTCCCGCAATGATGGCACATACGGTATCACTGTTTCTGATCGATACGGACGCCCACAGAGCTCTGAAGATATCGATGCGCATGGACGCAGCACGCTTACGAGCTACGCTTACCAAGATGCCAACGGCAAACCGAGCCCCTGGGCAGCCAGCAAGACTATGAAATATGCAGACGGCACCGCCGAAACGATCAATTACGACAAATTCGGACGCAAGGTTGCCACCCCACAAGTCTCTGAAGTGGCGTAATCACCAGGCGCATCCTTGCCGGTTGTGTGCCAAGTCCAGCCTTATGTGAATGCATCAAAAATGATGCCAACCGTCGGCTTTGCATAAACTGCCGAAAACATAATCAGAGCAACGGTTTCCATCCTCTCGAGCGGGACTCTTGGCAGGCATCGTTTTTGATGCATTGGAGTAGAGTGGTTTTTGCTGTGGCCGAAACTGCACGCACCATTTCAGATCCTTTGCGTTGAGGTTCCGCCCATGCCCAATGCAGAAGTTAGCAGAAGTAGATCGAATGGTGGAAATTAACTAAGCCAAGAGTCCATCGTAATGTTCGATGGACTCTAAGTGTGAGTTGATCTAAAAGGCGCAATCTAGCGCAGATTGTTGTTGATTTGACGTTGCAAGGTATTTTCTTCGTGGTTCAAACGCACAGTTTCGCCATGTGTCAGATGACCGCCATTCATGGCTGCGTCGAACTGTTCTTGACGACGAATGGAGGCATCTTCTGCTTTCAATCTTCCGTACTGTCCATTTAAATGACCATAGTCATGATTGAGTTCGCGATTCAAATGCGCGTCGCGTCTCAACACTTCTCGGCGGGCAGGATGATGGGCACCCCAGCCGCATCCATCATAAGCAAAGCTCGGGGCTGCAGTGGCGAGAATAGATACTACGGCTGCCAAAAAAATGCTTCCTTTTGCAATCAAACTGGTTTTCATAATAAGCCTCACTTTTCTTTGAGATGTTGTGATCACTGGGACTCACTCCCTCTGTAAAGGAAGACGCCCGAGAGAAAATGAGGGTCCCGTTTTTCCGTTAAGACTAGGTTGGAAATCTGTGCATAATTTGCGCAGTATTTTGGCTCAAGGAGCATTTGCTGCTAGACTTGGTCGCCACAACAGTGCGCTGGGGCGCTTAAGCCTGGACCGCCCTATGTACGTCCACATCCTGTGGGCATTGCCTTTCGCCGCAAGCCCTCGAATCGAGCAGGCGCCGAGAGACCCTAGCAAAACTGCCTGTGCACAGACAACGAGCGGCGCAGCTACTTTACGATGTCCAACACAAACAACTACACGACCCGGGTTGTCGTGGGCGGCAGCGCACGGAATGCAGGCTTCTAGTCCGTAAGCACGCTCACTGGTCGCCTTACAAACGAAGCGGTCCTTATGGCACCATATCTGGTGGCGATAAATCTGATTCCAAATTTGTTGGCAAGTAACCGATTGGACAAAAGAACAAGAACTTGATCAAAGCGATGCTTAGTTCAGCAACCAACCCCAATCTTGTCCACCAAGGGTCGGATCAGGCAGACCAAACACGCTGTCGCTCATGTCGGAATTTTCGTTGTCAGGTTCAGAGGCGCCGGGATCGCTATTCCAACCGGGCCCACCGGGACCGCCGTTTGAGCTCACGCCTGCCATGCTGCCGCCAGCGCCGAAGATTGGCGCCAACGTTTTGCCGGCGCTGGGGCCACCCAGGTAACATGGTGGCAAACTGGAAATTCTTTGGTTGGCAGAATTGCCTTGATATAGAGTGTGCGGCACGCCTGTGGCACCTTGCGACGTCTGGGCACTCGGCGTATTGATGTTTCCGGAATTCGCGCCTGAGTTTTGAGCAAGTGCAGGAGCCGCTGCAATGAGCGCTGCAATAGTAAGAAGAAACGAGAGTTTTTGCATGCGTTTACACCTATGTTCGTCACCGAACAATTACTGGGTTCGCGTTCGTGACCGAACAACGTGGAGGGATTATGGGTTGGCAAGTCGCGGTTCCCCGGAGGAAACCACTTGGAATCTTAACAGCAGATCATCTAAAAGTAAAGCAAAATTTTTCTCTGTCCTCCAGTTCAAAAGTAGCTTGTCAGTGATACTTTTGCCTCCCCAATTTCCGTTGTGCAACAAATTCTTTTGGCCCATTCGACCAGCTGATTCTAGGCCCCTCAACGGTAGATTGGTGGCATAGTCTGATGACTTTGATGCAGTGCGAAGCGCCACCAAATATGATGGCGCATGCACTCGGTTAAGAAACTCGAATTCTCTTCTAGTCACCTTGGCTCTTCGCCCATTTTTCAGTCGCTTCGCCGATGCGATCGTAGTAATCGCGCACGGCATTGCCCGGCGTCGGCAGCGGTCTGAAGCCTTCACCTGTACCGTATGGGTTATGAATGCGCGTGGCGTCGTCGTAGTCCTTTTCGTATTGAGTCATCTGTTGCCCCAAGCGCTTGCGAGCTGCCGGCGACATGTCGCGTTCCACTTGTTGGGAGATTTCTTTCTCGGCCTGCTTCACCTGTTTTTCCAACAGATCGTGCATCGGCATATCAGGTGGCTGAGGCATCGGTCCTGGGTTCATGTTGGCTTGCGTTTCCCAGCCGAGCAGTTTGGATTGATATTCCTTGTAAGCCTTTTCTTCGTCCTGATACTTGGGATCCTTCGCCATTTGTTTTTCCAGCGTGCTGCGAATCACTTCTTCGTTCGTCTGGTCTTTCACGAACATGTGCTTGAATGAGTGCCAGAGACCGCCGTCATGGTTGGGCGATTCCTGGTCGAAGCCGGTCAAGTCAGGAGTATTGAATCCGAATTTGGCCATGTAGGCGGAATCTTTGCCGCCCTTGCCTGAGTCTTTGAGGAAATTGTCGATGTCGTCGCCAGTGGAAGGCTTCATGCCGTGGCAACCATTCTTCAAAAGTTCATATGGATCCCAAATTACGTCGCTGGACGACTTGCCTGGTTTCTCGGCGAAGGAGAGACTTTCATAGGGATCCCAGGCTGTATTTCCGCCCTGACCGGGCTTGCCGGCGGGGGAACCGTTTCGCAAAGATTCATAGGGGTCCCAGGCGGTGTTTTGTCCGCCGTCGCGCTGGGAAACGAAATTGGCATTGCGACCGGCGTCGTTGACTGGATAATTTGCATTGTCGAAAGACATGGGTGGTATCTCCGCTGCTTTATATATGTAGTAAGGGGATGAAGGGGTCGGCCGCCGGTAAACCAAATGGATCCTGCGACTTGGTAGGGTCTATACGAGCCAATTGATTTTTGGACAGTGTCCTTGAATTATTTTCGCCTTGCTTCTAACACCACCCGATTTGGCTTCGGCTTCAGGCCTGTTGGAGATTGTTGTCCCAGTGCACTAAAATTTGAGGACTTCAGGTGGAAGGGCGATGCAAAAGAAAATCCATGAGACGAACGTTTCGCTGCTACGGGGAGACATAACCCGGCAGGAAGTGGACGCTATTGTCAATGCAGCCAATTCGGCGCTGCGCGGTGGCGGTGGTGTAGACGGAGCCATCCATCGCGCTGGCGGACCCTCGATTATGGAAGAGTGCAATCGCATCCGGCAGATGGAAGGCGGTTGCCAACCGGGCAATGCTGTCATCACCGGCGGTGGCAACCTGAAAGCACAATATGTCATTCACGCTGTCGGTCCAATGTATCGCGACGGCGAAGCGAACGAAGCGGGAGTGCTGCGCCAAGCCTATCTCAGCTGTCTGCGCATCGCCAACGAGTACGAACTGGCCAGCATCGCTTTCCCTTCCATAAGCACTGGCGCCTATGGATTTCCAGTGGAAGAAGCAGCACAAATCGCCCTGGCCGCAGTCTCCGAAATCTGCAGCAAGCCAACGTCACTGAAGGATGTGCACTTCGTTCTCTTCGACGAGTTCACCTTCGATGCCTTCGTTGAAGCACTCAACCAGCTGGATTGAAGGTCATTCGTTCGCCTGTGCCGATTTGATTTTGGTAGGTCTCTCAATCTGACGACATCACGGCAGCAGAAATATGACAAAAATGAGCCCAAAGGACACGCACAAAGCGCAATGATGCGACCTTTGGTTGTCTTTAGAAATGAAATTTCATTCGACGCGAACTTCTAATGATGTGGCATGCGAAGTCACTCAGCATTTCGGACTGCCGGATTATGTGCCGTCTGCGCCGTCTTCGAGACCGTCGCGCTCTCCTTGCCAGTTCTCAACCAGGCTGGCCTCTTCTTCTGCGTCCTGCGCGGCCTGTGCTTCTTCGTCGCCGGCTTCTTCGATTGGTGGCTTGCCGCCGTCAGGAAGCGGAATTGGTTCTTCTTGATCTTGACCCTTGTTGCGTTCGCGTCCTTTGCCGTCGCGCCCGCCGTCGCGTCCTTTGCCGTCGCGCCCGCCATCGCGTCCTTTGCCGTCGCGCCCGCCATCGCGTCCTTTGCCGTCGCGCCCGCCACCGCCACCGGGAATTTCATACTGACCGTTGATGAAACCAGTGATCAGGCTGCTCAATTCTTTTGCATTTGCAGGAGTCATCAATTGGTTCCGGGCTTCCATGATCACCTCTTGATCGCCCTTGTATTGCGCCTTGCCTTCTGGGCTAGTCTTGCGCGCTGCATAACCGATATCCTTCAATGCCGAGAGCAACACTTTGACTGAATAGATATCTTCGGCGTTCGGAATAGTCAACTTCAGCAGCTGGAGATATTCCTTCGGCACTTCTGCTTTGGTCTCGCCTGGCTTCGGCATCAGTGTGCGCATGATGTCGTTCACCACTCTGCCATCTTGGGCGCCTAAGCGCAGCAAGGGCTCTTGCAATTCTTTCGGCGCATACTCCATGACGTTCGCCATTGTCGCCAGGCGTCCAGACAGGGTGTCTTCAGGAAGCACGGTTGGTCTTGGCGGATATTTTTCATCTGCCAGTTTTGTTGTGCGTTCAGGATTGTCGGCCAGGTATTGCTGCACATCTGGAGGCACTGAATCATGGAAGACGCTGTCTGTTTGGAAGCGAGCGCGCACATCGTTCTGCAACCACTCAGGCCAACTTTCTGGCGGCAAGCGGTTTTCTGAATTGAGCCATTGAGAGAATTGCTGATTGTTTGTTTCGCCGACGTCGGGAGCGTCGAGGAAATTGCGCACCAGTTCGCGACCTTGCTCGGCTCGCGCTTGCCCGGCTGCTGAACTGCGCTCGGCATCTGTCTTTCCGCCGGTGAGCAGATTCTTCATATCGGCGTTGAAGAAGAGCGATTCGATACCAGGGGTGCGCAGATCTTGCCAGTTCGACATCTGTCTTCCACGAGCATCTTCGTGTGTGCCACTGGCGAAATCGAGCCAATCTTTGAACTGTTGATCGGTCATCGTCCCGAAGTGATCCTTCAGGGCAATCGCGGCTTGGATCTTGTCTGAATAAGCGGCCGTGTCGCGAGTCAATACGGCTGAAAGCTGATTGGCATCTGAACTCGAGAATGGTGAAGCGGCGTTTCGTTGCTCGGTCTCCTGGGCCTTTTGATCTACTTGCTCTCTGGCTGCGGCATCGGCTGTGGTGGCAAATTGACCGTCTTTTGTCAGCGTTCCCACGGTGCCATCGCGGTAGAGATAAATGTTGTCGCCATTCTCTCTCAAGTGGCGCACAACGTTTCCACCATGTGCATCCGAGAATTCTTCGATGAGGTTGCCGTTATTCAGTTCGGAATACCAGCTGCCATCAGGCAGAACGACGATGTCTTCTTTGTTGGGATTCTTGACGATCTGGGCGATATTATCTTTTGCCGCCTGTTCTGGCGTGTATGTGATTATTCGTGTGCCATCTGGGCGATCTTCTACTTCGGATACGCCGGCCGGATGATTGCGGAAGTGCGCCACCACATCTTGTTCCGTTGCCGGTTTGCTCGGGTCGGGAATGTCTACTTTGTATGCCATTGGGTTCTTTGAGGCATGCGTTTCGTTGCCCCACATGCGAGGGTTCTCCGGATCGTCGGGAGCCATTTCCCAGAACAGATCGTTGCCCGATTGATTGATGCGTGCCACCGTCTCTGGTGCCACGGCGACTGCCACCGCCGCTTCATATTTAGTTCTTGATTCGAAGAACGGATCCATATTGTCAGTGCTGAAATATGAATCGAGTGCGGATACGACTCTGCTATCGGCGCTCTGGCGTGCGTATTCCTGAGCCACGTTGGCCAGGTCTGGGTTGCGGTCGAGCCAATTAAACAGAGCTCCTCTTGCGGTTTCGGCATTGGCTTTGCTGGCGTTGGCCAGCTCGTCTGCCAGGTCGTTGAAGTCTATGACCCTGCGCGCTCTGCTGTCAGTGACGTTGGGATCGTCACTTTTGATCATATCTGCGACTTGAATCTGGTCTGGCTTGCCGGTTATGTGTACGTTTTCATCAGTGCCGAATGCCGCTTCGCGAACCAGCGCTCCTGCTTTGAGCATGAGGGCGCGATTTTCAGGCGATTGTGATTTGTCACCCTCGGGAGTAGCGGCAAGTTTGAAGTAATTGATCAAGTCGTCGGTCAGACTTTCATGGTCCGGGCTGTGCAAGAACGATTCCAGCAAGGCGCGGTGCGCTGCCGGCGCATCGGGCTCTGCCACCATTTTGGCGACCTCGACGGCGTTGAGGAAATCTTGCTCTTTCTCGGGTGGAATCGGCATCGCCAGATTCGGTCGATCTTCTATATCGACCCAGGCTTTTTGTCCCTGATACGCTTCGTAGATGGCGCGCTGCGGCTCTCCATACAGACCCAGTTCAAGCGCCGCACTGCGCATCTGGGGTTCGAGACCCTTTCCGTCTCCTTGGGCAAACGCCTGCAATTTTTCAGTGTCGATTGGCGAGGTATCGCTCTTCGGTTTTTTCGCGATTTCCTTGGCCATGTCGCGAAGGATATCGACGCCCTGCTCCATTTCCGGGTGATAAGCCTTCAAGATCATGAGCTTGACGTCGGGTCCGAGTCTCAGCTGATCTGCGGCGTCAGAGAGCGGCTTCTCCATTGCCGGACCGTAACTTTCGGCATACACCTGCAATTTGCGGTCGGTCACTCCGACTGGATCGCGCAAGACTGCCAGCCCTTTTCGCAAGGCGGATTCCTGACCAGGCTCAACCTGCACATTCACTTCAGGATCTGCATAAGCCTTTTCCACCAGGGCGGAGGCAATGTCTTGATTCTTCATTTCGCCAGCCGCATCGGTCAGCACTTTCTGCAAGCTGCCGCCCCAGTTGCGGACATACTCTTCGAAGTCGTCGCGTTGTTGTTGCGTAGCTTCGTCACCAGATGCGGCTTCCAGAAGTTGTTTCGCTTCTGGAATGGCATAAGCGTGATCGATGAGAGCATTGGCATCATCAGTAGTGCGCAACTGGTCTGCCGCCAGACGCAGCTTGTCTGCCAGTCCATCACCTTTTTCAGAAGCGGCATAGTCGACAAAGGCTTGCACATCATCGGCGGTGGCAGTCGCTTTTGAGGCATTATTGAGCAGCTTAATGCCTTCCGTTAGATCTGCCGCTCGTCCTTTTGGTGGCGCTACTTTGACGTGCTGCGGACCAGTTTCGGGCGCCGTTATCCCGTCTAAATGGCTGTAGGTCGGCTCCATGCCGTAGGTCCGAACCAAGGCGTAGTAGGCGCTACGGTCCGTCAACTCGCCCGTTGGTTGAGGTCCCTTTGCGGCAGTATCAGGCATGTAAACAGCGTCGCCGCGACTGCCTTCTCGCCCGAGTGCTGGCGAAATCTTCATCGCAATTGCACCCTCTGAGTCAACAGTGAGCAACCCCGGTTTGATACCGGCATCTTTCTCGACACTGCGCAGTTGGTCGGCAGTTGGTGTGTCGCCATCAGCCAGCTTCAAATCGTGGCGAATGGCATCGTTGACTGATTTGTCTACCTTGCCTAAAGGCTGTGCTTCGGTCGAGTCTGCCGATGGCTGCAGGGCTTCGCGCGTCACCGTCAGGCGAAACTGGTTGCCATAGCCGGCAGATGTAGCACCTGAATCGGCAACGGCATTAAGCGATGTCGCTTTCTGACCGAGTATTTTGTTCAACCTGTCAGCAATGACGGAAGTGGATTCTTCGTCTTTGGGATAGATGACGAAGGCTTTAGTGCCTTCACCCGTGCCAATTGTTTTGGAACCGGTCATCGCTTGCACGACATCTTGAGACTGCCAACCAGAGACGTGTTCTCTTAGAACTGGGTCGTTCAGCAAGGCGTCAACCACGACTGGGTGCAGATTGATCATGTCGGCAGAGCCCGTAGTGCGCACGGCAATCTGGGTGCTGCCCTCACCGCGGGGCATGCTCACTCCTTTGGGAACTTGCCAGCCGCCTTCCCATTTGAGCACGACTTGATTGTCGCCTTCTTTATAGACGTAACTGGGATCGCCATCCTTAGTGCGCACCATCTCGAAGGTGGCTTTCGTGCCATCGGGACGAGTCAGTTCATAATCTTTCCAAGCTGTGGCATTGCGCTTGCCTGGCGCCAGCGGTTCTTCGTAAACGTCAGCCTTCACCTTGCCGGCGCCGGTGTCCATCGTTGTGCTGCTCTTCAGTTCAGCTGTGTCGGGTCTTGCGATCAACCGATCTAGATAATTTTGTCTGGTGCCGGCCAGTTGACCGCCATCGCCTCTTTCGACTGAGAAGCGGGCGCCGTCGGGTCCGACCGTATCTCCGGCAGCAAATGCAAGACCAAAGCGAGGCTCAGCCGGGGTGTTCCAGGCGTCTTGAATCTTTTGGGCGACGAAGCTAGGAATCGATTTGCCATCAGTGTATTTGGCCTTAACCACTTCGTTGGCGCCAAAAACGCCGCCTACGAATGACATTCCAGCAATGGATTGTCCGATTTCGCTGCTTGTGGCCAGTCTGTGCTGGCTGACAAGCGAGCTACCTTCTGCAGAGACAAGACCAGCTGGCACGCCGGACAAAATGCCTGCCGCCATCGGGTTTCTCATGATGGGCACAAGAGTGGAAGCGCCGATCAGACCGCGCGATTCAGCGATGTTGCTTAACTTGCCCAGTCCATAAGCTGAGCCGGTCAAGGTCATGAAGGTGGCGGCGCCCGAGACGCCGTTCAGTCCGCGTTGCGCCCAGAAATTGGTTTTGGAGTTTTCGTCGGCTGGTCTGAGCAGGGCGTCGTAGGTGAAGCCAGTTAAGCCTGCTTCTTTCAACGACATACCTAGCGTGGCCGCTGTCTCGGTGCCTTTGAGCGATTCGCCCATAACGCTGCGCACGCCGCCGCGAGCGAGCATGAAAGGCAGAAGCATTCCGGCGGCGCCACCCAACTGTTGGGCCATCCAGTCGCCTGTGCCAGACCCGCCTTGAGGCTTGTCCATGAAGGTGACGCTTTTCTCGAGATTGGTGCCGGCCAGATGGTCGACAAGCTGACTGACGCCCTTTAGTGGCTCTTGCACTGCCGCGTAAGCAGCCGAATGGAGGAACTCCGAGATCAGTCCCTCATGCTGTTGCGGTTGCTCCTGAGGAGTTGTTTTGTCCTTGGGAGTGAGATCTGGAAGGTCAGACATTACCAAGCCGCCGTTAGTTTCGAATCAGATTCCTGATCGAAATCAAGGTTACGATTAAGTTTTTCCCCAAACAATGGGGAATTTCCCACGCAGGAGGCTCAGCCCCGGGATTGTGAAGCGTCAGGGGCTTGGAGCCCGCGGCGGGGCCCGACCGATGACTGCCCATGAGCGCATCGCCGCTGCCGCCACGTCTGGTGTTCATGGCCGCCCCTTACGTGGATGCGCCGAATTCGTTGCCATTTGGAAAAGTTCAAATGTGCCAAAACGATTGTCATTAGATGGTTTCTGGCATTTGAGCGGGGAAGCCAGGGGGGGCAACGAATTCGTCGCCTCCAAGTAGGGTCGACTCTGTCCTCGAGTCGGCGTTTGTGAATCTTAGTGGCCACCGCGAGGGCATCAATTAAGGACCTCGTTCAGACGACTGATAATCGCGCCTGAAATCGCTCACCCCGGACTTTTGCATGATACTGCGCATGATGGCGCCGCAGCAACCTCGATTGATCTTTTCTGCGGCGCCGGTCGCCATCAGATATGGTGGCATTGATGTCGAGGAAGTTTGCCGTTCGTGCAGATGGCATTGATAGGGAAATGAGTGAAAGTGGGTCGCGTTTTTATGTGGAGGAAGACCCGTGATTCATCCCCAAACTCCCCTTTGCAAGGGGCTTCAGACCTTGAGAACACGGCAGCAATCTGACCCCTGCCTCAAGTAACGTCTCGATATGTAGGCGGATTAGTAGCGGCAAATAAAAGGTATCATTGTAAAAGTTTATCGCTGGGACATTGATTAGCAATGCCGAAAATTCTCCTCGTTGAAGATGAGCCGGATTTTTCCATTCTTATTGGAGAATGGTTGCGCGCCGAGCATCACGTCGTGGAACTCGTCGAAAACGGCGAAGAAGCCACTGACAGACTGAAATTCTACAAATACGATGTCGTCATCCTGGATTGGATGCTCCCGGGCATAAGCGGTTTGGAAGTATGCAAGCGCTACCGGGCGACCGGTGGGACGACCCCGATTTTGTTGTTGACGGCTAAGAAGCACGTTGATGAGAAGGAGCAGGGTCTGGACGCAGGAGCGGACGACTACTTGACCAAGCCTTTCGAGATGAAGGAGCTGTCTGCGCGAATCCGGGCCCTTTTGCGGCGCCCCTCAGTCATGACCGGCTCGATTCTGCAAGTTGGCAACCTGTCGTTGGAACCGACGACCTTCAAAGTGACGCGCAACGGTGAGGAGGTCTCCTTGCTGCCCAAGGAGTTTGCTTTGCTGGAGTTCATGATGAGGCACCCCAACCAGGTGTTTAGCGCCGAAGCGCTATTGGATCGGGTCTGGTCGTCAGATTCGGACGCCTCCCCTGAAACTATTCGCACCTACATTAAAAGGCTGAGAAAGAAGATTGACCTGCAAGGTCAGCAGTCGATCCTCTCAACCGTCCATGGAGTGGGCTATAAGCTCGAATCTCCCCAATAATTGGAAATTGTTTTCGAGTTCCACGTTTTTGCCACAAAGATTTTTTATTCTCTCACCGTTGAGAGAAACAAATACGTCCAACGAGGAACGAGCAATGTCTAAAGGTCAAGCATCCCTGAAAGATTTCCAAAAGTTGGACCTGGTTGAACTTCGCAGCCTACTCGACAAAGAAGAAACAGAATCGTTCGACGCATTCGCTCAAGCCAAAGAGTTGTTCTCCGGTCTGGTCCTCAAAGTCAGGCACATGATGATCGTCAAACAAGCCATGAAACCGATGGTTTGGTAACGACAAAGCTAAGTCGCTAAAGACACAATTTTTTATACGAAGGGGCGGGCTCAGGTAAAACTGAGCCCGCTGGGGTTTTAAGTATTTTTGACGACTGTCAGGGCCACTCGCATCGCTGCGATCATTGCCCATCGAGAGTGCAAATGAACAAAATTATTTGAAATTGCCAGGAAAGACTTAGACTGCTTTGCGATATCGCGCCAGCTCTTCGACTGGCGGTGTGTCGTTCACCGTTCTGCGCAAGCACGCCAGCGCTTCCAGATGCGGCCAGATCACTTCCTTCATCTCTTCCAGTTGATACGAGCCGATCTCCTGGCGTTCGTAGCGACGGCATACGTCTTCCCAGAGCTCAAATAATTTTCTCGGGCAGCAAATGTCGCGTGCCCGCTTTTGATATTCCAATAAATCGAAAGGTTCGATGGTGCGATCCTCCCCGTGCCTCAACAGAAGCATGCTTTCAAAAAGCAGCTATGTCAAGTTAGAGTTTATACCTACAACCACATGCGGTGCCAATCGTATATCCATTCATGGCATTGCCGATGGTGTGCCGCTAACCGGACCCTTGATGGAATCCAATTCTATATGCGTTCGAGCGCATAGTTTTCCAGATATCCACAACTATTGCAGCGAAACGATTTGATTTTTAACCGCTCTTCTACGTGCACGCCAAACCAAAGGCTGTATCTTGGCTCACCAGGCGCCCACTGGCTGGCTATGGCTGCGCCATGACCCCAATCCAGAACAAACCCTTCCTTCATCTCGCCCTGGCATTTTGCACAAGTTGGCTCTTTCATTTGTCATCTCCTTGACCCATCCAATCCAATTTTAGGGGAGCGAATTGACGGATGAAATCTCAGTGCTGGCACCCTGAAAAGGGAGAGGCTGGGAATGAACCCGTAAATCATGGTTTGGACCGCTCGGCGACATGACTGTAAACCAAGACGCAGTAACTGTTTCAGGGGAGGGGAGAATTCTTGATTGGTAACAACTTGGTAGCGTTTCAGTTGTAATTTAACTGTCATCGAAGGCATCCGGAAGTGCCATTGATTTACCAGATCTTTTGAGGACCTTACTACCATGACGATGCAAACATCTGGCAGAATTACCCGACAGAACCTCGAAGCCATGAAAGCCAATGCCGACATCAAACCGGCACCGATTTCGTTGTTGAAGAAAATGGCCCAAGCAACAATGAGCGAGACCGTTGGATTCTTCCATCAGTTGGCCGCAGCTGCTGCTGCCACCAACAACTCTTGTAGCGACGGTCACATCGCTCCCATAACGCGTCGGGCCGGTCAGCCGGTAAAATGCGTTAGCTGCAAATGCGAGATCACATCTGTTTGTCAAGTTCGCTCGACTGAAAGGCTCACCAAGATTAAGTCCAACAGCTCCGGCGCCAACAACCCCTGGAAGCAACGCCGGCTCGATCCGATGCCCGTGCGCTAAGCTTGCAACGAGGATGAGGCCTGCGATGCAGAGCTGGCAATAATGCTTGCTAGGCGAAAGCTGCTTGTAACGGCCCGATCAGATGCCCTTAAGCTTGCAACGAGGACTGGCAACGCCGGCTCGATCCGTCGCCCGTGCGATAAGCTTGCAACGCGCAATAATGCTTGCAACGCGGATAATGTGGAATTCCACAGTAGCGTTGGTTGAATTCCGCGTAGAAGGTAATCAGGGACCAAAGTAATATAAGAGTATCAGGCAGGCACCACCAAATGTGGTGCCGCCCAGAGAAAGTGTTCTCCAGGGGTGGGAAAGGCGGGCGTCTAAGACGGTCGCTTTTCCGTTTCTCAGAAGGCGAATCCCGATGCCGGCGAAGACGCGTGACAAGAGCAAGTTCAGGTTAGTCGAGGACTAAAGTCGCCGATTCAAGCGATGGGCTTGTTGCTATTGAGTTGCCGGCATAACAACTGTTTGTTCGCCAGATTTCAGCAAGAGTCGCAGGTGTAGCCAATCGATGCATCTGGCCGCAACATGTGTGCCGGCGATCTCTCCAGCGCAAGCGTAACCACCTGAGCTATATCTGCAGGCGCGAAATAGCTCAAGGCGATTTAGCATGACTCATTAGTCATCGGTGCCACCGCGTGCAGAAAGAACCGCTCTCTTCAAGAGAGCGGTTCTTGGATTGACTGCCGCCTGTTCGGCAAATTGCGAGGCCAGTGCTTACCTGTTTGTATTGTCTTGTCCGTTCCAGCCTTTGGGCATCAAGTCCAGCGAGCCTGGATTGGTCATGATTGTGTGAGCGGTGCGCAGAGCGCTACCCTGCAGTCCATAAGCCGTGCTTCGCAGTCCTGAGACCAACGGATGAGTGGGATTCTTCAGTTCATCCAGCATGCCTTGGAAGTTAGGCGTTCCCCAACCTGTCGCTGCATCATATCCAGGACCAGCATGATAGCCTGGTTTGCCCATGCCGTTGTCGCCTTCAGTGATGTCATAGAAGACCTTCTTGGCGATGACAGGGTCCTGACCCCATTTGTACAACTGGGCGTTGATGAAGCCAATCGGTTTGCCGCTTGCTTCCGAGAGTTGCCTGGTCATAGCGTAGAAGAGTGGGTTGGAGAAGCTGGTGCCGCCTACTCCTGCCTTACCCATGGCAGTCGGCACTTCCACTGGTGTTCTGGGCGAGGCATCGGCGGAGATATCAGGCACAATTCTGCCGTCGTTGTTGCCAGACAGGCTCTTCACCCAGGTAATGAACTTTTGATATACCGGTCGCGATTCTACGGCAGAGACTCCACCGCCTGCGGCTCCGCTCTGGCCCCAGGTTACTTCTGAGCCGCGAGTGCCATCTTTATTGACCAACAGTTCGGTTCCGCCGACAGCTACGCCATTGCCTGAGGAGGCTGGATAATCAGTCTGGGCTTTCAACGTACCTCTGTCAGCGACTCCATCGTCACCGGAAGAGAAGCTGTGCATCTTGCCTAAAGCGATACCGTCTTTGAGCGACTCATCCATGGCCGCGCGACCCTGTGCGTTCCAGGCTTGTTTATCCGGTCCGCCCCAGCTGGTGCTTGATCCATCATAATTGATGCCATCTGGTGGATGGTTGACGTAGTCGATAGCGCCGACGAAGCCCTGGGTGCTGTTGTCGTTGGCGGTCATGGTGATGGTTGATTTCTTCAGGTTGCGTGCTTGGGTGATGAAATCAAGGT
>Ga0364920_10070_pt1 | contig 50615 bp, 50 predicted proteins | sample SorcelJu500001C8_FD_206961 | JGI IMG/M metagenome (GOLD analysis project Ga0364920, IMG submission 206961) | Enriched cells from Trout Bog Lake Hypolimnion, Wisconsin, USA - BchlTB.June20.5000.01.C8 | ecosystem: Environmental > Aquatic > Freshwater > Lake > Hypolimnion/Profundal zone | place: USA...
CCATCATCTGTCGTGACATCGCGCAATTCGCATTCGATATCCGGCAATGGTTTGCCGATGGTGCTTGTTTGACTGATGATATCATCAAAATCGACCGAAATAAAAGGAGATGTTTCACTTAACCCATACCCATTACATAATTTTCTGCCATAGATCAGTTCAAAATACATCCGTACTTTATCAACCAACGCATCACCGCCCGAAACAATATATCGCACCGAAGCAAACGAGATAGTTTTGAGGCGACACAACAGTGCATAGAGTCCAGGAACACCAATAACAATGGTGGGCTTGAAAGCAAATCCGGCAATAAGATTTGTTCGGGTGATGGTTGGTATCAGAATGACCGTAACGCCAAACAGCGCACTCGCCCAGACACAAGTATTTTGGGTCAAGCTATGAAACAGCGGGAGCGCACAATAGAGCCGCTCTTGTTCTGCAAAATCGAAGCGTGCCGCTCCTTGCAAACTATTCGAGATAATATTATTTGAACTCAGCATCACCCCTTTGGGCGTACCGGTCGTTCCCGAGGTATACAAAATGACGGCCATTTCATCCCGCTCAAGCTCGCGCACGACAAATGGCTGGCCACTCTGTTGTACCATGTCGTTGATCATCGTTTCGGTGATAATGGTGGCAGAGCTTTGAGCGGTTGCGATTTTTGGTGCAAGTGCATCAGAAACAAAGATGATGTTCGGTTGCGCATCGGCAATAATGTGCGCAATTTCTTGTTCGTGCAAAAAGGTATTGACGGGGATAATAACCGCGCCCGTTTGCCAAGCTCCATAATAGACCGCATAAAAATTGATGCTATTTTCGTAGAGAATCATCACTTTGTCACGTGGATTAACTTTCGCATTCACCAGATGATGGCTGATAGAAGATGCTTGTTCATAAAGTTTGCGATAGGTAATTTGGTTTTCTTGGCTGATGATAATGGCAGGTATGGCAGGATAGAGGCGCGCAGCACGTTCAAGCAAAGTGCCTGCATACATCAGCTGGTTGTTTTCGGTCAGATTTTTTTTAAACTGCTCGTATCGTTCGTGTTCTGATTGTTCTTTTGCGTGTTCTCTCAACATAGTGATTCCTTATTTTAAGAGTTACTTTAAACTGAGCAGGGGATAAAAATAAAGTGTTCAGGTGATAAGCGGACAAAGCAATGATAGAACAACAGAATCTAAAACAACAGAATCTCAGTGGTCGCGGCTCTTTAATAACCTTTGAAGGTATCGATGGTTCGGGCAAAACAACCCTTGCTCGCGCTTTGTACGAACAGTTTTTGCAGCAAGATATCAAAGCAGTACTGACCAAAGAGCCGGGCGCAACGCCCTTTGGCAAAGAGATTCGTGCCATGGTGCAGAATCCTCAGACACCACGACCATCACTTTCCGAATTTTTTTTGTTCGCTGCCGATCGTGTAGCGCATATCGATCAAGTGGTAAAACCAGCGCTTGCTGCACAACAAGTTGTTATTTGTGATCGCATGGCCGATTCTTCGGTGGCATACCAGGGCTTTGGCAGGGGGATTCCCGTCGCTATCATAGAAACGATCAATGCGATTGCCATGCAGGGTATCATCCCCGATATCACCTTTTATTTGGAAATCGATTATGCAACAGCGCATGCACGCATCATGCAGCGTAATGAAGCGCTCTCCCAGTTTGACCAAGAAAAAGAAGGATTTTTCAAGCGTGTGGCGCAGGGATATGAATATGTCTACGCACAGCGCAATGATGTTATGCATCGAGCTGATGTCGAGCAGTTACTTGCCCATAAGGCGCATGCATTTAGAAAACATTTTCATGATAAACCGCGAGTTTTCTTTCTTGATGCCACAAAATCGACCGAATTATTAGTACGCGATGTACTTGAGATTATTGCCTGGAGACAACGGGGATCTGATGTTTAACAAAAATATTGCGCCCGCACAATTATGGGTAGGACAGCCGCATGTTGTTGAACAAGCGCTCGAACCGTATACGCAGCAAATTTTCTGTGAAAGCTCAGGTTGTGGGAGCTGTTCGATTTGTAAGCGCATTGCAACACGAAGCTATCATGGCGTTTGCTGGCTGACGCCTGAAAAAAATCAATACACCAAAGCGGATTGCGAGATCATCGCCCATAAAAGTTCCTTTATGTTAGAAGAAGGCGAGCATCTTTTTTTTATTATTACTGCTGCAGAGCTCTTGACTTCCGTTACGGCACATAGTCTCTTAAAAGTTATCGAAGAGCCGCCGCGCGGGTATCATTTTATTTTTTGTGCAGAACGGCCGGGTATGATTCTGCCAACGATTGTATCACGCTGTATAACCTCTATGTTTGCAACAGAAGAGCGTGTGGAATTAGTGCCGCAATTCTTGCACTTTTTTAAGAATCCTGCACATACTCAGTTAGGAGCGTGTGCAAAATTCTTTGAAACTGCAGCTCTTTCCGAGCAGATGACGACCCTGCTTCTTGATGAATTATTACTGTTTTGGCGTGCTCAGTATCATGAAGGGGGTCAAAAAAGTCTGTATGCTTCGCAAGTCATCCAGCAGCTGTTGGATGCCTACCAGCTGCTACCTATGCCGGGCGGAGCAAAATTATTTTGGAGAAATCTTTTTTTGAAATTAGTACATATAGAAAAGGAGCTCGTGTATGAAATATAGCTATCTATTCGTGCTTATGATCTCATACTGCTGCACCGTCGTTGCTACAAATCTTCCCCATGAAGTACAAGAACTTGCCGACACCATAGAGCGCACGCAAGAGGTCGCGAGCATCAACATCGATGGCTTTTATGCAGGGACGCATCAGTTGCCAAGCTGTTCGTTTTGTAATCAAGTCAAAGATGCTGCTTTCAAACATGATCCTGTCGTGAAAGCATGGTATCTTGCCTTTGGTAATTGCCGTTGTTCCGAACATCATGAATTCATTCGTTCGCTCGAATGGGCAGCTGCTCCCACACTTGGTGGCGTTGCAGGTTTTATGAGTGGAAACTATCTTGCCGATGCCTATCAGCTGAAACACAAACTGGTAACGATTCCCTGTGCACTTGTTCTTGCACTGCAAGCATCACAGTGGAACAAAAAAATATATGGATGGCTCAGTGATTTTCTTGATCGCCGTGCAGATGGAGCTGCCGTAACAACATGCATGACTGACGCAGAAAAAGAGCGAGTGATCGCCCATTTGCAAGAAAGTACAAAAGATATGTTTGATACAACTCCTACAGATCAGGAGTATCAGCTCTTTTGCGTGAATGCCTATGATGGCGCACAATCTAATTTGTGTTCATTTATTACGATTCATATTCAATTTCCGGTACCTTGGTTACCATCGGGTGACGAAATTAAGCAAAAATTGCAACGACGCGTCGCCTATCTTCAAAGTTTTTTAACAGACAAGTAGTGGGTTACTCGTATGATGAAACAAAATATAAGAGCGCTGATCCTGTATGCATGTGCGTGTGGGTATGCTGGTGGATATAGTTCTGATGCATGCGCGATGACGCAGACGATTGTTAAGCCAAACCCTGCAATGGTTACTGCTTGCCGTTCGTTCACCGTAGAAAAATATCAAAATCTTGTTCGCCAAGAAACAGAACAGGCGATTCATCAATTATATGCTGCGATCAATTCTTTGCATGCGGAATTAACGGCAGATATACCCCAAACAACGCTCGATGCCCTGAAAAGGTGTGATGCTGCGCTCGAAAATCTCTGCTATCTTTTTGACCCACGAAAAATAGATCACAATCCACTCATGAATAGTCTTGCATGCCAATTGTGTGCGGGCATCGAGGACCAGCGCAAGATTTTGAAGCGGCAGATTTTCCGTTTAGAAAGCGAGCCGCCCATGGAGCGGGAAGAGGTGCTTGCAAAGCTTGCAACATTAGTGCACGCTCGCGCAGAATTTTTTGCACAATTTATGCAGTGGGATGTCCGTTTGGACCCGGTGCGCAATACGGTACTAGAGATCGAGCATGAGATACACGCAATCCGCGCGGCAGCGGGAAAATCTTTCGGAAAAGAATTTTTGAACTGGACGCTTGGTGTGCAACTTACCGATGCGCAGCAGAATTATTTGACAGGTCGTTTCCATGCTCTGGACGACCAGTTTGCAGCGCTACTTCCGTCATTAAAAGATATCGATGCTGCAACCGCGTTCTCTTTGACCACTATTTTCCAAGACATGGCACAGATGCATGGTGGAGCATTATCTATGTTTGAGGGAACCCTGAACAAAATTAAAAATGGTCTGCTTTCCTGTAATGTGCACCTGCTAGCACCTTTAGCACCTTCTGGCGCTTATTCTTATGCTGCAACGCATAAAAGCACGCTCTTTCCGGTGAAAGCTTCATCGGTGACCAACGGCGTGCATTGGTTAAAAAGTGTCGGTTCTGTGCTGCTTGATACGGTAGGGCGTGGATCCTACGCATTGCAAGATAAAGTACAGGTGTTAGAAAAATTTTGTGCGGAATTGGCCGCTGCCCTTGCGCCTGAAGGAAGCTTTGAAAAACAACTGGATACGATCATGCAACTTGCGCAACGCTTAAAAGATGAAAAAGCGGTCGTCAAACAGATAGCAGAGCAAGTGCAAAATTATAATATCGAGCAAATTGTTGGTTTTACCGACCTCATGCAGAAGATTGCACACTTAGTACAAGATGTTGCAAAGACTGATGATACAACCTGGGGCGGCCTGTTACAAAAAATAAACCCAAACTTGCATGATTTTTTGCGTTCAGCACGCAATGCAAAAATTGGTGAAACGCTCGAAGCTGCGCGCGAAATTGCAAAGACTATGGGATACAAACAGCCCATTTCGCAATTGGCTTTAATTTGTGCGCGACATGGCGCCACGATAAAATTAGCCTGCGAAGCAGCAAAGCCGTTGGTCCAAAAGGTGGCACCGTCTTTTGACTCCTACCAAGGTACTTTAGCTGGTTGTTCCAAATCATTGGCTGAACTGGGGCAAGAGCTGCGGGTTGACGCGCATACGCTCCACATGAGTAGTTTGTATGCGCATGATATTGCGCAAGCATTGCAACTCCTTGCACAGACAAGCAAGCAGGCGGATAGCATCTATGTACAATATATGCAGGAGCCGGAAAATCAGATGAAATATCAGGTAGAGCAAAAAGTGATGCAACAGCTCGAACTCGAGCAGCTGTTTAAACAAATAGGTGAGCATAGACTCTCGCTGTGGGAAAAACAACATCATCATGAGACGTTATCAGATACCTATGAACAGGCGTATCGGCATTGGAACTATTGCATGATGGGTTGGTTATACCAAAGACTCTATCGTCAAGAACTACGAGAAAGTTTAGAAAGCATAGAAGGTACCATGCAGACCGATATGGAAGCGCTGGTGCGGTTTGAGGCATCTTTACAATCAGAATTTAAACGCATTGATGAAAAGCGGCATCAGAAATTTGAGCCGTTATGCACCAAGAGAATTTCTGAATTTATCGAAAAAGCGGTGATAAAACATGATGAAGCCGCTTTACGGGCGGTGAAGGAGCATTTGTTGCAGCAGGAAAAGGCGATACAATTACAACTGCCCACCAAAAAAGTTTTTCTACGGTGGAATATCACGAATATTTGTGCCTATATTTGGTGGCTTGTGCATTACCCACAGCGTTACCTCAACTCCGGCGCTCTGAAAGAAAAGCTTGCTCTTATTCAGTATCAGCAAAATAAACTTATGTCCGTACAAGAGCAGTTGAAACAGAAGAGCGAACTCTTATATGCAAAAAAATATAAAACTCCTGATGAGCTGTGTAAAAAATATTTGGTAACGTTGCATCCGGCATTTGCTCTTTTATAGGTGGTGTATGACACAGGGCGTTGATGCATTAATGCGTCTTTTCTTACAAAAGCATGGGCACACATGGCAAATGTATCTGATCCAAAATTGGCGAACCATTGTGGGGAATTTGCACACACGTATCTGCCTTGAAAAGATACAGGAGGATACGATTGTGGTCGGTGTTTATGATTCACACTGGATGCAGGAGTTATTTTTGTTGAATTCGATGTTGCTGACCATGATGAATGCTCATTTTGATAAACCCTATATTAAGCAGATCCGTCTTAAGTTAGCAAAACAAAATCCCGAGAATTTGAAAAAGAAGAAAAAATTAACAGCAGCACCTGCTCAGCCTCCGCTCGTGATCAATGTCACGGAGGAGCATCGCATTGCTCTTGCACAAGTAAAAGATAGTGAACTACAGAAGATTTTGCAGGATTTTTTAGGGTATTGTAAAGTTTGACTGCCGCTTAATCCTTCGACATGCTCAGGATGAGCGGATGGGGCTGTTTGTAAAATTCTCATGCTCAGTCAATAATATGATAATCTCCCGCTCATGCTGATACTTCGGCTACGCTCAGTACTAAAGGGCTTGCCTGGCCGTCGAAGCCTTGGCGAAGTCGGCTCGAAGTATGCACGCGGGTACAGGACTCTTAATGAAAACAATTTTTTATGTCGCCGGTAAATCGGGCGGCCACATTATCCCGGCCCTCACACTCGCGCAACAGCAACAAAAACAAGAACCAACAGTATGTGCCATTTTTTCCACGTCCGCTGCACTCGATGCGCGGTTGATTGGACAATGCCCAGCTATACAACATCATATTCCTTTACCGATAAGCGCGGTTTCTTTAAGAGACCCGCTTTTTTTTGTGCGTTTATTCCGCGCATGCTACACCAGCTTTGTGACCTTACATCGCATGAAGCCTACTTGTGTGGTGAGCACGGGTGGATTTGTGTCGCTGCCGGTCTGTTGTGCAGCATGGATATTACGTATCCCCTTTGATCTGTATGAATTTAATGTTGAACCGGGTGCAGCGATTAAATTTTTAGCGTCACGTGCGCGCACCGTCTACATCTGTTTTGAGGCAACTAAGCGCTATCTGAAGGGCACGACGCACTATGCGCCCTATCCGGTGCGGTATGACGAATCTGCACAAGTAGCATCTCCCGATGCTCGGTTGCAGGTGGGCTGTGCACCCGAGGCAAAAATTTTGATGATTGTCGGCGGTTCGCAAGGGTCACGTTTTTTGAATGCGCAGATTGCAGCATGGGTGCAGCAACTTTCTGCTGATGAACGTGCAGAGCTCGAGATCATCCATCAAACGGGTCCACATGATGTGGTAGCTATGGAGCAACTCTATCGCGATGCGCAGCTCAAGGCACAGGTATTTGCCTACCGTGAGGATATTGCTTTGTGGTATCAAGCAGCAGATTATGTGATTACCCGTGCAGGTTCTGGTGTTTTACATGAACTCTTATTCTTTAAGAAACGTGCGTTGATTATTCCGCTCGAAGTTGCAAGCACAGGCCATCAAGTTGCAAATGCGCAGGCATTTGTCGCGCATGATCCCGATTCGTGGACCATGTTGCGGCAACAAGATTTAGTACATGATGAAAAGTTGTTGTATCGAATTTTGCAAAAAAAGCTCTCCAATGTAATCACTGAATAAAAAATCGTGCTCAATAACGCATTAAAATCATGATCGTAAAAAAATCATGATTTTTTTTTGACATTTGCATCAACGTTGTACTATGGTAATGGAAATCATTTTGTATTACCTGGTGACCATGAAAGGGACGAAATTATGTAAGTCGATTTTTTCTCTAAGCTCTTGTAAAAAGTCAATGAAGTATAATTTTAAAAAAAGGAAAATAAGATGACATATAGAAAAATGTCGATTTCCTCACTCACTCACTCACTCACTCACTCACTCACTCACTCACTCACTCACTCACTTTAACCCTCTTGTTGGGTTGCTCAGTTAGTTTCGCAAAAAAAGACAAAGACTCAGTTCTTGACTCAATCAATCAACGTTCAGCATATATTGCAAAAACAGTAACGATCATCGAAGAAGATATTGATGCACTCATCGCCTGTGGTACTGTAACGCCCATTAGCCAGGCTGATATTGGGCGAAATGGTTATGTAATCAGTGATTCGGGTCGGTATTGTTTGGTCGAGGATGTGTCAATGAATTTTGACATGGTAACAAATGCTGGTGCTCTCGGTGCAATCGGTATTGCTGTAAACGCAAATAACGTTGATCTAAACTTTAATAATCACACCTTCTCAGTTTCTGGCGAATTTGGGCAAGCAGTTGCAACGATTGGCACTTCAGCGAATGTCTGGGTACATAACGGTACTATTTCTGGAACGCAAGATACTGGGCAGTCTGGCGTGTTTGTGCTTACCAGTGATGTCACTGTCTCCGATATGAATTTTAGCAATGTGGGTACTGCTGGTGGTGTTCAGGTGCAAGGTATTAACATTACCTCTCCGAGTGCGTCAAGTTATACGCTTACTGAGCTGAGCGGGTTTGTGATTGAGCGATGTCAATTCAGTAGTAACGTTGTCGGAATAGCTTTATTTTCTCCTATAAATAGCGGAATTATACGTGATTGTGCTATCGATAGTAGTGTACAGTTTGGCATTAGTGCTTCAGGAAGATTTATTAATGTTAATAATATGCTTATCGAAAATTGCAATATCAGCAATTCTGGCCTCCATGGAATCTTTACCACATTTTATCAAAACAACTGGGTTATTCGTAATTGCCAAGTGAGCAATAGCGGCCTTGATGGCATGATTTTAGCAGCGATGCAAAATCTATTGGTGGATAACTGCCAGGTATATGATAGTGGAGCTAATGGCATCATGGTAGGTATACGCTTGGGAAATAATGTAGAAATTGCCGATACACAAGTATTCAATAGCGGTGCTTATGCGCTCCGTGTTGATGACGTGGAAAATCTTATCGTTCATGATTGTGAATTCACCAACTATATTATGACTGGTACACCAGTGGTTAAAATCCAAGATGTATACAACGGTAATATCAGCAACTGTTATGTTAATAGTCTTGCAAACCTTGCAGATGGCATGGTGCTGCGCAATTGCCATGGCTTAACAGTAGAAGACTGTGGTGTCAATATAGTGTGCACAACAACGCAAAATATTGCTCCTGTGGGCATTAATCTTAAGGGTAGTGTCACAGGAACAGTATTACGTAATTGCAACATCTCAGGAACACCATCAATTGGAATTAATGTTGGTCTTGATTCATTAAGCTTGAACAACCAAGGCGTTATTATCGAAAATTGTAACGTACAGGGTGCGAAGCAGCAGGGTATATGTCTCGTGGAAGCAGTCAGCTCTGCAGTCTATGACTCAAATGTGATGCTCAATAGCCTTGATGGCATTGTCACTAACTCATGTTCACAATGTTCGATTCGTAATAATAATGCTATTAACAATGGTCGTTACGGTATTAATGATATGGCAAGCAGCGTTGGTACACAAGTGTATCACAACTTTGCGAACCATAATGGTACTGACTATTCTGGAACCATTCCACTGCAGATTCCCTATAGTTCATTGTCAGATACCACGGGCTGGTATGTTAACGTCAGCGAATAAATAAACCATGATAACAATCCCCAGAGAACAGATTGTTTTCTGGGGTAATGTAAGGAAAATAGCTATGAAATTGAACAAAACAAGTTTAATGCTCGGCTTGCTCGCCTTGGCACAAGCTACGCATGCACGATTTGACCGAAATTCAAAGTTTGGACGTGCGATGGCACAAAAAGCTGTACAGATTGCACAAAATGGTAATGCCGTTGTACAAGGCCAACCAAAAGTTGCTGAACAATATACTGCTCGTGTGGTCAGCGCAAAAACTGCTGACTTGATGCAGGGCGTAGAGCATCATGCTGCTCACCATGCCAAACCACAAGCTAGTGCACAACGCGCTTTGACGCGTACTCCTGGCGTGCCGGCAATAGATCAATCATTTTTAGCAGATGATTATGATCAAACTGGGCAATATGGTCCCTCTGCGGATGGCTCTGCTGGATCAACGCAATTTTTGCTCGGTTCAAAAGTTCGTATGCGAACTTTCAACAAGTCTACAGGATTGCCGGATGGGGTTATGAATCTAAGCATGGATAGATTTTTTTCACCAATTCTTGGAGAAACTTATACTGCCGACCCTGGATGTGTGTATGATCCATTTGCTCAGCGTTGGTATATAATTTGTGATGGAACTGCTGTAGGTTATAATGGGTTATTCTTGGCCATCAGCGATAATGGTAATGGGACTGGTGATCCGATAACTGCTGAAACAGTATGGCATTACATTGTTGTTGATACGCAAAGTAATCCTGGATTCGAAATTTATCCATCATTAGCTTTGTTTGATTATACTACTATTGGTTTTGATCAAAACTATATTTATTGTGCAGCTGATGTCTTTGATCAGTCTTCTTTTTTCTATTTCAGTAGCGCTGCCTATGTGATTCCCAAAACATCTGCGGTAACCGGCGGAGCTCCGACTATCAATGCGTTTCGTAATTTAGTGAACCAGGACACAGATTTTGGACCCTGTTTTAAATGGCCTGCTATCAATTATGATGCAAATCCTACGATAGCATTTTTTGTGGGTACAAATGTGCTTGATTTGGAGATAGGTGATTCTACGCAGTTTCTTATCAATACAGTTGATTTAACTGCAAACCCCATGACCATATCAGCACCGATTTCACTTGCGGTCAATGAATATGTTGATCCAATTCCTGTACAACCGCTCGGGACCCCAGCATCGCATCTTGTAAATCCAGTCGTAGGGTTTATCAATTGTGAGGCTCACATACGTAACAACCAGTTGTTTATGATTCATAATGTGGGTACGGATGACACTGGTGCAAGTACTGCGGAAACAACCGTAGACCGTAATAGTATTCGTTATTATCAAGTTGACGTGACAACTCCTGCAACACCGACGTTGGTCAATTCAGGTACGTTGTTTGATAGCACCGCAACGCAGATGAGCTATATGGACCCAGCATGGATCAGCAATACATCAGGACAACTTGTTCTTGGTGCAACACAATGCAGCCCAACAAACTATCTTGATGCGATCGTAGCGCAAGTCGATTCAACAACATTTGCTCCAAGCGTGGTTGTGCCATATACTGCAAGTACGACAAGTTATAATGCAACAGAAGATTGGGAATTTAATCCTAATGCACGCTGGGGCGATCATACCCGTGTTTCGATTGATCCAAATGGCACGACCTTCTGGGCATGCCAACAATGGTGCTCAAATACCGACACCTGGGGTTTGCAAGTTGCAGAAGTGACAGCAAACTAATCAAAAAATCGTAGAGTCATCTACGTTTCCTTCTCCCTGGCATGTGTCATAACATGCTGGGGAGTTTGTTTCTAAAAAATTTATGGACTCAGCAACGTAATCGCGTTTGGGTCTTCTTTGTTCCATAACCGTTTGCCAGTTCTTTGGTGCACCACAACTTCGGTCAAGCGTGGGTCATAGCTAAAATTTGTTTTTGGTTGTGTAATAGCTCTATTAAAATCGACCCACAATGGTAACACGGTGCGCACGGAATAGACATCCGTTCCCATTGCTTTGCCATCATCACGTCCAATATAGATCGCCGTCGTATATGATGGGGTAGAGCCGACCACCCAACAGCTTCGTGCGTCATTGGTTGTTCCTGTTTTGCCAATCGTCTCACAGGCAGGCCAGACCATGTTGACCATCTTTTCCCAATGTTTTCTTCCCGTTGTCAGTGCTTTGGTAATTTGACTGCTGATTTGTGAGCTGACAACCTGTTTTGTTTGTGGCGTATGCTTCCAAATTTTATTCCCTAACTGATCTTTTACCCAGCTGATCAGATGTGGTTGTACATAGGCGCCGTGGTTTGCAAATATATTAAACATTCCTGCAGCTTCGTAGGGAGAACTATCGACACAACCAAGCGCAAGCGATGGATAGGGATATAAGGGGCCACTCAGGTTGCATGCCTTTGCATAGGAGATTATTTTATCGGTTCCGAGTTCAAGTATCAGTTGGATGGGGATGCTATTATTAGAGCGTGTGAGTGCGTAGGCAAGGGTCATCGGGCCACTAAAGCGCTTGTTGGCATTTTGTGGTTCCCAGAGTGTGTTGTTGACCATGCAGGCAATGGGCTGATCTATTTTGACATCGGTAAATTGTGCGCCTGCTTCGAGCGCTGCAGCATACACCAGTGGTTTGAAAATCGAACCCATTTGGCGGCGCGCTTGGAGCGCACGATTAAATTGCGAAGCCTTGTGGTATCCGCCGACCAATGCTTTGATGCCTGCAGTGGCAGTATCAATGGTGAGCAATGCCCCATCAACATCGTCGATGACCGTGTGCCGAATCGTTTCTATATGGTGCGCAAATGTTTGCGCTGCTGCCGTTTGCATTGCTGTATTGAGTGTTGTTTGAATCGTCAGACCGCCGGTGTAGAGCGCATGTTTGCCCACCAGATCTTCCAGAGTTTGCCGTACCATTTCTCGGACGTGTGGTGCACATTCGGTCATATCATGTGGTGCAAGGTGCAAGGGTGTGTCGGTGTGCGTGGTAAGCTGTTCTTGGGTAATGTAATGGGCCTCACGCATGCAGGTGAGTACGATATTTCTGCGACGGAGCGCATTGTCTGGTTGCTCGAGCGGGCAATATTTTTTTGGTGAACGAATAATGCCGGCAAGGGTGGCTGCTTCATCGATCGTCAGCTGTTCGACATCTTTATGCCAAAAGCGTTGTGTTGCAGCCTTGATGCCGTAGATACCACAACCAAAATAGATATGGTTCAGGTAAATTTCTAAGATCTGATCTTTGGTAAATTGTTGTTCGACGATGCAGGCGAGAAGCTGCTCTTTGATTTTTCGCGTGAATGTTTTTTTGGTATCAAAAAAAAGCAATTTCACCAGCTGCTGGGTGATGGTGCTTGCGCCTTGCGCTCGGCGACCGCGGTAAATGTTCACCACGGTGGAGCGGATGATGCCGCGCCATGAAATACCGGCATGGTTATAAAAATTACGATCTTCTGCAGCAAGAAATGCTTGGATAACCAGAGGCGGGACATCACTGAGTTTGATCGGCTCTCGTTTATCAAGCTGGAAGCGTGCCCACTCATTACCCTCATCATCCAGAACGATTGATGGTTTGCCCGGCCGATACTGGGCGAGTGCAGAAAAATCGACCCAGGGATGTTCGGTAAGCGCTACAAAGCTGCCGGCAACAAAGATGAGACAGAGAATGATGCTTGTTGCAAAAATTGTTGCAAGGTACGGTGGTATGCGCATACTTTTTGGTAGTATAGTAATGGGTAAATAACTATAATAGTAAACGATTCAATGATAGCTGAAAAGGTCGAATATGTATCAACAGAAAAAACAGAGTTCTTGGAAGAACGCTTTATGTGTCGTCATCGCTTGTACGGTGCTCGATTTCTTGATGCTTGGTGCCTGCTCGGCACGCTTTATACAATGGGCTTCAGCTGCCTATATTGTTGCGCTGCTTGCAGGGGCCCCCTGGCTTTTGCTTGGTGCAGCTGCGTGGAGCTCGGTGATGATCAACACGTTGCTCCATGGCCGGGTCATCGACGAGATCGCTCTGACGGTCCTGATCGGTTCTTTGGGGTTGTTTCTTGCCCAAAGAACGATCTCTTCCCCCTTTGCACGGCGTATGTTAGCCTCTTTCTTGATGGCCATAGCGGTTGTGGGGACCGTTTTTTTACGGGCAGACGGCTCTTGGGGGCTCATCCTGAGTTGCTGGACGCTTTTCCAAATTATTGCTAATATAATTATAGTGAACATGCTTTTGAAATATACATCATAAGGTAAACAGGGCAATCGCGCATATGCAGTGAACTGCACCCCCCCGCCTTGGCGGTTTTCGGGGTCCCCATAGCCACGACTTTAGTCGTGCATGGGGTACGAGGAAAGTCCGGACTCCACACGAAATAAGCGCCTCGCCAGCTTATGCTGGCAGGAAGGTGTAAACCTCTGGAAAGTGCCACAGAAAATAACCGCATGCCTTCACGGGCATGTAAGGGTGAAAATGTGCGGTAAGAGCGCACAGGTAGCTGCAGAAATGCAGTTGCAGGGTAAACCCCGCTTGGAGCAAGATAAAACAGTATATTCAGTGTTTCGTGCTGCGTTTTAGTGTATACTAAGAGGAACCTTTCGGGGATATAAATATACGGGTATATCGCTCAGATAAATGGTTGCCGTTTTACGAGGCACAGAGCTTCGTAGGATACAGAATCCGGCTTACGGTTTGCCTTATGATGTTTTTTAAGAGATCATTATGAAATTTTCCTTTCTGTGGCTGGTGCCATTTCTCTGTTTTTTTTCAGGATATTATCTTATTTTTCGGCTAACCGCTGTCTCATCGGTAGAAACGCCGCGTGTTGTTGGGTTATTGTTGCAAGATGCCCTCAAGATGCTTGCTGCGTCGCAATTGCAGGCTCAAATTATTGCAGAAAAAGAAGAAGCTGACCTCCCGGATGGGTTGGTGCTCGATCAGATGCCGCATCCGCAACAACAGATTAAAATCTCCCAGCCACTCTATTTAACCATCGCCCGCAAGCCTCCCCATGCTCGTGCCCCGAATCTTCTGGGTATGACCAAAGAAACAGCTGTGCAAGAAGCGCAGTCTCAGGCAATTCGTATAAAATTCCATGAGCTCGAAAGTAACTATCCGGTGGGATACTGTTTTGGCCACTATCCCGTTGCAGGTGAGCCGCTCGAAGACGAGGCTCTGGACGTCTATGTTTCTGCGGGTATCACGACGACCAGAATTTTCCCTTCGTGTAAAGATATGCCGGTGCAGGACGTTGAGAGTTTTTGCAAAAAACTTGGCATGACGGTGCACATATTTCACGCTCACAAGATTGCAGAGGATCATGAGTGTGCATGCACCGTGCGCGAACAAAAACCGCTCGCCGGTACGTTGATTGATCTCAAAAAACCTTTGATTGTCCAATTGATTGTTGAGCAACCATGAGAAGAAAAAACTGCACAGGAGAAAGGTATTTATGAATCCTACATACAATTTTTATCAAACAGCAGCTGGCATACTACAAGTCACTATGCAGAATGGCATACTGCAGGAGGTACAATTTGTTGAAGCCGCACCTGCCAAAGTAGCTGCGTTACCGCAAACTATGCCGAAATTTGTCATGCAGGGAACTGAGTTTCAAAAGCAAGTATGGCAAGCGGCCATGGCAATTCCTGCGGGCACAACTATGACCTATCAGGAACTTGCTCAGAAAATTGGCAAGCCACAAGCAGCTCGCGCTGTGGGGCGTGCTTTGGCAGAAAACAAACTTGCTTACTTTATTCCGTGCCACCGCATTATACAAAAATCGGGTAAGCTCGGTGGTTATGCGTGGGGCATAGCTCGCAAACGGGCACTCTTGCAAGCTGAGAAAGTCTTTTTGGTATGATACAACTACGCAGCGTGACGCTCGATCTCGGGGTACATCGCATATTTCAAGATATCTCTTGCGTTATACAACCCAAAGACCGGGTCGGCATTATCGGCCGTAATGGCGCAGGCAAATCGACGCTTCTCAAGGTGATCGCCGGGCGCCTCAAGCCAACCAGTGGTCAGATAAGTCTCGAAAAGGGTGCTCGTATCGCCTATCTGCCGCAAGAAGAAGTTTTATCTTCCACACTGCTCGTATTTGAAGAAGCTTTTTCTGCCTTTGCAGCGATCATCAGCACGCAAGCGCGGATAGCAGATATCGATGCCATCATCGCAGAGGGTAACTGTACCGAAGAGCTTTTGGAAGAATATGGTGACTTGCATGCACGGATACAAGACTTTGATCAACACACCGCCATCAAACAGACAGAGGAAGTGCTTGCAGGTCTCGGCTTTACCGCAACAATGCTTAAAAAAACGGTCGACGAGCTGAGCACCGGGTGGAAGATGCGTCTTGCGCTTGCAAAATTACTTTTGACCGATGCAGATATGTATCTTTTTGACGAGCCGACCAACCACCTTGATATGGTCACACAACAGTGGTTTTTACAAAAGTTGCATTCAATGAAGCAGGGCTTTTTACTCGTCAGCCATGATCGGGTTTACCTTGAAAAATCGTGCAATCGTATTTTAGAAATTGAGCGGGGCACAGGAACCTATTATCGCGGCAATTTGGGCGCTTATCTCGCAGAAAAGCAAGCACAGCTTGAAATTGCGCGTGCAACGCGCTCCCGCCAAGAACGCGAAATTTCCCAAAAGCAGGCAGTAGCCGACCGTTTCCGCGGTTCAGCCAATCGTGCACAACAGGCACAAAATCTCCTCAAACAGATCGAGCGCATAGAGCTGGTTGATGTAGAGCCGCCTCTGCCAACGGTACATTTCCATTTCCCCACACCACCACGTCCGGGCAGCATTGTGCTCACGGCGCATGGCATTACCTATGGATTTCAGGATACGCTCTTATTTAGTGCCATTTCCTTTGAATTACAACGAGGGGACCGCGTTGCTTTGATTGCAGCGAACGGCGTGGGAAAAACAACACTCATCAATTGCCTTGCCGGTTTGTATACGCCACTGCAAGGCAGGGTTGCCTATGGACATGCGGTACAAACGGCATTTTTTGAACAGGATCAGGCTCGTGTCATGAGCCCTGAAAAAACAATTTACGGGGAAGTTTGTGACGCCTGCCCGCGTGCAACCGAAGCTGATATTCGCCGAACGTTAGGATCGTTCCAGTTTAGTGGTGACGATGTGCATAAAAAAATTGGTGTCTTAAGCGGTGGTGAAAAAAACCGCGTGGCGATGGCAAAAGTTTTGTTGCAGCAAGCAAACGTGCTCATACTTGATGAGCCGACTAACCATTTAGATTTATATGCAAAAGATGTGCTTGCACAAGCCCTTGCAGCCTACGAAGGGACCATATTGTTTGTCTCTCATGATCTTGATTTTGTGCAACGTCTTGCAACGCGCATCATCGAACTAACACCGACCAGTGCTTATAGTTTCCCCGGCACGTATGAAGAATTTTGTGCCTATAAACAAGCACAGCTGGCACATCAGCAGCCGACAGCGCAGGCCGAAAAAAAAGTTGTGCATAAAGCTGCAAAACAATCTCCCATTATGCCGATGCCCACGCAAGCAGAAAACCATGAAAAACGTAAAGAGATCGCGGCGCTCGAGCGCACTATTGCTCGTCTTGAAAAGGAAGAGGCACGTGAGAGTGAACTCTTTGGCGTCTATGCATATGGTTCGGAACCGTATACAAAAACATTAGCGCGCTTCACCGAAATTCAAAAGAAGCTTGCACAAGCACATAAAGAATGGGAAGCATTGGCGGAAGAACTGGAAAAATCTTTATAACTCCCCCCGCTTTTTGCTACACTCAAATTATAGATCATAAGAAATGATGGGGGGATATTATGATACGGTTGAAAGCAGCCTGCCTGTTTGCAGGTGTATGCATGCTGGCACAAGCGACTACACAGATGCACGAAAAAGTTGCAGCCACGCACGTTTTATATCAGCAACATACAAGAAAAAAACTACCAACGACTGACCGAGAAGCGTATGACTATTGCAAGCAGCATAAGCATGCGTTTATCGCGATTGTCTGGCCAATAGCACAAGGCAACGGCGAAGAAATTCGCGAAATTTTCAAGCACTACGGCAAGATTATCTATAAAAAACAGTTCTTTTTCGATCACAAATTTGCTTACAAAATACTCAAAAAAGCACACCCACTTGTTCATGATATGGATGAACATGTCGATTGGTATTTCCCCGTCGGGACGTACGAAAAACCTGCGCGTATATTTGTGCTGGAGTTTAAAAACGCAGAAACGGCTATTGCCTGCAAAATGGCAGTGCGACAAATTTTTAAAATGCAATATCGGCCAATCCATGTGAATGATGTGCACTATGAAACGGTTGAACTCGCAGAATTCTTTTTTACGTAACACGTTCTATTTTTAAAGGGAGGGGATATGAAACAGATCGTTCTTATGCTTGGCTTGCTGAGCTGTTCAGCACTCATGAGCACCGTTGAATTTTGTGGCAAACAGAGCAAAGCTGTGTGCCAAGACCGCAAGAATTGCGACAAATGTTATTGCTCATTCAAATGCGGTCCACGCGACAAAAAGCCAGATGATACGCTCATCTGGATCGAAGATGATCCGAATGGCATCTACTGCTACTGCAAACAGCGCGATGTCGATTATTTCAAGAAAAATGGATGCGACATCAAAGAAGCGACACGATAAATCCAAAAAAAAAGACCCTCGAACAATCGAGGGTCTTTTTTTTTAAACGAGATTATTTATGCAAAATATACCGCTTATTGGTAGCTTGGTCATACAATGCCAAACGAATATCCGGGTGGAATGCACGGCGTCGCACAAAGATCAACCCATTGATAATGGTAAATGGTGCGATGGTTTGGCTATGGAGTGCCTTGCGGATAAAATCGGCATCCATGAGCTTGTTTGCTTCAAAGGCGCTGACACTATCGGCAATCGCTGGAATTACAAATGGTAAGGTAAATGGCGGGAATGCGACCGATAAGATGCCAAACCCGACTGCGCCATGTATTGGGGAATCATGCATGAGTTCCGCAACGTGTGCTGGATCAGCACATGGTACGTTGAAGTTGTGTGGGCTGAAGTTAAAGGTGCGTGATGAGTTATTGTAAATCGTTACCTGTACCGGTTGGTAGCCTTGCATGAGCACGTTACGGTCAAGGTAGGTCAAACAGTCTTCGCGGGTGAAAATATGGTAAAGCATGCCGACATTTTCTTCTTTGGTAAAAGGAGATACATGGGGGGCAAGTTTTCTGAGCGAAGATGCTTTATAACGGCCGCAGCCTGAAAGGCCAATGAGGGCGAGCGCAAGGGCGCCTAACCTGAGATGCTGTACATTCATAGATGTCTTCCTGGTGAAATTGGTTCATTGATGATACTAGTTTTGAGTATAACTGCCTGGCTTAAGGCGTCAAATTTTACAAAAAAGTGATGGCAGGCATGTGATTTTTTTTCTCTGAATACTGCAAAGTGACGGCGGTTTCGTCATTTTTACATACAAAATGACGGAATCGTCGTCACTTTGCGATATCCAGGTTCAGAGTGACATTTTTAAACAGTATATTATGCTTATGCACATACGTTTAATCATTGTTTTTTTGGAAATATCATGAATAAAAAATTGAATGCAGTGGCGGTATTGTTAACTTTGAGTTGTATGGTACGGGCACAACATGGTTGTCTTGTTATGCCACGGCAGGAAACAACAGAAACGGCTAACCAGCCATTGGAAAAAAGCCTTGAAAATTTAGAGATTGAACAGCAACCTTCCCATGAACAGCAAGCTCCGAAAGAAAATAATATGGCCGAAAAATCATGGTCTGAAAGTGAAGGCGGCCATTGCGCCATAAGTTAAGCTGGTAGTGAAGAGATGAAAGGAATTGAATCATGAACTCTATTCGACACAAATTTTTTTTAGCTTGTGCACTGCTTACGGTTTCATGTCTGCAATCTCAGCAGACCGCGGTCAATCCTGCTGCAAAGATTGTACAACTGCACCATGAAAAATCGGCGCAGACAAAGTCTCTCTGGCGCTATCTTGGTATTTCCGAAACATCAGATTTGGCGAAGTTCACGTTCGTAGCAACGGTGATAGCTGTCGGTTGGAAGTGGTGGTATAAATCACAAAAATCTACATGAACGATGTTGTAAAAAATGAACAATTTTACCATGAAAAGAAGGGTATTTTATGAACAAATTTTTTTTAAATAGTTTATTGTTACTGACCATGCCTTTGTTACAAGGCATGCAAAAAGTGATACAAGGCATACCAGAAGCTGAGATAAAAGAAGCTGCAGATGCTTCACAGCAAAAAATCAACTGCCGTTTAATAGAGGGTGATGTACGTATCGCTTCGTACGGGCTCATAGAATATGAAGATAGTGAACGGGAGTTAGATACGCTTGTCGATGAGCCTAATAATCAATTGGTATCTGATCCGGGGACGTTACTGGTGAAGGTATCAGTTGAAACAAGTTTTGAAACAGGTAGTGACATTGAGTTTCGAGCTTTTGATACCATTGCTCTTTCTAAAAAATTTTCCGGAGAAACATGGGAGCTTTGCATTTCTGATTTGTATCTCCCTGTTGCATTATTTGAAGGTAAAAAAGACGGCGATGTTGTTTCATTTCTCATAACTGGGAATGATGAATCGATTCACGTTAAGTTGACCTGTCGCAATGATTATCACGGCAGTTTGTTTGAAAATGACATTGCAATGTGTAAAAAGGAATATGCCGAGTCGCAGAATCCATGCCTCCGTCTCAGAAATGCATGTGAAAATCTGAACATCTGCGAGCGTTTTCAAAAAGTTTGTGCGAATGAAGCGCTCATAGCTATCCATGGTTTGGAGGAACTAACATGGCAGAATGCGATACGCGTGACAGTATACTCCGGTTCTATGCTGTATATTATGTATCTATTGGGTTTGTTTGATCGGGCGCAATAACGGCAGCTAATGCATCAACAGATTTTGAATTAAAAATAATCTCATGCACCATTGTAGCGATGGCAAGCGTGAGATTATTTTTTTGTGTATAATTATATTGTTTTATTACCCATTTTTACTGAAAGATTTTCATGAATAAAATAGTAAGCTGTTTGATGTTGCTGAGCATGCCAGTAATAATGCAAAGTATGCAGCAGGTTGAGATGAAAGAAACAGCTGCAAAAAATGCTGAGCAAACGCAAAAAATCTATCCGGTAGTGTGCGCCAAAGTACGTTGCTTGTCTTCTCGTCAGATGGCTCCCGATGCTCAGATTATAGAATATGCCGATTGCAAGTTGGAATTAGATGAGCTTGTTGATGAGCAGGAAAATCCACTGGTGGCCGATCCGAGCACATTACTCGTGAGAGTAGTCGTAAGCAAAGCATCATGTAACGATAATGACTTTGATTGCTTTAATGAGATCTATATCGGCAAAGGACAGATCGAGGATGCGATTGCCAAAAAAGTAGTGCATATATCGAGGTACCTTTATCTCCCACTTTCGTTATTTGAAGGTAAGAATAATGGGGACGTTGTCTCATTTTATCGGAAGAAATCAGAAGACCAAAAGGTGAGTATTAGATTGACGTGTCATAGCAATTTAGGGGAGACATTCCAAGGCGATCTTGCGCATCATAAGCGAGCATGTGCTTTATCGCAGAATCCATGCCTGCGGTTCAGTAAAGCATGTGAAAATAGATATAAAGATTTAACTCCTCAGAGAAAAGAAGATCTCAAGGTGTTACTGTGGTGTTTTGGTGTAGCAACAGCCGTCACGCTATTTCCTTTGAGCTGGTGTTAACAAGATCATCAATGGACTATGAATTAAAAATAATCTCATGTACTGCTGAACAAATCGGCAGCGTGAGATTATTTTTTTTTGCCCATTGTTGGAACGCGACCACGCTGTTGAACCCTTCTGGTTCGGTTCCCAATTGTGCAATAACAGCTTCCAATGTTCCACCTTTTCCAAGAAGTATGCCCGCAGTATGATTTCTGCTTTGTTTGCCATAACAGGTAAGCAACATATCACCAAGACCGGCAGGGCCGTACACGGTTGACGTGTTGTCACCAAGAGTTTGCACCAGCAGTTTCAGCTCTTCAAGACATTGCAAAAATGCCTGTGCGCGTGCATTCTCGCCTGCGCCAGCACCGGCAAGTATACCAAGATAGAGAGCCGCGACATTTTTGTAGGCAGCGCAAAGTTGTACGCCCAGAAAATCGTCAGAAATTTCTGTGGTAAACCAACTATTGGTAACGAGTAATTGTATCTGTTGTGCAAGCAGATGATCTTCAGATGCAAGCATCACTCCTGTTTGTTGGTGCGTAGCAACTTCCTGGGCATAGCTGGGGCCGGATAGAACAGCAATTTGTGGAAAGTGAGTGGAGGGGAGAAGATCTTTTAGAATTTGTGAGGGGAGTAAGCAACTACTTTTTTCTATGCCCTTGCTGAGCACAACCCATTGGTGATCTGCGGTGCAGTAGGGTTGCGCAGCGGTGAGCACGGTGCGCAAGTGCGCAACGGGAACTGCTTCGAATATGAGGGAATTTTGCAAGGCCTCTTGCAGTGAAGTGGTAGCAGTGATGTTTTTGTGTAAATTGATGCCAGGCAGATAACGGCTGTTTATGTTGGTTGCAGTAATTGCGTGCGCGACTTCTTGTTCGTAGCACCAGAGGGTTACTTTATGACCGTTTTCTGCCAACATGTTTGCGATGGCGGTACCGAATGCTCCGGCGCCGAGAACGGTTAATTTCATTTACCGAAATTTCGTTTGGTGTTCACAAAAAAGTCTGCAGCCTGCATCAGATCATCCTTGGTAATTTCCGGCCAAAGTCGTGGGGTAAAATAGAGCTCGCTATAGGCAGACTGCATGGGCAAAAAATTACTCAATCGCTGGTCGCCGGCAGTGCGGATGATCAGATCAATCGTGGGTAATTCAGCGCTCCACATATGCTCTTTGAGCTGGTCCCACGTAAGAGATGCATCAGATACGGAAGCATTTTTGATTGCTCGTGCTGCAGCAACCATCTCTTGTTGTCCACCATAGCAGAAGAGCAAGTTTAACTTCAGATTGGTATGCAGCGCTGTTTTGTGTTCGATATCGTTGATGAGCGGCAGCAGTTTTTCTGGAAAGAGAGCACGATCACCGATAAAGCGTACACGAACGCCTTCTTTAAAAAGATTATCCATCTCGCTACTTGCAATCTCTTGGGCAAGAATATCAAACAGGAACGAAAGTTCTTCCTGGGGGCGATTAAAGTTTTCAAGGGAAAAGACATACAAGGTCAGTTCAGGGACTGCATAGTCTTTACAAAACTGTAACGTCTCTTTGATGCTATCAACTCCCTTGCGATGACCAATCCACGGCTTTAAGCCTTGGTGCTGGGCCCAACGGCGGTTGCCATCCATAATAATCCCCAGATGGCGTAGCGGCTTTTCTTGCAAAGCGAGTTTGAGTTGTTCAGGGTTCAAGGCAGGCAGCCGGTCTTGCTGCATGAACTTATCAGAGAACAGCAAGAACAGTGCAAGCAGGGCACAAATAGTCAGAAGAATAATAATGCGATTTTTCATAACGCACAGCGATTTCTCTTAAACAGAAACTGGTTTTTGGTTGACTGCGGTAAGAAGAGGAAATCTTTTTTTGAGAGCGGCGATCGCTGCAATGCAGAAGATCATGCCACTTGCAAAGAGTAAGCGCTCCACCATGACGACGGGTATCAGAGCAAGCCACGCAGCAGGGGTAACGGGTCCGATGGTATAAAGCCAGATAACTGAGCCGACCGCATGCGCCGTAAAGGTACTGGCAAGCGTGTGTACAAAGATATTGTTATGAGAAACGAGTGATGAACAAAGGGGGATAGACCAGAAGATGGTGTAGGCAAAGGCTTGTGACCCAACAGGATGCAGCCCAAATGCAACAAAACAGCCGGTAATCAAAAGAGCCATGAGGGATCTTTGTAGCAGCGTGACGCGTGGTTGTGCTATGGTGGCAAGGTAGAGGGCAGCGCAAAGAGTTGGAATATGATAGGCTAATACGATATGGGGCGCAAGGGACGACGTCCACCCGGTAAATATACTACGCAGACCGCATGCAGCAAGGCTCATGCCAACCCCGGAATAGAGCCCGATAAGCGGAGAAACGCAATGGCCCAAAGAAAAAAAGGCAGCTTTTGATCCGACGATAAAACTTACCTTGATAAAGCGCGCTAATTCCGCGAACATACCAAGCGGGAGAGCACTCAAACGGGAAACCTTGCCTGAAAAAGGAACGTTCTTCATAATGATCATACCTTGAGGGTTGAAGATAAAACTGCGTATACTTTTTATTATACCAAGTGTACCTGAAGTAGGAAATTAGGGAATATATGAAATATAAAGCTATCATATTCGATATGGACGGAACGATCGTTGATACCAATGGTATTTGGAATCAGGTCGTGCACAAGCTGGTGACCGGCAAAGGCATTACTGACGCAGAAATTATCAAAAAAATACAAGAAAATGTGTGTGGCGTTTCTATCCCGCGCGCTTGCCATCTGATTAAAGAGCTTACCAACGTGCCAGATTCAATCGACCAACTGGTGCAAGAAAAAACCTGCATAGCGCTTGCGCTCTACGAAACAACCATTCAATTTATTCCTGGCTTTCCTGAGTTTCATAAAAAAATTACCGAACATAATCTTAAAAGTGCCATCGCTACCAATGCCGATGAACTAACCTTCGAAAAAACGAAGCGAGCGTTGCAGCTCAACCACTTTTTTGGTGAGCATATGTATAGTATTTCCTGTGTTGGTAATGTGTGCAAACCTCAACCACACATCTATCTGCATGCAGCTGAGCAGCTTGGCGTAGCGCCGACGGATTGTATTGCGATAGAAGATTCCTATGCGGGGATCTTAGCTGCCAAGCGTGCGGGCATGAAGTGTGTCGGCATCAATACCAACAAAAATCGCGACGCATTGGTGATGGCAGATATCATTATCGAATCCTATGCCGAATTGACGATCGCTCGCTTGGAGGGGCTCTAATCGTGCCACATAAAATCATGCCCCATTTTCGCGACGGACGCTTTTCTAATCATCCTGATGAAAAACGAGAGTCGATATTTCTGCGGTCGTTATTTATGTATTGCGCTGGTTGGCGTGTCCGCAATAGCGGCTTACTTGAGCTTGCGCAGTGGCATGAGCCGGTCAAAGAAGTTGCTGAAAGCCTGCAGGCCGCTCGCGCTCAGCCCTCTGTCACGTGGATCGGCCATGCTTCGTTCTTGGTGCAGTTGCCTGGCTACAATATTCTCACCGATCCGGTCTTTAAAGATTTAACGCTTCTGTTTCAGCGTATCCAGCAACCGGGCATTTCTCGTGAAGATTTACCGCGTATCGATGCGGTGATTATTTCGCACAATCATCGTGACCATATGGAGCAAGAGACTTTGCAATATCTTGCAAAAAAATTCCCCGAGTGCCAATTTTTTGTGCCGAAGGGGGACCTGGTTTGGCTCAGAAAATGGGGCATCGACCGAGGTGTTGAACTGTCTTGGTGGGAAGAGAGTATGCTCCAACGTCCGGGGGCAGAAGCCGGTGTACGATTGGTTTTTTTACCGGCCTACCATTGGTCGCAGCGGGGCGTTTTTGATATGAATCGTTCGTTGTGGGGAAGTTGGATGATCGAGCATGGTGCAACGCGTATCTATTTTGCTGGTGATACGGCCTACAGTGGCCACTTCCAATCAGTTGCCAAAGAATTTTCTGATATTACCTGCACGTTGATGCCGATCGGCCCTTGTGAACCGAATCATTGGATGAAGAAAAGTCATATTAATGCTGAAGAGGCTGGTAGGGCATTCTTAGAGCTTGGTGCGCAGAGTATGATCCCCATGCACTGGGGGACCTACAAATTTGGCATGGATAATCCGATGTTGCCAATGCAGCGTTTACAGGCCTGGTGGGAACGTGAAGGTACAAATTCTGATCGTACGCTCATCCCACTCAAAATTGGCGGTTCAAAAATTTTAATCTGATTTCTTTTTCGTCAGATCGCGCTTTTTTTTGATCACCATACGAATGAGATCAAGCTCTTTCCATTTGCTACTAAAAATACGGAATAACCGTTTCTGATCAGTCCTTGTGAATGGATAGGTAAAAAGATTACAGATGCCTTCCATCCCTTGCTCTTCACGCGCTAACTTCTCTTCGAGTTGCGGAATCGACATCTCGTGCAAACGACTTATAAAGGGTGCGTAGGGAGAGCGAAAACTTTTTGATGAAAATGATCTCGCGAGAGGCATGCTCAGCAAGCGTGGCATTGTGATCAGATTTTGTATTTTGAACATCGCAGATGATGTTGCAGTTGTTGCCAGAAGCAGCAAAAAGGTAAAGTTTTTCATTTATTTTTTTCATGTACCCGCGTGCATATTTCGACAGGCTCAATATGAGCGGGATATAATTTTTTTATAAGTTATATTCGCTCATACTGAGCCTGTCGAAGTATGCATGCGAATAATTGTTTATAATGTGACCGTTTTCTTAAATTCAGTTTCTTGTGCAGGAGCGATATTTGAAGTAACATCCTCGTAGAAATTCTTCGTCAAATAAGCACGTCCAGAATCGCCGAATAACATGACAATCACCGCGTCCGCAGGCGCGGTTTTTGCATATTCATAGGTTGCCTGTGCAACAGCGCCACTTGCAGGTCCAATTAATAAACCGTGCTTGCGCGCCATGATCTTGAGCATGCTGATCGCATCTGCATCAGCAACATTTAAAAATCCATCGATTGCAGCTTGGTCAAGCAATGGCGTATCATAATCGATACCCATGCCTTCAAGCGCATAGGGCTGAGGATTTCCCTTGGTTGCTTGATAAGAATTAACGGAATCTACGCCCAGAATTTTTACCGCTTTATTTTGTTCTTTCAGATATTTTCCTGCACCACAGATAGTGCCACAGCTGCCAGCACCGCCGATAAAGTGTGTGATGGTGCCACCTGTTTGCTTCCACAATTCAGGCCCCAAAAAGCGATAATGTGCTTCTGAGTTTTCAGGATTAAAATATTGATTGAGCATAATGGAGTTTGGCGTATTGCGATGAATTTCCATCGCTTGCCCGTGATAGCTCTTTGGATCAGTTAAAAATAGTGTCGGTTCACATTCGATCAGTTCAACGCCGTAGGCTTTCATGGTTGCCCGTTTTTCTGCGCTGACTTTTTTGGATGCAGTGATGATAACTTTATATCCCTTGACTGCACCGATCATTGCGGCTGCAATACCTTGGTTGCCCGATGAAGCCTCGATAATCGTACCACCGGGCTTCAGACGACCTTCTTTTTCTGCTTGTTCAATCATAAACCGTGCAGAACGATCTTTGATGCTGCCGCCTGGATTGCAATATTCAAGCTTTGCAAAAACTTTTGCGGTGGTTGGAAAATTAACACGAACAAGTGGTGTGTTGCCAATGAGATCTAAAAGATTATCGTGCATCATGAGAAAATCCCTAATAAGTGCGGAAAATTTGATTGTAAATTAGTGTATTTGTCAGTCTCATTTATAGCAAGTTTTTATATAACTTGGCATGTCGTTCGATCATATAGTCTGCATGAAACTGCTCCAAATCGTCGGGGTATGCTTGCAGTGCGGCATACAAATGTGTATTAAGCGAAAGATTCAACATCTCTTGCGCTAAATCTTGCCACTGCTGTTTGCACAAGAATCCATTTTTGCCATGCTGGATTACATCTTTGATGCCGCCCGTATTATAGGCAATCACCGGCAACTGGAGCAAGCGGGCCTCGATAATTGCGCAGGGCAACCCCTCCCACAATGAACTCAAAACAAAGGCATGCCAATTGAGCATGAAGGGCGCAACGCTCTGTTGCCAGCCATGCAGGGTGATAACAGCTTGCAAATTTCGTTCAGCGATCCATTGTTCAATCTGTGGTCGCAAGACACCATCCCCAATAATTTCGAGACGCGTATGTGGATTTTTGGCATGTACGTAGGCAAATGCCTGCAGCAGATCGAAGAGATTTTTTTGTGGCTTAAAGCAAGCAATGGTGCCAAATACAAAAGTTTCTGCCGGAAAGTCGGTCGTGCGTTGTGCGGCAAGAAAGGGTTTACTTTCAACCGCAGCGCGGATAATAGTATGTTTTTGTGCAAACCGGGGAAATAGTTTTACGCCTGTTTGGACATCAGCAGATGAGACGCAGACAAAATGGGTGGTGATGAAACTGGTAATCAGTTCGGGGATATAACATATGAGCCATTGCAGCATGGGTTGCTGCTCATGGAATGCAAAGCCATGAATGGTATGTACGCGTGGTACACGCGCAAAAAATGCTGCCCAGCGGCCAATAATCCCGGCTTTGGTACTGTGCGTATGCACAATTACGTGGGGATGCTTTTTTTTGAGGGTACGGATTGTTTTGATAAGCGTAAAAAAACTTTTGATTTCTTTGAATAAAAATTTGAATGAAACTTCACGTTTAAAAGAATCGAGCAAGATAACATGGGGATTGTTGATGACGCTTTCCACAAGCACTCCCTCTGCTCCGGTGATGAGATAGCTCCTCATCGTTGTGGTTGGAAGGCCATGGAACAGCGAAAGACAGACCTTTTGTGCACCGCCCAGCTCAAGCTTGGTAATGATATACACGACCGTTGTTGTTTGTTCTGCATTCATACAGTTCCTCTCGTCATCTGATGCAAGAATATCTATTATAGAGAGAGTATCAGCAAAAATTTTTTATCGAAAGAAGAAGTGTGTTTATTTGTTATCTCGCAATTGCCATCTTTACCTACAGCTTACCAGCGAGTCAACTCAAGATCCGTCTCGCAGTTTATTCTGAAGACGCAATTGTAGATGAGTTTCGTAAGCAGCGGGAAATCGAACGTGAACGTGTGCAAACTTTTGTCGTCCAAGATATAAAGAGCGAATATATGAAGCTGTTTGCTCGCTGTCTGTATGGTAACTGTGAAATGGGCAAATCTGATCTTCTTGCACAAGAATTTTTCGATCATAAACAAGCGCTGATCGATTTTTGTCATGAATATGGCGATGACGTTGTTAACCTCCCACTTGAAGTTCCCCTTGCATGGGTAGATACCATGACGCTTTCTGGTATTACGTTGCTCAATTATGCCGCGTGTAGTTTTGAATGGAGCGACCAAGAATTTGAAGAATTGTTGCTCATTCCTGGTATCAGATACGATCAGGGCAATAGCCGTCATCATTCGTTTATCTATAAAGATGCAACACCCTTAATGTATGCCGCCAATAGTCGCGCTCTGGGGAAAGTTGCTTTGCTGCTTAGGTATGGGGCTGATATAGATGCTGTTGATGCTGAAGAGCGCTCACCGCTGCATTGGGCAGCAATGCCCTCGCACTTTGTGTGGCCTGATAGCGTCATTGATGATAAACTTTATGCGGAACATACGGAAGAAATTATTACCCTGCTTGTTGATGCGGATGCTGATCTGTATGCAGAGGCAGTAACGGGTGCAACGCCCATCATGCTTGCTGACACGGTATATGAACGTGCAGCATTTCAGACTTTGCAGAAATATCTTGTCTACGAGTTACTGAGCTCACAAGCTCAGCAGATTTTGCTTGCATTAGACGAAAAGCAAAAGCGAGAGGGCAATGATCATGCCATAAATGGGGGCAGTGTCGATGAGTGTTTGAGCAAGTAAGCTCATGCGTGAAATAGTCGTGTACGCTTCCGGCTGTTTGCCAATGGCACTACAGGCGGCACGAGCGATTCTTCCTGAGGCTATTCCGGGCCCCAAGGTACTGAGCGCAATCGCCATGGCTGCAGCAATGCAGGCAACAGGATTTGCTTGTGTGCCAGAAACAATCAGCAAAGCAATCACCAACGAAAACAGAATCGGCGCTTCGATGAGCCCTTGGCATAAAAAGGTAAAGGAAAGCACTTGTGGATAGACCGTACGGTTTGCACCAACGGTAGCGCACGCAGTTGCAGAAAAAATCCCCAATCCAATGAGCGGGCCAATCGTCCCGCAGCCATAGGCAAGCCCACTTGCGAGCAAAATCAAACTTCCAGAAAATGTATGCGTGAGGATACTTTGACCTTGGATCAGGAATGCGAGAATAAATCCTAAAATCACCGATGTTTGCATGAGCGCCAAGGTGATCAACATAAGATTCAAAATTTTATCCGCAAAGAACGGTTGGCGTGCCGTGGCAAAAAGCGCTTCTCGTTGCGTCTTGCACGTGAGTATGCCAAGACATACACTCGGGATACCCAAGGCAGCAATAATACCAAAATTGCCGAGCACTGTTGCAACAGAAGCCATCTGTTTGCTGGTGATAAGAAAGATGACGATAATACCGGTCAAGATCGCCGCAGTTTCGCTGAGTGCAAGGCCGAGAATGAAGTTTTTACGCAAAGCGGCAGCAGCTTGTGGCTGTGTTTCGATCGCTTGTGATGCTGCCGTAGCAGCTTGACTCTGGCCATAAGCGATACTGAGTGCAGGAAATACGAAAAGCAGCGCAGGGCTGATACTATGGGCAAAAATGTTGCTATCCATCATGAGATTAATTCTTCCGGTACATCTGTTGAAGTAAGGGCATTACTCAAATACATCAGCGTGAGCATGCTAAAAACGGCTGCTTGCAAGATTCCTTCAAAAAGACCAAAGAAACCGACAATAACAAAGAGATTAAAGCCACTCAGAAGACCAATCAACTGTAACACGAGTGATTGTGATTTAAATTTAAGCCATAACGAGCTGATGACCGATCCGCCAAAAATATTTCCAAATAAACGAAATGATAATGATAATACCGAAGCGAGCTTACCAAGTAATTCGATAGGAAAGGTAAGCAGAGCGATGATACTATTGGCCACCACGCGCCAGGCGGTGTCGATAATTGCCCACGCAGTGAGCTGTTGATGCCGGCCAAAAACGGGCAGTGGCGTTTTGAAATATTCATTCAAGTAACCGATGATGCCATGTGCTCGTACTGCTTGTGTTTGCACATAAAAAAATGAGATAAGAGCCAGGGCAATCGTGGTGTTTAAATCTTTGGTAGGCTCTTCGAACGTTGGAATGATGACCATGCAATTACAGATGACCAGAAAGGTAAATAACGTGAGAATGAATGCGGTGTGTTGGGCAATACGCTGGCCAGCATGTTTGCAAACATGTTTGTCTGCGCCACGGCATGCTTGTTCAACATTGTTCAGAAAGAGTGCGACATATTTTTTGAAAGCGTAGCTGACGAGTGAGTTTGGGTAGCTCTGCAGGGCAATACGTGCTGCGAGGGCAAAGAATGTCATGAACCCAAGGGCGATCCACGTATAGAGTATCGTATGTTGTTGGAGGGCAAGAAAGGGGCTGTTCAGCCCGAAGTAGGAAAATGGGTGCCATGCATGAGTATCAAAAATCTCAAAGCCATCCATGCTTATTTTCTTTCATGACGTGTGCCTTATACAAAATAATATAGTTAGCATAAACAATAAGAGCATGAAGATAAAGTGATGGACGGGTAAATATGAAAAGAAAGAGAAAATGGTGATGATGCATGCCATGCGCAGGCATGAAGTCAGCATAATTTTTTGAGGGGATTGTTGATGATTCGTGTGTGTCAGTACACGGGTGTAGAGGTAGCCGAGGAGCAGGGAAAGCAGGAGGGGAAAGAAGGAGGGGAGCATGTGATAGGCTTTACGGTAAAAAAATAAGGGGCTGCAACTACTTGCAGCCCCTTCTATGATAATAAAAAATCTCTTAATTTAGAACTTTTTGATGCCTTTGAGTTTCCAATAGGCATGTACCACCGCATGGGAACCGGTGATAGCAACAAGGCCATGGCGTTCATCAACGGTTTTCTTTGCAAGATCAAAAGCTTCTTCAAAGTTTTTGCATGCGCGGGCTTTCACCTTCATCGTCTTGATATTATTCGTTACTTGTTCAACATTCCAGCTTTCAGCCGCTTGTGATTCTGCATCCAAATCTTGCGCCGGGCAGATAAAGATGTGACCAGATATTTTTTTGAAGAAGTAACGTACTTGTTTTAAGAATTCTTCATTTTCCAACGTATTCTGTTCTGCTGCAATGATAATCGCAAGCCCTTTTAAGGGACGTTGATAATGCAACAAACGCGTGCCGAGTAAAAAGTTCTTGAATGCATCAAGATTTGATGCCGTATCGAGTAAGATGCTTGGTTTTTCTTTATCAAGCAATTGGAACTTACCCGGAAGATCGTTCACTGTTTCTTTCCAAAATTGTTCAAGTGTTCGTTTTGGATTTAATTCAGAATGGCGCTTTGCTTCGAGCGTTGGGCGGCCACGCAAGCCTTTTGGCTTGCATAAAAGACTGTCGCTGACGATAGTCGCATTTGGCTGAATGGTTTGATTGATAAACGTTTGTGCAATGCGTTCAGCAAGTGCTGCACAACGACCATGTAATTGCTCAAATGGGTACGGTAAGTTTGCTAATTTACGAATCGGCATTGCCCAGATACCACCTTGTGATTCTGTCATGCTTTGTAATAATTGCAGGGTAGCTTTATTTTGGTCGCCACAAGTAATGGTCGTACCTTTTTTGACGATACCAATCATCTCTTTGACCGAAGCGGCGATCGCTTGATCAGTTTCACCTTCTGCAGGCGTTACACGAGTAATGGTAACTACTTTTGAAGGCATGATATTGACCGGGTCACTCGCGCCACCTTTGTAGAGTTCCATAACTGCAACATCTACTTTATTTTCTAAGAAAAATTGCAGTGCCATGGCAGTTAAAAGCTCACTGCTGTGCGCCGTGATATCCGCTTGTTCTGCGGTATTAATTACTTTATTAGCAATTTCGGTGAAGAGTTTATTGGAGATTGTTTCGTTATTCAACGAAAGGCGCTCATTGTAGAGCAAAATGTGCGGAGCTGAAAGGCTACCGACACTGAGGCCTTCTTCTTGTAAAAGCTTTGCTGCAAAATGTACGGTTAAGCTTTTGCCGTTTGTTCCTGCAACGAGGATCGATGGAATTTTTTGTGAGAGAAAATCGAGCGCTTTATCAAGCTTGCGCATGCGTTCGAGTGATGTATCGGGTGCAACTGCCCAATGTTGATTAAGATATTCAACGACATCATTATAATTGCGTTGCTTACCAAGAATAACCGCTTTACGGGACTCTGGTTGTTGGACGGAATTCATAAAGGACCTGCTCCTGAAATATAATTACTTTTTGTCAATTTAAGTATGGGTTTGATATTTATAGTATTGATATATTTAAAAATGTCAAACAATGATTTCTTTTTTATACCTGGAAAAGGAATAATTACAAAATAGCAAAAAGAAGCAGTGGGAGCCCTTTTTTCTGCTTTTTGTTCGATAAGCTTGAGTGGGCAGCCTCCGCTGGAGTATGCTGTGAGCAACAGAGGATACGATTTTATGGGGGAAATATGTCAAAAAAATCGGGATTTAGTTTGATTGAGCTGTTGATTGTTATCGCGATTGTCGCATTCTTATCAGCAATTTCTATTCCATCATTTTTTAAATTCTTGGCAAAGTCCAAGCGGTCGGAAGCCTATGTAACCTTGCGGTCATTGTATATGGCAGAACGTGCCTATTGGGTGGAGCATGGCGCCTACACGGCAAACTTGCAGGGCGCAAACAGCCTTGGTTGGAAACCAGAAGGGCAGTTGCAATATACCTACGGCTTTCCGGGTGGTGACGGGACGAACAATTTTGTCGGTGCGCTGAAGGCCCCTGCGGGTGCTTTGCAGAATGCTTCGGCGACCGAAACGACCTTTACCGTCTGCGCTGCTGGGGATATCGATGGCGATGGCAAATTCGATGTGTTGTGTATCGACCAAAATGGGACCATCACACTCGTGAATGATGACCTTGCATAGTCTCTGTTGATCTTTTTTGCTCCTGTGGCAGACTGAGCCACAACAAATATCTACCACAGGAGACCATTATGTTCCGAAAAATGACAATAGCTATCTTTGTACTCTTTTCTCAAGCGTATGCCGCTCAGCAAGTAAAATATCGAGCCACCGTAGAAGACCTGGCGCGCTTCAAACAAGAAGCCGAAGCGAGAGCTCTCAAGGCAGAAGCTTTTCGCAAAGCAACCATTGAAAAACATGGATTTGAAGAAGGCTCGTTACCATTCCAAGATGCGTGGGTGGATGAAGCACAATTGCAAGCTCAGTTACAAGACGATTCAGCCCACCGCCTTGCTCTCGCTTACAAGCGTCAATGGTGTATGGATAATTTGGAGAAATTAACGACTCATTTGCCATTGCCGCTTCCTGTTGCCAAAGAATGTGAAATGACGAGAACGAATGGAGTACAAATCGTTTCAGAGGATTATGAGGATAAATTTCGTGAATTTGTCGATCTGAGGAATAAGTACGCGCAACAATATGCGCAAACGGAACGTATGGCTTTGTCTGCAAAACATTCGGTATTATCGTATGCATTACCCTGCCTGCTCGTTGCTTTGCTGATCTATCATCATCCGCCACATGTGGTGCAAATGCCTATGAAGGTTATGACCGAAGCTCCTGCGTGGAAAAATATGTGGCGTCCGACATTTAAAATCATCGATAATCAAGTACTATTATGGGGGCCGGTGAATATGAGTAAAGTCATCGGGGATGTTGCAGCAAATATGAGCGTGACGATGCCGATGATTTTGTCGATGTTGTATGCGATTGCAAAAGTGCCGCAGAATATTATCAGTAATTCTCGCACCTATCAGGATTTGCGACGAGAACTTGCCCGATTGGATTCATCGATAGACGCATTGAATAAGCGCCTTTACCCACAAGAGGCGAATGAACATGATCCAGTATTGCATCCTTACAGCCCACGTCTATGGCAATTGAAGCGCACAAAAGAATATGTTCAGCATGTTTTACCTCCGCCAGCTCGTATGAATCAGCTGCTGAATCAACAGCCAGATGCTCAGAATCAACCTTCAGTTCCAGCGCCACTTCACATACCTTCAGATGAAGAATTTTCGCCTTCGCATCAGGAAGGCCAAGCGGCAGATAATTAAACAAAAAATCAAAGTAAACAAAAAAAGGGCGACTCAAATTCGAGTCGCCCTTTTTGTTATTTTTTTACCATAAAAGATTGATAAGTTGTGTGCCGAAAAGGCAGTAAATAAGTGCCCCTGCAGAAAGAAATGCGCCGAAGGGTAATTTAAGTTGGGCAGCTTTTTTAGTAGTTGCCATGATGAGCAGGCCAATGAGCGAGCCGCTGATTGATCCAAGCAAGAGGGTGAGCACAACGCCCCGGGGGCCAACAAAGCTGCCAATGCCAGCAAGTAGTTCAATATCCCCCCATCCCATGCCCTCAATACCCCGTAATTGCCAAAAGATCCAGCGCGTCAGCCACAAGATGCCACCGCCAAGCAGCACGCCAAAAAAACTTTCAACAAAACTGATGGGCAGAAAACCAGTTGCAGCAGCAAGCAATCCAAAAGGAATAAGCCCGAGCGTGCAGGGCGTCAGCAAGAGCATGTGCTCACTATCGGTCCGCATGTTGACGATAAGCGCAGAAGCAAAGAGAAAATAGGCAGGAAGATAGAGAACAGGAGTAGTTGCAAAAAGGGCCGCAAAAATCAACGTAGTTAAAACTTCGATGGCCGGATAATAGCCCGATATTGCAGTTTTGCAAAAAGCGCAACGACCACGCAAAAAAAACCAAGAAACAAGAGGGATCAGGTGGTACCATGCAAGTTGCTGCCGGCATGAAGGGCATGATGAGCGGTGCAATAAACTTTGGGAAGTGAGGAGGCGACAAGCGACGACGTTTAAAAATGATCCCCAACACAAGAAGAAGGGAATTGCAAGTAAGACGAGTATTAAAAGGGGAAACATTATGACCCCGAAGAGCCTTGATCTTTAAGCGAATCGAGTAGTCTGTCGATGCGCTCTTTTTTTTCAAACTGCGCATCAAACTGAAACATCAAGTCGACGGTGTAGCGTGATTGCATTTCGTCTGCAATAGCCTTGCGCATGGACGGTTTAAAAAGCTTAAGATCCTGAAGCACTTGATTAAAATGTTCTTGCCCTTGAGCTGTGTAGAAAAAGACGTGACAAAGAGTTTTACCCGGGGAGAGTTCCACCCGGGTAACAAAAGTTCCTTGCAAAGACGGCTGTTCAAGTGTTGCTTGGTGCACAAGGCTGGAGATCAGACGGAAGAGGGCTGCCTCTTTTTGAGATCGTTTAATAGCACTTGTTTTAGCTGAGCCGATTGCCATAGATGAGGTACGTGTAAAATTATTGTTGAGTTGATGAGATGCGAAGCAAGTTTTGTTTGATTGCTCTGATCATCTTTTTGCGACGTTTTTGTGTTGGTGGTTCATAATAGACCACACGCTTCATGTCGCGTACGACGCCTTCGCGCTCAATTTTTTTCTTGAGTTGGCGAAGAGCACGTTCAACATTATCGTTCACCGAGATAGAAATGTTTGCTTTGCTTGCTCGTTTTGTTGACATTGGAATCAATAATCCTTACGAATTGGTTTAATTTCTTTATTCCAGTATAAAGCTTTTAGGGCAGATGTCTACTTGGTTACCAATTAACAATAAACGAACCCATGAGGGTAGTTTGTCGGTACGAATTGTGCTGAGCCACCGGAGCCTGCCACAGAAATCCCAAGGCAATATTAGGCGAGATATCATACGTAAGCCCCACATTGACCACATGGTTGCTCCAACGTGAACGCTCAGCCATCAGGCCGACCTCAGCTTCAGGCAAGCGATTGTCGCCCGTGTTAGAAGGAGAAGCGACCACATCACCACCCGGGTTAAATGGTAAGACCGTCACATTGCTAAAGCAGTCTCTGCCATGGTAGACAGCCATCCATTGCGCCCAGACAGAAAGCTGGTACAAGAAATGGCGCGCATGCATGAGAGCACCAAAGTTCCAGTTGGCAGCCGGGTGCAGACATAAATTAGCCTTCCATGGGAGCATTCCGTTCTGGAATTCATTGACCGGGACGGGGTAGTTGCAATAGTTGCGTGCAAAATATTCGGTCAAGCCAGCTTGCACCCCAATTTCTATGGTCTCAACAAAATCGAAATTAAGTCCTGCGGTAAAACCGAGTCCGCCATGGCCATCGTTACCGCCAGGCAGCGCAAAAAGTTGGTTTGGGTTTACTTTATTGCCGGTAGGGATTAAGCCTTCAAGCGAGAGGAATGGCATCATCAAGAAATATGGCCACCCTTCACGATCTTCATTGATCGGAAAAACCCTGCGCCAGAAGAGATTGACGCGCGTATCTTCGGCGCATCGTTTATTATAATTTCTGATATCAAGGCGTAATGTTTCTGCAATTGCTTTGTATTGATCCATAACTTGTTCTATTACGATTCGTTTGCAAGCGCAACCATATTGGTCGATATCGCAGCAGGTAGGTGCACAGACGCCTGTTGGGCAATTTCTACCCAAAGCCTGACAGGTGCGATCGATAAAGCTGTTAGTTTGAATCACATCACAGACGCCGGTTTGTACTTGTAAGCCAATGTCCCAACCGAGATAGACTTCTGCCTGGAAACGAACGCCCCATTTACGATATTTAATAGGCACCGAGAAGAAGCCAAATTGCTCGTTTGGGTCGCGGTGTGATGGAGTTGTCAAAACCCCAAACAGGTTGGGGCCTGGTTGATCACCGCATATGGTTGCAAGTTCTGTCTGATCTATGTCTAGTACGTTAAATAATGTTTGCTGCACCGTGTTGTTATTATTTTGGTCGTCATCACCCGGATAAAAGAGGGAGATCATATTCCAGCGGCCAGTCAGGTCGCCGAGTGCTGCAGGGCAAGCATGAAGATTTTTTCCAAAAGTGGCAGATTCGCGAAAGGGCGAAACGTTGATATAAAATCGCTCCTGTGCATAATCCGCTGTCAGGCCGTCGTAATAATCGCGCAAGTTATTCGTGAGGTAGGTGTATGGGTAGAGCGCGGTGTAGACTGGATAGGGATCATTATTGGTACGGTTACTGGTGCCCAACAAGGAGCTGTTCCCGGTACCTATACAGAGAAGAAGTAGATAAACCGTTAACTGACGAACCGCTGCAGACATTGCTATCCTTTCTACAAATCATTTTTTTGGTCCTATCTTTTATAGCATCTTTGTTTAAAACCCGTCAACAGCAAAGTGATTTTGTTTTACAATTGGAGGGCATGATACACTACTTACGTAATGGCAAAAAATGCTTTACACTCGATATATATTGATTATTTTCGATGAGATTGAGAAACAAATGAATTATTGTGAATATTATCAAGCGCACGTCAAACGAGAAGGATGCGGGATGTTGGTTTCGGTCTTACGAAGCTTTGAACATCTTGTGTTTGATAGAACTATCGACAAAGCAGAAAGTATTTTTGAATTCTTTGTGCCAGCGTCGCAAGAAGGGACATTTCTTGAAGTGATGGCATATTTCGAGCGAGAAGGCATTGTGGTTGGTCTCATCAAGAAAGAAAATCGCCTGCGCGATCCGCGTGAGATTTTATAAGTAAAAAAATAAGCCCGTCAGACAGTTGATTGTCTGACGGGCTTATTTAGTTTTTATGAGTAAATATTGACGTTAGTTGGTGCGGCTTTCGCTTTACCATGAAAAAATTCATGCCACCATTGGTCATTCCAGCGTTCACGCTCAACACGTGCCCGTTCTCGTGCTGCATCTGCATGTTGGCGTAATGCGGCAACTTCTTGCTCTTTTGCTCGCACAAGACGATCTTGCGCTTCTCGTGCGTCGCGCGCTTCTTGCTCACGTAATGCAAGTTCAGCTTGCGCTCGGTCATCCGCATGCTTTTTGAGCTTTTGATCTTCATAGTGTGGCAAATTGACGATAGCTTCGATCAATGCGTGCAGCTCTTGTGCAAAGAGCAAGCTTGGCATTTTATTTGGATCTTGCTGAGTTACTGCTGCAGCATGAGCGCGCAGGCCGCTTGCACTATTTTGAACAGCTTCCAAGCATGCCATCAAAGGAAAGGTGTGGCTATAGTAGCTGCCATTTATTTTACGATGCAAATCTTCGGAAGCATCTTTCAGGGTGACCAGTGACGCAAAGGTGCTCAAAGCATTCTGGTAATATCCTGCAAGGGCATAGCTTGCCATGCGGCCTTCCAGAATAGTGCTGAGAGTGTTCAAGGTACGTTGCACCGTGTATGCTTGCCCGAGTGCTGCTTGTGCTTGCGCATTGTTATAATCTTCATAGCCATTCCAAGCGTTGATATCAGATTCGATCGCCTCGATTGCATGATGAAGACTTTTTGCATCATGCTTTACATCGTAGGCAGATGCTTGGGCGCTCTGCAGATTATGCACTGCGAGCAAATAGCCATCGAGTGTGTAGGTAGCTTCCAGTCTTTGCATCTGGTCTTGCAGTGCTGCAATACGAGCATGGGCTTGCTTGCGTTCATGCGCATAATCCCAACGGTGCAACAGATAGGCCGTTCCGGCCACTGCTCCTACGGTAACGGCAACGATTCCTGCGTCAGAACAGATCTGTTCTTCGAAGGGAAAACTGTGTGATGCTGTTGGTTGCAGCAGAGTGAGGGCTGTGAGTGCGATCAGTGAGTGTTTATTCATGTTCATCCTCGTGGTTGTATCGTGATCTATGTTTTATAATAAATGGTCGTCTTGTTGTGTAGTTGAGCCTTGGGGCTTGCCAGCGAGTCTCTCACGCGCTGCGCGCATCTGTTCGAGCCTTAATCGTTCGCGGTCAATACGTACGCGCTCTTCTTCTGCTCGTGCTTTTCTCTCTTCAGCAGCAGATTTCTCTCGTGCGGCGATTGCCTCTTGTTCTTTGGCACGTGCAATGCGGCGCTGTTCTTCGATCATTGCTTGGTCGGTTCGTACTTTGGCTTCACGATCCTGGCGTGCAATACGCTCCTGAGATTCGCGATTTTTTTGAGCAAGACGCTCTCGTGCTTCAATCTCTTCACGAGCAAGACGTTCTTTTTGCTGACGTTCTGCCAATGTAGCATCGGCTTTCTGTTTGTTTGTTTTTTGCACATCGTAGGCAGGTATATTTACCACCGTCTTCATGAGGGTGTCTAATTCATCGGCAAGCGCACGAGCGTGGGAACTTTCTGTAAAATCATCAGGAATTCTTGCTGCCTGCTTACGGAGATTGTCGCGTGCTGTTTCTACTTTGGCAAGATATGCCAACAGTGGATATTGGTCCTTGTTGTGTACAACCTTAATAGATGCTTCAAGTTGGTCTTGAAACCATATCAGATTGATTTGATTGCGATACGCGTCGTCTATCGAAAAGTAAAGCTCGTTGACTTCAAACTGTGCGATGCGTTGCGTAAGGCTGTGCTGAATAGTATCCATATTCTCTTGAATGGCTCGTGCATCCCTCATTAAATGTTGTGCTCGGACAACTTGATTATTCGGATGCGACATGTAATTCGTGCAGTATGTGGTAAGATCCTGAGCATATGCCGCTACTTTTTTTGTATTGCTGATGAGCTCTGCTTGATACGTGCGTGCGTTCGCAAGATCAGTGATGTCGAGGGCCGGATAATCATCACTTCGGTACTGCAGTGCCAATTGTGTTATTTCTTCGGTGGTACTTGCAGAAAAAACGAATTGCGCAATGTGATGGTCAAGTTTTTCCTCAAAAGATTTAATGTTAGCTTTTAATATCTCTGCGTTTTCGATCAATTTCTTTGCATCAGCATGACGATAATCTCGGTACCCTTCCCAAGCAGTTTGATGTTTTTTGGTTTCACGTATCATTTCTGCTACCGCATCTTTATTTCGCTCTATACTTCGGTACAGGTCGCTAGCGCCCTCACGGCTTTCAAGAGAAGCAAGCGTTTTGTGCAATGGTGAATGAGGGGTGTAGTTGAGAGCAATTCGAGTAAACTCTTCTTGGCTTGCGAGCAGGCTGTCAGATGCTTCTTTGAGCGAACTTTTGTAGTTGCTGCGATAGAGCCAATAGACTAACGCGGCTCCGGCAGCAAGAGCTCCGCCAAGCACGAGCTTTTCTTGGTTGATTAGCTGTTGCGTCTGCGACGGGATATCATAGTTTATCGTACGACTTTTGTTCATGCCCTGCAGCGGCTGGGCAACGAAGCTTACCAAGGTAAGCATGAAAATTGTCTTGCACATGATCATCTCTCTTAAGTTTTGTTAATGAAATATTAACTGTATTTCGCTCGATTGTTTTTTATACTCTTCTGTCTCGCATATCCACTTTGCCTGTGTTTCAAGTTGCTGTGCGAGTGTTTCGAGTTGTTTTACCCATAAACTTTCAGGGAAAGCGTTGCTTATATTTTTAGCCTCTTTACGTAACCGGTAAGAAGTGGGTTTTAGCCAAGAATAGACGTAGGTTGGCAGAAAACTAGTAAGTAAAGAAGCCGTTATTAACTGCGGATAATGTTCTGCGATTTTGGTAGTAAGCTCAGCTATCGTAGTGGCTTTGAGAAAGTCATCGTAGTCTTTTTGTTGCTTTTCATAATAGTTATAAGCCTTCATAGCCTGTTCGGTTGCTGGATCTTGTTGTGTTGCGTCAATATCAATGGTAATACTATGTGCCATGCTGTGGGTACGCTGTGTAGAAAAAGTAGCGAGTATAAAGATGGAAAGTAATTTTTTCATAAAATTCTCTTAATATAATTTTTCGTACAGCCGCTCGTGGTGAGTGTTTTATGCAGCTGTGTAACAGCAAATAAAATGTATCGAACCATGCGGCTTGTAAAATGTCTATTTTTTTATTAATCCGCATGGTTCGATACATTTTGCTACGCAAAATACTCCCCACGATTGAAAATGTTCAATCGCCAGGAAGCCCGGCCACGAGCGGATTAACTTTGCCCATCTTCTTATAAGGGATTTTTTCCTTAAAATTCAACTATACCCATGAGTATACTCTTGGTTCTCGTGTCTTGCAAAAGCCCCTACTTTATCTTTTTTAAGACATAGACGCCATAAGGATCTTGTGGCGAGGTACCTGTTTTTGCCAATATCCCTGCTTCAACAAGTTTGATGAGGCGTGAGCGAGCCGTCCTGCTGGTAACGCTCCACAGTTGAGCTGCTTCTTTCGTGCTCATGCTTTTATGTTTTTTGATATGTTCAGTAATTTTCTTTTTCCATGACGTAGATTCGGTTCTCGGTTTAGGTTTTTGCTTGCGCTGCTTGTAACCATAGATAGTGACTCTAAATTGATCGTTCAATTCTTCAAACATTGGTGGGATGAGCCCATGCTGATCACATGCAGAAATAATGCGTCCGATTCCTCTGCCCCATTGTTCTATCCATTCAAGCTGCTGAAAAACCTTTGCAATAACGCGATTTCGTATACGGGAGTAGCCCGTAAGCGCCTCTTCGATGGTAAAACCAAAAGGGAGTCCTCCTGGGTTTGTAATTTCGATACGCTCATCAAAAATTGCTATCGAGATGTAAACTCCTCTTACTGAGTAATCAGCATGAAGAATGGCATTCATGATGGCTTCTCTGATTGCTATGGCTGGATATTGAGGAATGTCTTTTCTGCGGCTTAATCCGCTGAATTCTGAACTGAGTCGACTATTTTTTTTAACGAATTTGATTGCCTCATCTAATGCTAAGGGAAGATATATATCAATATCCATTTGATCGATAATTTCGTTGCGTTCATCTCCCCAAAAGCGAGCGCAACGGATAATAGCATCGGGAAATAAGGTAAGATGGTTTTTACCAAAAAGTAAGAGAGCTCCATTTGATGGAAATACCTGTGAATCATACTTGGTAAGGAGACCAAGCGTTTCTGCTTGGGGAGGGTTTATTTTTTTATCAACTTGTCGAAATAATTTTTGTACTATTTCCCAGTCGATGTCGTCTATTTTGCTATGAATATTTGGAATCTCATCGAAAAATATATTCCGTGCAAAATTTTTAAGTGCGTGGAGCTTTTCGGCATCTGCTATGCGGTTGGTTGAGCCAAGGCGCACATAAGTTCCACGTTCAAGGCCGAGAGATTTGAAGTAATAGGGACCAGCGGAATGAGGAACATTGATGATTAGTAATGCCTTACCATCATGACTTTTAATTTGAATGTCGGGCATAAAGAGCGGGACAATGAGTTCATGTATGGCACTTGCAAGGCGCTCTTCTTCTTTGAGAACATCAGCAACTCCAACAATTTTCTTGGTCGCATCCTCTATGCCGATAATAATCGTTCCACCGGCAGTATTTGCAAATGCTATAATTGCTTTGATAACGCTCTGCAATGATTGAAGATTTTCCTTAAATTCTAAGGTTTTTCCTTCATGTTGTTTTAAAATTTCATCGATCATACACATTCCTTTTTTGACTACAAAAATTATCTCTACTCTGAAGGTAACACTGAAGAGCTATGAAGGCAATAGATTTTCAGTTTCTTCAGAGCTCGGGTAAAAAATAAGCCGGGATTCAGATTAAATCTTGAATTCCGGCTTTAGTTTTTGAAGTTGTGATTTTTATTGCTGCATGACGTGCAACAGATGTTCAAGTTGCTTGATAATCATCTCATGCGGCAACATATGTAAAAGCTCTTTGATGCCAATACCCTGTTCCTGACCCGTAAGAGCAATGCGAATGATGATAAAGAGATCTTTCAGCGGCAGGTTTGCATCTTTGCAGCTCTGTTTAATGCCCGTAAGAAATTCATCAGCCGACGTGACTTGGTTATAGTCATTGATAATGGTATGCAAGATCTGATGATAGGCAGTGAAATTGTGTGCTCTGACCAGTGCAGGGTCAATCTGCGGCTTTTCAAAATAGAATTTGAGTGCTGGAACAGCGTCAGCAAGCGTCACGAGCTCTTCACGGATTGGTTGAATAAGTTCAGCAATCTGTAGATCACTCAGCGCAGCGGCAGCAGGATACGCTTGTTCGAGAAATGTTCTGGAGCGGTGTGCGATCTGCTCGATCGGCAAAAGCGTCATCCACTTGTGGTTAATCCAGCGTAATTTTTCTACATCATATTTAATAAAACCAGCAGAGGCATCTTTTTCAAAATCGATGGCCTGTGCAAGTTCGGTAAGGGGCATAATTTCTTGTTCAAATGAGCCGCCCAAAATAGCGAGATAGTTGACGATCGCCTGCGGCAAGAATCCCTCTCGTTTGAGGTCATCGAGCGAAAAGCCAAAATCACGTTTAGAAAGTTTTTTACCTTCAGCATTGCAAATGATCGGGAAATGCCAAAAAATAGGAATTGCTGCATCAAACGCTTGATACATCGCTGCTTGGAGTGCCGTGCTCGAAATATGCTCTTCACCCCTAAAAATGTGGCTAATCTTCATGGTCAAATCATCAACAAAGTTTGCAAAGACAAAGGTGAAGCTGCCATCTTGCCGAGTGATTGGAAAATCAGAAAAGTTTTTGAGATTATACTTGATCACACCACGGGCAAGATCAACCACAGAAATTTCCCCATCAGGTAGCGCAAAGCGCCAAATAAAGGGGATGCCTTCGGCCAATTTTTTCTCTACATCGGGAGCAGATAGTTTGAGGCACGTGCGGTCATACCGAGGCGGCATCTTGAGAGCAATTTGGCGGAGTCGCTTTTTTTCGAGCTCTTCTTGTGTGCAAAAACAGCGATAGACAAGATTTTTTTTAAGGAGCGTTCCAAGGTATTCTTGATACAATTCAGAACGTTCCGATTGCAGGTACGGGGCATAGGGGCCGCCGACATCAGGGCCTTCGTTGTAGGTGATTCCCAGCCATACAAGATCAGCCAGGATCTGTTTTCCTGCAGGATCAACATTGCGTTGGGGGTCAGTATCTTCGATGCGGACGATAAAAGCACCCTTTTTTTGACCGGCAAAGAGATAGTTAATGAGCGCTGCGCGAATATTGCCCAGGTGCATGATCCCGGTGGGAGATGGGGCAAAGCGTACGCGAACTGAGTTTGACATGATAAAATTCCTGCAATGATCTTATTTTAAATTTCACTATAACAAAAGGGGGTTTCTCTGTATACTTTTCAGTTTTTTGCAGAATTTTTGTAGGAGTTTTTGACTTTTGCGTAACGCATCTGTTAGGTTTATGCGGAATCAGCAAAATAAAAAAAAGAGATAAGGAGTATGTTCATGAAAAAATGTGTCAAAATTGCCTTCCACGCACCCTTGAAAAAGGATATTTTGCACAGTTTTGTTCAGCATTACGCCCGCTCTTTTGCTCTTGAAGGGGTTGCCCAAGCGCAGGCTCCCGATATCGTAAAGATTGTTGTGTTTGGGGAGATGGAGGCGATCGACAATCTTGTTGATGTTATTCATAAAGAAGCTCAGAAATATTCTATCACGCAGATCGAGATTGAACCATTCCTGAAAGATCGTGATTATCGTGGGATCTTCCGCGTCATCGAATAAGCCATTTTTTATGCTACACTAAGCGTGATTATTAGTACTGATTATTCTTGAGTTACGCTTGTGTTTCTATTCATCTTAGCTATCCAGCTTGTCTTTTCTCCCTTGATCGCTGCAAGCACGAGTAGGGTCGTTCTTGATCTCTCGCAACATGCTCTTGTGCAGAGCGAACAGCTGGAACAACTTCTGCCAGAAAAATTTCTGCTGGGAAAGCTCGATATCAGCACCGACAGCGCTCTCGATACCGCCGAACTGCGTGCGCTCATCAATCTGCCTGAGAGCATGCCAGCGCTGCGCGAAAGCGTCGCCCACGCGCTCTTCTGCCTTGCAAAAAAACAGAAATTTAAACAAGTTACCATCAGCGCTACGCTCGCAGATGGCGCGGTACAACTAATCTTTGCGCTTGAAACTGAGTGGACGCTCGCACATCTTTCTATGCGTGGGACGCTTATCGGGAAAGATCGCTATCGGCACCATTACCTGATTGCACCAGGAGAGCCATTTGACGAAAAACATCATCAATCGAGTATCGAAAAGATCCAACAAGCCTTAGCAGCAGAAGGCTACTTTAATGCCGTGCTCACCGACACGCTTTCGTATGACGAGACGACCAAAACGGTCAGTGTTACCATCCATATTGCCCATAAAAAACAGTTTGTTATCCGTGATCTCTGTGTGCAGCTGCAAACACAAGAGGGGATATCGGTGAAAGAGGGCGATCTTGTCTATGATCGTACCGTGAAGCTTGTTCGTGGTGCGTTTCAGATGAATAGTTACTCTAAAGAGCTGCTCGATCGCGGTGCAAAGCAGTTGCACGAATATTTAGTGAAGATCGGTTTTTTTACCAATACCATTACGCTCGAAGAAGAGATCAATCGTGGGCAAAGCTCGGTCAGATTGTTGCTGCAAGTGACGTTGCACCATAAAAATATTTTTGAATTTCGTGGCAATAGATTTTTTAGTGTTGACCAGTTGCTCGAACAGATCAAGCTTTTTGGCAAATCGGTCACGTTGATCCCGCCTTCGTTGATCGCTGAAGAATTTATTGAGCTTTATAAAAAAGAGGGATTTTGGCATGCCGAAATCACGTGGCAAGACGATGGCGAGCGCATCTTATTTTCTATCACCGAAGGCAAACGGATCGGTATTTCTGATATTGTTATCAAAGGTGCGTGCGCATTATCAGAAAAAGATTTGATCAAAAAATATGGCAAACCGCTCTTGTCTGCTCGTTATTTTAATGGTGACCGTTTAAAGCAGATGCTCGATGCGTTGGGGCAGGCCTATTTGCAACAAGGCTTTTGGGATTTTGCGGTGATCGACTATGAATATCTTCCGCTGACCAACAACCATTATCGTATCATCGTCACTGTTCATGAAGGTGCGCAACGTCTGCTGACAGGGGTTTCTCTTGAACTGGGAGTAGGTCAAGCATGCATGAAGTTTCCGTGTATAAAAAAGTATGCGCAGCTTCCGGCACCGATCCCCTTTGATATTCAGATTATTCAAAAGCACAAGCAAGCAATCACCAAGAGCTTACAAGCATCTGGTCATCTCTACGCACGGCCACAGCCAGAATTGGTGGAAGAAGAGCAAGGAACGCGTCTTGTCTGGAAGCTTATGGGATCGACTGACGTGGTGACCTTTGGGGATACGATTATTATTGGCAATAGCGCTTTGCCCTCGCACATTATTTCGCGAGAATTACTGTATGAAAAGGGTGCTGTCTGGGATCAGCGCAAGATAGAAAAATCGGTAGCACGTCTGAAAAAGATGGGGATTTTCGATTCCGTTACCTTGGCGCCTGATGATCTTGCCACGACGGAACTATCAAAAACGCTGCTTCTCAAATATGTGGAGGATTTCCCTTATGAAGTTCGTGCACGACTTGGTATTCAAGGCGTGAATCGCAATATTGTGCAATTTAATGCTGAGGGCATATCCTACAAAGCGGGGGGAAGCTTTTTGGCAAAAAATCCCTTAAACCGCGGCGACTGCTTTCGTTTTGATCTCGATTTTTCTCGGTACATGTATGATATCGTAGCCAGTTATAAGTTCCCGTGGTTGTGGAACTGGCCCATCAGGACAGAGATAAAGGGCTATAGCTCGCATTATGATCAACCGTTTGTGATCGGCTCCGCAAAGGTTTTATATAAAGCACTCCAGGATGGTTTTTTGTTTGGGTTTTCCAAAGAATATTCGCTCGGGGATGCTGATTTGAATATTGGTTGCGAATGGCTCGAAATCAAGCCGGGTGACGGTTGCGGCAACAAAAAAGAGCAGCTTGCACGAGCAATGTTTCTGAACCCGCGACTGATTGACCATGCCTATCCCTATCTTTTCATACAGCCGACGCTCTTTAGTAGTTCGCTTGATAATAAAATTCAGCCAACACGGGGCGCTTTGTCGCTTGTTTCGTGCAAGGCGATGCTTGCACCAACCTTTTCTCGTGCAGCATTTTTTAAGCTCTTATTAGAACAATCTTTTTTTGTGCCGTGGGGGCCATTTGTTTTTGCTTGGCGTGGTCGCTGTGGCACTATCTTTAATAGTAATTTTCAAAATATCAACCCGATCGAACGTTTTTACTTGGGTGGTGCCTATTCGGTACGGAGTTACGAGCCCGATCTTGCGCCGCCGCTCAATCCGTTTCGCGATGCGCAGGGCTGTTTGCATCTGGTTGCGACGGGCGGTCGGTCGATGTTTAATATGAATACGGAGCTCCGCTTTCCGCTTTATAAGAGCTTGAGCGGTGTTGTATTTAATGATCTTGGTCTTTTGTCAGATCATGATATTCGTGCAGCTATCAAAGAGCATGCGGTGGTGGGAGCAGTTGGCTTTGGTTTGCGCATAAATACGGTGGTGGGACCGTTGCGTTTTGACATTGGTTGGAAGGTGAATCGACAGCAGTTTCCTGCCGGGGTAAAAGCTGAGCGGCCCTATGCGTGGTTTTTAGCGTTGGGCAATGCATTTTAGGGCAGGTAATAATTTTGATTTCTCTGGAAAAATCTCTATAGTGAGAAATACTTTATTGATATCTTTTTTTACCTCGAAATTATATAAAAATCATGAAACTCGATACACATCCAAAACACGGCTCGCACGAGCATTCTCATCGTGAGCATGAGGTGGTCCTGCGCGAAGAGCTCGCTTGCCATTTGCCCTATGGAACATTTTCCATTGCAATTGGATTTATTTTTCTCAGCGTGATCCACTTCCTGAGCTTAGGCTTTTCTATTCCTGCTCACGCCATACGTGGTGGTTATCACATCATGTTCCACGCATTTCACTATTTGCACCTCATTTTTGCTATTTCCGGAACCTTTGTTGCATTCTCTCGCTTTTCTCGCGACATGGTTCGTGCCGTTATTGTTTCTCTTATCTTCCCGGCAATATTTTGTACCCTTTCTGATATTGCCTTGCCCGCCATTGCAGGCAGAATGCTCGGTGTGCCGATGGGCGTGCATATCTGCTTCTTTTCTCTTCCTGATTTGATGAACGTCATACCCTTTATGTTCGTTGGTCTTATTACCGGTTATGCGATTTCTCGCCACCACACGGAGTCATTGGGTTTTATCTCTCTTGGTTCCCATTTTATTCACATTTTAATTAGTTCATTAGCAGCAACGTTTTATACCGTTTCTTACGGTTTTGACGACTGGAATACTCTTATGGGATTATTATTCTTGCTTTTAGTTATTGCAGTTGTTATTCCTTGTACTGTCTCCGATGTCATAGTTCCCCTTTACTTTTCACGGCATAGAGCAAAAAAAGATGAGAAACATTAAGATTGAGCATATAAGCAAATCATTCAGTGGTGAGCTTATTATAGAAGATTTAAGTTTAACCATTCCTGCGGGAAAATTTTTTGCATTACTCGGGCCGAGTGGTTCTGGTAAAACGACGCTGTTGCGTCTGATTGGTGGTTTTGAGACGCCAGATACCGGTAGAATTTTTCTGGGCAATGACGATATTACCGATAAGCCGATTAATCAGCGAAAAATTAATACGGTATTCCAAAATTATGCCCTCTTTCCGCACTTGAACGTCTATGAAAACGTTGCCTACAGCCAATCGATCAAAGGTGTTCCTGCTGATACGATTCGCGAAAAGGTAACCCGTATTTTGAAGGTGGTGCATCTTTCAGCGCAGATCGATAAACCGGTCAGTCAGCTTTCTGGTGGTCAGCAGCAACGTGTTGCTTTTGCTCGCGCTATTATCAACGAGCCGGATGTGCTCTTATTAGATGAACCACTTGCCGCACTCGATTTTAAGTTGCGCGAAAAGATTTTAATCGAATTGATTGAACTGCAAGATAAACTTAAAACGACCTTTGTCTATGTTACCCACGATCAATTTGAAGCCTTAACGGTTGCCGATCAGATGGCAATCATGAACTATGATGGTCAGATTGAGCAGATCGGAACGCCCAAAGAGATCTATGAATTTCCGATTTCTACCTTTGTGGCAAACTTTGTGGGAACTACCAATATTTTTAAAGGTTCGTTGCGAACTGTTAACGGTCAACATTATATCGATATTGCTGACATGGGACTGTTTCAGGTTGATATTCCTGCGCAAAAAGATTATTTGCTTACCAAAAAGCATGAGATGTTTATGAGTGTGCGCCCTGAGAAATTTTTTATCAGCAAAAAACCGGTTGAAGGATTTGCAAATCATATTCGCGGCAGCGTGGAATCGATTGTCTATCATGGTCGTTCGACACAATATAACGTCCGTCTGAAAAACGGTCAGCTGGTGCAAGTTTTTGAGCAGAATGAAGAACACTTTCCGCAGGAAGTGATCGACTATGATAACGAAGTCTACCTCTATTGGCAAAAAGAGAATGTAGTAGTGCTGGAGCGATGAATATGAAGCAGATACCTCACTATCAACAAGTAAAGCCATTTTTCTTGGGCATTCCTGGTTTTGTCTGGCAGGTGCTCTTCTTTTATGTCCCACTCTTGTGCATTATTGGATTAAGTTTTTCTGGTGCGACATGGTTGAGTAATTTTGCTCCTTTTATGCGTGCATCCTATTTCACGGTGATTGGTCGTTCGCTCATGTTAGCGACATTAAACGCGACGCTCTGTACGCTTGTTGCCTATCCGGTTGCCTATTTTTTGGCATTTCGTGCCGGCCGTATGAAGATGCCCTTGCTCTTTTTGGTCATCTTGCCCTTCTGGAATAATTTTCTTGTCCATATTTATGCCTGGACCTTTGTATTAGATCATCAAGGTATTGTTAATACATTGTTGCTCAAGCTCAATCTTATTCAGACGCCGATCCATTTTTTAAATTCATTTCCTGCCGTCGTCCTGATGATGGTCTATTTTTATATGCCATTTATGATTTTGCCGTTGTATGCAGCGCTTGAGCGTTTTGACCGACGTTTGATCGAAGCTTCGCTCGATTTGGGTGCAAGCTGGTGGCAGACGATGCGCCATGTGCTGATTCCTTTGAGTATGTCCGGCATACGCACCGGATTCTTTTTAGTTTTTATTCCTTCGTTTGGTGAATTTATTATTCCCGAATTTATGGGTGGCAATAAAAATATGTATGTCGGTACGGTTGTTTCTGATTTTATTTTGGGGACACAAACGGTTGGGCAGGGTGCTGCTTTTACCATCATGAGCTCATGTGCACTGATTATTGCAGCAGGGATCTTATATCTGGTGTTAAGTCGAACTAAATGTTTGGTGAAGGGGTAAGCATGCAACAAACGTCTTGGTGGTCACGCTGTGCGGGCTGGTGCATGATGCTTGGCATCTATGCATTTTTGTATATTCCCATTATCGTTTTGATTGCTTTTTCATTCAACCATGCACAGTTTCCTGCGCCCTGGAAAGAATTTACCCTCATGTGGTATCGTGAATTGTGGGTATCGAGCCATTTGTGGC